>Ga0265336_10001579_pt1 | contig 10234 bp, 15 predicted proteins | sample 42119metaG_FD_193583 | JGI IMG/M metagenome (GOLD analysis project Ga0265336, IMG submission 193583) | Rhizosphere microbial communities from Carex aquatilis grown in University of Washington, Seatle, WA, United States - 4-21-19 metaG | ecosystem: Host-associated > Plants > Roots > Rhizosphere...
GGCGAGGTCGGCGGCGTGGTCGGCGGCGAGGTCGGCGGCGGAGTCGGCGAGGTCGGCGGCGGCGGAGTCGGCGGCGGAGTCGGCGAGGTCGGCGGCGTGGTCGGCGGCGTGGTCGGCGGCGAGGTCGGCGGCGTGGTCGGCGGCGGCGAGGTCGGCGGCGGCGGAGTCGGCGGCGGAGTCGGCGAGGTCGGCGGCGGCGTGGTCGGCGACGTGGTCGGCGGCGTGGTCGGCGGCGAGGTCGGCGGCGTGGTCGGCGGCGGCGTGGTCGGCGGCGGCGGAGTCGGCGGCGGAGTCGGCGAGGTCGGCGGCGTATGAGCGATATGCTGACCATCTCATTACCCTTCTTAGAGAGACTAAATAACCTATGCAAATTAAAATCGCCGCCATAACAAGAAAAGAGCGTGTATCAAGTAAGACGGGAAAACCATTCACCTCTTTAGGAATAAAAGTCGCAGAAGGAGACTATAAAGACAGGTGGATCTCGGGCTTCGATGGCCTCCAGACAAAAGAATGGAAGGACGGCGACACGGTTGAGGTAGAAGTAGAAAAAAAAGGAGACTTCTTGAACTTTTCACTTCCGAAGAAAGACTCCGGCCCCGCAGCGAACAGTGCAGGACTCTCCGAGATCAAGAACCTCATCAACTTCGGTGTCATTGAGCCTCAAAAGAATCTCGCCGCAGCGGTAGAAGAGTTAAAGTTTCTGATTCAAGCGCTCGGTACTCGCCTCGACCACTTCATTAAAAGTGATGAGCCGGAAGAAGATGCCCCACCTTTCTAAGTTATGGAACTCACCTCAATCCAAGCCTCTGTAATCTTGCACACAAAAATGAACGAGGATGAGAAGAAATAATATGCCCTCTGACCTGAAAGAAAAGAAGGTTGCGGAGTTTGATGAGAAGTTCCCACCGACATCATCGGGAAAAGGTGATTATACGGAAAGTCCGATTCCTTCCATAAAATCCTTCCTCTCCGAAGTTATCGACGAAGCGTATGAGGCGGGGGAAGAAGCGGTAGATAAAAAATGGGGCGATTCATTTCCGAAAGATTGGGCAACGGCCTCACAAGAAGGCTACGAACGCGGGCAGAGAGATATGCAGGAGAAGTGGACGGAAAGAATAAATATGCAGATGGCAAATCGCTATCCTGAAATGACAGAGGATTGGAACGGGGGTTATTCTTCGGGGCTGCGAGCGGCAATCAATGTCATGGATGAGCATTATGGACAGGCCGCTCAAGCTATCAAGACTACAGAAGCTGGTATCGAGTAAGGTGGTATGAAATGTATCTACAGCGAAACTACGAAACCCCCTCGATGTGATAAAGAGGCTGTCTATATCTTCCTTGGGAAATCCTATTGTGCCGCGCACAACACATCGTCGCATCGTGATATTCGCTGCGCAGCAAGGATGCACATTGCCGCAAGCGATCACACGCAAATTCGCCGACATCAAACTCGAGTAGCGTATGCAGCAATTTATAATCCCGCAGCGCCGCTATAAAGCAATGATCATCCCAACGCGTGATCCACGCACCGGCAAGATTGAACAAGCTCACTGGATAACTGATTACTTCGCACAGGGTCAAGACGGTGTCCGTTTTCCGGATGGAAGCACGTACAATCCAGCATATTACAAACTCAAATTACAATAGAAATACGCACATCTTTTAGTAGATATTTTATTAGAAAGTTTTTACCAATCATCATATGAAGGCATCGGAAGAATTCGTAGAGGGAAAGCATGGCATCGGGTTTGTCGGTTCCTATTTTAAGGAGAAGTGCGGCAGTGATTCGTTTGAGATGGCGGCGACTATGCCGACCTTCCGAGCATTGCTGCGTTCAATGAGCGATTACCAGATCGAGGCAGAACTCAAACCATCAATCAGCACCCTTGGGGATATAGTCGCATTTCTGGATGCTGCGCCGCAGGAATGCAAAGATGGATATGCGAATATCTTTTATTTGAGTTCCTGCGTCGTGGGCGTGGACTGGAGCGACGGCGGGTGGTACGTGAGCGCCTACGGCCGCTATGGCGGTGGTTGGGATCGGGGTGATCGCGTCTTCTCTCCCGCTTCTGATCGCCTCAATACCTCTACCCCTTCCGACCTGTCTCTTGAGTCCTTGGACTCTCGTTTGCGGAAGCTCGAGCAGCTTATTAACCCCGAGTTGTTAAAATAGCGTATGAAAGGAGATATCACAACGCAGATCCTGAAAGAAGTCGATGCCGATATCGAATTGAAAATCAAGAAGCCGGTCGATCCGCAGGAATTCTTTACCAATGGCCACGGCCTATATGTTTATGATTCGTTCGAAGAACGCGCATTACCGAAAGCGAAACGGCATGAATCCCCTCTCGAATTTCACCTAGAATCGCACGAACTCATGCAGGGCGCGACTGATGTGCAGATCGAAGAGTCGCTCGATCATAAGAATGTCTTTGGAGATGCCGATGTATCTGCCATCGTCGCAGATCTCATTTTGAAGCAAGAGAAAGGTAAAAAAGGTCCGTTGCTCACAAATGGATACGCAAATCTGTTCTACACTGCTTCCTGCGTCGTGAGCGTGTACTGGCACGACGACGAGTGGGGCGTGCACGCCTACGGCCGCGATGTCTGTGCTTGGTTTCAAGGTATTCGCGTCTTCTCTCCCCGCAACTGATTCTCGTACCTTTGCGCTTGACTCTGGTGTCGACTTTTTAGGATGGGTGCATTTTCCGGATCATCGTGTACTGCGAACCGCGACAAAACGCCGGATGCTACGGAATCCCTAGCTCGGCAGGGAAGTCGTGCGGCAGTCATACCGAGGGCTACTGCGTCATGGCAATGCTCATGCCTTGAGCGAATCACTGTAACAAAGCGCCCGCCGAAGCGAGCGCAGTTAAAGAGGAATCAGCCCGAAGGCATCGGAGCGAAGAAGCATTGCGTGCCACCGCCCCACCTGAACACCCAGTACTGACCGTCTACCGAAGGCTGCGTGTGCTCGTAGGGGACAATCTCCCCCGTATCATCGAGCTTGTAGCCGCCGACAGTGGCGTGTACCTGTGTTTGGTCGAGCATCTTTGCGTCATTTTGCCCACAGCAAACGCGCTTCGTTACAGGGTCAACAGCTTTGCCGTTCTCCCAGAAGTCGTGTGCATGTGCCTTCGACGCTACGAGCACGAGCATCACGACTGCGGTTATCATCGCCGCACCGATCAGATACGGATACCTCATGACCAACCTCCTGCGTTTTGGTATTGCCACGAAGCATACGATGAAGCAGTAGACGACCCGCCAATCTTTCTCTTTTCCTTCGGCTTGGCATTGCGTATCTCTCCCTTCTCCTTGTGGATGGCAGAACAGTAGTACGTTGGATACCGCCCGTAATGGCCGGTAAACTCGGGCTTGCTGAATGCGTAACACTCATGACAGAGCTGTTTCGCACGGAAGACGGTTTGATGCCAGTGAAATTGCCCTCTAGCGTCGCCGTCTTGGGTAGTGTGTCGTCCACGGTTTCTTTTCATCACAGACTCCAGTTCTCGTGTTTGCGTCCATAGCGTTCGAAGTTCTCCCGCTCTTTGTCCTTAGCATCACGTTCCCGTTTTGCTTTGACTGCTTTGATGAGTTCTCCGCAGACAGGAGAGCAGTACATCTTGTCTACGAACCATGTGAATGTTTTCGCTGTTCGCGAATCATTGTCACATTTGTTGCAGAATTCGTTCTTGCTCATGCTTACCTCCCTACGATTGGAATGTGCCTCGGCAGGCTGACGAGGCTTCCCTTCAGGGTTGCCACGGCGTAGGTGTCCGCTTCGTAACAATACACGCAACAGTACAGAACTGTAGTCTCCAAGTTACGTGTGTAGCTCGGACACTCGAGTAAATTCGAACCGCAGAAGGAACAGTTGCCCCTCTGCGTGCGGTCGTTACATACGACGAATAACAATTGATCCTCCTTATGTTGAGTTGGGCAGGGAAGACAGGCGGACGGTCTTCAGCTTTTTCAGATTGTCCTTAGGTATTTCTCCTTTTGGAGTCTGGCGTACGTCGGCCGAAAGGGACTTTCGTCCACCGTTGGCCTGCCTTCTCTACCCAACTCTTTATCAAAGACCACTGGCTTCCGTGCCAGAAGAGACACCCTTTTGGATGCCTCTTTCAGAACGCAATAGCTGGTCAAGACCTTCAGCCACGAGACGGCACTGCGGACACGTCTTTGAACGTGTGCCAGTCGCATCGTACAAATACGAACAATCTTTACAGATCCGTATGTGCACAAATGGTTTTTCCTTGCTCATTTCTTTTTGTAGGCCAATCGACGTGCTAGGACTTCTGCACGTTCCTCACGGTCGCGGCACGCTTCACACAAGCGTCTTTTACCGTAGAAGTAATACACAATGGGGGTTTCACGAGAACACGAGGAACAGGTATAATTCATAGTATGTTCGAGCGGTATGTCCGCACCTTCCTTCTCTGCGTGCTAATTTGCATGACTCTCATGATTTGTAGGACTGCCTACGCTACCTATACTTTTGAGGAACGGAAGGTGATTGAGCGAGTGCCGCAGTACGTTGCAGTGTCTTGTATCGCGCCGATGATTGACCTAACGGCAACTTCAACAAGCTATTTGCTACTAGCGACTACTTCACCGAGCCAGCACGAATAACGCCCTTCATTAAGAGACCGTAAAAGAACCAGAGAGCACCAGCGACTGCACCGATTTGTGTACCGAGAGCTACCACGTCACCTGCGGTGAGCTGGATGTGAAGTACCTGTGCAGCGACGAAAACGATAAGGGATGATGCGGAGAGAATAAAGCCACGAACGGTGTTAGAGACGGAAGTTGGGTCAGCGCTGGACGAAAGCCAACCAGCTAAAACGGGTTTCATATTTAGACAAGTAATTTAATTTGATAAGTCTTCGGAACCGCCAATCGACCTGCGACATAGGCGGCATAGGCATTGGGATTGTTCGCGTCCGAAGAGGGCGCGTAGTGATTGAAGAAGTCCACGAACGTCCAATTGGGATGCATGAAAATCGTGTGAGATACCAAGTTCACGAGATATTCCCAACCGATAGCGTAGGATGGAAACTTAGCAAAGCTACCTTTGTGAAATAGGTAGTGCGGATTTGTATTGGTATCAATGATCTCCACCGGCTCGTATTTCGCAAGATAGCCATCGGGACTTGGGCGACAATCCCCGGGGTTGTTGAGCATGTAATTGAGGTCGCCCGGTTTCCCCTCATAGTCTCTTATGGCAGTGCAAAATTCCTCCAACATGGAAGTCGGTGCGGGCGGCGGTGTAACGCGGCTCACAGGGGCGTTCACAGCGGGTGCTACAGGGAGATTCATCGGTAAGTCGGCTGGGTTCATATCGTAAGATGCGGGAGGAAATAGATTGATAAGGAAGTCATCTATGGCCTGAATAAAGGCGTTCCATTTATACATAGCGTATCACGCTGTTTTGAGTAAAGGTAGAATATCGGGGATGGACTGTGGATGGGTGAGTGCAATTTGCACAAGATTTCCCCAGCGCCACGCATTTGGGTCAAAGCCTGCGGCGCTAATGAAGACCTGATTGAATGTTGCTTGGGGCATTCGGGCGTATCCTCCTTGCCCATAGGTAGCTCCGAGCCATGGCTTGATGAGAAGATAGCCGAACGGGTCGTCGTAGACAGCGACGTTGTGATAGGAAAATTCTCCTGTAGGAGGCGGAAGAGTTCCATCAGCAGCAGGAGAATTGAAACTCTGGTACCATTTTACAGCGAGGGAAACACCACAACGATAGGTATCAAGATAGTTCGTGATGTCACTGAATGAATACAGTCGTTTCACTCCTCTCTTTGTATGCTGCTGCGCCATTATTCGCTGATAGGGGGTGTAGTTCTGCCAGTTAGCTACATACAATTCTCCAACGGTTTTAGCAGTAAAGGTTTCAAGTGAAACAGGAAGATTGCCGTAAACAATAGGGGTTAGCATCCCAGTATAGGGGTCAAGCCCGCCAGTGTTCGGCCACTGATTCATTAGACGGAGGGTATAGGCGTAGAGAATGTCAGGATCATAGAGTTCACTGTCGATGTTGCCGCAGATGTCAGCAACAGTGAGAGCTACGCATTCCGTTTGATTCCCGTCGATAATTTGATTCGGAAAGACTTGATTATGATCTTGGTTCATATTATTTCGCTAAAAGAGCAATAATAACTCCTCCTCCGAGGGTTGAGATAAACACATACAAGCCGATAGTCGCTTTTTTGAGCCATGAAACGTCTCTACAAATGAGCTGTATTTTCGCGGTATCAATTCCTTTTTCAAGTAACATTTGTCTTGCCTCTTCTTTCGCATGTTCAACAAGTGTTACGGCAAGTTTTGCAGCTTCGGAGAGAGTTGCTTTTGCTTTCTCTTTATCAGACTCATCCCGCCTCTCGAACGCTCCTTCTATGGCAACAGAGACCTGTGCCATGCGTGATTTTTCAACTGCCTCGGCATGAATGGCTGCGGCGTTCGCAGCTTCGGCAGCGAGAGATTCGGCGAGGACTTCTTTGTCGTCGTTCATACAGTGACGAAATAGCGATTAAGAAAAGCATCGTGCTGTAACTGACGGCCGGTTTCTTTGAGATATTCGTCAATCGCTTGTGTGGCTCCGGGCCAATTCGGATCGTTGTATTCATCGAACAGAATAATGCCCCCCTTCACGACATATGGAGCGAGATATTTGAAGCAGTCTTTATATGAGCGGTACATGTCAACGTCGAGATGCAGGAATGCGATTGAGCCACCATCGTAATGTTTCAGTGTGGTGTCGAAAAAGCCCTCAATGAGGTGTACGTCTGAATCTATCCACGCCTCATCGAAGTCAGCAGTTTTGAGGTATTGAATGACATCCTCTTTCGAGGTTCCTCGCCACTCGCCCTTTTTCGGATTGCGAGGGGATGTGTCCTCGGGCGTGGGATCGGGAAAGCCCTCGAAGGAATCATAGCCGTATATTTCTCTGTCCGATTGCTCTGCAAGATAGGCAAGTCCAATGAAGGAAATGCCCTTGCCAACGCCGCACTCAACAACTGCTCCTCGCGGCAAGTTTTTGAAGTGAGCGGCAAATCCGATTGCCTTTTTAAGAGCAACTTTACGCAGCGGCATCGTTCTCACTTTTGAGACATGGATACCGTGTTTTGCGAGAAGTTTTCCAATCATAATTACCACCAGAGGATGGTGCTATATCCAGTCGTCGGCGTGACAGCCACCGCAGCAGTTACAACAAGTGAACCTCTCGCCTCATAGCCTGCCGCTCTCTGCGTCCATGTATTCGAAGAGGTGAAAGCGTATTGCTTCAAACTTCCATCACAGGTCGTACATTCAGCCAAAGCGTAACGATTCGTGTCATCGAGAGTCCCTGTGCGACCAAAGACGAGCCAATACTGCGTCCCAGAAACGAGAGTGACCGTTATTGGAGACATCACTGTAGAAGTTATGCTGGAACAGCCTGTGTCAGCAGGAAGGCTTGAGTGGGATATTGTTGCCGCGCCTGATGAGATCGAGACATTCGGTACCCCAGCGGAGTCAGAATACACATCAACGGTCGCACTATCAGTCGGAGATCCCAGTGTTGCCATGTATACAGTGGCCGTCACTTTAGAGCCGTTTATCGAAGGCGTGAAAGGTTGAGCAAATAATTCACGGTTGGTAGCAGTGCGACCGAAGGAATCCTCGTTGCCGCATGTAGTGCCGAAGGTGATTGTCTGGTCTGCATACACCATCGATGGCTCGTAGCAGAGGATGAGGACAAAGAGCGCCACTGCGATGCGACGGAGAGTGGCTTTCATACTAGGTAGCGTTTACTGTACCGACCAATGTACACGACGCTCCTGTCGGGCTACCAGCTGGAGTGCCGAAGGTGATTGTTGAAGTGGCGTTTGCTGTCGGGGTGTTGCTCGAAGACCATGTCGTAGCACTTGGAGTATTGGTAACGGCCACCATTGTCGGAAGCACAGTAGCATATGCCGATGAGTTGGCGTATTGATACTGCGCGTTCACAGTCGCTCCGTTGGGAACGGCAGTACAGGAAATCTGCGTCCATGTTACTGCTTGAGGAATCGGAAATGCCGGTAGTGTGGAACTTGCCGCCCATGCCGTTGTCGTTGAGTAGGAGAGAGTCAAACGAATACGCGGATCGAATGCCTCGGGGAAAGCGTTGGTAGAGGTCGCAACTTGTATCTGATTGTTGGTCGTGTCGAAACAGAATGCTCCAACGCCACCACCACCACACGTTGCAGATGTGGGAATTGCGAAGTAGGTTCCTGCTGTGAGTGCGGTCGTGGATGCGTTCGTTGCGGTTAGTAGTGAAGAGGTGAGCGTGTAGCCGGAGAAGTTCACTTCCCGTGTGCCGTCATAGGCGAGGATACCGCCGCTTTGGGTGAAGGAACCAGCGTTGGTACCACCACTGGCGATAGGCAATGTCGAGGCAGCAGTCACGGCGCTCGTGCCGTTGCCGATAAGTACGCCGGTTAGTGTCGAGATAACGAGGGCCGACGTGGAAGCAGTCCCCTCGACTTCGAGTTTGGTAGTGGGCGTGCTGGTGCCGACGCCGATGTTGCCGGTGCTTGTCATTCTCAACGCTTCCCCACCAGTAGTATTAAATGTAATAGCACTCCCATAAAAATTAAGACGTTGATAGGCACTGCCACTCCAATCGTAAGAGGTCACATACCCATCACCACTCGAATAATACATTGCCACTCCAGCCCCCGATGTAGGCGCAGTATAACCACTCGACCGCAAAGAGCCATTAACATCTAATTTAGCAGCAGGTCCCGTCGTCCCGATGCCGACGTTGCCGCCGCTGGTCGCGAAGTAGGCATTGCCGGTGCTGCTGATCTGCGTTGTCGAGGCGTTGCCGGTGACGTTCAAGAGCGAGCCGTTCCACGTGAGTGCCGAGCCGTTGGTGAGGTTGGTGCCGTTGTAATATTCGACGCCGTTTGTGACGCCACCGGTCGAGGTCGCCGTGCCGCCGTTTGCGATAGAGAGCGGATTGGTGAGATTCAAAGTTCCAATCCATGCGGTCGTTGCGGTAAATAGCGTTGACGTAGCGTTGGTGAATGACCATTTGCCCGTAGCAGTGGCATTCCCCGTTGCGGCATCTAAAGTAAGATTCGGATTTGCCGATAGACCATTTTTAATCGGACTCACAAATAATGATCCTGTGTAATCTGCTCCTGAACGAGTCCCTCCGAAATAGGCATAGGTAGGGCTCGAGACACTCAAGGTTGATGAGGCCGCTCCGAGATACACCGCTGCGCCAGCGCCATTCGTGATGGAGGACGAATTCGAGAGAAGATACCCTGAAAAGGCATCATAGGCGAGAGCTGAAACAGAGGGAGGTGCTGAAATGGCAACCACCGACCCCAGTGTTGTATTCGCACTCGTGTCGTCAACGGTGAGAGTGTCTCCATACGTTGTAGTGGTACCTACATTAAGCACGCCCCCTCCAGTTGCAAGGTATGCGTTGTTAGTAGAAGATAATTGCGTCGTTGACGCGTTTCCATTCATAATCTGCAGTTGCGACCATGAATTAGCTGTCGTCGTACCGAAAGCAAGTGCAATAGTCCCGCTCGTCGTGAAAGTTCCCCCTGTCACGGGATACGTGGTAGCGACTGAAGTAACCGTTCCACTTCCGCCAGATGGTGTAGTAGTAGCAATCACTTGTCCGCTTGGGTTTACGGCTAGAAAGGTTCCTGCTGGTGTGCCGAGAGAAGGCAAAAAGAGAGTGCTGGTAAAGGTTGAAGATGCTTGAGAGAGAAGGCCGTTAGTGAATCCGACAGTCGTAGAGGTGGAGACGCCGTAGTTTGTTACGGTGAAAGGCCATGCAAAACTAGAAATACCGAGGGTTGTAGTTGAAACCCACGTCGGGATGCTTCCATTGAATTGCAAAAGGTAGCCAGTGGTTCCTGCTGTTGTCGTGGCGAGAGGCGAGGTTCCGTTTCCATAGACGACAGTGCCAGATGAAAAAGTACAGTTGCCAGTTCCTCCGAGGGCGACCGGTGAACAAGCAGCAGAAGCAATCAAAGGGGCGACAGAGAGAAAAAAGCAGGCGATGGTGAGAAAAGATAAGAACTTTTTCATATTATATTTTACTTTGTAATGCCTTTTCATGCGATGAGGCTTTGTATTGCCATACTCCTTCGTCAAAAGATGGTGAGTTCTTGCTGTACTTTTTCACTTGTGATTTTGGGTCAATCTCCTTTGCCGCTCCCCATGCTCTTCCCGCTGC
>Ga0265336_10001581_pt1 | contig 10225 bp, 8 predicted proteins | sample 42119metaG_FD_193583 | JGI IMG/M metagenome (GOLD analysis project Ga0265336, IMG submission 193583) | Rhizosphere microbial communities from Carex aquatilis grown in University of Washington, Seatle, WA, United States - 4-21-19 metaG | ecosystem: Host-associated > Plants > Roots > Rhizosphere >...
GGAGTCTTTTGGCTTGGCGGCTCTGGAAGCAATGGCCTGCAAAGTGCCGTCCATTGCGACACGCGTCGGCGGCGTGACTGAACTGATTGACGACGGAGTAACAGGGTTGCTTTATTCCGTTGGAAGCGTAGATGAAATGGCCGCTGGGGCGGTGAGCCTGCTAAAAGATCGCGAACGGTTGCAAGCGATGCGCGACGCCGGACGCAAAACTGCACAGAAGCGATTTTGCGCTTCGCTGGTGGTGCCGCATTATGTGCGCTACTACGAATCTGTGGTTGATAGTCAGTGAATAACGATGGGATATGGAGCTGGATTCTTATCTCCAGACCCGGCGCTCCTGGCCTTCACGCAAATCCGGTAGCGCAAAAAGAGCTTCCAATTCCCGAATGCTTGATTCTCTCTGCTCTACCTGCGCCCCGCACATGCTTTTGTACCATTCGTCGAGGAGAATGACAGCGCTGGATAACATGACCAGCGGAAGAATCAAATGAAAAGATGAGTTGCCGAAGCCACTATAAACGGATGCCGCCAAATGAGTAATCATGCACTTTATTCCTCCCGACATCTCTACAATCGGCAGGTTTGAATCCGTACATTAGGGCGAGATGATTGATCGCAAATAATTCCACGGCCGCGCATAACCGACTTCCGTAATTAATAAATTTTCTGCTGACGACGACAGCCCAGCAAGTCCAAAGATATCTTCAGTTCACTGTTTCAGGGGTCTTGGCCGAATCAATCTCGAAGGTAGGCGTGAAACCCAGTTGCAGCCAGAACTTGCCGAGCAGGGCGGCGGTTTCAGGGCTGGTTTTGGCGGTAGTGCGAAGAAGGATTTCGCGGCCAGAGCCACCGGCACCCGTGTCTGGATTTCCAGTCAGGGAGTTGGATTCAGCGGCAATGGCGATGCACTTTTCCGGACGATAAGTGCAGTTGGCCAAATCATCTATCGACAGGCGTGTGGTGGGTGTGGCCAACACCGAGCGCGGCGGGGCCATGCGGTCCAACAGCCAGAGAATCTCCAGCTTGGATTCCAACTCATCCGGCACGCAGTCAATGACCAGATCGGCCCCGCGGACGGCCTCCTCGATGGTGGAGACGAAGGCGACGCTCGGAACCGCTCCTGAAGTATTGCGAACAGAATCCGGTCCGAGCTCGCGACGCAGCACTTCCTGCGCGTGATGCAAGTTGACGGGCATCACGTCTTCCAGCAGGACGCGGAAGCCTGCCCTGGCTGCGTTGACAGCCAACCAGCGGCCCAGCGGTCCGGCTCCAATAATGGCGACTGTTTCAGGCAATCGGGATGGGCTTGGCGGCCAGGGCCAATGCAACGTCTTCGGCGCTGGGGCTGGCTTGGGCCAGATGCTCGGCAACGCGGGCGCGCTCCTCGTCGGAGAGCGTGGGGACTGTGGCCAGAACCCGGCGCAGGGTCACGGCAACGTCGTCAATGTAATTCATCAGGCGAATAGCTTCTCCAGAGAGCGGCATGGTTTTCCTCGAGGTTTGAACTTCCGTCTTCATTGTAGGGCGTTGCGTCGGGAAGGGGAAGGCGGAGCGCTTGTTGGGACTTGTGGATCAGTGTGTTCGAGACGAATTCGCGTGGTGCTTGATCTTGGGATGGCTTATGGCGGTCTTTCTGGGTTGAGATTTGTGGTTTCCGGCGCCTTGTTGACGGGTGAAGGCGGCGACGCGCATACAATGTCCGCATGAGCAATTCACCAGAATCTTTGGCGCGGGCGTTTGTGCGGGCGATCAACCGGCAGGATGCGGAGGGGATGGCAGAGCTGATGACTCCGGAGCATCGGTTTGTCGATTCGCTGGGCGGGGTTACGGCGGGCCGGGAGGCGATGCGGTCGGCGTGGGCTGGGTACTTCCGCATGGTTCCGGATTATTCGATTGCCGTGGAGGAAATTCTTTGCGATGGGCCGGTTGTGGTGATGCTGGGGGTGGCACGGGGAACGTACTCTCCAGACGGGGAGCTGCGGACGGAGAACCGGTGGGAGACTCCGGCAGTCTTACGAGCGTTTGTCGAAGACGGCCTGGTGGTTGAATGGCGCGTCTATTCCGATAACGAGCCGATGCGGGAGCTGATGCGGAAGTCGGCGTGAACTATCCCAACTTAGGCGCAAAAACTGAGTTACGCCGATAGTGGAACACCCGGCGCGGTTATGCGATAGGCAATAAAAGTGATGGCCAGAGAGCTATCGAATTATGGTTTAGTTTTGTGTAAACATGGGGCCGAAAAGAAAGAGTCGAAGATCCGGCCAAGCATCCGGCGCAGTCCCTTTTCCGACAGAATCTCCGGTTCAAAGTAGCTTTCGAGGATCAGTCCTGAGATGATCGGCGCCAGCGAGGCGAGGGCCAGAGCATTATCTGTTTTCTGTTGTCCGGAAAGCTGGCCGAACAAATGCATAAAGACAGACGGATCGTTCGCCGCTTTAGACATTTCGAAGGCTTTATTGAGGCGATCTTTCGAGTCGGGGTGGCGGAGGGCGTAGAGTTTGAATTCGAGGGTCAGGACGGCCCACGTTTTGTCCTTCGCCAGACCGACAAAGAACTTACGAAAAGCCACAAAGCTTTCTTCTCGATTGGTACACTTGCGAAGACTGCTGACGAGCTTTTCGATGAAAGATTTAATCCGACGCTCGAAAAGAACGAGAAATAAATCTTCCTTGCTCGTGAAATGGGTGTAAACCGCTCCCTTGCTTCTGTCGGCGGCAGCGGCAATGGCATCGAGTTGAGCGACCTCGTACCCGTCGCGAACGAAAACCTCTTCGGCGGCATCCAAAAGTCTTTTTTGTGTTTCCCGGGTGCGAAGTTGCTGACGACTGGGGGCTTCCATGAGGCACTCCTTACCAAAACGCTACGTCCCGGTCTTTCCATGTTGACATAAAACTGACCGGTCAGTATGTTTTTATTGTGACACAGGCTGCAACCATCGAAACTGAATTTGAACGCTGAATCCAAAACTTGCTCAAAAGGTGAATCAAAATGAAGAAACTCCTCTTATTCTCAGCGCTTCTGTTTGCCTCCACCGCTTTTGCCGCGGGAGGCGCCAACCTTACCGGACAATGGACTGTTCACAACAGCATTGCCGGTAACGAATCCGAGCAGGAGTGCAACTTCGTTCAAACCGAAAACAAGCTCACCGGCATCTGCAAGGGCGCGGATAAAGATGTCCAGATCACCGGCAGCATCGATGGAAACAAAATCACTTGGAAGTATGACTCGGATTACAACGGCAGTCCGTTGACTCTTACCTACACAGCCACCACTGATGATTCAGACAAGTTCGTAGGCAGCGTTGATGTTGAACCCTTTGCCGTTACCGGCGAGTTCACCGCAACACGATCCAAGAAGACCGGCAAGTAGCAACCTAGCTAGTTCGGTTTGCATAATAGGCTGTCTGGTCGGATGAAACTGCGCGCGAAATCAACACCTCAACAGATCTTGTTCTAGCGCCATAAAGGAACCGCACACATCGAGGAAAGGGTGCCACTATGTTCGCCAAAAAAGCAATTGCTGATTTCGTTGCAGTAACAGCGATCGCATGTGTTGCTGTGCAGTGTAGTTACGGCCAGTTCTTCAGCGGCCCGAAAAAGCCCACGGGACCATGGGCGGACAAAACCCTGACGCCGGATCAGCGCGCCGAGCTTGTCGTGACGGAGATGACGCTGGATGAAAAAATTCAGCTGGTCCACGGCACGGGGATGCCAGGTTTTGGCACTCCCGATCCTGCGGCTGTCCATTCGAATGGCGGTGGCGGATTCGTGCCCGGCATCGAGCGTCTGGGTTTGCCGGATCTGAATATGAACGACAGCTCCATGGGTTCTGGCGGCGGAGCCCGCAAAGGCCGCTACTCGACGGCGATGCCTTCGTTCCTTGCGCTCGCGTCATCGTGGAACACCGGACTGGCGCGTGACTTTGGCGCGCTGGTTGGCCGCGAGTTGGCCGATCAGGGGTACAATATTTCGCTGGGCGGCGGCGTGGACATTGCACGCGAAGCGCGGAACGGCCGTAACTTCGAGTACCTGGGCGAAGACCCGATCCTTGCCGGCAACCTCGTGGCCCAGTGGATTCAAGGCGTGCAATCGCAAGGAATCATCGCCGATATCAAGCACTATGCCGTGAACGACCAGGAGACAGGGCGTTACTTTGTCAATGCAATTATTGACAAGAGAGTGATGCGGGAAAGCGATCTGCTGGCCTTCGAGATTGGCGTGAAGCAGGGCAAGCCCGGCATGGTGATGTGCTCTTATAACCTGATCAACGGCGACTGGGGTTGCGAGAACGAGTACACACTGAATCAAGTTCTCAAGAAAGAATGGGGCTTCCAGGGCTGGGTGGTATCGGATTGGTTTGCGACACACACCACCGTGAAAGCGGCATTGGCCGGCCTCGACATGGAACAGCCAACCAGCCGCTACTTTGGAGCTGCATTGAAGGAGGCTGTCGAGAGTGGAGATGTGCCCGTCGAGCGTCTGAATGAGATGGTGCGACGCATCGTGCGGACTGAATTTGCAAGTGGAATCTTCGACAATCCGCAACCGACGCAAGTGCCGGATGTGTTGCATGGATTCAAAGTGGCGCAACGCGTCGCAGAAGAATCCATGGTTTTGATGAAGAACGACAGAGGCCAACTACCGCTAAATGCAGCTACACTCAAGTCGATTGCTGTGATCGGCGGCCATGCCGATGCGGGAGTGCTTTCTGGCGGCGGCTCGGCACAGACCGATTCCGCAGGCGGAAATGCGGTACCCGACCCGAAATCCGCGCACGATCCCCTTGCAGCCCTATTGCAAGTCGTCTTCCATCCCTCTTCCCCGTTGAATGCGATTCGCGAGATGGCTCCCGCCATCAAGGTCTCCTATGATTCGGGGGCCGATCCGGATGCCGCCGCTGCCTCCGCAAAGAAGGCGGATGTCGCTATCGTATTCGTGACCCAGCACACACATGAAGGCGGCGATCTGGAAACGCTGGCCCTGCCGGACGGCCAGAACGATCTCGTCCAGAAAGTGGCTGCCGCTAACCCGCATACGATAGTCGTCATCGAGAGCGGCGACCCTGTTCTGATGCCGTGGGCAAACAAAGTAAGCGGAATTGTAGAAGCATGGTATCCCGGAATTCGTGGAGGCGAAGCGCTTGCCAACCTGCTCTTCGGGAAGAAAAACTTCTCTGGCAAGCTGGCGATTACATTCCCGGCGTCGGACTCTGACCTGCCTCACGCATCCGTCCCTGCACCGCCGGGAAAGAAACCCGGTCCCATTGAAGGGCTCTTGAATTCTAAGCCGGCATTTCCCGCCGTGTATGACGAGGGCCTGAAAGTCGGCTACAAGTGGTTCGACGCCGAGAAGAAAAACCCCGCCTATCCGTTTGGATTTGGCCTTTCGTACACCTCATTCGCCTATTCAGATTTGAAAGCCACGGACGGCGCATCCGTGGAGGTCAGCTTCTCAGTACGGAATACCGGCACGCGCGCAGGACAGGAAGTTGCACAGGTGTATCTGAGCTTGCCTGCGTCTGCGGATGAACCGCCGAAGCGCCTTATAGGATGGGAAAAGGTCGATCTTCAGCCAGGTGAAAGCAAAATCGTCACGCTTAAAATCAGCCCTCTATATCTGTCAATCTTTGACGCCGCAACAGACCGTTGGATGATCGTTCCCGGTGAGTACAAAGTGATGGCTGGTCCTTCGTCCGCCACCTTGCCGCTCAAAGCCGCGATCAGTCTGAAAGCGACCGGCTCATAAAGTGCTGTCTGCGTTTGAATTCCATTAAGAAATCCAGCGCGGACTGGCTACCGAGAGCGTTGAAACCGAACCCATCTCTGGAAACGCCCTGGAAGCACGGAGTGATCGTAAAGCGATTCAGGATTCTGACGGATACTTCCCGGTCTCGGTCAATGAGTCCATCGAGATTTTCTCGCCTGTTGAGATACAGCATTGAAATTCGCGTCAGCTATCGCGTAGAAAATATTCCATTTCCAGGCAGTGATAAAAATTAACTTGACGGCAAATCCAGAGATCGCTAAAATTCGCATCGTTTTAGTAATTCGGTTTACTAAATGGCTTTATCGGGGGTGTTTCACCAGGGCAGGGGGGCTTTATTCCGGCATTTTCTTAAAAAGGAGATCCCCCAATGTCACAAACCTACCGTAATGACAACCCTCGTGTTATCAACCGCCGAGTCGCATTTGTTTCTTGGGCGATTGTTTTCATGGCGTTGCTCTTTGCCTTTCGGCTGAGCGCACAAACAGTTGCCACCTATAACTTCGACGACGGAACAGCCCAGGGCTGGACCTCGTTTAATGGCGCAAGCACACCTACAGCTTCAAATGTCGCAGCATATTCCGGAGCCGACAGCCTGTTGACCACGACCGGCTCCAGTGGAGCGGGCGGGCCGTCAACCGCGCTGAACACTGTTCTTCAGGCCGGTGCAAAATATACGATCACCGGCTACCTGATGCTGACTTCCGGCGAAAGCGCGACCAACGCCAACTTTACTATCAAGCGCAGCGATGCCAGCTGTTCCGGTGGAACCTGCTATGACACCATCGGCACTTATCAGGTGCCTGTATCCAGTTCAGGATGGGTGCAGATTGGCGGCAGTTACACGGTAAGCACCACGGAGACTGGGTTGGTGCTTTATGCGCAACTGGTAGGAGCCACCACGGCGCAATCTTTCTATCTGGATGATGTGGTGATTACGCAAACGGCTCCGCCGCCCGGTGGAACGCCGATTGCAACGTACACCTTCTCGGATGGCGGTTTGGACGGCTGGACTCCCTTCGGCTCCGCGACGCTGACCAATGCAGCGCCTCCGGTTGCGGACCCAAATGGAGACACGCTCAGCTTGTTGACGACGAATCGCACGGCCAGCTACATGGGGCCGAGTCTCAATTTGCTGACCGTAAATAATATTGTGGCGGGAGCTACTTATCAGGTGAGTGCTTACGTTTTGCTGGCTGCTCCCGACAACTCGAACCCCACGGCAACCATGTCGCTGAAGACGACAGATTGCGCCAGCGCATCTGGTTTTTTCAGCAGCATTGCGACCTCCGGCGCTCTTTCGAGTACGGCCTGGACCAAGTTGCAGGGAACATTTAGTTTCAGTAATCTGCCCGGACCGCCGACGAATCTGATCCTCTACTTCCAGTCGAGCAGCGCCACCGATTCCTTCTATATCGACGACGTCGTCATCGGTGAACTTTCGCCGCCGCCGCCGAATCCAAGCCAGCAAGACAACACCGGGATTACCACCACATTTGCCGATGGCGGTCACGATGGCTGGTCTTCGCGTTCAGGGAGTTCCACGCTGACCAACACCGCGCCGCCGGTGCCAGACCCGAACGGAGACGCACTCAGCTTGCTGACCACGGGCCGCACTGCAAACTGGGACGGGCCGGTGATCAGCGTTAATAACAAGATGTATCCCGGTTCGGTCTATAACGCCAGCGTGTGGGTAATGCTGCAACCAACGGATGGCTCAAGCCACATTATCAACATGAGTCTGCAAACTACACTCAGCGGCAACACCAGTTACCCAAGCATGACTTCCTATCCCGGAGTTACTGTGCCCGCCGATGGAGCATGGCACCAGATCAGCGTGACCGGTTACAACATGGCCAACAGCTACGATCAAGGTGCGGCTTTCCTCTACCTGCAAACTGTTCCTGCGTTGGGTAACGATCTGGTGTCGTTCTATATCGACGGCTTCCAGCTCGCCTATGTTGCTCCGCCCACGATTCAGACCGATATCCCATCGATTTACAAAACGCTCGCAGATTTCTTCCCGGTTGGCGCGGCGGTGGATTTGACGGATCTGTCTGGACCTCATGCCCAGTTGCTGACAATGCACTTTGACAGCCTTACTCCGGGCAACGACATGAAGTGGAGTTCCGTTGAGCCGTCGCTGGGGACTTATAACTTTGGCAACGCAGACAGTTTGGTTGGACTGGCGGTTTGCAACAACATGAAGATACGCGGCCATAACCTGGTGTGGTCTTCGGGCGCACAAACGCCGTCGTATGCTTTTGGCGACGGGACGAATTCGGCTGCCAACCAGGCTCTGGTAACCTCGAATATTCAGGAGCACATCAAGACCGAGTTGCAGCACTTTGGCTCGGTAGCATACGCGTGGGATGTGGTGAATGAGCCGCTCGATCCCAACCAGCCGGACTGCCTACAACACGGTCCGTTCTACCAGGTGCTGGGAAAGAGCTACATCGACATCGCTTTCCAGGCCGCAAAACAGTATGCGCCGGCGGGCACCAAGCTGTTCCTGAACGACTACAGCACAGCCGATCCAAACAGGCTGGCGTGTCTGGTGCAAGTGGTGCGCGACCTACGCAGCCGGGGTATTCCGATTGATGCGATTGGCCATGAGATGCACAGCGCCATCAATTACCCGTCCGTCGAGGCCGTGGTCCATGCCATCGATACTGTTCATGAAAACTTCCCGCATATCGATCAGCAAATCACGGAGATGGACATCAGCGTTTACAACGCCGGAGATAATACGTCGAACTACGGCAACAGCATTCCCGCGTCGGTGCTGGCAGAAGAGGGCTGGCTCTACAAACAGTACTTCAAAGCCTTCAAACACCTAAAGGGTAAGATCAGTGGCGTAACCATCTGGGGCATGGCCGACGACGATACCTGGCTCGACAGCTTCCCGGTGGCACGCACCGACTACCCGCTGCCATTCAACATGGGATTGCAGGCCAAACCCGCTTATTGGGGAATCGTTGATCCGACACAACTCCCCGGTTATGGACTCAGGTTTGCGCTCACAAGCAAAACCGGGCCGCGGGACGCTCGCATGTGGACGATCACGGCAACCAACGGCGACGCAGGACCGGCTTATGCAACCCAGATCACCGGCTTCAATCTCAAACAGATTGAGGGAAGGCCTTGCACACCGATGGTTACGGCGGCAAGCGCTTTCCCGGTCTCACTAGGCGATATCGCAACGGGAGCTTCAGCGAGCGCTGCATTCACCATCGACTTCGCCGGTTGCGGACCTTACGCGCAATTCGAGTTGAAAGCCCCATGGACTTCGGCAACATACCATACCGGCACGTTTGTTGAGCGACCGGAGTTTTGGCGAGATCGCGATCACAATGATCACAACCGACGGTAAATGGCCGGAAGTCTAAGAACTGGCTTGCCGGGTACTCAGGCCTCGAAAACGGGACCTGGGATACCCGGCAACGCACAGAATTAAGCGGTAAGAGCTCTCAGTTGGATCGAAATTGCTGGCAGGGCCGCGAGCTCGACTGGGCGCTCCGCGCAGAAGCCCGCGCGGCTGGAATGAATGGGAAACTCAAGAGTGGTGGCCAGAGACGGGATTGAACCGCCGACGCCGGCCTTTTCAGGGCCGCGCTCTACCACTGAGCTATCTGGCCTCAGTGCAACTTTGCATTGCAATCAACGGGGCGGAGTGCGGCTCGACCAGAGGCCGGGGGCGGGTCCATGCAGAGATTGCGACGACTTGTGACAGTATAGCAATTCCCCGGTTGCCGCGCCAAATGCGGCGCAGAAACCCAGCAAAACCTACCCGCTCAGAGTCCGGCTGCACTACACTTATAAGCACTATGCGCCGTCTTGCTCGCCTCGCTTTCTGTTTCGCTCTTATCGTCATCGCCGTCTCTTTATCTGCCCAAGCGCCGACGCCTGAGGCTCGCGCCACCCATGTCTATCAAGCCGCCCAGCAGGCTGGTCCGCAGGCTTTGCGCGGCTTTCTGGAGCAGTTTCCCAAGGGCGCAGACCTGCACGTACACCTCTCCGGCGCGGTCTATGCTGAGAGCTTTATCCGCGAAGCCGGTGAGGACGGACTCTGCGTGGACCCAGCGGCTCTGCGCTTTACCCAGCCTCCCTGCACACCGCCGCTGACGCCCACCGCGCTACTCCCAGCCAATCAGGAGCTCTATGACCGGCTGATCGACGCCTTTTCGATGCGCAGCTTTGTGGCGACCGACGGCTATAGCGGCCATGATCATTTTTTTGCAACCTTTGACCGCTATGGCGGGCTGAACAAGCGGCACATCGGCGAGTGGGTAGACGAGGTGGCCAGCCGCGCCGCCCAGCAGAATCAGCAATATCTGGAGCTGATGGAGACACCAATCTTCTCGCACGCCGCCTATCTTGCTAAGCAGAATCCGCTGAATTTGGATTTTGCGCAGTATCGCCAGACACTGCTGGCGGTGGGCCTGCGCGATGAAGTCTATGTG
>Ga0265336_10001584_pt1 | contig 10208 bp, 7 predicted proteins | sample 42119metaG_FD_193583 | JGI IMG/M metagenome (GOLD analysis project Ga0265336, IMG submission 193583) | Rhizosphere microbial communities from Carex aquatilis grown in University of Washington, Seatle, WA, United States - 4-21-19 metaG | ecosystem: Host-associated > Plants > Roots > Rhizosphere >...
CTTCTCATCCTGGAGAAGGTTCAGCTCATCTTTGCAATAGATCATTTGAGAGAGTCCTTGGTTTGGAATTTCAAGGGCCTCTCATGTGCCTCACGGGATACCATTACTTGTCGCCTTCTGGAACTTCGGGAATCGGTTCGGTTTTCACTTCGATAATCTGGGAGCAACGTTCGCACTTGAATTCGCCCGCGATCTGCCCCTGCAGGTTTTTGCGTACGATCAACTTGTTGCAAATCCATCCAGGTCGATTGGAGCGAAGGGCCGCGCAACGCAGCCCCTCTTTCTCAATCTGTGCCTTGCCTTTCGTGATGTAGGTCAGTTGTTTCATATACCCCAATCAATCTTTTTGATGTGTAGCAGTTACGACAAAGTGATCATGACCAACACGGTCGTGTAGATCGGTGCATGCGCCGCGTCGCCCAGGAGAGCAGCCTTGCCCTGGTCGATGTAGTTGCGGAAGAGGCCGTTGGTGCCCATGGACACCTGGTAGGTCATACCGCGGGTAGCAGAACCGCCCATCAACATCTGGGTGGGATTGCGCTCCGAGAATGCACCCTTGAACTGCTGGCCGCGCTCGAACTGAGTACGCACGCGGTTGGCGAAGTCCTTAACGGGATAGGCCTGCTGGATGCCCATCACGTGTCCCACGATCTGGCCGGGGTTGTGCTTGGCGGGATCGTACGGCATGTAGTTGCCGGCATCTCCGGGGAGAGTACTGGGAACCACTCGGGCGCCCTGGAAGAGTTGACCCTCGGCATTGCCGAGAACGCCGGTGAAGTGGGTGAAACTCTTGTTGAAGGCCGGCAGAGAGTAACCGGTGATGCCGTCGGTGGTCGCAAGAGCGGCCAGCGTGTTGGGCGTCGCGCCGATCCAGGGCATGCGCAGCACGAAAGTCGTGCGGATCGCATTGCCGGGCTCCGGCTGGTAATTGGTGATGCGCAGTTTGGTCGGGTTGTTGGTGTTGATGGCGTAGTTCGCCCCGCCGGTCACGTCGGTAACATCCGGGATGAAGAGGTTCTGCCACATATTGCGCAGGGCATAACCGAGACCACGGCATACGCCGCCGGGAATCAGGGTGCAGAGCAGGGCGGCCGCTACCTGGTCGGCTGTGAAAACCTTGGTCGTGACGCCGTCGGCCAGAGTCACGGTTTCACCGTGGGTGACGTCGGCATCGGACGGAGCCGCGATCAGGGCGCATTCCGTGGCAGTAGCCACGTTCACGCCGGTAACCGGGTTGAGAGTGCCGAGGGCCAGGTCGTCTGCCGAGTACTCGATCACGCAGAACTTGCCGCCGTTGGCCTTGGTCGCCTGGGTGCCGCTGAAGTAGCCGGCCGGGATCAGGTAGCCATTCTTGTCTACGCCGACAATGTTGGCATGCGAAATGGTGATGTTCAGGCCGGCGGGATGCGCGTCATCACGCCGCTTGGAAGGCAGCCAGGGAGCCGGGTAAGAATACGGCAGGTACGGCTGAATCGGTTCCGATGCATCGCAATCCGGGGTAGTAAAACCCTTACGGTCGGAGCCGAGAGAGGTCGAAAGGAAATTGTTGTTTACGTCGAAGGACATGACTTACTCCGTTTTGGAAGTGATTTGCTGATGGCGCCTGCGTGCCATCCGTTTGAGCAGGTCTTGCCGGCCGATCGGGAGATTGTAGGGCTGATCTTTCGTCCCTTCTCCTTCGACAGAATCCGTGTGTGTTACGCCTGGCTCTTCTTTGGTCCCGGTGATCTGGGCACTGTCACTAATTTCCTTGGCCGTCTCAGCAGCTTGGGAATCCTTGATTGACGCAACGGCCGGAGTCTTGGAAACGCCCTTCATGGCTACCGGAAGGGAATCCAGGAGATCCGCCATAGCGTCGGTCAAACTTGCCAGACTACGCGCGGCTTTCTTTTCGATTTCCGCCCGCAGTTCGTCGGCATTGAAATTCTTTACGGTCTGGTCGCCGGAGAACACCCGGCCAAATACCAGTTGGGTGGCCAGAAGATGCTTCTGGTCTTCGATCAGGCGGCGGTTGCTGGCCTGCAGAACCGTGTTGTCGCCTTCGATCTTTTTGATATCGGTGTCGAGAGCCGTCAGCTCGTCGTGAATCTGGGCCCATTCGTCCTTGGACACCAGCATGTCCTTGGCTTCGTTGTCTTCCGACAGGCGTTTCTTCGCCCAATCCAGACTGTTGGTCTTGTTGATCTTTTCCCAGAGCGTGTACAAAGCGTCCTGGGCAACCCAACGTTCTTCATCGGGGATCGAAGCGGCGGCCGACTCCAGAGCAACCAGAGCCGCAACGAAAGACTTTCCCTTCTCGGAATCCGTGAATTTCAGGCCGGTGATGGCTGCCTTCACGTTGTCGGAGAGTTCCACGGTGACCGGTACCACGGGGTCGGCAATCTTCGCCGGAACCGCGGGCGGTTCGGTCTTGGCCAGGTCCTCGGCAACTACGGCCGGCTTCTCTTCGGTTGTTGCTGGTACGACTCCACTGGTTGTCGCCTCGGTGGCGGCGTCTTCCAACTTGGGCATGGTGAACTCCAGCCCAAAAGTCTTGGCGTCGATCTCGAGTTTGCGGCAATACGTGATCTTGGCTTCGTCCGACAGGGTCGCCAGCGTCTCCGCCAAGGTCCCGATCCGGCCTTCGATGGTTTCTTTGGTTACCGCATCCAGGGTCCAGCCATTCTTCCGGACCAGAGAATCCAGGTTCACCAGGGCCCGCTTCACCCGGCGTTTGGAATCGGCGTCCATCTCAGTTGTCACGATCCCACCCAGGGTAGTGCGCAGGTCTAAAGCTTCATCTTTCAGCAGCTCGCCCTTGGTTCGCACAAGTAATCCGTCGATTTCGCTCTTATCCATTTCTGCCTCGGTGATTAATTCAATGTCGGAATCGAATCTCAAACTGTCGGTGTACTCCGGTTCGGAAACCAGAGCTTCCTGGCGCCGGAGTGGCAGACCCAAGAAAAAGAACTTGGTGGCCAGAGAATCGGCCATGGCATCCAAAGCTTCTGTGCCTTTGATTCGTGCGAACGGATCGGCCGGGAAGTTTACAAAACTGATCTCTTTATTGATGTGCTTTCCCGTGATCAGGTAGGCCAGCTTGTTGTGGTACCGGCGGCCCAACTTGTGTTCGCACTGGCTGTCCTTGGCCCAATCGGTATGGCACACGGAGCAGACACCAGAGTCTGAACCGAACCCTACCGAAACGCCCATGAACTCGCCGTTCTGAATCTTCTGGATGGCTGCCGCGTTGGTGATCTTCAGGCCCAGCTCGGTGTAACCGAGGCCGGGGAAGTTATCCACTTTGCCTTGGAGATTCTCCACGATCCAGTCGATCGAATCGTAGATCGACAGCTTTTTTTCGCCGCGGGCATCGCAAAAATAGTTGGTCTTGAGGCCGTAGCTCAAATAATCGGCCGACTCGTCCACGTACCGGGATTTCATCACCCGTCCAACGCATTCGCCGTGTTTGTCGTGGTGCAACAGAACCGGGCTCGGAATCCGGCCGGACGGCATCCACGAAGGAAGCCCTTCCGCCATCTTGTCGGGACGGTAAAAACGCATGTTGCCGCCAACGACACCGGCATGACTGGCCGCTACCGTCACGAGCAGTTTGTGCCCGGACGTCTCTTTAGAGTCCTTGCACTCGAACAGGCGCGTTTTGTTTTCGGTCGCCCGGATGTCCAGGGTTACGAAATCCCGCATCAAGAGAATCATGGGTTACTGTTTCGGCTTGGCGTTCCCGATCACTAGGGTGGGCGTCTGATTCAACCCAGCCTGGGTAAGCGCGGCAGAGATTCCAGCCTGTTGCGCGTTCATCCCGGTCAAGCGGCCGACACTGGCGATCGCTTGTCCCAGCGGAACTTTGGAGACGTTCCCCAAGGGGAACTTGCTGACTTTCGGGGTAAAGACGTTTCTTGCCATAGATGTGGCTCTCGTTTGAGTAATATATGGGGAAGTTGTAAAAAGCCGATCAGACGAAACAACTTTTGAGGTAAACGTAGAGCAAATCTTCGTCTGTGGCTCTGGAAACGTAACCCCAGATGTCGTTCTTCTGCTCGTCCGACAAGATTTGATCGGAGATCGCCGACAGAGTTTGCTTGGACACGTCCGCCCAGGTTTCCGTCACTGCCAGGCCCCGGAAAGCGCCGACCAAGCTATCGTGGATGATCTCGAAGAACTCGTCGGAAGACTTGGCCTTGTGCGGGTCGAGGTTCACGCCGTGCTGGTTTCGGGGTTTGGCAATGGTTTCCGAGACTTTGGCTTTGGGAGTGGCAGCCTTAACGGGATTGGACCGGGATGACCGGCCAGTGGACGCCGGGCGGCCAGCTTTCTTCTTGGCTCCGGACCCGGGACTGGGAGCCGGCGCGGCATTCTTGGTCGCCTGGGTCTTGGCCTTGTGCTGTTCCAGTTTGGCCTGCGCCTGGGTCAACTTCACGTTGGCTTTGATCAGCTTCTCGTCGGCCTTGGCCTGAACGCCGGTTTGTGCCGCGGAGATCTGGGCGTTCATCCGAAGCAGTTCTTTCTGCGTCTTGGTCCGGTACTCTTCCATCGACATCACGTGCAGTTTGTGATGAGTGTCGTTGTGGTCTTCCTCGCTGAACTTCCGGGCTTTGATCCGGTGTCTCAACTCGTCGTGAGTCACGGCGTTGTTGTTGAACATGTTGAGGTGGTGCTCTTCGGACTTGATCTGGGCGTCGGGATCCAGTTCGTGGAACGCCAGTTCGACTTCAGCGACGGCGTTCTGCACCGAAACTTTGAAGGGAGCTTCCTCGAACCAGTCCACCATGATCGAGTACTTGAACTGCTCGCAAAACCAATCCAGATCGGCTTTCACGTCGTCTTTTAGATTTTGGGAGGCGTTGTCGGCGGAGTTCGAAGAGGATTTGTCCACCTCACCCATGTCCACGGGGGAGACCCCGAAACCGATGTAGACCCTGGCCTTGTAGTGATCGCGCAGCGGGGTGGAGTCCACGCCTTTGCCTTCTCCGCCTTTGATCTCGACAGACACGCGCTCGTCGGTGATCAAGACGCCTTCTTTCGGCATGTTTTGAACGTAGTCCCGGTACATGTCCACTTCTGACATGCCCCCGGGAAGATATTGGCAGGGTGCCTGTTCGGTCCCGATTTTGATGTGGGTGAACGGGAACATGTAGCTGACCAACAGCAGTTCGGCGTTCTCTTCGATGCGCCTCAAGGCAAAGATGTCGTCTTTGACTGTGGTACTGCGGGGAGTGCCGAAAATGTGGCCTGGTTTGCGGTCCCAGTACAGATGAACGATATCCCGGACATCGTAATCGCGCCAGGGACGGCCATCGCCGAAGAACCGGCGCCAATTGGAAATCCGGCCGTAACCATCTAAAAATGGGAACAATGTGTGGGCGGGGATGATCTCGTAGGCAGCTACCGGGGCAAGATTTCCGTTGCGATCGCTTTTGACGCCGCCCGAAGCATCGTTATCCCGGATCTTGACCAGGAAGCAATTACTGACGATTTCCAAGTTCCAAAGAACCTGTTTCAGAAAGTTGCGGAAGCTGCGCCGCATGACGTAACCGATCTGGGAAGCTCTCTTGGAAACGTACTCGGCCAGGTTCGGCCGGTCTTGAGAAGTAAACGTGAACCCGTTCCGGAACATCAAGTTGTGCCGGCGGCGGTTGGCCCGGATCATATAGGACTCGGTGTCCAGGATGGTCCAGGGTTCGAGCATATCGTATTCCGGGTCCACAACTCCGAATAGACCGTAATACGAATTCAGAAGATCGGTTTCGTCCTCCATTTTCTGGCGCATCCGGCCATTCATGGTGGCGTTTTCCGAAAAGTCGTACATGGTCCCCAAAGGATTAGGGGCTTTCAGACGGGCACCGGGATTCGGTAGGCGAATGCGACTGGCCAACTCGTCTCGCATTTTCGTGGTGGTAACCCGGTTGCGAACTGCGTCGGATCCGGCCTGGTGTTGAAACAGGCGTTCCATGATCCCGTAGGCGCGGATCTGATTCTCGTCCAGCCCTGCCATGTTTTCCACGTCTAATTGGGTCAATAGATCATTCACAGGTTCAACTCCGGGAGAAAATTATGGGACCAGGGCACTGATCACCACAGAACCAGCGGCACTAAGAGTGCTTTGCACGTTGGCAGGTAGAGTGGGGAGCGGATCTTTCACAACCTGGATGCCTACCTGATTAATATCTGAGGTCTGGGAAGGAGTGGTGGAAACCTTGATATCGGGGGAGGTTTGGATGTTGCTGATGAGACGGTTGATATCCGCCGTTCCAGTCTGGGACACCCCCACGATGTTGTTCAGGATGTTGGTGGGAGCTTTGATCTGCTGCAATTCTTTGGCGGTGGCATTTAGGACATTGATCAATGCATCGGTCGACCGCAGAGAACTGAGAACTTCCAACCGGTCCCCGGTTGCCGCAATACGCTTGTCGAGCATCTTGGTGACCTGACGTTGAGCTTCGGCACGGCCCCGCACGGGAGTTTCCACGGCCCAGTTCAGGGTGTCCTTAACGACGTTCAGCCCTTTACTCAGATATTGGGCGCTGTCGATCTGAGCCCAACTGGCGGCCTGCTTAACCGCACCGCGAATCATGGCCTGTTTTAACGTTCCGGTCAGGTCGAAGCGGTTGCAGGCGGTGCTGCTGGCAATCCCACTGGTCAAGTTTTTGCCCAGACTGGTGATGTCGGCCATCTGCTTGAAAAGGCCGGCCAACCGGTTTCGCAGAGGGTCGAGGGCTTTCTGAACGAGCCCGTCGAGGAATGACAACTGCCGCATGGCGAGTCCCACCAGCAACGGCAAAACCACGATCGCCAAAGCGTTACGCAAATCCTTCAGACTCATTTTGTGGAACATGATTTTCAGCATGTTCAAAGTCGCGATCATGGCAGCGATGGTTTCCAGAGGCTGCGCAATAAACGACTCGATCAGGTTGGCAATGTCCTGGTAAACGCAATCGATTCCGGCACCGGTATCGTAGACGGCGCCGTACTTGTTAGCGAAACCATCCATAGTGGCGTTCAGGGGATCGAAAAAATCCGCCGGCAAGTCTGTGACGGGCATAGAATCCGGCGAGATCACCACGGTCGGATTGCCATTGGACCAGTCCTGGGTTTGAATGGGAGAAGTGACCACCCCGTACGCCGAACCAGACCCGGGCGTGTCAGAACCGATACCAGGCCCTGAGGAAGGTCCGGAGGACGTTCCAGAAGATGTCCCAGATTGCCCGGAGTTGGAACCGTTACCGCCGGACCCAGTAGAACCATTCCCGGAACTGTTTCCAGAGCTGGATCCTTGTCCAGATTGTCCGAACGCTGGTGTGGGAGAAGGCAAAACCAACTCGGTGAGCGGTTGGATGATCCCGCTGGAATTTCCAGGGCTGCCAACATTCACCGCGGGTTTGCGCATAGACCCAATCCCGCCGCCGGCTGAGAAGACATCGTAGGGATTGCGGTTGTCGGGAGAAGTCTGAACCTGAACAGTGGCATCTCCGGCGATCTGGTTACGGACTCCGTTTCGAGGGACCGACGTGTAGATGCGTAGCGCATCCGTCATGGTGTCCAGGATGACCTGGTCGTCTTTCAACTCGTGGTAGATCAGCGAAAAGTTCGGAGGAAACGTGCCCAGCTCGATGCATCCTTTTTCGTAGGCGTCGATGATCTTGTGGACGTCCATTTTCTGAACGTCGGAAACTCCCCAGCGTTTATTGGAATCGCCGGTCTCCTTCATGATCGAAAGCTGAATTTCCGTGCGGACGATGTTGTCCGCAGTCCCGACCAGGGCCTTGTACATGTCATAGGTGATGACATTGGGGGCCGCCGGGACCTGGTAGAGCCGTCGGAAAGCTGGTTCGAGTTCTGGATCGGCTTTTAAGTCCAGCTGAACGGTCACACCTTGGGAGACACTGTCCACGACATTTTCCAGATAAGCGGCCGTATCCCGGAAATCCTGCAGCCGGTTGATGGTCACCACGGCCCGCTGGCCATCGGGAGGTACGACGCCGGGGGTGTAGACCGGAGTCTCTGAAGACGCGGCCGCCTGCTGGTCCTGGGCAGCCGGAACGTCAGCCAGAGTTTGAGGCGGAGTGTAAACGAAGTTCCACTTATTGAATGCCATGTTTTTCTTGGTGCCTACTGCTTGCGGCGACACGGCCCGTCATGCGGCGGATTCGCGCAATTGGGGCACTCGGGGTCACGATTGCCTTCCGGGCCGTACCAGTGACTGCATAATGTCCGGGCCGCAAATATCCATGCGGGTGCTCCGTTAAATCGGCTACGGCCTTCTCGAAGCCACCATTCAATTGCACGTTGAAGAACTTCGTGGCATTGCTCCTGGCTGATGTCGTCCATTTTTAAGAGTCCGGAAGAGTGATCTTGTCGGCGATGATGCTCAAGGCATCAGTGAAAATCTTGGTGAAACCGGCAAACGAGAAGGTCGCCAACAACTTCCCGATCCATCCCATGCCTGGGACGAGCATTAGGTGGCTGGCCCGGAAGATGGGATTCTTCGTGAGGATTACCGGCTTGTAGGCGGTCCAGGCAAGCTGGTCCGGGAGCACCACCTGGGTGGCGTCCATGCAGGTGACGAAGTCTTCAATGCTCAGGAAGTCTTCGGCGATCAGACCCTCGATCGCTTCGTACTGAACCTGTTGGCGGAACTGCCAGTCCTGATATTTGTCGATGATGAAACACGGCAGGATCCGCTGGAATTGCAGTAGATCCGTCTGGGAGAGGAGATTTTGAGTTTCTGACATCAGGTTCTCTTGGTGGACATGTTACGGAATGCAGCCGTTCTGGATCCCGGAACTCCCCAATTTCCGCGGGAGGGTTTGGATGCCGGCGCCACCATAAAACTTCGTTGTCCAAACCAGGTCGTCCGGGCCTCCGTCTGCTGGTCTTTGGTCTGCCTGGATGGGATCTGGGCGGCGTCCATGCGGACTTGCCTGACCTGCTCGACAGGATTTTCGGTTGCCTCGGAGGCGGTCTCGGGCACCCCCAATCCAGGAAGCATGAACATCCCGCTCGCCAGGTTGTGTTGCGGCCGGTATTCAAAGAACAGCCCGTATTTCAGTTCAATTCCTAAACAGGCCAGGATTGTGGCGTCCAGATCGTGATCGCCCACTTCGTTGCTCTTGCCGGCGGTGTACGTGTTGGCCCATCCGTGCTGGGAGTAATTCTTGACGCGATATGCTCGCATCTGCTCCTCTAATATGGCGTCCGCGCGGGAAAACTGAAATCTGCCCTGTTCCACGATCATGGTCATGCCTTCGACCATGAAAGGCTTGGTACGGCGGCTCAATTCGTTCTCTTCGTCGTTGATGTAGAGAAGCTTGTCCCGCCGGGGAACGAGCTTGTTGGTTTTCAAGTCCGCCCCGAAGTCAATGACCTGGATGTTCTTCAGGCGCTGGTCGTCTTCGTCGGTGCTGTTGTGACCTATCAGGCGAAGCAGCTCGTCCTGAACGAAGCCAAAGCCGGCATCGGTCATGATTTCTTCGCAGTGCCATCGTTTGTTCATGCGTCGGATTTCTTCCAGCGTAGCCATGGTGGTCTTGTCCACCGCGGAATGATCTACCACCCGCCGAATTTTGGTTTCTGGATGAAAGCCAACGACCCGAATGCGGGTGCCGGTTCCACGCCCATTCCAATCCACCCCCATGAAATACCGCCACACATCGTCACTAGAAGGGCTCGCTTGAACATACAAGTAATCTTGAAGACACGCGTCTACGAGTTCCGGCTTGAAAACTCCAGCTTCCATTTCTCCAAACTCCGCCAGGTATTCGTGTTGGTAAACCAGCTCAGTTCGGCATTCGAGACGGCAGGACTCTTCCATTTCCTTGGAGAAGTCCGGGTGTACCGTAATGGGAAAATGAAACTCTTTGTACTCAACGAGCTTCCGGCACATCTTCCAAAACATGCCGCGGGCGCCGGTAGGGGTTGAAGACCCGGCCACCTGGGAATTCTTGTACCGGTGAAAGAAGGGCTGCAGGGCCTTGTAGTCTTCTTCGGCCAGGTAGTCCTGCTCGTCCATTCTGGTACGCCGCGGTGTTTGGGTACGGAGAGTGTCCCCGTGCCGGCCGGAAGAAGCGCCCGTACAAAAAATCCGGATGCTGGAACCGTTTCGGAACCGAAACTCGTAATATGGGGCCTGCTTAGGAGTGCCGGCGAGGGATTCCTGCAGTTCTTCGTCCGCTATGATGTGGTCCTTGAGATCGTTGAACCATTTAGCGGCC
>Ga0265336_10001590_pt1 | contig 10189 bp, 14 predicted proteins | sample 42119metaG_FD_193583 | JGI IMG/M metagenome (GOLD analysis project Ga0265336, IMG submission 193583) | Rhizosphere microbial communities from Carex aquatilis grown in University of Washington, Seatle, WA, United States - 4-21-19 metaG | ecosystem: Host-associated > Plants > Roots > Rhizosphere...
CATCTAGTAGTCCTCTCCAAGCTTCCAGTACCGGTTCCACTCGTCCTGCGCCTGCCACTTGTCGGCGAGGGCGGCTCCGAAGACGGCCTTCTCGGCGTGGTACCGGTTGCCGTCGGCGATCCCGGCGGCGTACTCGGCGTTGTCCCGATCCCGCTCGGCCCGCGCGGCGGCCATCTCGGCCCGGTCCCCGAACAGGTCGGGGTCGCTCATGAAGGCGGCGGCCTCCTGGGCGCGCTCCCGGCGAGCGTACTCGTTCGACATCGCGACGTCCTCGTTGACCCCGCCCGTCCGAACCGCGACGCTGAACCGGCAGCCGACGTGGCGATAGCCGCGCCGTCCGCTCGACTCGATCCGGTCCCCGACGCGGATTGCGTCCCCGGCCGTGCACCGGCCCGGGAACTTCGCTCCGAACGCCATCTCGTACCCCTTTCGCTGGCCGGGGCTTCCGTCCCCCGGACAAGTCCAGTCTACGCTGCCGCGCCGCCGATGTAAAGGGGGTTCCGGGACAATCGGCCATCCCTTTCATCTGGCCCGATCCGGCGGTATCCTGGCGACGCGTAGCAGGCAATCGCCTCCCACTTTGCAGCAGGAGCTTTATGCAGGTAGGCAGTCAGACCGGCGTCTCAGCCATCTTCCCCGGCCCGGGCGCGACGGCGGCGTTCGCCGCGGACGGCCAGGCGACGATCGCCTCGACGACCGTCACGGTCGAGATCCTGTTCGCCGAGAACGGCGCCGGGACGTACGTCGGGACGGTCCCGATCCCGGCCGGGGCGACGGTCCGCGACGTCGTCTTCAGGAACACGGTCGTGTGGGCCGCGGCCACGTCGGCGTCGATGACCTGCGGGGACGACGACAACGCGACCGGGTACTACTCGGCGACGAACGTGAAGACGACGCCTTCGGCCGACACGAACGGCGCCGGGGCGGGCCTGTCGACTCAGCTGAGCCTCGGGGCCAGCGCGGGCACGTACAAGGGCGGCGCTGGCAAGTACTGCGCCGCGGCGAAGACCATCACCTGCACGATCACCTCGGTCGGCGCCGGGACGAACGGCCGGTCTCGGCTGCTCGTCCAGTACACCCTCCCGGCGACCTCGACCGTTACCCAGTAGTCGTGAGGGTCGTCGTCCCGTACGCGACGCTGTACCCGGAGACGAAGGCCGCCCTCGAGGCGGACGGCCAGACCCCCGAGTACGTCAGCGTCGCGGGCGACCCGACCGCCTACTACCAGCTCCTGGCTCGCCTGTGGGAGGAGGGCCGCGGGTTCACGATCGTCGAGCAGGACATCGTCCCGCGGCCCGGCTGCATCGCCGAGCTGGAAGCCTGCCCCGAGCCGTGGTGCGGCTTCGTCTACCCGATCTCGACCGGGTTCATCACCGGGCTGGGGCTGACCCGCTTCAGCGACGACCTCGTCCGGGACCACCCGGCCGTCGTCACGACGATCGACACGCTGCCCCGGACCGACCCGTCCGACCGCCGCTACTGGGGTCGCCTCGACACGCGCCTGGCTCAGGTCCTGATGGACCACGAGCGGCTGACGGTCCACCGGCACACCCCGCCGGTCCGTCACCTCAACCCGGTCCAGCCGCTGCCTCACTACAACTGCGTCAGGTGCGGGGCGGCGGTCCCCGAGGAGGTGATGCTCGCCGGGGAGCCGCCGTATCCCTGTCGTCGCTGCGGGCGGCCCGCGATGGGGCCGGACTAGGTACAGTGCGCGAACAGTCTGAAGGAGGTGCCGTGATGATCACACTGTAGGGTCGCCCCGAGTATCACCGGGACGATCCCGGCTCGAGGGTGGTCCTCGTGGAGGATCATCATGGCAGGCAAGCCGCGCCGCTGGCCGACCGATACCCTGTGGGGCACCGGCTACCGGTTCGAGAAGCTCTACTGCGACTGCGAGAAGTGTCTCGCCGCCGCGAACGCCGCCAGCAAGGCGGGGAAGTCGAAGGGCAAGAAGAAGTGACACCGGGCATCATCGCCTGGGGCGAGCGCATCATCACCGCCGACGACGTCGCCGGTCTGACCGTTCTCGAGGTCGGGTCGGCGAACGTCAACGGCTCGCTTCGGCCCCACGTCGAGGCGCTTGGCCCGGCGCGCTACCACGGGGTCGATCCGTACCCCGAGCCGAACGTCGGCGGGGTCGACGAGGTGATCCTGGCCGAGAACCTCGTCGACCGGTACGGGGTCGAGTCCTGGGACGTCGTCATCTCCACCGAGATGCTGGAACACGCCGAACACTGGCAGGCAGTCGTGTGGGCGATGAAGGCCGTGACCCGGCCCGGCGGCCTAAACGTCATCACGACCCGCTCGGTCGGCTTCCCCTACCACCCCTACCCCGAGGACTGGTGGCGCTACAGCGTCGGCGACTTCGGAGCGATCTGGGGCGACTGGACGATCGAGGACCTGACCGACGACCCGGACAACCCCGGCGTCTTCATCCGCGCCCGTCGGCCCGCCGACTGGGACGCCGTCGCGGGACGGACCCTTCTCGACGGTCTCGAGGTCACTCGCCAGCGGAAGACGTACTAGCTCCAGGCGGCCGACGTCGCCGGGTCGTACGGCGGCAGGCCGTCGTCCCCCTCGAAGTACGGCCCCCACGCCGGGCGGTCGTGCTCGGCGATGACCTCGGCGACGAACACCAGGGCGGCCAGCGCGGCGACGATCGCGGTCGCGATCACCAGAAGCCGCTTCATGAGATGTTGACCACGTTCGACTTCGTCGCCTTCGAGCTGATCAGGACCAGCTTCGCCGGGTTCACCGACGCGAGGTTGATCAGGGTGAGCGACGGGACGCGGACCGCGACGATGTCGAGCTGCTCGCCCGTGCAGTTGCTGATCGTGTCCGGGCCGTGGGTGGACGGCCCGGCGTACTGGATCGCGCCGATCACGCCCTGCTGACCCCAGCTCTGGTTGCCCGCGATGTTATGGCGGTGGAACGTGCAGCCGTCGATCGTCAGCGAGCCGGACACGTCGGTCGTGGCGTTCGTCTCGACGTCGATCGGCCAGGTGCCGATGTCCTGGAACGTGACGCCGCTGATCAGCGACCCGGCCCGGGCGACGATGACGCCGATCCCGCATCGCTGGCCGACTGACAGCAGCCCGCCGACGACGTGGACCTGGGGCGGGACGTCGTCCCCACCGTTGGCCTTCGCCCATAGGCGCATCGCCATGCAGTCGCCGTGGACGCCGAAGACGACGGGGTTGATCCACTCAATATCGCCGCCGTCCTGGCGGATGCCGTGGTGCTGCTCGTTGTTGTTGGCGTTCGGGATGCCGCGGATCGCCGCCGCGGACGGGACCGGCCCGTCCCACGATCCCCCGCCGCGCATCTCCCAGACGCCGTGCGGACGCCGGACGTACATCAGCCCGGACGACGCGTCGACGGACGAGGAGATCGGGGCCAGCTGCAGGATGTTGAACTCGACGTCGGGGTCCGGCTCGAAGACGCTGGTCAGGTACCAGCCAGCTGGTCGGGATGCACCAAGGCCGATCTGGCGGCCGGGGTTGGCCTTCATCTCGGCCTTCAGGCCCGCCCACGTCAGGACTGACGGGCTGTAGTCGACGTAGGTCGGCGCGGGCGGGACGACGCGGAACGTCGCCGTGTCGCCGTCGCTGATCGGGGCGGGGACCGGGAACGACCCCGACGTGAGCGGGGCCGGGAGCGTGAAGACGCGGTCGGTCATAAACCTCCAGGTCGCTGACTCGGCGCCTCGACGATGACCCGGACCTGGGCCGTGCTGGCGCTGACTTCGTCCAGCCTAAGCCGGTCGTGCCAGTCGAAGCCAGACGGGTCGACCTGGACGACGAGCATCCCGGCGCGGGGGAACACCTGTACCGCGACGTAGTCCTGCTCGATCTTGACGTTCTGGACGTCGTCGACGAGCTGGACCCAGTCGCCGGTCCCCGGGTGACGGTAGCTGATCTTCATCGGTAGAGCCCGCCCGGGTTGCGGTCCGTCACCATCCCCAGGACGTCGATCGGGACCAGCGCTGTGAGCGCGTCCGTGTCATCGATGGCCGCGAGGATCTCGTCCGACGGCCAGCCTTCGACCGGTGCGTGGGCCAGGACCGACCAGCCGTTGTAGTCCAGCGGCTCGAGCATCGCGAGGAACTCGGCGGCCCGGCGGCTGAGCGGGACCTTCGGGGTCAGCCGGACGATCGGCCCCGTCGGGTCGCCCGGGCGGCCGTAGTTCCAGATCAGCCCGGTGCCGTGCGGTCGGTGCCGCCCGTCCCGGGCCGAGCCGTACCAGATGCCGGACACGTCCGGGTCGTACGACCACAGGGTCGGGTCCACGATCTGCGCGTCCGGGGCGTAGACGTCGTCGCCGACGACCACCCACGAGTGCTGACCCATCACGCCCGAGCACCTCCCGCGGGCGACCCGCGCCGTCGGCGGCAGGACCCCGGACCGAACGAGGTGGAGGCTGGCGCTGTGGCACTTCTGAGCCCAGCGGTCGAGCTGGTCCATCGCCTCGTCGATCGCGACGTGGTCGAGCTTCATCGGTGCTCCTCTCCGTGGTGGCTGAAGATCGTGACCGGGACCCCGGCCTTCGTAGCGGCGGCGACCATGTCGGCGGTCCCGCGCGACGACTCGATGTGGTCGTGGAAGGCGTACACTCGGTCCGGCCGACCGTCGCGCAGCATCGTCCGGTTCCGTATTGGTCCGGCCGCCCGGTGGTACTGGTCCCAGTCCGCCGGGAACGGCAGGTATGGGACGTGGCGCGCCTTCGCCCAGAGCCGGGCGAACGTATCCGCCCCGTTCGCCTCGCCTTCGATGATGACGAGGTCGGCTCGGGGCAGGACGTCGAGGCGGGCGTTGATCAGGTTGGCGTCCGACCACTTCCGGTCGCCGCAGACGAGGACTCTCACCGGGTCCACCGTACCTTTAGGTCCGGGTGGAGCGCCGCGACGTGGCGGCGGAAGGCGGCCTTCTGCTTCGCCCGGAAGGCGGCCAGTCGGCCCGGCCGCTGGAAGTCGCGCGGGATCGGGTCCCCGATCCGCACCCAGCCCGCCCCGTCGACGGACTTGCAGATCGAACACATCGTCCGCTCGCGGGCGAGGTAGTCCAGCCAGTAGGGAGCGGTCGTCGTCGCCATTCGGACCCCTTCTCGGGCCGGGTTCCGTCCCCGACCTCGTCTAATCTACGCCGATCCCGGGCCGCTGTAAAGGGGGTTCCCGGTGATGCCCCTTTACACCCGCGTCACCTGGGGATTATCCTGCGCAGAACAGGAGGTGTTATTAGCCACCGCCGTTTCGGGCACTATCAGCTCTGACGACATCACGTACGCGTGGCTCGGGGCCATCACCAAGGTAGAGCGCGACAAGGACGGGAACGCGCTCGTCTACGGCAAGGTCACCGACGGAACCCTCGACTCGGACGACCAGATCGTTGACCCGGCGTTCGCCAAGAAGGCGCTCGCCGAGTGGTACGAGACCGCCGCGAACGTCCGGCAGATGCACTCCACCTCGCTGCCCCCCGCGGGCAAGGGCATCCTCCTCGAGTCGAAGGCCGACGGCGAGTATGTCCGAACCCGCGTGGTCGAGCCGACCGCCATCAAGCTGGTCGACAACGACGTCTACACCGGCTACTCGGTCGGCATCTCCCGGCCCCGGATCGAGCGCGACCCGAAGGCGCGCGGCGGCCGGATCGTCGGCGGCAAGATCGTCGAGATCAGCCTCGTCGACCGTCCGGCCAACCCCATGGCGAAGTTCGCGGTCCTCAAGATGGACGGCGCCTCCCACCTCGCCTTCATCGGCAAGTCGATGACGATCCCGGCCGAGTACCGGCGGCCGGTGAAGCCGCTGTCGTTCCGCGACCTGAAGAAGGGCGCCCGCGTCAGCGTTGACGTCAACGACGAGTTCGGCGGCGTCTCGTCCGTCGAAGGCACCTTCATCGCCAAGGGCTTCGGCGCGGTCGCGATCGACCAGGCCGGGTTCACGCGCGACGGAGCCGTCAAGCGGCTCCAGATGTCTGATATCGTTGCGGTCCGGCTTCACAAGGCAGCTGGGGTGACCCACAGCCACATGCACCCGGGTCCCGACGGCGTCGAACACGATCACGAACACACCCACGCGTCGAACCACGGCGATCACAGCCAGACGCACGCTCACGATCATCCGACTACGGAGGACTCAGTGGCAGAACCCCAGGTGGCACCGGCCGCGGCGGCGACCGTCGATGGCGAGCCCGACGCCGATGACACGAAGGCGGCCGACGGCAAGTGCAGCAAGTGCAGCGGCTCCGGCCAGTTCGAGGGCGCCAAGTGCGCGGCCTGCGGCGGGTCCGGCGTCCTGACGAAGGCGAAGGCCGCGAAGACGGCGAAAAAGGCCGGGAAGACGGCTCCGGCCGCCGCGGCTCCGGCGGCGTCGTCCGCCCCGGTCGCCGATCCGCCCGCCTCGGCCGACCCCGGCCCCGACGCCGGGAACCAGGCCGCCGACGCGGACGTGGCCCCCGGCGAGCCCGAGGTCGATCCGGGTCCCGACGGTGACGACGCGAAGGCCGCGAAGGCCGCCCGGAAGGCCGCGAAGAAGGCGGCCAAGCAGGCAGCCCGCGCGACCAAGGGCGTCCAGGTCGTCGTCTCCGACAACGGCTGGGCCGTCACGAAGAACGGCACCGTCATCGGCACCCACCCGTCTCAGGGCGCGGCTCAGGCTCAGGCCAACGCCGTGAAGTCCGAGGACAAGGCAGCCGCCAAGGCCGCCAAGGTGAAGAAGGCCGCCGTCGCCGCCCCGGCGACCGCCGAGGTCCCCTGGCTCCTGAAGCGCCTCCACGACTACACCTGCGGTGCCTACCGCGCCGAGGACGTCGCCGCCGCGTACCCGACGATCGAGAAGGGCGGCGTCGGCGCCGCGATCGGCGCCCCGACCCGGGCCGTCATCTACGGGCTCGTCGCGGACGAGGTTACCCGGGACGGTGGGACTGGCGCCGCGGCGGCCGACATCGCGTCGCTCGGCAAGAGCCTCGGCGCGCTGCAGGACCTGATCACGACCAAGGCCGACACGACCGAGGCACGGGCTCAGCTCCACGAGGCGTTCAAGGCCGCCAACGGCATCATGCCAGACGGGTCCGGCCCGTCGATCCCCAAGCCGTCCGAAACCATCTCCCCCGGCCAGTTCAGCCGCGGGTACATCTCGGCCGGTCACCAGCAGGAGAAGGCGTCCGGCCACTCGGCGGACATCCCCTCCACGACGCACCCGCTCCACGCGTCGGACTTCGGGCGCGGCCCGCTGACCGACGGCCACCAGCGGTACCTCGTCAGCAAGCTGGCCGACCTCCACGACGGGCTCGCCGACTGGCGGCCCGAGCTCTGCAGGATGGACGCGTCCGGCTCGTTCGCGTTCGACCGCCAGCCATACCCGAACGGCGGCGATCGGCCCCCGTTCCTGCGCCAGGTCCCGAACGCCGACACGTCGGCCCCGACGGCGCGATCCGTCGCGGCGATCCCGGCGGCGACCGGTCCGGGCGCGATGAAGTCGATCGAGGCCGACGTCGTGCCGGTCGTGTCGACGTTCACCGAAGAGCAGTTCGCCGAGGCGCTGTCGAAGGCGCAGGAACCGCTCCTCACCAAGCTCAATAAGCTCGAGACGGACTTCGAGGCGCTTGCATCTCAGCCGGACCCCGCAAGGTCCGCCCCCCGGGGCGTGACGGGGCTGGCGAAGGGCGCCACGAAGGTCGAGAAGGTCAGCCAGATTGACGGGGTCTCGCGCGAGGCGAGGCAGAGCAAGAAGGCTGAGAAGATCGACTTCCTTCAGAGCATCTACGCGACCGGCGACCCCGAGGCACGCCTCCGGGCGCAGAAGCAGCTCATCCGCCTGGGCGCGGAACTCGACTAGGCACCAACCCACCCACTCGGAGGCTTACTGGCAGCTATCCTCACCGCCAAGGACTTCCGGCCCGGCAGCCGGAGCGCCCGCGACGAAGTCGCGTCGCAGTCCGCCGAACTCGTCAAGGGCGAGGGCTTCGCTCGGATCGGTGGCAACAAGCCGATCAAGGGCAAGAAGGTCTTCGAGAAGGGCATGGTCGTCGCCAAGGCTCTCCGGAAGACGGCCCGGGCGTCGCATCAGCCGGGCGGCCCGGAGGCCGTCTTCAAGGGGATGAACCCGAGCTTCCTGTCGGAGTTCGGGACGTTCTTCAACTCGATGCCCCAGAACACGGCGATGCAGAGCTTCGCCAACCAGATCAGCCAGCTCCTGTCGACCGAGCTGAACAAGACGATCAGCCTGACGTCGCCCCTGTCGACCGGCCTCGTGCCGTACGACCTGGTCGCCCCGTCGCGCCTGATCTACCCCGTCTACAGCCCTCTGCGCAACAAGCTTCCGCGGGTCCAGGGCCAGGGCACCAGCCGCAAGGTGAAGGTCCTGACGGGCGTCTCCGGCTCGCACACGGGCGGCACGTCCGTCCTCGACTGGTCGATCCCGGAGTTCCCGGGCGGCGGCGGCCTCGCGGCCACCAACTGGCCGAACCAGCTGCCGGGCGCCGGTAGCCAGACGGCCGTCGATGTCAGCGTCCCCTACAAGTTCTTCGGCATCACCGAGGCGCTCTCCTGGCTGGCCCAGTTCAGCGGCCAGGGCTTCGAGGACGTCTCGGCGCTGGTGAACCTCGTCCTCCTCCAGGAGGCGATGCTCGCCGAGGAGCACATGATCATCCAGGGTCTGAGCCAGTCCGTGGCGACCCCGGGTACCCCGACGCTGGCGGCCCGTACCGCCGCGACCGGCGAGACCGGCCTCAGCGGCGTCACGACCAACGTCTACGCGAAGATCACCGCCCTCGACTTCTACGGCGAGACCGTCGCCTCGACGGGCGGCTCGGTCGCGGCAACGAACGGTCAGGTCGTGGACATCACGATCGCCCCGTCGAACGGCGCGGCCCAGTACAACATCTACGTCACGACCGGCACCGCGGCTGGCACGTACTACCTGGCGGCCTCGGCCGTCGGCGGCAAGAAGTACACCCTCCAGGGCGCGCTGCCGACCGGCGGCACCCAGCCCCCGACGGCCGACTCCGGCACCGGTTCCACGAACCGGTACGACGGCCTGTTCGGCATCCTCCACGGCCGGACCGCCGCCTCGACGTACCCGTCGTCCGGGTACAAGGGCGGCTACATCAACCAGTCCGTCGGCTCGACCCTGACCAGCGCGGTCCTGTTCGATGCCTTCTCGGGCCTCTGGGACAACTCCTCGACCGCGAACACGTCGGACTCCGGCGGGTTCCGGGCCGATCCGCGGGAGCTCATCGTCGAGGGTCTGGACGCGTCGAACTACGCCGCGAACATCCTGACCCAGGCGTCGGGCGGCCAGCAGTCGTACCAGCTCCGGATCGACCAGGACGAGGTCGGGTCGATCACCGCTGGCGCGGCCGTCAGCCAGATCCAGAACCCGATCACCCGGTCGATGGTCAGCCTCGTCACGCACCCGTACCTGCAGCAGGGCAACGCGCTTCTGCTCAGCTACCAGCTCCCGATGTCGTTCAGCAACGTGTCGAACGCCTGGGAGATCTCGAACGTCCAGGACTACATCAGCATCTCCTGGCCGGTCATCGACGTGACGTTCCGCTACTCGATCTTCCTCTACGGGAGCCTGATCGGGATCGCGCCGCAGTACAGCGGCATCCTCAACGGCATCCAGAAGACCGGCACCGTCGCGGGCGGCAACTGGAGCTAGCTCACATCCTTCGCCCCGGGCCGGGTACGACCCCTGCTCGGCCCGGGGCGACAAGTCGGAGGCGGATGGTGGTTCGGACGTTCACGGTACTCCCCGGCGCGCGGGGCTTCGACCTTCCCGACGGGCGGTCCTTCGCGGCCGACCGGCGCGGGCGGGTCCGAGTCCCCGACGAGGTCGGCGACGCCGTGGTCCGGTCGGCCGCCATGCGTCGGTACGACGCGATCCTGGAACCGGCCGCGGGTCGGTTCTTCCCGGGGCGGGGCGGCTTCGTCTGCCCCTGCGGGTACGCGCCGTGGGAGTGGCAGACGTCCTGTCCTCGCTGCGGCCTCACCTGGAGCGAACGATGACCACCGTCTACACGCAGGGTCGGTTCAAGTCGATCTTCATCGGCGCGACCGGCCACGTCCACAACCGCGAGGGAGACTTTGAGAGCGACGAGACCCCGATGGCCGTCGACTGCGTCTCCTGCGAGCCATACCTCGTCAAGGAGGGATGGGTCTACGCGCCCGAGCAGGTGCCGCTGACCGACCGCCA
>Ga0265336_10001592_pt1 | contig 10163 bp, 10 predicted proteins | sample 42119metaG_FD_193583 | JGI IMG/M metagenome (GOLD analysis project Ga0265336, IMG submission 193583) | Rhizosphere microbial communities from Carex aquatilis grown in University of Washington, Seatle, WA, United States - 4-21-19 metaG | ecosystem: Host-associated > Plants > Roots > Rhizosphere...
CCTCAGTTGTCTGGAGGTCAACGCGCAGGCCCTGGCCCGCTACGCGGCCTTATGCCAGGAGGCGGGATTAGTCCCTATTGTGGAAGCGGAAGTGCTGATGGACGGGGCGCATAACCTTCAGCGGTGCCTCGAGGTAACCGAGGAAACGCTTCGGATGGTTTTTGACCAGCTTTACGCCCAAAGGGTGGCGGTGGAAGCCGTTCTCTTGAAGCCCAATATGGTGCTTCCGGGATGGGCCTGTTCCCGTCAGGAATCGTTGGAAGAGGTGGCCGACGCCACGGTGAAGTGTCTTTTACGTTCCGTTCCCGCCGCCGTTCCGGGAATCGCTTTTTTGTCGGGCGGCCAATCCGCTGAACTGGCCTCGGAAAGATTGAACGCCATGAACGTGAGATTCAAGTCGAAATTACCCTGGCCCCTGAGCTTTTCCTTCGCCCGCGCGATCCAACAGCCCGCGTTGGAAATTTGGATGGGCGAGGAGGCCCATGTGGCGACGGCGCAAAAAGCGCTGCTTCATCGGGCCCAGTGCAACCGGGCCGCACGGCGGGGCGAATACACGGTCGCGATGGAAAAGACCTTAACCGGTCAACTCAGCGGCTGAAACCAAACCGCGAAAGAATGCCCTGGAAATTGAGAAGGCCGACCGACCCGGACGCCAGGACATTCCTATTTCCGTGAATGTTTTGGCTCCGCTTTTTTAAGTTTTTGCCCATGTCCTAGGGGATATATTCGGCGTCCACCGCGTCCTTGTATTTGTCCTCGGGTTTTGGGGCGTCCCCGGGAGCCGGTTCGGGTCGTGCCGAAGTTGGTGGTTTTTCGGAAGCCGGCTTGATATCCCGGGAGGCGTTGTTTAGGTCCTGTACCGCGCTATTGATGGCGGTCACGTCTTCCCCATTCTGGGCTTTCCGGAGAACCTCGAGCTTTTCCTCGATCTTTTTGCGGGTCTGCGCGTCTATCTGGCCGTCATATTCCTTTAAGGTTTTTTCCGTTGAGTAAACCAGGTTATTGGCTTGGTTTCGGGCTTCGACGATTTCCTTTTTCTTTTTATCGTCCTCCGCGTGGGTCTCGGCGTCATTTTTCATTTTTTTGATTTCATCCTCCGACAACCCTGAGGAAGCGGTAATGCGGATGGATTGTTCCTTGCCCGTTCCCAAATCCTTGGCGGCCACCTGCAAAATGCCGTTGGCGTCAATGTTGAAGGTGACCTCGATTTGAGGAACTCCCCGGGGAGCCGGCGGGATTCCGACCAAGTTAAATTGTCCCAGGTCCCGATTGTCGGCCGACATTTCCCTTTCTCCCTGCAACACGTGGATCGCCACGTCGCTTTGGCTTTCGGCGGCCGTTGAAAATATCTGGCTCTTCTTGACCGGGATGGTGGTATTTCGTTCGATGATCTTCGTCATGACACCGCCCATGGTCTCAACTCCCAGGGAAAGAGGCGTCACATCCAGAAGCAGGACATTTTTTACCTCGCCCTTCAATACACCGGCTTGGATCGCGGCGCCCACCGCTACAACCTCGTCCGGATTCACGCCTTTGTGGGGTTCCCGGTTAAAGAAATCCTTTACGGTTTTCAGAACGAGCGGCATGCGCGTCATGCCGCCCACCAGGACGACCTCCTGGATATCCGCCACGGTCAGTCCCGCGTCGTTCAAAGCCTTGCGGCAGGGCTCCAGGGTTTTATCCACCATGTCCATGACCAGGTGATCCAGCTTGGAGCGGGAAAGTTTTAGGTTCATGTGTTTGGGGCCGGAAGCGTCCGCCGTGATAAAAGGAAGATTGATTTCGGTCTCGTTGGTGGTGGAAAGGTCGATCTTGCCTTTTTCGGCCGCTTCCTTCAGGCGCTGCAGGGCCATCCGGTCGTTTTTCAAGTCCACGCCCGTTTGGTTTTTAAACTCATCGATGAGCCATTGGATGATCCGTTGGTCAAAGTCGTCCCCGCCCAGGTGGGTATCCCCGTTGGTTGACTTGACTTCAAAAACGCCGTCCCCCAATTCGAGGATGGAAATATCAAAAGTTCCCCCGCCCAGGTCGTAGACCGCGATTTTTTCGTTTTTCTTATCTTTGTCCAGGCCATAGGCCAGGGCGGCGGCGGTAGGTTCGTTGATGATGCGAAGCACGTCTAACCCCGCGATTTTACCCGCGTCCTTGGTGGCTTGGCGCTGGGCGTCGTTGAAGTAAGCGGGAACCGTAATGACGGCTTCGGTGACTTTGGCGCCCAGGTAGGCTTCCGCGTCGGTCTTGAGCTTTTGCAGGATCATGGCGGAAATTTCAGGAGGCGAGAAATGCTTGTCGTCGATCTTCACCCGGACGTCGCCGTTGGAAGCCGCTTGAAGCGCGTAGGGAACCAGTTTTCGGTCCATTTCCACTTCCGGGTCGTTCAGCTTGCGGCCCATGAAACGCTTGATGGAAAATATGGTTTTATCCGGATTGGTGATGGCTTGATTTTTGGCGATCCGGCCCACCAAACGCTCGCCGGATTTTGAAAAACCCACGATCGAAGGGGTGGTCCGAGCGCCTTCGGCGTTTTCAATGACTTTGGGTTCTCCGCCTTCCATGATTGCCATGCAGGAATTCGTGGTTCCCAAATCAATCCCTAAAACTTTGTTCGTCGCCATATTTCCACCCCTTTTTATTCCAGCTTTTGCTTTTAATTTATCCATCTTTAAAAGAGCAAGAAGCAAGCCACGGGCTCATGGGTTCGCTTTCAGTTTTAGCGCCCCGCGCCGATCCAGGGAATCAAAATGAAAGCAACGGATATCATTTTGATCGTCCTGATGCTGACGGTTCGTTGGATTTCAAAATTTTCGCGGGCTCATTTCTTGCTTTAACCATTACCTGCTTTCAATGATCGCCCGTTCAACGAAAGAAAAAACATGAAAATACTATTTTGCCTTTTGATTTCAATGCTATCGGCAACTCCCGTGGTGGCGGAAGATTTAACGCCCGCGCCGCCGGACAAGGCCATCCAGCAGTACCGGAATTTTTGGAAAACCGATGTTCCGAATTCCCTGAACCCCGTGGTTTGGAAACTTTATGTTTTTCATGTGATCCCATCGAATTCAAGCCGCGGCCTAACGAAGTACATCCTCGCGGGATTAACGTCTTCTCCCCGGGACAATTATTACGTCAGGCTTAAAATCAGCGAATTGAACGGCTATTTAGGGTCGATCCCGCATCGGTGCGATGTGATTGTGGTCAAGGGCCGAATCCTCAATCATCGCGATCGCCCCGTGAAACTTCCTCGTAAAGACGTGGTTTTAAAATTCTTGAGCATGGATTTAGACGCGGTGGTCAGCCTGTCGGAGCAGTTTGATCCATCAGCGTCACCCATCGCTTCTCCCACGGCGAATCCGCCCTCCGGCCTCAAATAAAAGTGGATTGACGGGAGCGGCATGGAAAACAAAACCCATCATTCAAACTTCGGCAAGGTGGTCGCGGTACGGGGAAGTGTTGTGGATGTCAGCTTTGACAACCACTTGCCGCCCATCAACTCGTTATTACGCGCGAAGGAGGGGAAAATCGCCATCGAGGTTTTGTCGCAACTCGACGCGCGTCTCGTGCGGGGGATCGCGCTGACCCCCACCCAAGGACTGGCCCGTGGGGTGCCGATGGAGGATACAGGCGGAACCTTAAAGGTGCCCGTCGGCAAGGGGATCCTCTCGCGGATGTTCGATGTGTTCGGAAATGCCATCGACCGCCAAGACGCGCCCGAGGGAGTTGAGTGGCGATCCCTCCATCGGGATCCGCCGGCCCTGGGGCGGCGCTCCACCAAGTCCGAGGTATTTGAGACTGGGATCAAGGTCATCGACGTATTGATGCCGCTGGAACGGGGGGGAAAAGCGGGCCTGTTCGGAGGGGCCGGGGTTGGCAAGACTGTGCTTCTCACTGAAATGATCCACAATATGATCGGGCACCAGGAAGGCGTCAGCATTTTTTGCGGAATCGGTGAAAGGTGCCGGGAAGGGCAGGAACTTTACCGTGACATGAAGGCGGCGGGGGTGCTTCCCAATATGGTCATGGTGTTCGGGCAGATGAACGAGCCCCCGGGCAGCCGGTTCCGGGTGGGGCACGCCGCGCTGACGATGGCCGAATATTTCCGGGATGACGAGCACCGCGACGTGTTGTTCTTGGTCGATAATATTTTCCGCTTCATCCAGGCCGGGATGGAAGTGTCCGGTTTGATGGGGCAGATGCCATCGCGTTTGGGCTACCAACCGACCATGGCCACCGAACTTTCACGCTTGGAGGAGCGCATCGCCAACACCGACGCCGGGGCCATTACCTCCATCCAGGCGGTTTATGTGCCGGCGGACGATTTGACGGACCCGGCGGCGGTGCATGTGTTTTCGCATCTCTCGGCGTCCATCGTGCTTTCGCGCAAAAGGGCGGGCGAGGGGCTTTACCCGGCTGTGGATCTTTTGCAATCCAGTTCCAAAATGGCCACGTCCGGCATCGTCGGCGAAAGGCATTATCTTCTGGCGCAGGAAATCAGGAAAACGCTCGCGCAGTACGAGGATCTCAAGGATGTCATCGCCATGTTGGGCTTGGAGCAGTTGTCGCCGGAAGACCGCCAGGTGGTCGGCCGGGCTCGGCGGCTGGAACGCTTCCTGACGCAGCCGTTTTTCGCCACCGAGCAATTCAGCGGCATTAAAGGAAAGCTCGTGAGTCTTAAGGATTCACTGGAGGGCTGTGAGCGCATCCTGCGCGATGAATTCAAGGACTGTCCGGAGAGCGCGCTTTATATGATCGGCGCGATTGATGAGGTGAAAAAAAACATCCCTCCCGAAAAACCCACCACTCAAGCCGATCCAAAGTCGGCCGCTGATTCTAAATCCAACCCAAAGCTCGCGTCACAGCCAAAACCCGAACCGAAAGCCCAACCGGAGGCCGAACTTGCCCGCGCTCATGAGTCTTAAAATTCTTCTGCCATCCGGGATTTTTGCCGAGAAAACCGGAGTTTCGCGCGTTGTCTCGGAAACCCGCAAAGGATCGTTCGGGCTTTTGCCGCGCCGGCTGGACTGCGTCGCGGCGCTCGCTCCAGGGATACTGACCTACGAGATAGGCGGGGAAGGCGAAGTTTACGTGGCCGTCGATGAGGGCGTGTTGATCAAGACGGGTTTGGACGTGTTCGTTTCCACGCGCAATGCCATCGGCGGAACGGACCTTGGCCAATTGAAGGAAACGGTGGAGCGGGAGTTTTTGAGCCTCAACGAAAGGGAGAAGGGCGTGCGCTCGGTGATGGCGAAAATGGAGAGCGGTTTTATCTATCGTTTGGCTGAATTTCACCGTGGTTGAAAAACCGGGAATCAAGGATGGGGACAATCAAACCGATTTCAGCCGGGAAATCGGCGCGAAAGCCGCCCGCAAGATCCTAGCGCGACGCAACCCCGCCCCGGGGGTCTGGTTCGGCCTGGGCATGATGGGACTCATCGGTTGGTCGGTGGTGGTGCCGACCTTGTTGGGGGCGGCCTTCGGCGTTTGGCTGGACCATCGGCATCCGGGTATCCATTCCTGGACATTGTCATTGATGGTCGTCGGCTTGGCCATCGGCTGCTTGAACGCCTGGCATTGGGTGGATATGCAGGACAAGGCGATGAAGGAGGATCAGGATGAATGAAACTTTGGGCCTAGGGATGGCGTGGGGAACCGGCCTTTTGCTCGGCGCGGTGTTCTTTGGCGGCCTTTGGTGGACGGTTCGAAAAGGGATGCGGGCGCAACGGACGGGATTTTGGTTCTTGACCAGTCTTTGGTTGCGCACAGGCATTGTCTTGGCCGGATTTTATTTTATCGGGCACGGCTATTGGCAAAGGCTGTTGGTATGCCTTCTGGGTTTTTTCATCGCGAGGTTGATCGTAACCCGGCTTACCCGGATGAATGAAAAATCAAATCACTTGGACGGGGAGGTCTGCCGTGCGCCTTACACCCGATGAGATGATCTTTTGGCAACATGGAATTTTTAAACTCAATGGCACCCTAGTGTTCACCTGGGGACTGATGGTTCTCTTGGCCGCCGGCGCGAAACTGATGACGCGTAAACTTTCCACGGGCCCGGAACGCTCCCGCTGGCAGAACCTGTTAGAAATCGCCGTTACCGGCATCGAGAAACAAATCGCGGAAGTGGGTTTGGGACAGCCGAGAAAATACCTCGGCTTCCTCGGCACGCTTTTCCTGTTCGTCGCCATGGCCAATCTTTGCACCCTTCTGCCCGGTTACGAGCCGCCAACCAGTTCGCTCTCAACCACGGCGGCGCTCGCCCTTTGCGTGTTCGTGGCCGTACCCTTCTTCGGCATCCGGGAGCAGGGGATGGGCGGGTACCTTCGCACTTACGTGAAACCGACCCCCCTTATGCTGCCGTTCAACATCATCAGTGAGTTGTCCCGTACATTGGCCCTGGCGGTGCGCCTATTCGGCAACATGATGAGCGGAACAATGATCATCGCCATCCTGCTCACGATCACGCCCTTTATTTTCCCGATCGTGATGACGGTGCTCGGCCTGCTCACGGGCATGGTGCAAGCCTATATCTTCGCCATATTGGCGGCGGTTTATATCGCGGCCGCCACGCAGGTTCGTGTGCCCAAAGCCGTGCCCGGGGCAAAAACATGAAGGTTTTAACTCAACTTAAAAGGAGATTGATATGGATAGCATGACCATTATCGCGGTGGCATCGATTGTGATCGCGGGGCTTACCACCGGCTTTGGCACGATGGGGCCCGCGCTGGCGGAAGGGAGGGCGGTCGCAACGGCGCTAACCTCGCTGGCCCAACAGCCGGACGCCTCCGCCACCATCACCCGGACCTTGTTCGTGGGCCTGGCGATGATCGAGTCCACGGCGATCTATTGTTTCGTGGTCTCGATGATTCTTATCTTCGCCAACCCCTTCTGGAACCACGCCATCGCCCAAGCCGTGGCCAAGTAAACGCATGCTCATCGATTGGTTCACCGTCGGGGCGCAGGCGCTCAACTTCCTCATCCTGGTGTGGCTGATGAAGCGGTTCCTTTATAAGCCCATCCTCCACGCCATCGAGGAGCGGGAGAAGCGGATCGCCGCTGAGCTGGCGGAGGCGGACAAAAAAAAGCAGGAAGCCCAAAAGGAGAACGACGAGTTCAAACGCAAGAACGAGGAGTTCGACCGGCAACGGGCCGCGCTTTTAGCCCAAGCTACGGACGAAGCGAAGGGGGAGCGCCAGAGACTCCTGGATGACGCGCGGAAGGCCGCCGACGCTTTGAGCTTGAAACAGCGAGAAGCCTTGAAAAGCGAGGGGCAAAACATCCGTCAGGCACTCAGCCGCCGGGCCCGGCAGGAAGTATTCGCCATCGCGCGAAAGACGTTGATGGATCTCTCGGGGACGAGCCTGGAAGAACGGTTGGGCGACATCTTCATCCGCCGTCTGAAGGAGATGGACGCGCAGGCGAAGACGGACTTCGCCGCGGCCCTGAGGACGGCGTCCGGCCCGGCGGTCCTGCGCAGCGCGTTTGACCTGACGCGGGAACAACAGGGCGCCATACAAAAGAGTCTCAATGAAACCTTCTCGGCTGAAATCCCTATCCGGTTCGAGACCTCGGCGGATCTCATCGGCGGCATTGAAATGACCGCGAATGGACAAAAGGTGGCGTGGAGCATCGCGGACTACTTAGCTTCGCTGGAAAAGGGAGTGGATGAAATCCTGAGTGAAAAAGAAAAATCCGAAGCCCAGGCCAGTAAATCCTCTGATTTGACAAACAAGATTACCCAGCGTGCCTATGAGCTGTACCAACAGGGAGACCACAAGGGCGATACGGCCGTTCGGGACTGGCGCCAGGCGGAGCGGGAAGTTAGCCAAGGTAAAGCCGATGGGGCGCCTAAGCCTGAAGTTAAAGATGAATCCAAATCCGGGAACAAAGTCGAGCTTAAACCAGAACTTAAAGCCGAACCCATGATTGAAGCGAAGAACCGATAAAGATGAAACCTGAAAGCCTCCAGGATGTTTTTGACCTCACATTCGCCGGAATAAGCCAAGCGCGGGAAGCTTTCACGCCGCGGCTTGTTCCGCGGGAAGTGGGCACGATTACCCGGGTGGGTACCGGAATCGCCAAGGTGTCAGGCCTTCCCGGCGTGGGATTTGAGGAGGGGATCATCTTTCCGGGAGGGGTGCCCGGCATCGCCTTTAACGTGGACGCGGATGAAATCGGCGTCATCCTGCTGGGGGACTACTGGAACCTACACGCGGGGGATGAAGTCCGGCGTACGGGACAGGTCATGGACGTGGCCGTGGGCGATGGATTGTTGGGACGCGTGATCGATCCATTGGGCCGGCCGCTGGATGGACAAGGGCCGGTGGATTCCAACAAGCGCCTGCCCGTGGAACGGGCCGCCGCGGCCATCATGGACCGAGCGCCCGTCACCATACCCCTGCAGACGGGACTTAAAGTCATCGACGCCCTTATTCCGGTGGGGCGCGGCCAGCGCGAGCTGATCCTCGGGGACCGGCAGACGGGAAAGACCGCCATCGCGATCGATACCATCCTGAACCAGCGCGGTTGCGGGGTATTGTGCGTTTATTGCGCCATCGGCCAGAGCGCCTCGGCGGTGGCGAAAACGGTGGCCATCCTTCGTGAAAAGGGAGCCATGGATTACACCATCGTGGTCGTCGCCGAGGGCAACGATCCGCCGGGTCTGGCCTACATCGCCCCTTACGCCGCGACCAGCATCGCGGAGCATTTTATGGAAACAGGCCGGGACGCGCTGATCGTCTACGACGATCTCACCCATCACGCGCGCTCCTACCGGGAACTTTCCCTCCTGCTGCGCCGTCCTCCCGGCCGCGAGGCTTTTCCCGGTGACATCTTTTATATCCACTCGCGCTTGCTGGAGCGCGCGACGCATTTGAGCCAGGAACTGGGAGGCGGTTCCTTGACCGCCTTGCCGATCATCGAAACCGAAGCGCAAGACATTTCCGCATTTATTCCCACTAATCTCATTTCCATCACGGATGGACAGATATACCTTTCGCCGTCGTTGGTTGAATTGGGTTCGCTGCCCGCGGTGGAGGTGGGGAAGTCCGTTTCCCGGGTTGGCGGCCAGGCCCAACGCGCGGCTTACCGTGTGGTGGCGGGAAACCTCAAACTGGCCTACGCTCAGTTTGAGGAACTGGAAACTTTTTCAAGGTTCGGAGCCCATTTGGATGAGAACACCCGCAAGATCATCGAGCATGGACGGCGGATCCGCGCCTGCCTTAAACAACCGGAATTCGCCCCCGTGTCCATGGCCGCCCAAATCACCGTGCTCCTGGCCTTGGGCGCCGAACTCTTTGATCCGATCGCGTTGGACCGGATGAAGGACGCTGAACAGGCTTTGCGGGATGCGGTGGTGGAAATTCCGGCGGAGGTAAGCGGGCGATTGGAAACGGCCGAAAAATTGAGCGATGAGGACCGTGAAGCGATCCTCCAAATCGCCCGAAAATCCCTTGAGCGATTCCAGCCTAAACCCGAACCCGTAGCCAAGCCGGAAGCCCCCAATCAAGTTAAACCCAAGCCTCAAGCTAAGGCGGACGTTAACCCGGAAGTCAAAGCCGGATCTAAACCCGAAGTCAAATCACCGGCTGAACTCCCGATTCAACCCGAGGAGCGGTTATGAGTGACACCACGGCAAGCCTGCGCCGAAAAATTGGAATGGCGGGAGATCTCCAATCGGTTGTCCGTACCATGAAAGCTGTGACCGCCGCGAGCATCGGGCAATATGAAAAATCCGTATCCGCTTTAGCTGATTACTATCGCGTGGTGGAACTGGGTTTGGGGGTATGTTTACGGGAAAGCGGACCGGCGCCCTGGACAATGCCGCAAAAAAACGCGGAGCGAATAGGAGCGATCCAAGCGGTTGTTTTTGGCTCTGACCAAGGACTGGTGGGCCAGTTTAACGAAGTGGTGGCTGACGACGCGGCGAAAACGCTCGCGGCCTTGCCGGCCAAATCCGAGGTGTGGGCCGTCGGTGAGCGGGTTCATGCGCGCCTCGTGGAAGCCGGAGTTCCCTTGATCGGGCTCTTCACCGTGCCGAATTCCGTCAAAGCTATTATTCCGCTGGTGGGGCAGATCCTCATCGAGAGTGAGGCGCGGCATGGCCGCGCGGAAGGGACTGAGCTTCACCTTTTTTTCAACAGTCCCAAGTCCGGCGCGATTTACGCGCC
>Ga0265336_10001593_pt1 | contig 10161 bp, 11 predicted proteins | sample 42119metaG_FD_193583 | JGI IMG/M metagenome (GOLD analysis project Ga0265336, IMG submission 193583) | Rhizosphere microbial communities from Carex aquatilis grown in University of Washington, Seatle, WA, United States - 4-21-19 metaG | ecosystem: Host-associated > Plants > Roots > Rhizosphere...
TTTATGCCCCTGAAGCAGAAGTTGGTTCAGAAGTTGAAACAGAAGTAGTTTCGCCGCCAGAAGTACCGGAAGTACCAGAGGAAAAACCTGATGGTCCTGGTTCTGGCCGCTCAGCAATTAGAAAGTCCCTAGAAAAGGGCTTTGAAGATACCCGCAAGGCAGGTGAACGAGCTGAAAAGAAGCCGCGTGAGGCTCGTAGGGTTGCTGGTGGTGCCGAAGTTGAGCCTCCTAAGGCTGAGGTTGAGGCCGCAGAGGGAACTCCACCGGCAGAAACTCCGCCAAAGGAAGTTGTTCCTGCACCTGAGGCTTTTTCAAAGGAAGCCAAGGCCGAATGGGCTAAGACTCCGCCTGCCATCCAGCAAGCCGTTGTAAAGCGTGAACAGGATATGGCCAAGGGTGTGCAAGAGCTTAAGAGTAAGTACGACGATATTGAAAAAGCTCTGTCACCCCACATCGATTCAATCAGGCGTTTCAACAAGACCCCTGGTCAGGCTATTCATCAGCTCTTCTCCTGGTTCCAGGCCCTAGCTGCTAACCCAGGGCAGGCATTTCCTGCCCTTGCTCAAAGCTTCAACTATGATCTGACAAAGATTGCAGAAGTAGCTAAGGCTGCACAAGCTGGTCAGCAAGGCCAGCCGGGACAAGAGCAACAGCCTGAAGGTCAGCTTCCGGAGTACGTTCAGAAGTTGATCCACGACATGACGGCTAAGATTGCTAGCCTGGAACAGGGTGTCACCAACCGCATTGGTGGCCTTGAGAGCACTTTCCAGCAGCAGTCGGAAGCCAAGACCCAGGAAATTCTTACCAATTGGTCACAAGGTAAGGATCATTTCCAGGAAGTGCGTGGACTTATGGCTCAACTGATTGCTTCAGGAGCCGTGCCACTTAAGAATGGTCAGGTTGACCTAGACGGTGCGTATGAAACGGCAATCTTCGCTCACCCTGAGGTCCGTGCAAAGGTTCTTGCTGCTCAAGAGGCAGCTAAGGAAGCGGATCGTAAGGCCAAGGAAGAAGCTGCACGTAAGGCGCAGCAAGCCGCAGCCGATAAGGCACGTAAGACTGGTGTTGCAGTTACAGGCGGCGCTCCAGGTGCTCCAGTAGCCCCAGGTAGCCGTCCTGGCAAGAAAGGTAGTGGTGCTTCAGTGCGTGAGTCGCTTATGAACGCAATTGCGGAGCACTCGAACTAAAATATTCTGTGTGCCCTCTTGACCTGAAGGAAAAGATGGGTGATAAGAGGGCACACAATTCCTTTCTATCCCTACAAGGATAGAAAATTAGTAAGTCTGGTAGTGCGCGAACCGAACGCCCTTTGACTGACAACAGTCCTGAATAGGGTGGCCCGCTAGGCAGCCAAACTTCGAAGCTCAAAACAAAACTCGAACCTATTTTAGGAGCTTAGGATGCCAACCGGATTTCCGAACCTATCGGAAATTGTCACTACGACGCTTCGTAGCCGTACAGGCGAACTTGCGGACAACATGACCCGCAACAACGCCGCTCTGCTACGTCTTAGCCGTAAGGGCAATATCAAGACGTTCTCAGGCGGTCGTACTATCGTCCAGGAACTAAACTACGCTGATAACCAGACCTTCCAGTGGTATTCTGGCTACCAGACCCTAAACATTGCACCTTCGCAGGTCTTCACTGCGGCGGAATTCCCGATTCGTCAGGCAGCCGTTGCTGTCTCGATCTCTGGTCTGGAAGAACTCCAGAACTCAGGAGAAGAGGCAATCATCGACTTGCTTGAAAGCCGTATTATGAACGCAGAAGATACGTTCATGAACGGTCTTTCACAGGGTATTTACGGTGACGGCACTGTTACCAACTCAGTCGGTGGATTGCAGCTCCTTGTTGCTGCTTCTCCGTCAACTGGAACTGTTGGTGGTATTGACCGTTCACAGTGGACCTTCTGGCAGAATCAGTCATGGTCTGCTGGTACCAATGGTGGTACGGTTCTATCCGCATCAACCATCCTACAGCAGATGGACTCACTTTGGGTCCAGCTTGTTCGTGGTCGTGACTTCCCAGATCTGATTATCGCTGACAACAACACGTATAAGTATTACCTGAACGCTCTTCAGGCAATTCAGCGCATTCAGACTGAGAACGCTGCTCCGGACATGGCTGAGGCTGGGTTCCAGTCGCTTAAGTACATGAACGCCGACGTCGTACTAGACGGTGGCTTCCAGGGCTTTAGCACTGATCCGCTGCCGCCACAGGTAAGCTCTTCAACGAGCGCACTTGGTGGTGCTCCGTCAAGCACCATGTACTTCCTTAACACGAAGTACATCCACTGGCGTCCGCACGCAAGCCGTAACATGGTTCCTCTTGATCCAGATCGTTTCTCGATCAACCAGGACGCCATGGTTCGCTTGATCGGCTGGGCCGGTAACATGACCCTAAGCAACGCCTTCCTACAGGGCACGCTGATCGCGTAATTGAGAAGGGGGTGGGGTAAAACCCACCCCCTCTCTTCTCTAAAACAGAGGGTCCTGTGGCTTCTTTCACTCCCTTTACTCCTGATTTGCAAAAGACGGTATCTATTACTAGTGCTGTTACTACAGCACGGGTACAGATGATCGCTTCTCCTGGTACAATCCCACGTACAGTTCGAGTTAAGAACGTGGATGCTACAAATGTGGCCTTTGTGAATTTCGGGGACGCCACAGTTACCGCTACAGTACCAAGCGGTGGCTCTGCTGGCTCCTTTCCAGTTGGCCCAGGCGAATCAATCCTTCTGTCACTTGGTGTTGGTGCTCTTTACGCTGCTTCAATTTGTTCAGCAGGGACTCCAATTGTTTATTTCAGCCCTGGTGAAGGTGGCGTCTAAATACCTTGTGACACTCAAAATCTTGTGATATAGAAATCGTATTCTTCTAGGGAAACCAATTCCTAGCATCTAGTGTAAAGGGCGGTGGAAACCAATCCTTAACGCCTCTGGACTGAGAGTTTAACCCAACACGTCAATGAGGCGATTATGACGATTTATAGCACGACTGCACAGGCAGGCATCGACGTTAACTACGTCTTCGTTGCCAGCCCAACCCCGTCGGGTATTTGGGGTCCGGACTATCCGGCTCCTCCGTTCCCGGTTGGTGAACTAGCCTGGGGTACTGATGGTTCGGAGTGGGTCTACTGCACCGCAAGCATCACTATTGCTCCAGGATCGGTTGTTCAAGTTTCAGAAGTTCCAGGTTCATGGTCAGTTGCTCTGATCGGTGGCGCTACGGTTGCTACTGCTCCGACTGGCCGTCTGCTTGCAATCACGGGTGGTAACACCGGAAGCGTAGCAATTCCGGCCCCGGTTTCACCGCAGACTGGAACCTACTTCTGGGCACAGCGTGCAGGCAACGTCCCGAACGTTAAGTCTGCCGCTTCAACCACCAAGAACGCTCAGCTTTACTCGAGCGCTACAACGGCTGGTATTGTGTCGTCATCTGCTGGTGGTGCAGGAACCACCTATCAGGTTAACGGCCTTGTTATCAGTCAGGCGACTGGTTCTGCTGCTGGCCCGAACACGGCCATTGCAAACTACCCGGTCATCGGCGCTTCAGCGTAATCTTGAGCGAGGACTATGCTACAGCCCAGGGGATAAAACCCCTGGGCATTTATTCGTGTAATGTGAGGGTAGAATGAACGATTCACAGTGGTTTGAGACTGGTACAGCTAAGCTTAAGCGTGGAGATTATTCTGGCGCAGCCCAGGACTTCCAAAACGAGCTGCTAAAAAATCCTAAAAATTCAATGGCGTGGAATAACCGTGGCATTTGCCTATTGCGGCTTGGCCATCCATTTGATGCCCGTATCCACCTAGATAAAGCTGTTGAATTATCCCCCAACGCAGTTGAATTTAAGAACAATCGTGGGGTTTGTAGCTTCGAGCTCGGCCTTTACGACGAAGCCATTAGGTTCTACGAAGGTACTGTTGAATTAAGCCCTAATCACCCAGATGCACATCTAAATCTGGGTAATACTTATCGTTTGATGGGTAAAAGTGACAAGGCGCTTGAGCATTACCGCAAGAGTGCTGGTTCTAAGCCTGATTATCCAATGGGGCATCTTTGTTACAGTGCTGCCTTGCTAGAGGCTGGCATGTATGAGGAAGGTTGGAAGGAATTTGAGTGGCGTTGGCAATCAGGCCAACTTATTCCACGCGGGCTACCAGTTCCACCGTGGGATGGTGAAGATTTAACTAACAAAAAGCTTTTAATCTATTTTGAACAGGGTTTTGGCGACGTTCTCCAATTCATTCGTTATGCACCATTGGTCAAGAAGCTTTATGGTGGAACCATCTATGTTGAAGTCCGCCAACCGTTGAAGCGCCTTGTAGAAACGGTTGAGGGAATTGATAAGGTATTCGTGTTTGGTGATAAGCTTCCTGAATTAGACTATGTAATTCCGATGCTTTCGCTACCACGTATCCTTAAAACAACCATGGATACCATCCCAGTTAAGGATAAGTGGTTCAATATTGAACCATATCGGGTTGAGTTGTGGAAGCAAAGGCTAAAGGCACTTCCACCAGGGCTTAAGGTTGGTATTTGTTGGGCTGGAATGAGCCGTCCTGATCAACCAGAAGCCGATGCTATTGATAGAAGGCGTTCTACCACTCTTGAATCGTTTGCTCCGGCAGCTTTAGTGCCTGGGGTAAGCTGGGTATCCCTACAAAAGGGTCCCCAACGGTCACAAATTGAAATTCCTCCAAAAGGAATGACTATTGGGGACTGGATGGACGACGCAGACGATTTCTATGATACTGCGGCTCTGATTGAGGCGCTGGACCTAGTTATTACTGTGGATACTGCGGTTGTACATCTGGCCGCATCCTTGGGCAAGCCTACTTGGCTGCTGAGTCGTTTCGATAGTTGTTGGCGTTGGCTTGGTTCCCGTGTAGATAGTCCGTGGTATCCGAGCTTACGTCATTACAGGCAGGAAAAGCCTGGGGACTGGAAGCCGGTAATGCACAAAGTAGCTGACGATCTTAGGGATTTCGTCACTAAAGAGGCTAATAATGGACCTGTTCCCACCGGGCACTACAATTGGGACGATTTTGCGGGCTCTTCAGGTCCTTCCTGAAGATAAGGTAGGTATGCCCCAAATGATCCAACCACCTCCAGCCCAACCAGTTCAGCCGCCACCAGCTATTCCGACTCATGATCCTTTCGGAAACTATGTTATAAAGGATCAATCAAGACTGCCCCAGGGGTTAGCAGTTCCAGCGTTTTCTAAGGATTAAATCCTCTGGATAAGTTCTTCTATATCATATAGAAGAAACACAAACACATATGGAGCGTTTTTATGGTTGATACGTTCGCTGCTCACACAAACATCAGTTGGCATGGGAATGTCGGTACCGTTGAATACGGCGGTGGTGACAAGACAATGCTTGTGTTCTTTTTCAACAAGGCAATGCACAATCCAGCCAAGTCAACTGAAGAGGGCCGTCCCTGGTATGACGAAAGGGTTTTCGTCAGAATCCACCCTCCTGGTGAGCGTTTGAACATTGTTGAGCGCCCAGCTACGGAACAGGATAAGCGCCGCTGGCCAGTTCAGTGGGCACAGTTCCGTGAGAACAAGCAGCAGGTGCCTGAAGGCACTCCAATTGATCTTCTTTATCCAGATCAGCCAGCAATCGCTGCCACCCTACGTGCCAACAATGTCTACACTGTTGAACAGTGTGCAGAACTGTCTGGCACTGCAATCGATTCTATCGGAATGGGTTGCCAGCGTTACGTGAACGATTCCAAGAAGTATCTTGAAGCAGCCCATAAGGGTGTTGGTGCGAGCCAGCTCCGTAAGGAGCTTGAAGAGAGGGATCGTCAAATCCACACCCTGACTCGTCAGGTTGAAATGCTGACGGGCGAAGTCCGTAGGCTGACTGATCTAAACACCACTGGTGTTGATCTGAAGGCTTTGCAGGCCCTCGTTGCCGGTCAGCAGATTCGCCCACAGTTCCCGGCTGCTCAGCCTGGGCAGGTATTTGACGCCCAATCGGCTCAGATCAATGCAACGCACGCCACTGGCGACATTGCCAAGAACAAGAACCGTCGTAAGCGTATTCAAACCTAATTTCTCTGAAGGAGATTTAGAATGCCACAAGGTGATGATCTAGTCGGTTTGGGGATGCCAGCGCAGCTTGCGGCTACGTTGGGCAACACCGCAAACGCTCTGACTTGCGCGGGTACGTCGCAGACTACTGCGGCTACCGTTAAGGTGCATAACACGGAACTTGTAGCGGCGTCTTCTCAGACTGGAGCAATTCTCCCGTCTCTTGCGCTTGTGGGAACCCCATATTGGTTCTTCACTTCGTCATCGACGACAGCCGTTGTTTATTGCCCGGTCGGCCACAACCTGAACGGTTCGGCTAACGGCAGCTTGAGTATTGCCCAGAATAAGGGTGCGGTTATTTGGCAGTACAAGAAGAGCAACTGGGCTTCCATCCTAACCGCCTAATTAAGGGGGTACATGGATGCTTACTCTCCTTCAGATTGTTCAGGCAGTCCAGGGCGAACTTGGACTGCCTCAATCTACTTCTGTAGTTGGTAATACAGATGCCACTACAACGCAGATGTTTAATCTGGCTAACCGTGTGTTGGACGACCTACGTCGTGACAACAGATGGACAGCTATGCAATTTGAGTACGATCTTATCGTTAGCACTCCTATTACGGTTACTGGAGATACAACCCAGAATTCTGCTGTAATTCAGAATATTTCACCAAGCACCGCTGGCTTGGATATGAATTACGCTATTAGCGGTCCTGGCCTGCTTCAGGATGCCCGCGTTAAGACTGTAGATTCTTCTACCCAGCTTACTATGACCATGGAATCAGTTGGGGACAACCTAACTGGTGGTACATTCTTGTTTGGACGTGACACCTACCCGGTTCCGTCTGATTTTGACTTTTTCAATAACGACACCATGTGGGATCGCACCAACCAATGGCGTCTATTAGGCCCTGACAGCCCGCAAATTGACCAGTGGCACCGTTCCGGCATTGTCAGCACTGGACCCCGCAGGCATTGGCGCAAACTTGGTCCTTACGCCTCAACATTCCGTTTGTGGCCAGCACCATTTGAAATCGCCAGCCCACTACAGCTTGTTTTCGAATACTTGAGCCTTAACGCCGTGAATGTGAACGGTGCTGGAACAACATTTGCTCAATATTTTACAAGTGACACAGATACTCCACTTCTTGATGACCAAGCCATCATTATGGGCATCAAGTGGATGTTCTGGGAAATTAAGGGCTTCAATTCATTGCCGATGCAGAATCGCTATGTTGATTATGTCAGCAAGCTTGCTGCTCGCGATGCTGGTGCCCCAACCCTAACCATGGTTCGTCGTGTTGCCCCGATTTACCTGTCACCAGCTAACGTGCAGGACGGTAACTGGCCTGGACCTGGGAACAATTCCCCTTCAGGAGCTTAAGGTGGTCAATGGGAGCATTGGACTACATTGCTTCCTTGTTTACAGGGAATCCTGAGCCTCAGCCCCAGGCTCAGGGTCAACCAATTCCTGCGGCCCCGCCATTAGCCCACTTTCCAACTAGGAATGATGCTGAGGAAGCACGTAAGTACGGCTTTGGTTATGGAAGCGGTAAGGAAGCTTATCTAAATAACGAAGCTGCTAGGGTTATGGGGCAGGATCTCTATATTAAGCCACCTGGATCAGACAGGCCAAAGAATCTTTTTGGTTATCGTTCTGGTGCTGGAATGGACGATAGGGAAGCTACTGATCTAAATAATTCAAAAAATCTCGATTTAACAAATCCTGAAAACGCGATTGCAAAACAAGCTGTTGATGATCTTTACATGCGGGCTGCATTAGCAGCGAATAGAATTCCTGTTGCTGGTTTGGGATTTGAGCCTCGCAGGATGCAGGCTGACGTTATGATTAACAGCCCTACGGTTTTTGGATTTCAGAATCCAAAAGAGGACTCAATCTATTTTAATACAAATAGGTCATTTGAAGATCCAAAATCCCCTTACAATGCCAATGGCACACCAGTCCACGAATCAATCCACCGTGGGTTGATGCTTTTGCGTAAAAACTATCCTGAGGCTCAAGAAATTCTTAATAAGCTGCCTCATGAGGAATATATTGTACGTCATTTGATGAATACCCAAGCTGGAAATCCAGAAGAAACTATTGCTGGACAGTCTGATGGAAAGCATCCACAGATAGCACTTGCTAAGGCTATGTTCGGTAAGGGTCATTGGGACAAGGAAATTAATCGCCTCAATGAACTTGCAGCGCAGGAAATTGCTAAGAGGCATCCGGCTGGGCCGAACTAATGCCATACAATCCAGATGGTTCATTCTCACTTATAAATGGTTTTGGTTCTGGCACCCTTCCGGATAACAATTTTCCGAATCAGGTGGGTCAGGACTTAACTGATATTGCCAATGGCATTGCCATTTCCAGCTTAATTGCCGCATTCGGAAGCTATACTGGATCACCAAATGTCCTAACCACAAACACCACTGCTCAAACAGCAGTTGGATACACATTTACATCCTTTAATGCAGGAACAATTTCTAGTGGAACTTTTGTTCCAGATCCTACTAAAGGAAATTATCAATATTTGACCTGTAATGGTGCCTTCATATTTGCTCCCCCGACTCCAGATAGCGCCCTGGACATTCTTATTACTATGGGTCCTTCAGCAGCAACCATTACATTTTCTGGCTTTGTTGTGTCTAGTGTTACTGGGGATGCATTGGTTTATACCAATGGATTCAGATTCTATATTTCAATTCGAAGAGTAAATTCAGTTCCAACTTATTTGATTAAGGCGCTTCAATAATGCCTGTTGTAATTTTTTCTTCCACACAATCCTGGACAGCCCCCAATGGAATTGGGCTTGCCAGTTATCTTATTGTTGCTGGTGGTGGTTCTGGTGGTGCTACCCCAACGTCTACGAGGGGTGCCGGGGGCGGGGGCGGTGGAGGTGTTGTAACTGGATCAGCTACTTTTATTCCAGGCACCGTTTATACAATGACCATTGGAAATGGTGGTGGGTCTGTAACTGGGGCACTTGGAAACAACGGTCAGAATTCTTCTATTGTTGGTGGTGCTATTTCTGTTTCAGCAACAGGAGGGGGAGGCGGCGGTGGTGGTAGTGCTGCTGGCGCTGTTGCCGGAAATAGTGGAGGTTCTGGAGGTGGTGGTAACTTTAATGGTGGTGGAGGTGCTGGCACGGGTGGACAAGGCAACTCAGGCGGTAGTGGAAACGGAGGATTTGTTGGAGGTGGAGGGGGTGGAGCTGGTGCCGCAGGATCAGGACCAACTGGAGCCAATGGAATCTCCAGTTCATTATCTGGAACCCCAACCTTCTATGGAGGAGGTGGCGGAGCATCAGACGCCAGCAACACATACGCTGGTGGAGCAGGTGGTGGTGGAGCGGGAAACATTAGTGGTGGAACAGCCGGAACTGCCAATACAGGTGGTGGCGGGGGAGCAGCCGGAAGTTCCCTTGGAAACCATCCGTCCGGAGCAGGGGGTAGCGGAATTATAATTTTAAGCTATTCTGTCCAAGTTGCTGGCTTTAATATGCCAATGATGGGACTTTAATGAGAAAGCTTCAAAGCATACAAAAGCTTCCGTTCCCAGCACCAGATGTGGTGACTAAGGTCGTTCCTGTGCCTACGGAAGGTTGGGATGCTATTTCCCCGCTTGCTTCAATGGACCCAAAAAGGGCACCAATCCTAGATAACTGGGTGCCACGTCCAGGCTGGGTTGAACTACGGCAAGGATTCTCACCCTGGAATTGGTTGGGAAGCAATTCCCCGGTCGAAACTCTCATGGTTCGACGTACTGTTGCCAATGCAGACAAGATGTTTGCTGCTATGGGCAGCACAATTTACGATGTGACAACCCTTGGAACTGTTACTGCTGTGGTTACTGGCCTTTCTTCGGCAAGATTCCAATATATCAATTACACCCCAGCTAACGGCACCACTGTTATCCAGTGTGTTAATGGAATTGATGCCCTTAGGATGTATGATGGTACATCCTGGACAACCCCCTCTATCACTGGGTTCCCTGGTGGGTTGAATACCACCGATATTACCAATATTGCCGCTGCTAAGCGTAGGATTTGGTACGTTATGAGTAACGGCTCTGGTGGGGGTAGCACCTTAGCCTGTTTTATGCCTA
>Ga0265336_10001595_pt1 | contig 10152 bp, 4 predicted proteins | sample 42119metaG_FD_193583 | JGI IMG/M metagenome (GOLD analysis project Ga0265336, IMG submission 193583) | Rhizosphere microbial communities from Carex aquatilis grown in University of Washington, Seatle, WA, United States - 4-21-19 metaG | ecosystem: Host-associated > Plants > Roots > Rhizosphere >...
AACAATTTGCTTCTCGTATCGACGAATTAGAAGAGATGTTAACCGGCAACCGTATCTGGAAACAACGATTAGTGGATATTGGTACTGTCACTGCACAGCAAGCAAAGGATTGGGGATTCAGTGGTGTAATGTTAAGAGGTTCTGGGGTATGCTGGGATTTGCGAAGAGCAGCACCTTACGATGTGTATGACCAATTGGATTTTGACGTACCAGTAGGTACCAGAGGGGATTGCTATGATCGTTACTGTATCCGTATCGAAGAGATGCGACAAAGTGTTCGGATCATTGTGCAATGTCTTAATCAAATGCCTAGTGGCATGATCAAAGCCGATGATCGTAAGCTATGTCCTCCATCACGATCTCGAATGAAACTATCTATGGAATCTTTAATTCACCATTTCGAACTTTATACAGAAGGTTTTTCTGTACCAGCTTCTTCTACCTATACCGCAGTAGAAGCTCCTAAAGGAGAATTTGGTGTCTTTCTTGTCAGTAATGGAAGCAATCGTCCTTACCGTTGTAAAATAAGATCACCTGGCTTTGCCCATTTACAAGGACTCGATTCTATGTCCAAACATCACATGCTAGCAGATGTAGTCACCATCATAGGTACTCAAGATATTGTGTTTGGAGAGGTAGATAGATAGGACTACGTCTTGCTCAGGACCCTAGCTGCTTTATTGCGAGCCAAAACAGCTGCGCCTCAATTGTATGGAATTGACCCATTCGATCAACTATTCTTTTTGAAGCGGATAGTTAAAAGTGCTCATTCTCAAAAACAAAGCATAAAAGCCATGAGAAGAATAAAGAGTTGATCCAAGCCAGCACATCCAAAATAAATCTATCTTTGGGGTAATAGTAAAAAACTGCCCTTCCTTGCCAGCGAGTAACTACTAACGTTACGAGCCAGGAAGCCTCACCACCTCCTACGTAAGCACCCAAATGGTTAATATGGTACCACCTACCCCATAGTATTCCCCCTTTTTCCGCGCGCTCATAAGCTCGCGCTTAAGCAGTCATCGAAGCTTATTCAAATGATGCTTTTCCTCGTAGTTCTTCTTATTTGATTGGTGAGAATATCGATTCTCTTAATTGCAGAAAGACTGATTCAGGTAGCTCTGGAAATGTTGATGTTCTATTGAAGCTTTATTCAAAGTCACAAACTTGCTTTCTTTCCTTCCGGCATCTCTCAATTTAGTGCTAGTGAGATATATCAAAAAGAGCAGAGCGATTGTTTCAGCCTGGATACTTGGCTTCCCTTTCTTGGTTGGCGATGGCTTGGTAAACAATGCGTCTAGCTAGTTATAGGCAGCGAGTGATTTAAGTAGCCGGTAAGGTGAGTGGAATTTTCCTTCCTTTTTTGCTTGTTCGGCCTCTTCTGCATTTTGTCTTGTTTGGGGGCGGAGCTCGTACTCATTAGGGAAAGTCATTTGCTAATAGAATCGCTTGTGCAAGAAGATGTGATCTTATCCACTGATGGGTCTTGTTCTAAGCCCAATCCTCTCGTCTTAGGATATCCATAAACCTTAAATCACGGGAACTTCTCCTTTTTGGTTGACAACCGGCTGACTAAGCCCACTATCCTAAAAGGGTCCTGTGTCGGGTTAAGGCTCCACCTCATGTTGGGTTAAGGGCGTTGGGGGTTGAACCCACATTTCTTCACTTGTAGTCTAGGGCTTTGCTTGGCATTGGGCTTCGATATAGCTTGCTTTTGCTTTCCAGGTCTTGGATGAAACCTCTGCTCTCCTAATTCAGTATATAGGCAGGTTCAATCTTCTAAGTTTAGCTTAGGTCCATCAATCAATCTCTCAGAAACCCCTAAGCTGAATCTATATGGGGCCTTGTGTTAGGTCTAGCTTGTGTAGGCTATCTTTCACCTATGGTTTAACCCATACAAGAAACTCTTGTCATTTTCTGGCCATGTCCCTGATACGAGACTAGTGCTATCAGTTACTTCCTTCCCTTCCCCAGCTTAGCTTGAAGTTCAGTTCCTTCCATCAACAGTTAAGTCATTAGTACCAGAGCCTATTCTTTCCATTGTGCAATCAGTTCTTCCACTTGGCTCAATAGCCGGAGATGAAATAGCGAAGGTTACGTTCACCTTTCTAAGCGCGGTTCTTCTTCCATCAGATTAGGCATAATCAACAGGGGAGAGCCAAGCAAGGGTTACGAGAGCAGTGGATTATTTAACAATTACCCAACAAGCAACGGATTGAGCACACTAGCGCTAGCGCGAAAGCCGTTAGCACGCGCAAACAAGCAACGGCTGCACTGCGCGAAAGCCGTTGCGCGTTAGCACGCGCATCCATTTTCTTGCCCCGTTTTCTTGCTGGGTAGCAACGGTTACTGATTACCTGACTGAACCACCAGTATCTATGGAAAAAATGCCATTCTCTGTCCATCAATCCGATTTCATTAAGAAATCGAAATCTTTCATTTTATCGGGCGGGATTTTTGGTTGTTCTTCGCCTTACCGAGTTGATAACATCTACACCGGAAACATGAACTCTACCAACGGTTATTGCCAACAGTTCCTACGTTCACAGCTCTTATTTTTCCAAGTTCTCGAAATATAAAAAGGAAACCTCTACTCTTACTTGCCAACAATCCACTTTTTCACTTCGTTCCTGATAAAGCTAAAATAGAAGTTGTTAGATCATCCTACCTACTATGTCAGAATCGTTTCTCTATAGCAAAAGTTGAGTCCACTATCGAACTAGCTGCTTTCTTCAACAAATAGGAATGCTTCCTGTAAAGAAACCATTCCCGGGTGCAGAGTAGTTTCCACAAGCCTGTTTGTAGGGTTCAGAGTAGAAGCACAAGCCAAAGCATCATCAAGAAGAATTTCCACTTTTCCGAGATCGAATTCTTTTGCTTTGACCGACCTCCGAACGACATGATACGTTGAGTCTGGTCGGCACTTGACAGGGTTTGGGAAAGTATGATCATGTTTGGTAAGTGGAATGGTAAGGCTATGTATGGGTCCTATAAGAGATGGTTAGTTGGTTAGTACTGTTTTTTCATTTTATTTTAACATATTATCCTATTTAAATATAAAAAGTAGTTTGATCTTTTCCATTTGTTTGTTTTAATTTGAGTAGCTACTGCTTTGAAATTGTCCTTCCCGTGTACCACCTCATAGCTGATCCTTGACTCTAAGGCTTTCAGTTCCATTCCGCATAGCCGAAGTCTCAAAACTTGTTGAGCACAAATTATGGATATTAATTCCATCCGTCATTGGCTTGCCACCTTCCTTGATTGAACCTTTCCTGGATCAACATAAAAGGAGATCTAAAGAAAGAATGAAGAGAGAACAAAAAAGGACTGAGCGCCTAGCGCAAAAGCCCTTGCGCCTTAATATTACTATTCTGGAATTAACCAATACCTCTTTATCTAGTCTCTCTCTTCTCTTTTCCTTGCTTTATTACCGGTGGAGAGTTATCTTTAGCCCTAAAACAAAGCAGGCCGGATCAATGCCAAGACCCTCTTTCCGGAAAAAAGAGGAAGCAAAGCTACTCGCCTTATCGAATAAAGCAGGGAGAGGAAGTCTAAAACTCTCCTAATACGAGAAGCAAGCTACAACTATTGGATTTTTATAAGAGCTACGACTGAGTAAGAAAAGGAACTAGAGCTCGCTACTAAACTCGTTAAGGACATAAGGCGAGTTCCTTCACTCGCTGGAAAAGAGAGTTTTAGCAAAAAACACGGGATTTCCATTCTTTTTTTTCCAATTTTCTTTTGCAAATAGATAGGTGTGTTCGCCAGTCCACGACAAAGTACTTCTCCTGTAGGTCATGATAGGTGTACTCTTGTACTGTACATCTTAGCACCCGCTAAGGTATTATTAGATTCTCTGCTGGAAGGTAATTTCCTTCATATTCAACAATTGGATGTATGTCCGAGCATATGCTCTTTACGGTGCCGTAGCCTATTATCTCCAAAGAAAAGAAGCAATCTGAAAGTAAGAATAAGGTAATAATGATTAAAATAGCAATCAAAAAAATAAATTCCAAATACAAAAAGACAAATCATACTATACACTATATATGAGTTTATGCAACTCCAAGGGACCCAGTAGGAAAGCCCGGGAAAAATGCCCTACTCCTTTTGATATTGGTGTTGGGAAAGGTGTATCGTAGTTGGCAAGTAAGGGCGAAGGTCACCTTATAGATAGAAAGAAAGGGCACGATCCAGAAAGAAGTTCAGGTGGCCAATCAAGCCTAGGTGCGGAAGAAAAGTCAAGTCGAGAAAGGTTCAAAAAAAGACAAAAGTGATGGTGATTTGAGTTCTTTTTGCTGCCTAGCTCACTGGTCGACCAAGATTCTAGTTTTTTTGGGGGAGACGAAGCCGAATGGAAAGAATCTCATGGAAAGGAAGGATCATGAAATTGCCCAGAATGTGTTCTGAACTGGCATTCTCTTTATTTAATAAGTCCAACTAGCTAGATGTGGAGATGAAAAAAGATGATCTAACGACCTATTTGCTTGGAATTCTCTTAGTCATAGGCGGCTTTCCCATTTTGATTGAAGATAGCTGTTGAACTCGTGAGTCTTTCTCTATCTAGCATTCCCTTCCACCCAGCCCTCATAAACTCATAGATAGATAGAACGATGATAAAGCTACATTTTGGAAAAATTCCTAATCAGAGTCAATAAATAGTTGTTCTGAGCAGGTCATTGATAACTTTTTAAGCATTTGCTTGATTTGCCATATTCTTGATTCCGGTCTTGGTCTTACTTAATTAGTACAGTTAGTTTCTTTGATTGCGGATTGCCTTTCTACGCTTTCTGCTCTTTTGCTTATTTATCTCTTCATAGGTCTATAGTAACTCGAGGAAGAAAGGAGCCAGGACAAAATACTTCTTTCTAGTCTCCGATCAAAGAATATGCACGTGATTCAAAGGTCGAAGCGGAGCATATGACTCCTTCGAGTGCCTTTTGTGATTCTCTTCACTTTCGCCTAGCACTTGGGATCGGTGAACCAAAGGCTTCCTTTCCAGTTAATAGTTCTTTTAAGCCAGTAGTTCATTTTCCATTTCGTGATTCCACTGCCGATCGAGACGCCCATGGGCGGATCTATACTATAAACGAAATATGGGTTTCCGCTTGCTTTATCTTAGACTGTGCTCGCTTTCCCATCCGGGACAACAAATGCTAGAGGTTCTTTTTGCTTTGAAACCACAAAGTAGATTTAGGAAATATTTGATGAAACTGAGGGCTAATTGCATGTTTAGGGTTTACTTAGGCGTGATACCAACTGTTGTTTCTTATTCTGTTGGTTTCGGTCAGATAGAGTATTGGTATTAGTTTGACAACACAGTGACCAACGATTGTTCAGTTGTTATTTCTGGCAGGCTTAGTGTCTTGTTGTCGACTTACAGTTTGACTGGTGTTATATATTTCCTCTCCCAATTACCTTTTCTGAACTATTATGCGGCGCATTAGTGTTTTTTGATTTATGCATAATTCAAACCAATTGAAGTTTTTGCCGGGCCGAGTTTGGATATACAAGTTAAGAGGCTGAAGGTGAGATTGTCCTTTCTCTTCATGTATTTGCAGAGGCACTAAAAAGTGCGAAAATGATATTAGCTGGACAATGAGTGTTTGACTAAGAAATCAAATCAAAGAATTTTTAGGAACAAAGCTTCTAGAATTTTGGATGAAAGTGTGAAAGCTCGTAAATTTGGATAATTTTGAGAAAACTCTAGTTTTCTAGTTTTAGATAATTACATATATTTTGGGTACGCTCGTGTCCAACGGTGAACCTTTCAAAAAATCAGAGTTGCCCCATAGAAAACTTATGTTAGCCTTGTGTCTGCGCTTGCCAAAATGTGTGTATTTTTAAAAATGGCTATGAGAAAATCAAGAATAAATTAAGTCTCTTGTTGACAAAACAGAAAAACTATAAGTAGTAGTTTGATAAAATAAAGAGCGAAATAAAAGAAGTCTTCAAGTGATAGAGAAATTGACCTTATAGAAATAAGGACTCAGACTTGCATAAGCAATTGCAAGCAAAATTGAAAGTGTAGTGGAGCGAGATCTCGTTGCATTGGTACAGCTAGTAATTTCACCGGACAAAAAGCGCCAGTTCTCTGTACTTACTATAATAGACATTGATACAGCTAGTAAATTGGGAAAACAATGAAATCCACTGCTACTAAAGGGACTGGTACGATCAGTCAATCAATTAGTCAAATTCTACATACTCTATTAACAGCTAGTATAGTTACTGGTATAGCACTAGAGCTAGTAAACTCATTGTATGGCTATGTTCACCCACTGGTACAGCAAGTGAATCTACTGATGTATTGATCTAGAGCACATGTTGACTAGAAAAAAAAGAGCATGAAAGAAAAAGCTAGAAAAATACATGCATACAAAAGATCGTAGAGCATTCAATCCTATACAAATAAGAAAACTTTATGCTATCAAATACAAAAGATGATTTCAGAAATAATAATAAAAATCTTTTTCCACACAAAACACTAGAATAACTACTCATAGCTACATGTCAATATACCACCAGATCACTTGATATAACTATGTGCTTTGCTTAGCCTTGTACTGATCAATCATTAGCCTAATCCATCCTACCTTTTTTTCATTTTTGGAGACTTGCTCTTAAGTAAAATTACAAGTAGGACAAAAAACACGGGATTTCCTAAACTTAAACTTATGAAAACTTAAGTATGCCAAGTGGAGCTAGCGGGCTTTCCTACTAAAAAGTAATGGAAATGCTTAACAAATGAAAGTAAAGGAGGGTGTAATTATGAAGTGAACCAATAAGCTGCTTAAGTAGATGATTGATTGGAACTAGGTCAAGTAGGTGGGGCTTGGGAGCTAAGTAAAATAGGCATGTCTCACCAGGAGTGAAAATCTTTTCTAGTCTAACGAAACTGTTATCAGCAAATGTTTAATAAGTAAGAGTGTAGGGCAAGTCTAAGCAAGCAAACTGTTCGAATATGTGTTTTCTCCTCTTCTAGCATTCCATTCTTACTCCGCGGTATAAGGCTTCTTCTACGGAGGGCTATGGGAAGTCAACATAGGACCGACGTATTGGCATTTCTTACAGTTTGGTAATTAAGTAAAGATGGGTAATATGTAAGTGTAAGCTACTATTTAGTTTATTGAGAAGGACGGACTAGGGAAAGTAGTGAAAATGAGGAAAGGAAAGTAGGGCAGTGATGTGACTAGATCGATCAAGTAAGTAGGTATTCGTGAGTAGCAGGGGAAGCAGATCAGACTAGTAACTAGGTAGTAGGTCAAGCCGGAAATAGTAGTGGATGTCTTAGAATGTCTTGTGACTAAGGAAAGAGTAGTCAGTCAAGTATGAGTGTTGGGAAAAGCGTAAGACTCCTTACTTAATTTTAGAACTGTAACTAATGTGCTGTGCCTCACCTTAGTATACTGGGGATGAATCGTCAGAACTCTCTCATTATTTCTTATATAGAAATGAAAGCGGAAAGAATGCATTCGGTGATTCTCTCGTCGTCTGTTCCGACTTGATCCTCTAGCTATATGCTTAACACAGGCAAGTTATGGCATGGCTCACCAAAGCCCTCTTTGAGCAGTAGATCCATTTCTAGAAGAAGGTGGCTCTTCTAACTAAGTTCATAAAATAAGAGAAATTATATACTTAATCGTTTGACTCGACTCGGTAGGCAGGTTGAAAAAGTCGAGGCAGAGAACAATATTGGAAATCTAATTTTATCAATCAATCCTTTTTGACTCATTTTTGACACATGAATTTTCGTATGAAGTTGTTTTATTCTAAGGCGCACCACGTATTAAGAACAAACCGAGTAGACTCACTCAAACTATATATGACAATTGGGACTCAACAGCAGATAGATTTGTATGCTTTGAACGAGCTACAGATATTTCATCTGTAACAAGACTCACAGCTACATATATTTATCTTTAACAAGCTTAGCTGGTAAAAGAAGAGATTATAGATTATGATATACGATTTGATAGCTATGATTTGAGAGAAAAGATACACGACGACGACTTTGATTTAAAAAGAAGAGTTGGTTTGAATAGCAGGAAAAAAGAGTTTAAAAATAAATGAATAACTGGCAATACTAAATTTTTGAAATAAAAAGGAAAATCTCTCTCCTTCGAGGTAAGGGCTGGCTTTCCAGAAGTGGTGGAGTAGTCTTTCTTTTTGCATAGAAGAACCTGAGCTACCTGTCTAAGGAAAGTCATCTATCGTAGAGTCCGCGGGTAAGTAATATTCTAGGCCAGTCTCTTTTTTACTACTAAGATTTGGTCAAGTGCGAGGATTTGAGTCAGTTATTTTCAGACACAGAGGTAGTGACACGAAGCAGGTTTTTTCATCAACCAACCTAGCTCAATACCTAGAATATGTATGTATTATATTCCCAATAAAACACAACTCAAGTAGGGACTCAAAAGCTGCTGCTTCTAGACGATAATATTCGGCATTTGAACTCAACTTTATATAGGCACAAATTCTAACTTATATTTATTACATAAAAATATAATAAAATATGAACAATCAATTATCAAAGACTCCTCAAGGAGACTTTTGAATGTGATGCGAGCTGCTTCCAAAATGCAAGTGTTTATAAGGCAGTACCCAAGCTTAGAAGCTGTGATTGATACCCAGCGAGTAACTACTAACGTTACGAGCCAGGAAGCCTCAAGTCCGTCCATCTTGTAAAAGCTCAGAACCCAGAGGGCGGTCCACCCCATAAAGCCAATTACTGAGATTTTGATAGGCACTGATCCTTTTTATCAATAAATGCACGGATCAGAAACTTATTAAAAGCTGCATTTTATATCATTTGTTTTCTCTAGATGCTCTATTATTTGTTGAAACAGAAGCAGATGCTCTATCTAACACAGGCACAAACCCTATCTCTAGCCTCAGAATCTTCCTTATCTCCAATAATCTTAAATATGTACGAATCGGAAATACGGACCAACCCTAAATTCGAAAATTAAATAAGTAATCTATGCACACTTCTCTTTTCTCTGTGAGATGCTATGCCCGACGAGTGAAAGAAGCATTACGGCTCGTAGTAGATTGATTTAATAGCGGAGTTTATATATTAACTTGATGCCAAAGAAATATACCCAGCTAATTCAATGAATGGCCTGCTACCAGTTGACGGAGGAAGATTGGATTCTTTGTTTATAGACCCAACGTAATACCCATTTTATTCTCATATGTATGTATGCTCAATCAGACCCAGCTCCATACCTCTTTTACTCAGAAAGACATATCTATAAAAAACCCCACTCTCAAACTAGAAACTTCTTTCTGACTCAAAAGCTCCTTGTCACCGAAGCACATCTACATCTAGGCGATTTTATGAGGCAGGCAGTTTCTAGGGAAGAGTTCATACCCCTAAGCAGCTAGCAAGGACGGCTATAATAGATATTTCACTCTAGACATACCATACATCGGGTAAGGACGCTGGTCTTTTAGAAACTCTACGAGACCACCAGACCCACCTCTCGTGTCATTGCTCTTCGCCCTGCTTCTATTTGTCTAGCTGTGATCCGACGCGGATTCCTTTTTTGCCCTACCTAATATTTTAGATCCGTTGTTCAACCAGGTCAAAAGAAAAGATGAAGCTGTGGACAAACTTTGCTAGAACGTCGACCGGTATGGGATGTCCATGCCCCGGGTCCCAGGGTTAGGGTATTCCCTATGTTGAGCCTACTCAGATAAGAACTTCACTTTTTTATTCTATATTGGCCTATTGACCAGCGCAACCTTCGCATTTCCTGCTGAGATCCCGACGTCTCCAAGTGGGCCCTATTGGTTGGCCACCCATGACCGTCGGCTTTTTGGAGAATCCCCTTCCTGTGTCTATGGACTTGTAGCTCGGCAGTCCACCGGGTAGGTTTTTTTTATCCTTCCTTTTTCGAGTGTCTTCTTGGATAGTTATAGCGGCCCATAGGCGCGAGATGTACCTTGTGGGGGTCGGCGGTCCCCTGGACATAGTCCTTTCTTTCTTTCAGGCAGTGGCCGTTTAGTCCATGGTCCGTTGGATGTTCGGTGCAAGGCCAGAAATTGGAACACATTGAATCCGCTCGTTCCTGTCCTTCGCTTAAGGGCCTGTCCCTCGGTGTGGTCAGTACTCCATACTGTCGGGCAGCAAAGCTTACACTTGTTCAC
>Ga0265336_10001597_pt1 | contig 10143 bp, 9 predicted proteins | sample 42119metaG_FD_193583 | JGI IMG/M metagenome (GOLD analysis project Ga0265336, IMG submission 193583) | Rhizosphere microbial communities from Carex aquatilis grown in University of Washington, Seatle, WA, United States - 4-21-19 metaG | ecosystem: Host-associated > Plants > Roots > Rhizosphere >...
CGGCCCGACCCCCGTTCCGCCGGAGGTGCTCGCCGCGGTCGGTGCGCCGGTCATTCATCACCGCAGTCCCGACTTACTGCCGGCCTACGAGCGCGTCCTCACGCGGCTCCGTGACGTCTGCCGGACGGAGAACGACGTCCTCCTGTTCGGCTCCTCCGGAACCGGCGCGTTCGAGTCGGCGGTCGCGAACCTCGTCTCGCCGGGCGAACCGCACCTTGTCGTTGTTGCCGGCTCGTTCGGAGAGCGCTGGGAGGCGATGACGACGGCCTTCGGAGCGAACGTAGACGTGCTCCGCTACGCCTGGGGCGAGACGCCCGACGCCGGCGACCTGCGCGCGCGGCTGCGCGAGCGCGAGGCGAAGGCGGTCTGGCTCGTCCAGTCGGAGACGTCGACGGGCGTCGTCGCCGACGTTCAAGCCCTCGCCGCCGCGGCCCAGGAGGCGGGCGCTCTCGTCGTGGTCGATGCGGTCTCGAGCCTCGGCGCGGTCCCGTGCGAGATGGATGCGTGGGGATTGGACGTCGTCATCGCCGGCTCCCAGAAGGCGCTCATGTGCCCGCCCGGCCTCGGGCTCGCCGCGGTCTCGCCGGCCGCGCTCGCCGCGACCGGCTCCTCACCGCGCTTCTACTTCGACTGGGAGCGGACCCGCGCCGGGCAGCAGAAGCTCGACGCGCCGGTGACGCTGCCGGTCTCGCTCGTGTGCGGGCTCGACGTCGCGCTCGGCCTCATCGCCGCGGAGGGTCTCGACGCCGTCTTCGACCGCCACGTCCGGCTCGGCCGCGCTGCGCGCGCCGGGGTGAAGGCGCTCGGCCTCGAGCTCTTCTCCCCGGACGAGGACCGGAGCGCCGTCGTCACCGCCGTCCGCACGCCGGAGGGCATCGACGCGACCGAGCTCGTCCGCGGTCTCCGCGACCGGTTCGGGATCACGATTGCGAACGGCCAGGGCGCGCTGAAGGGCAAGATCTTCCGGCTCGGACACATCGGCTGGTTCGACGTCTTCGACATCACGACGCAGCTCGCTGCGGTCGAGATCGTCCTCGCCGAGCTTGGCGCCGGCATCGAACGCGGCGTCGCGGTCACCGCAGCGCTCGAAGCGTTCGAGTCGTGAAGGTTCTCGTCCGCGAGGAGATCTCGGACGCCGGGGTCGAGCTGCTCCGGGCGCACTTCGAGGTCGACATCGACTCCGACAGTCCGCTCGAGGAGATCATCGGCGGGTACGACGCGATCGTCATCCGCTCCGCCACGAAGCTCACCGCCGAGCTGATCGGCCGGGCCGAGCGCCTCAGGGTGATCGGCCGCGCGGGCGTTGGTGTCGACAACGTCGACGTCGACGCGGCCACACGGCGCGGGATCATCGTCGCGAACGCCCCGGAGTCGACCGTCGTCTCAGCAGCGGAGCACACGATCGGGCTACTCGTCGCGCTCGCGCGCAACATCCCGCAGGCGCACGCGGCGCTCAAGCAGGGCCGCTGGGAGCGGAGCAAGTACGGCGGCGTCGAGCTCGGTGGCAAGACACTCGGCGTGCTCGGCTTCGGACGGATCGGCCAGCAGGTCGCGCGCCGCGCGCTCGGCCTCGGCATGCGCATCGTCGCCTTCGACCCGTACGTCGCGGCCGATCGCTTCCGTGAGCTCGGCGCCGAGCGCGCGGAGACGCCGGAGGAGATCTACGCCGCCGCCGACTTCCTCACGCTCCACCTACCGCTCGACGCACAAACACGCGGCTCGCTCAACGCCGCCGCGTTCGCCGCGATGCGCGACGGCGTCCGGATCGTGAACGCCGCCCGCGGCGAGCTCGTCGACGAGGACGCACTCCTCGCGGCGCTCCGCTCGGGGAAGGTCGCCGGCGCGGCGCTCGACGTCTTCTCGAGCGAGCCGTACTCCGGGCCGCTGCTCGAGGTCGACTCCGTGGTCGTCACGCCGCATCTCGCCGCGTCGACGGGCGAGGCGCAGGATCGCGCGGGCGTCATCGTCGCCGAGCAGGTCGTCGCAGCGCTCGAGGGCGGCCTCGTCACGAACGCGGTGAACACGCCGGTCGTCGGCGCGGAGGAGGCTGAGGCGCTCGGTCCGTACGTGCCGCTCGCGTCGCGGCTCGGCCGCATTGCGATGGAGCTCGCCGACGGCGCCGCGGACGAGATCGTGATCACCGCGCACGGCGCGCTCGCCGACCACGACACGCGCATCCTCGGCGTCGCGGCCCTCGACGGCGCGTTCCAGGGGCGAGCCGACCGTCCCGTCAACTTCGTCAATGCGCCGTCGATCGCGGCCGAGCGCGGCGTGGAAGTGCGGGAAGAGCGCGCCCGTACAGCGCGTGACTACACGAGCCTGCTCAGCGTCGAGGTCCGCGCCGCCGGCTCGAGCTGGCGCGTTGCCGGGACGACGTTCGGGAGCGACGACCGCCCGTGGCTCGTGAACATCCTCGGCTTCGAGATCGAGCTGGAGCTCGCGCCGCTCTTTGTCCTCTGCCGTTACGACGACGTGCCCGGCGTGATCGGCCGCGTCGGGACGCTGTTCGGCGAGGCCGGCGTCAACATCGCAAGCATGACCGTCTCCCGCGGCACGGGAGGCGGGAAGGCGCTCATGGCTCTCACGGTCGACTCGCCGCCGACACCAGAGCTCGTCGATCGGCTGTGTGGCGAGGGCTTCGACGACGCGCGGGTGATCGAGTTGTGATGGCGGAACGCTGGCCGGAATCCGTGGAACGCGTAGCGGCGGTCATGCGCGACGCAGGCATCGACGCGCGCGTCGAGGAGTTCCGCGAGGGCACGCCGACCGCGCGCGCAGCGGCGAAGGCGGTCGGCGCGTCGCTCGGCCAGATCGTCAAGTCGCTCCTCTTCATCTGCGACGGCCGGCCGACGCTCGCGCTCGTTCCCGGCGACCGGCGCGCCGACGAGACGAAGGTCGCTGCCGTCGCCGGCGCAAAGGCGGCGCGCGTCGCGAGGCCCGAGGAGGTTCTCGCGGTGACGGGATTCGAGCCCGGCGGCGTCGCGCCGTTCCCGGCTCCGGCCGTCACGCAGGTTCTCATCCAGCCGGAGCTCCTCGGCCACGAGCAGGTCTGGATCGGCGCGGGCTCCGAACGGCACATGGCCGGGATCTCGCCGTTCGATCTCGTGCGCCTGACGAACGCGCGCGCCGGAGACCTGGCCGAGGCGTAGCGGTACGATGCGCTCACCAGCGCACTCCTAGTGAAGGGAATGAGCGCGATGCGCGAGACGAAGAAGATTTGGATGAACGGCGAGCTCGTCGACTGGGCCGACGCGACCGTTCACGTTGGGACGCACGGCCTGCACTACGGCTCGGGCGTCTTCGAAGGGATCCGTGCGTACGAGACGGATCGCGGCACGTCGGTGTTCCGCCTCGGCGACCACCTCGATCGGCTCAAGCGCTCTGCGCAGCTCCTCTACCTCGATCTCCCGTACTCGGTCGACGAGCTTCGCGCGGCGACGTGGGATCTCGTCGAGGCCAACGAGCTGCCGTCGTGCTACCTCCGCCCGATTGCGTTCGTCGGCTACGGCGAGCTCGGCGTCTCGGCGAAAGGCAACCCCGTTGAGGTCGCGATCATGTCGTGGCCGTGGGGCGCGTACCTCGGTGAAGACGGGATGCGGAACGGGATCCGCGCAAAGGTCTCGAGCTGGCAGCGCGTCGGGCCGAACGTCATCCCGCATGCGGCGAAGGCAACCGGCGTCTACGTCAACTCGATGCTCGCGGTCGGCGAGGCGAATCGCGCCGGATACGACGAGGCGATCATGCTCACCGCCGAGGGCTTCATCGCCGACGGCTCGGGCGAGAGCCTCTTCGTCGTGCGCGACGGCGTCATCTACACGCCGGATCTCTCGGCGTCGATCCTCGCCGGCATCACGCGCGACACGGTCATCCAGATCGCGCAGGATCTCGGCCATCGCGTCGTCGAGAAGCAGCTCATCCGCACCGACCTCTATCTCGCGGATGAAGTCTTCATGGTGGGGACGGCCGCCGAGGTGACGCCGATCCGCGAGGTCGACGACCAGGTCGTCGGGCCGCCCGGGCCGGTGACGCTCGAGATCCAGACGGCGTACCTCGACACGGTGCACGGTCGCAGCGACCGCTGGAGCCAGTGGCTCGAGTTCGCGCCGACGGCGAAGCACGCGTGAAGCAGGAGGTCGCACCGGTCCCGCTCTCGGGACCGGATCTAGGTGCGCGCGAAGAGGAGCTCGTCCTCGAGGTGATGCGCTCGGGCCGGCTCTCGCTCGGCCCGTCGATCGACCGCTTCGAGCAGCTCCTCGCGGAGAACGTCGGGGCGCCGTACGCCGCCGCCGTCTCGTCCGGAACCGCGGGTCTGCACCTCCTCGCGATCACGGCGGGCATCCAGCCCGGCGACGAGGTGATCACGTCGCCGTACTCCTTCGCGGCCTCCGCGAACTGCTTCCTCTACGAGGGCGGCGTTCCGGTCTTCGCCGACATCGACCCGCACACGCTGAACCTCGACCCGGCAGCGGTCGAAGCCGCCGTGACGGAGAAGACGAAGGCGATTGTCGGCGTCGACATCTACGGCCGCCCGTGCGAGCTCGACGAGCTGCGGGCGATCGCCGGCCGGCACGGCCTCGCGTTCATCGGCGACTCGTGCGAGGCGCTCGGTGCGGAGTACAAGGGCGCGCCGCTTGGCTCGCACGGCGTTCCGTGCGTCTTCGCGTTCTATCCGAACAAGCAGATGACGACCGGCGAGGGCGGAATCGTCACGACGCATTCGGAGGAGGAGTGGCGCCTCATCCGCTCGCTCCGCAATCAGGGCCGCAGCGACTCCGGCGGCTGGCTCGAGCACGTCCGCCTCGGCTTCAACTACCGGCTCAGTGACGTCGCCGCGGCGATGGGGATCGGCCAGGTCGAGCGCCTCGACGAGATCCTCGCCGCGCGCTCGCGGGTCGCCGAGCAGTACAACGAGATCTTGCGCGAGGTCGACGGCGTCGAGCTGCCGTTGGCGGACGACGCCGACCACGTCCGCTCGTGGTTCGTGTACGTCGTCCTCCTGCCCGACAACGAGACGCGCGAACGCGTGATCGCGACGTTCGAGCGCGAGGAGATCGGCTTCAACCGCTACCTGCCGTCGATCCACCTGCAGCCGTACATGCGCGAGCGCTACGGCTTCCGCGAGGGGATGTGCCCGATGTCGGAGGACGTGAGCTCGCGGTCGCTCGCGCTGCCGTTCTTCAACGATCTCCAGCCGGACGCGCAGCAGCGCGTCGCCGACATGCTCGCCTCAGCTATCGGCTAAGCCACTCGACGAGCGTCTGCTCGTACAGCGGCGAGAGCGTTCCGTCCGGAAGGCTCAAGTCGTGCTCGGCGTCCGGAACGACGACGACGGTCGCGTCGTCTTGCGGCCAGGCCGCGACGCTCGGCTCGACCGGCGAGACCGAGTCCCGCTCGCCCATGAAGGCGAGGACCGGCACGCGCACCGCGGCGAAGACGGGCCGCGGATCAAAGTCCATCTCCGCGATCCACGAGCGTTTCTCCTCGTCGGAGAAGTCCTCGGGCCGAGCCGGAGGCAGGTAGGTCAGCGGGAACCACGGCTCGTCGGCGACAGCCGAGAGATCGGGCGCCGGGCCGGCGTCGTGCGCCCAAGCGTCGATCTCGCGTCGCAGTCCGGTGACCCGCTCGACAGCCACAGGCCCGTAGCCGGCAAGCTCGAGCGCGCGACGGTTCGAGTAGATCATCTGCTCGGCGGGCGTCACGCCGGTCGCCGCGATCGTGATCACGAAGGCGACGTCCTCGGAAAGCGTCGCGGCGAGCGGCGCCACCCAACCTCCCTGGCTGAAGCCCCAAAGACCGACTCGCTCAACGCCGAGCGCCTCCGCAATCGCGAGCGCGTCTCGCGCCTGCGCCTCGAACCGTCCGCGAGTTACCTCTCCCTGCGAGTCGCCCTCGCCCCGCCGGTCGAAGGTGGCGACGCCGACGCCGATCGACGGCAGGGTCTCGTGCAAATGCCCGTAGAGGGGATAGGAATCGCGGGTGCCGGCCCCGGCGCCGTGGATCGCGACGAGCGCCGTCGACCCGGCCGGCGTGTAGCTGACGGCGAGACCCTGGACGCGAAGCTCCTCCATCGCGGAGAATGATGCCGATGGCAGAGCAGATGGTGTTTCTCGGCTTCGGGAAGTGGGCGCGCGCCGACAAGATCTACGCGCTCGAGCCGATCACCGGCGACGAGCGCGGCGGCGGCCGGCGAACCCGCGTGTGGGTCGACGGCATCGCCGAGCCGATCCTCGCCGGCCGTACGGAGCGGACGATCCTCGCCGACATGGGCCAGGACGCGGAGATGACCAGCGGTGTGCTCGACGACGCGCTCGACCTCGCCGAGCGCGTGGCGAAAGCGGTCGACGAGGGAAGTTTCGACGTCCGCGACCTCGGGCGTCGCGCGCGGCGCGTGCTCGAGAAGACGGCGAAGCCCGGCGAGCCCGAGAAGCTCTTCTAGCGGTGGAACCTCTCCCGACCGAGGAGCGCCCGTCGTGGCGCGAGTTCGCGCTGCGCATACCCGTCGACTTCTCGCCGCTGCGGGACTATCCGGACTACCGGCGGCTCTGGATAGGCCAGGCGGTGACGTTCGTCGGCAGTGAGATGGCGATGGTCGCGCTGCCGTATCAGGTCTACAAGCTCACGCACTCGACGCTGGCACTCGGTCTCTTCTCTCTCACGTCGCTCGTACCGCTGCTGACGCTGACGCTCGCCGGCGGAGCGGTTGCAGACGCATTCGACCGTAGGCGGCTCGTCCTCGCCACGCAGACGCTCGAGGCGCTCGGCGTCGCCGGCCTTCTGATCAACGCCGCGATCCCGCATCCGAGCGTCGTCGCCGTTTTCGTCTTCGCGACGGTCGTCTTCTCGTGCTTCAGCGCAGGCGTCGGTGCGATGCGCTCGATCCCTCAGCGCCTCCTGCCCGAGGAGGTCTTCGCGCAGGCCGGCGCGCTCGACTCGATCTACTACGGGATCGGCGGAGTCGCCGGCCCGGCGCTGGCGGGAGTGCTCATCGGCGCGGTCGGCCTATCCACCGTCTACGCGATCGGCGCGGTCTCCTTCGTGGCCACCGTCATCGCCTTGTGGGGGCTCCCGTCGATGGCTCCGCATCCCGACGCCGACCGACCCAGCGTCCGTGCGATCGTCGAGGGCTTCCGCTTCGTCGCGCGGGAGAAGACGATCCTCGGCTTCTTCCTCGTCGATACGAACGCGATGGTCTTCGGGATGCCGCTCGCGCTCTTCCCGGCGATCGCCGCACGGCACTTCGGCAACGCGTCGCTCGTCGGCTACCTCTACTCGGCGCCCGCCGCAGGAGCGCTCATCGCCGGCCTCGCCTCGGGTTGGGTCGCGCACGTGCGGAGGCAGGGGCTCGTCGTCGTCGCCGCTGCGACCTTGTGGGGCGTCGCGATCACCGGCTTCGCCTACGCCGACAAGTTCTGGTTGGCGCTCGTTCTCGTCGGGCTTGCCGGCTTCGCAGATCAGGTCAGCGCGATCTTCCGGAACGCGATGATCCTCGCGCTCACGCCGTCGCGGATTCTCGGGCGGGTGCGCGGGATCGAGTTCATGCAGGTCGCGAGCGCGCCGTCGCTCGGCAACATCGAGGCGGGAGTCGTCGCCTCGGCGACGAGCATCCGCTTCTCGGTCGCCTCCGGCGGGATCCTCTGTGTCGCCGGCACGCTCGTGTCGGCCGCTCTCTTCCCGGCCCTCCTTCGGTACGACGCAAAGCGGCATGCAGCTGAGGCGTGAGTTCTTCGCGAGGTCGGTGCACGAAGTCGCGCCGGAGCTGATCGGGGCGACGCTCCTCTTCGGCGGCGTCGGCGGCGTGATCGTCGAGGTCGAGGCGTACGACCAGGACGACCCGGCGAGTCACGCCTTCGGCGGTCTCACGCCGACGCGCGCCTCGATGTTCGGGCCACCGGGACACACGTACGTCTATCGCTCGTACGGCGTGCACTGGTGTCTCAACTTCGTGTGCGCGCCGGAGGGGAGGGCGGAGGCGGCGCTCATCCGCGCCCTCGCGCCGACGCACGGGCTCGACGCGATGCGCGAGCGGCGCGGGGTCGACGGCGGACGATCGCTCTGCTCCGGCCCGGGGAAGCTCTGCCAGGCGCTCGGCATCACGCGTGCCGCCGACGGATTGCCGCTCGACGAGCCGCCGTTCGAGCTCCTTGCGCGCGAGGAGGAGCCACCGCTCGTCGTCGGGACGCGAATCGGGATCACGCGCGCGGTCGACCAGCCGTGGCGCTACGGCTACGCCGGCTCCCCATTCCTCTCGCGTCGCTTCTAGGATCCGGGCATGGGAATCGCCGAGTTGACCCGGAACGCCGTCGACGTTCTCCCGAAAGGAGAGCTCGAGAAGAAGCTCGCGAGCGGGAGGCAGCTGCGGGTCAAGCTCGGCATCGACGTCACCTCGCCCGACATCCACATCGGTCGCGGGATTCCGCTGCAGCGCATGCGCGCATTCCAGGACGAGGGGCACAAGGCCGTCTTCATCGTCGGCGACTACACGACGCGGATCGGCGATCCTTCCGGTCGCTCGAGTGAGCGGCCGATCCTCTCCGACGAGGAGATCGACGCGAACGCGCAGCGTTATCTCGAGCAGGCGATGGTCATTCTGCGCGACGATCCCGAGCTGCTCGAGGTGCGGTACAACGGCGAGTGGCTGTCGAAGCTCTCGTATGCCGACGTCGTCCGGCTCGGCCGCATCGTCACCGTCGCGCGCATGCTCGAGCGTGACGACTTCGACAAGCGCTTCAAGGCCGGCGAGCCGATCTCTGTCTCCGAGCTGCTCTATCCGCTCATGCAGGCGTACGACTCCGTTGCGATCGAAGCGGACGTCGAGCTCGGCGGCACCGACCAGCTCTACAACCTTCTCGCCGGCCGCGAAGTGCAGCAGGCATTCGGGCTCGAGCCGCAGGTCGTACTCACTACGCCGCTTCTTCTCTCCTGGGACGGCGAGAAGATGAGCTCGTCGGTCGGCAACAACGTCCCGCTGACCGCCGCGCCCGAGGAGATGTTCGGGCGCACGATGCGGATCCCCGACTCACAACTCGAGGAGTGGTACCGGCTTGTTGCGGAGGCGCCCGTGCCCGCCGGCGAGCCGCTCGAGGCGAAGCTCGAGCTCGCGCGCTTCATCGTCGTCCGCTCGCACGGGCAGGACGCGGCGCGCGCGGCGGAAGAGCACTTCACGCGTGTCGTCCGCGAAGGGCAGGCTCCCGAGGACGTGCCGGAGTTTCCGCTCCCGGCGGGCGATCCCATCCACCTGCCTGCGCTACTGGCCGACGCGTTCGGGCTGTCGACGAGCGAGGGGCGCCGCCTGATCGGGCAGGGCGGGGTGAAGCTCGACGGCGCAGCGGTGACCGAGCTCGACATCTCACGGAGCCGCCTCGCCGGAGCCGTGCTCCAGGCGGGCAAGAGACGGTTCGTTCGGCTCAACGAAGCCGTTTGACAGGCGCGTAGGCCCTGCTACACTTCCCCGGCTGCCCGAGAGGGTGGCGTAAGAAAGTCCCTGCAAACAACGTATTTCAGGAGCGCCTCAGGAGGATTCCCGCAAGGAAGTCCAGCAATTCCAGAGGCCTTCGGCGTGTGTCGGGGCCTTTTTTGCGTCATCACGACGGCTCGGTCCTTGAAAACTCAACAGCGTGCGTTTACGTCGAGAGGCTGGTCCGGTTTCGACCGGAGCAGTCACTTAACTAAACCTGTCTCCATCCTTCGGGATGGGACTTTGAGCACAAGCTCAAGGTGACAAAAGTTTCGTCCTTCGGGGCGAATACTTCTTCACGGAGAGTTTGATCCTGGCTCAGGACGAACGCTGGCGGCGCGCTTAACACATGCAAGTCGAGCGAGAACCAAGCCTTCGGGCTTGGGGACAGCGGCGAACGGGTGAGTAACACGTGGGTAATCAACCCTTGACACTGGGATAGCCCGGGGAAACCCGGATTAATACCGGATACTCCATCTGGCTTTCGGGCCGGCTGGAAAAGGTAGCTTCGGCCTCCGGTCAGGGACGAGCCCGCGGCGGATTAGCTAGTTGGCGGGGTAAAAGCCCACCAAGGCGACGATCCGTAGCTGGTCTGAGAGGACGATCAGCCACACTGGGACTTAGACACGGCCCAGACTCCTACGGGAGGCAGCAGTGGGGAATCTTGCGCAATGGGCGAAAGCCTGACG
>Ga0265336_10001599_pt1 | contig 10135 bp, 12 predicted proteins | sample 42119metaG_FD_193583 | JGI IMG/M metagenome (GOLD analysis project Ga0265336, IMG submission 193583) | Rhizosphere microbial communities from Carex aquatilis grown in University of Washington, Seatle, WA, United States - 4-21-19 metaG | ecosystem: Host-associated > Plants > Roots > Rhizosphere...
AGAGGCTTTCTTGTCGACTTTGCACATCCATTGCCATGACTCACCATGCTCTGCCCATTGAAATTCCGCAGAGCCATCTCCGCCGTATTGCGTCGGCTTCCATTCTCCCCACTGCTTAAAGAAGAATGGCACGCCAGCGGCCTTGCATTGATCGCGCAGACTCCGCGCCCAAGCCGGGTGCATCGCACGGGCATCGTGGCCGCTCTCGCCGCCACAAATCACCCAATCGATGCCGCTGGCAGGAGCGGAATCGCATGGCGAATATTCGCAGTTGCCCGCAATGCCTGGCCCAATATCGCCAGACCATCTTGTGCCCTTACAGTCCGGGCAGAATTTGTGGCTATTCAGCGGCAGTGCAACCGGCTCCAGCAACGGCTCGCAGCTCAGGAACCGCACCTTCGCCGGGATCTCCAACAGAGCTGGAATCCGCGCATCGGCCATCTCCTGATTCTCGACGGTAGTTCCGATCCAGACGTTTGACCGTTGTTTGCCTTCAAGCCAATCCGCCACCCATAACGCAACTGGGGACCGGGTATATTTCGTAGGATTTGCAAGCGCCGCTTCTAGATTGCAGGCTTGTGGCGTGTTTCGATCCAAGAACACCATTGCCTCACAAATCCGGTTGCTCCAATTCTCTGGACGCTTTGTGAGCAACAGCCAATCAAGGTTCGGTGTAGCATAGATCACCCCCAAAAGATCCGCCAACCACTCAATCGGCACCTCGTCATCGAGCCAATCGCACAGCGAGCCGCAGAAGACGCTGGGGCGGATTGGTGATCCCTTCAATTCGCACTGATGGCAAAAACCATCCGCGTTCAGCCCTTCGCCAGTAGCCCCACAAACATCGCATTCCAGATTTGCGACCGCTTGCGACTGATTATTCCACTTCAGCGGCAGCTTCCAGTTCGCCAAGTTCGTCCTCCGCCGTGGCTTGCCCTTCCCAAATCCTTCCTGCGTCCACCTCCGGAACTTGTCTTGCTCGGCCGCATAGCAATGCTCGCACGCTGGCGAAACCTTCGTGCATCCAATCCAGGGATTGAACGTGTGATCGCACCACTGGATCTTGGTGTTAGCGCCCATCACTTGCCTCCTTTCTCCTTGGCTTCTTTCAAAGCCCAATATTCCGACTGCTTCATTTGCTGGCAGTCGCTAGGAGGCACCCAGCCCGGCTTATCATCCGAGTTCCGCGGGACTTTGAGAACAACCACATCCCCGAACGTCTCGAATCCAACAAAAGTGATCGGCGTTCCGCGTGCCGTGCGGGCCCCTGTGTAAATAATATCGGCTCCGAGTTTGGTGTTAAACTCGAACGCGCCAGGCATACGCATGGAATCAAAACGATCCTGAATCGCCTTACCCGCTTTGGTTCTCGCATCCGGACGATAAATGCCTTCCGGATCCTTTTTTAGGTGGTGGAATCCGGTGGGGGGATTTTCATGTTCGAATCGCAAACCAGCCAGAGCCGCAGTGCTTTCATAGCGACCGTCGGCCCCGTACTCCTCCTCAATTTCATAGCGCGCTTCATACGCTGCTTTCCGGGCTTGAATAAACTCGCGGATAATAGCTGCGGTCGGGCCATCTGGCGCAACAATGTAGTAGTCTTTCATCACTTGCCTCCCTTCCCCATAGCCCGGCGCTGGACAGCGTTCGCCCAGCGGCGGAAGCTCTTGCGCTTCACGGCCACTGGCAGAGGACTGCGTTGCACGTCCCGCTTCGTTTTACCGACCGCCATCGCGAGATTCGGAAATCCGTGTTGCACCATCACGTAGAACGGCTTCTTAAGCATTCGGTAAAACGCTAGGCGGTAGGCTATAACCCAACTACTGGACATCTCCTTGCCGTTCGCTCGGCGCACGTAGGGCTTGAACTTCTTCGATTTCATCGCGCACCTCCTTCCGCCGCGTCCAAACCCAAAACGCGTTCTAATTTCCACACCGCATTTGCTATCAATCCCTGAACGCATCCTTCTTGGTGCACAACCTCGCCAGGGGTTTCCGCTTCGCCGCCACACTCGCCGCACTCCCAAGTATTCTCATTCTCAGTGAGCCAACCCATGTCGTCGTTATCCCAAATATTCCTCAGCGTAGCGCGAGACTCAGCACACGCTGCCTGCAACTCGGCATTCCGTGCGGTCAGCAGCGCCACCGTAGCACGCGCCTCGGCGAGCTGCTGCTGGAGGTTCGCGTTCTCATCCTGGATGATGACACCCGCTACCACCGGAGCTGCGAAACGGGAAATCGCGGCATGGGCCTCGGCGAGCTGTTGCTGGAGAATTTCGTTCTCCTCATACCAGCCTTGTGGCCGCACCGCCTCCCCGAGGCGCTTACTCTGCTTCACGACAATCTCGTGGAGGTTAGCGTTTTCCACCTTCACCGTCTTCACATCCCCCAGCAGCCGCTTATTCGACTCCTCGAGCCAAGCCCGTTGGTTATCGATCCTCTCCAGCTCCGGCGCCATCGCCTCCCGAAGCTCATTCAGCGCCGCGGCAACCTCCGGCTTCGCATCCGCCAGCAGCGCCTTATGAATGCGGTCCGCGATCCGCCCATTAATGATTTCAGTCGGATTCAAAGCACACCTCCGTTCGCAATCCGGTCCACTTCCTCACCAAGACTTGCCGCCCTGGTAGCGCTGAAATTCCGGCTTTCGATGCCCCATATCCGGGCTTGAAAGAGCAAATCCCGCAATTTCTCGCGCTGCTCCATTAACTCCATCCGTTTCGTATCCCCCTTCGGCGCGGTCGCGTTTGCAGTGGCGCACAGCTCATTCGTCTTCGTCAACAACTGGTAATACGCCACCTCGAACTCATCGCGTTCCGCTCGCACCTTAGTTAGCTTCTCTTGCAGACGCTGCGCATCCTCCGGCGATAGCCATCCCTTGGGCTGTGCTGACGTAACGTGTGTTTGTTTTTCAATTGATATCATACCGATGCTTCCTTTGGTTTGTGTGTTGGTAAGTTCCTGTTTTTGTGATCGAAATATTTGCAGAGAATCTGGTTCGCATGCCCGCGCCCCTTGATGTCAGCCGGATTGATATGGAACCGCTGCAACAACTCGCGTTGCCTCGGCGTGATCTCCGCCGAGTGCCAATTCTCCGTCGGCTCGAAAGCCAAAATATCCTGAGAGCCCAGCACCTTGGCGTGGACCGACAAATCGAAGACCGTTTCCCGCTTCCGTTTCTTCTTCTCCAGCGCCAGCGCCAGCGCCTCCTCCCGCTTCTCCGTCGCGCTCTTGGCATCCTCCAGCAGATCCGTTAGCTCGCCCTGCGCCTGCCGATGCCGGATCGCATCCCGCTCCTCCTCGTCATCCGTCACCAGATTCGCCGGCCGCACCAGACTGTTGGTCTCATGCAGCCAAAGCGGATCCAGCAGCAGAAGATTCTTCTTCGCGCCAGCGCACCCGCAAAATCCGCTACAGCCGTTCGGACAATAAAGCCGGGTGCCGCGGCCCACCGACTGCGAGTAAAGAATCTCCGATTTCGTAGGCCGGAGAATCAGCACGCACTCAATCGACGGATCATCATACCCCTCCGTCAGCAGCATCGCGTTGCAAAGCACCTGAAACCGCGTCCCGTGATCCGCGAGAATCTGCGCGCGATCAGCGCTATCCCCATCCACATGAGCCGCAGTCACCCCCGCCAGTTGCAGGAAGCGCACAAAATCAAGCGACGTCTTGCGAACCGGCAAAAACACCAGCGTCTTGCGGTTGCCGATCAGCGAGCGCAACCGGGCCGCGATTCCCTCAAGGTAAGGCTCCAGCGCATTGCCCACCTTGTTATCACTGAAATCGCCCGACTTCGGCGCCACCGTCTCCAGATCCAGATCCAGCTTGAACGTCTGAACCGTGATCGGCACCAGCCACCGCTCATGAATCAGATCCACTAGCCCCTTCTCGAAGGCCAGGAAATCGAAATACTTGCCCAACTTCGGGTGTGGCGTAGCCGTAACGCCCAGAATCCGAGCATGGCCCTCAAAATGAGCAAGCACCGTCTGATAGCTCTTGGCCAGGATATGGTGCGACTCATCAACCACCACCAAATCGAACCAGTCCTGTGGATACCGATGGTGTGAATTGACCAGCGTCTGAATCGATCCCACAACGAACCAGTCCCGGATCGACGGCCGCGCCGCCCCCTTCTCGATGCCAGCGGCGATCCCACAATGCGCGAACATCTTAGCCGCCGCCTGATCAATCAGCTCCGTGCGATGCGCGATCACCAGCGTCCGGCGCGACCGGTCCGGCGCTTGCACGAGCCGCCGAGCGATCTCGGAAAACACGATCGTCTTGCCGCCTCCCGTGGCGATCACATCAAGCACCTTCCGATAAGTCCGGAACGCGTTCAGAGTACGCGTTACCGCGCTTTGCTGGTAATCGCGAAGGATCATACCTCCTTCGTGAAAAATGAAGTCGCGGCTATAGGTAAGTGCATGGCTGGTCTATTTCTTGGTGAAAAGTCACACAAGAAAAGACACACACCAGAAGCAAACGGCTACCTTGACACGGTAGGGGTCACAGGTTCGAACCCTGTATCGCGCACCATTCTCTTCTGGAAGGTCTTTCCAAGTGGGTGTATGTAGGGCCACAAAGACCCCGTTAAATTGACGGAAAGTCACAACCGGAAAGTCACAATGGCCAAACACTCCCATCCCGCCCGTGGCATCTACCAACGAGGCGAAACTTATTGGCTCACCTACCAGAGCGGCGGCAAGCGCACGCGCATTTCTCTGGAGACGTCCGATTTTGCTGAAGCTGTAAAAAGAGCCGCCGAACTCCGAGCCCATCCGACCCTGCAGCCGAGTGAAGGGATCGAAGCCGATGTCACCCGCTTTATCGCCTACAAACGCGAGCGTGGCGACTACACGCGAGACAGCGCGGAAAGCAAAGGCTACGTTCTGAAAAAATTCGCGAGGTGGCTTGGTGAAGTGACCACCGCATCCGTGTCCACGAAAACAATTCAGTCGTTCTACGACGAAACGAGGGAACAGCATTCCCTCTCTACCGCCAACAGTTACCTGATGATGATCCGGGCGTTTTTTCGCTGGTCGTGCGAGATCGCCAAGATTACCCGCGCTAACCCATGCGCCAGCATCAAACAGATCGACGCAAAATCTGCCGCCCGACTCGATTTTTGCACTCGCGCCCAGCGTGACACCCTCATTGAAAAATGCACCCGCGAGGACCTGAAGTTTGTCCTCTTTTGCGGGTTTCACGCAGGCATGCGCTTTCAGGAGATTGTTCAGGCGAAAGCCTTCTGGTTCGACCTGAACGAAAAGATGATCCACCTCCGAAAAACCGAAACCATGCAATTCAAGGACGGCGAAGAGCGTAGCGTCCCGATGACCTCCCAATTTCACGCATTTCTGGCGACCTACGGATTGAGAGAGCCCTTTATGCTTCGGCCCGACGTCACCATGGGAAAAAGCATCTACCGCTACGATTTTGGGCGTCCTTTTAGCGGACACGTCAAAGCGTGCGGCCTCCCGTGGGTGACGCCCCACGTTATGCGGCACACCTTTGCCAGCCTGTTGGCCAGCGCAGGGACGAGCATTTACCTCATCTCCGAATGGCTCGGGGATGATGTGCGCGTTGTTCAGCGCCACTATGCTCGTTTGTTGCCGTTGCATGGGGAAATCGAGAAAGCGTTTACGCAGGTAGTTCCTCAGCCTTCAACCGGTCGCACGCCGCATCCAGGTCTCGCTGGTCATACCGGGTGAGCTTGTGTTGCCGGATCGAGGGTTTGACCCACGCCGCTTTTTCCATTCGGGCCAAGATCGCCTCGCCGCCTACGTAATCCGAAGACTCATCGGGATTAAGCATCCGGCGCGGAACCGACTTCATGATGAATGAGTAACCACCCATATTCAGCTCTCCTTCTCCACCTTCACGATGGACGGTTCCGGCGTGGTAACCTCAATAACCGGCTCGAGCGCCGCGTTGATTTCCGCCTTCACCTCCTTCTCCATCTTCTTGAATTTCTTGCGAATCGCCGTGGTGACCTCCCCGAGCGGCAGCGACGCGCACCCGAGCACCTCGCCATAATTGAGCCAATCCACGAGCAAATCCGCCGCGAACAGCGCATCAGTCACCTTCCGCCGTGGCGCGTTCGGCTTCATCGCATACCCCGGCATTCTTCCCTCCATCACGCGATTGCGCATCTCCATCTTCACGGCATTCGCGAAGCGATCCTCACTCGCCATCTTCACCGCGGTATAGATCGTCTCAACCTCGGCATCCGTGAGATCAGCCACCGCGCGCATAGCCAGCGGGATCATTGCATTGGTCCGGGCCGTATAGGTGTCGCAAAGCAGCTTCGCCTTGCAGTACCGGCACGCGTCCTCGCCGTAGACGCGCGGGGCGTCCTTTTTCAACGTCGCATCCACCACGCGAAAGAGTTGGTTGCTCGCGGCCACCAGCGTCTTGCGGTCGTAGGAGGCGATATTGTAAGCGAACAGCCGCGGCTGATTGACAGCCACGAACACCTCATCACAGTCAAAATCCCCGGCGCCTTGGACGGCATAGGTCCGCAACTGAACATTCTCGGCGGCATCGGTCACCTCGATGTAACCAAACTTCTTATCCTCGATGATGAGCAGCTTCAGCCTCGGGAAATAGCGCCAGTAATCGCAGTGGCCGGAAACCACGGGGCGAATCCCCAGGCGCAGCCAAAGCTCCCGTTCGTGGCCGTCTTCAAACGGCTCATCCAGGGGAATGTCACGCTCCTTATAAACAGCAACGAGCACCTCGTCCTGAAGCTGGATAGCGCGCTCCACCAGGTCCATTTGGGCGGGTTCGAGATGCGAGCGATCCAGCGACGGCTCACCGGCCAGCCGGTGCAGCTCGGTGCCTTCCAAGCTCCATTCGCTATCCTCATCCGGCAGCCCGAATTCCGCCCAGAAACTGCCAGGGCACCGCAGATGCCGGTGCATGTTACTCGCGCGTGGCATGACCGCCTTCATGCGAGTGCCTCCTCTGTCGTCTCCACGGTGGTCATGGCGTCAATCACCTCTCCGAACGCCGAGATCGGAATGATGATCGACGAATGCCGTCCTTTGAAGCGTTCCGTGATTTGCACGAAGCGGCCCCTGTCATTTTCACGAAGGTCCACAAAGAATTTCTTATCTCCCTCCTGCGTGACAACCCTTTCCGTGTGAAGCGTCTTGGGGTGCTCGCGTTGATTGTCTGCCTGTTCTAGCATAAAGATTTGGATGGAAAAGGAGAGGGCCGATTCGGTTATCGACCCCCTCCATGATTATATTTACCGGGTTGCCGACGCGCCCATGCTCTGGACGTTGCCTCGGAACGGCACCATGCCGACGCCGGCAGTGATGCTCTTGATCACTTCCTTTGCCGCTTCCTCAATGATCTTGTGCGGGCGAACGAGCTCATACCAGAACGTCAATTTGCCACCGGACAGTTTGAACCGCAGACGCGCTTCCACCTTCCAGGGGGCAAACCCAACAAAGGGCGCGATGCCGATCTCGAACGTGGCGGGAATCTCCTGATCCCCATTCGCGCCAGCCTTCGCGTCGATCGTCTCCGAATAGCGCAGGCTGAAGGTTCCATTCTGCAAGCGCACAGCGTTGGCGAACTCGCCAGTCTGGCGGGCCTCCAGCGTAAGCGCCATCTCCTGCATCCACGACGACGAGGGATTGACAAAGTCCGGAGCGTTATCCTCGATGAACCGGGCGAACACCTCCTGATTCATCGCCTGCTTGTTTTGACGCATCCAGCGCGTCCACTCCACCGTTTCGGTGCAGGTGAACACGCAGCGATGCACGCCCCATTCAGGAGTCGCCGATCCGTTATGGTGATAATCGAGGATCGCGGTAAACTCCGCCCCGATCTCGGTAACCGAAGCGAAGATAGCGGGCTTGGCCTCCGGACTGCCAGACCTGTATTTTTCGATGTAAGCGACGAACGATTCGACATCGCGAACGGTCACATTAGCGCGAACGATTGAAGGCCGGGTGAGCAGATGCTCCAAGCTGACTTGCTTGGTTTCATCCCGTTCCGTAAGAACCGTCGAGAACGGTATTATTCCGTCGCCCTGCGTCGGACGCGATAGTGCGGCCCCAAGGCCGACAATGCCGAGGACATCCAGCGAATGAATGTCTTTAGTGGTGGAATTAGGAGTGGTTTTCACTGTTGTTTTATTTGGTTTGTTGGGTTGGGTGAATTAAACGGCGACCGCAGTCTCCAGCGTGCGCAACGGCGCGGCCGGCTCTTTGGGCACCTCGCGCAATTCCAGCTCGCGCTGGTTTGGGTCCTGACGCTGAAGCAGGTTGTTTTCAGTCGTGTAGAACATGGTCGTCCGCTCCGGCGTCTTCGGCATCTTCACCGTGATCTTGGGCGTAACGAGCATGGTTTCCCCACCGTTAGTGGGCTTGAATGTGATCGCTAGCGTCATGCCGCCGCTTGCGTTCTGAAGTTTCACCGCGGCAATGAGCTCCTCCAACTTCTCGGACAGCTCCCCGACACAGTGACCGTTCTGCAGCTCGTTCAGCACCGGCAGGAACGAGTTCGGCACCTCCACTGTGGAGGACGTTTTGGTGGTTTTATTCATAAAGTGGCTCAGTTGGAAAAACGTCCGGGTTAGCCCTGGGCCGGGAATCGCTCCTTCAGCTCTTCAATGAGCGTATCCGTGTCGGTGAGCGCGAAATCGATCTTGCTGGCAGGCACTCTCTCCAAGCTAGTGACAGACGGCTCGCACAGGTTGAACGCGATCAGCACCTTGATGATTTGCGCGTCCTCATAACCGACACAGGCATCCCGCAGCTCTTGCGCCTTGCTCTTCGTCACCGGTGCATGCTCCGCGGCTGAAGGTGTGACCGGCTCCGATGTCACCTCGCTCGCGACCTCGACAGTCTTCTGCCTGGCGGGTTGCCTCTTGGCTTCCTTCTTCGGCTCCGACGCGGCCACGGATTCCTGCACCGGTTCGCTCGTCTCTTCCTGCTCAGGGGCAGCCTCGCCTGAATCAGCGGACTTGGATTCAGGGGCTGCGAGTTGCTTGGCGGGTGCCGGGAGCGATGGGCTGTCTTTCACCACGGCCCGCGCAATCGGCATCGCTTCCATTGTCTTTTCATACTCCACGGCGAGCCGGTCGGAGGTGTCCCCGGAAATATCCGCAAGCTTCATCAGCCGCTTGAGCACGGTCTTCTTGCACATCTCGCCCTCATCGGTGAGCCAGGTGCAGGTGCTAATCTTCTTTGCCGTGTACGCCTTCCACCCATCCGACCGCTCACGGATCGCATACAGCTCCTCGAGATCCATGAACTCGAAGCTCGTCACATCCTTCGTGTAAAGAATCACCGCGTAAGCGCCCACGATCTTCCCGCGCGGCTTGCGAATATCGATCTTGTGAATGAGATCCCTATGCAGTCCCTTCACAATCTCGAACTCGTCATGTTCGCGGACCAGTTCGGCGTAAATATCCAGCACCTTGTCATTCATCCGGACCAGCCCGACAATCCCCTTATAGTCCGGCTGAAACTGCGCCTCGTTGCAGCCGAGCTTGCTATTCCAGCGCGGAACAAGATGCCCATTGCGGCCATCCACTTCGATGCCCATCTGCGAAGCCGTCATGATTGACGAAAGCAGCGAATCCTGCGTGCACTCCTGAAGCTTCGGATTGCGCTTGATGACCGTCACCGCGATCCGCAGCATCCGGTCCGCGTCAATGAATTTAGGGAGCGCAAGCTCCACCTGTGATTTGAACCCATCCGACTGGATAAGGTCGTTAATATCCCGCGATCTTGTTGCTAATTGCCTGTTTTGTTCTGCCATATCGTTTAGTGGTTTATTGGTTTGTATGGGTTGTTAAATTGCCGCACGCCCTGCGATCAGACTGCGAACGTAGTAGTCCGAATCCGTGGCCAGCGTTGCCACAAGCTCCGCCGGGAGTTCTGCACGCCCTGCGATCAGCCTGCGAACGTAGTAGTGCGAATCCGTGGCCAGCGTTGCCACAAGCTCCGCCGGGAGTTCTGCACGCCCTGCGATCAGACTGCGAACGTCGGAGTCCGAATCCGTGGCCAGCGTTGCCACAAGCTCCGCCGGGAGTTCTGCACGCCCTGCGATCAGCCTGCGAACGTCGGAGTCCGAATCCGTGGCCAGCGTTGCCACAAGCTCCGCCGGGAGTTCTG
>Ga0265336_10001600_pt1 | contig 10134 bp, 6 predicted proteins | sample 42119metaG_FD_193583 | JGI IMG/M metagenome (GOLD analysis project Ga0265336, IMG submission 193583) | Rhizosphere microbial communities from Carex aquatilis grown in University of Washington, Seatle, WA, United States - 4-21-19 metaG | ecosystem: Host-associated > Plants > Roots > Rhizosphere >...
CAGCTTTAGAATATGAGATCGTGGCGGTAGATAATAATTCCAGTGATCAAACTAAGGGCACTGTAGAGTCGTTTATCAAGAAAAATTCTCATGTCCGTTATGTTTTTGAACCTAAACAGGGGATCTCTAATGCCAGGAATGCAGGTATTGCTAATGCCAAAGGGGAGATCATTTTATTTGTTGATGATGATGTGATCATCGATCCCAAAATGCTTACTAATATAATGCATTTTACTAAAGAACATGATTTTGATGCCATCGGCGGCAGGGTCTTACCTTTATACTCACCCCAAACGCCCCAATGGATCAAAGATTGCAGGGACATCTTATCAGGCCCAATTGTCTGCCACGATTATGGGGATAAGATCAAATTATATGATCAAACGATGTTCCCATTTATCGGTGCGATGATGGTCGTCAAAAAAAATGTTTTTGAAGAGTTAGGTGGATTTAAACCGGAACTTGGCGTTGGCTCAGGGCTTTTAGGTGAAGATACTGAATTCTTTATCAGGATCAGGAATGCTGGCAAAAAGATTTATTATAATCCCGATCTTTTAGTCTGGCATCCTGTTGAAAAAAGCAGGGTAAGATTGTTCTATGTGGCCAGATGGAGTTTCATGGCAGGTAGATATATGGCGATCCAAAATACAATGACTGAAGATAAGGGTTTGATTTATTACTGGGGAATTCCCAGATATTTGTTCCCTCGAACATTAAAGAATTTGGGGTCATTTCTTTTGACCATCGGCAACAGGAAAGAATTTATTAAATCTTTAAGGAATTTATTCATTAATTTCGGCATGCTCAGTGGTTATCATCAATTAGGTCAATTAAATACCCATGTCAAAAGAACATCCTAAGGTCAGCGTCATTATCCCGACGTATAATCGTGGGGGGTATATCAAGCGTGCGTTGGAAAGTGTTTTAAACCAAACCTATAATGATTTTGAGATAATTATTGTAGATGATGGCTCCACTGATGATACCAAGAAGGTCTTAGAACCTTACAAGGACGTCATTAAATATATTTATCAGGAAAACAAAGGTGTTTCCGCGGCGCGTAATCGAGGTATCAAAGGATCTTGCGGTGAATATATCGCATTTTTAGATTCTGATGATGGATGGACCAACGAAAAATTATCCATTCAATCCACTATCCTGGACAAGGATAAAAAGATCGGGATCGTTTATAGCAAAATGACCAAGATCAATGCCAAGAATGAAGTTTGCGGCACTAAACCGGAGAATTATATCGGCAAGGATTTTAACGAATTGATCGAAAAAGGCGGGGACTTGCCGACATCCGCAGTGATGGTCAGGCGGGAATGTTTTGATCAAGCAGGGCTTTTCGATGAGACTTTTGAGATTATGGAAGATCTTGATATGTGGATCAGGATCGCGCAGGACCATGTTTTATTTCAGGTCACGGAACCTAATCTAGCTTTATATTACGTTCATGAGGGACAGGTCACTCAAAACAGGATCAAGGCCCAATATGCTAAGGTTCAACTTGATCAAAAGATCCTTCGGACTTATAAAAATATCGCTAAAGGTATTGTGCAAAAAAGATTGTCTGCCAATGAATACACCCTTAGCCGCGCCTTTTATATGCAGAAAAAATATTCGGGGTCTTTTGATCATTTATGTGCCGCGTTTAAACTTGATCCTTTAGTGGGGACTTCATTCATTGTTCCTAAGGACAATATATTTGTAATGATTTTTAAGTTCTTTAAACCATACTTATTTTTTATCGTCTGTTCAATGCGTTCATTATTGAAGAAGCAGGGATCATGAAAAGGATACTTTACGTAGAGCTTAGTTCAGGTTTTGGCGGGTCTTCCGCTGCTCTTTATAGCTGTTTAAAGTATTTAAATAAAACTAAATTCTATCCTCTTGTGTTGATCACCCATCAAGGTATCAACTTTGACCGGATAAGGGCTTTAGGCGTGCCTGTTATCAGAGTGCCGCTTTTGATGATCAAGCACGATGTCAGGGACAATCCTTTTGTTTCATATTCAAAAGCCCTGATCAATCTTATCTTCGATATTTTTTTTAACGCAGGAAGGATCAAAGCTGTGATCCGAAAAGAAAAGATCGACCTGGTGCATATCAATACGAATATCAAGAACAATTTGCAGACCATATTGGCGGCCCAATGGGCAAAGGTTCCCTGTGTTTGCCATGTCAGGGAAACCAGGATTTTGTTAAAATTAGAGAAGAATTACAGGCGCTTCTTAAGCCGTATCGTTGTTTTAAACAAAGAGGCCTTAGCGATCATTAGCGATGGTTATAATCCCCAACAGGTGAATCTGATCCCTGACGGGTATGACCCTGGTTTAGAGGTGCTTGAGGAGGACATCCAGAAGATCAAGCAGGAAATGTCTTTGGAAGGAAAATACTCTATCGGGACCCTGGGAAGGCTGGTTGAAGGCAAGGGCCAGGATGATCTGATCCGGGCTGCGGCTATCATTTTAAAAGAGCATAAAAATGTTAAATTCCTGGTGATCGGCAATGATCCTGACCATGATCATTCATTTGAAAGGAAATTACGCGCCTTGGCCCAAGAGCTTGACCTTGGTAATAATTTGATCTTTACCGGCTGGCGAACGGATAAAAATGAGATCATGTCTGTGCTGGATATCGTGGTCTTGGCCTCATCAACCTTTCCGGAAGGAACACCATTATCGTGCATCGAAGCCATGGCTTTTAAAAAGCCGGTGGTCGCAACCAATATCCCCGGGCTTAATTATATTGTTGATAATGGTCTGACCGGTATCCTTGTGCCGCCGGCTGATCCCAAGTCATTGGCTGCTGCTATTATCAAAATAATGCATGACCCCATGCTTGCCCAAAAAATGGGTGAAGCAGGTAAAAAGCGGGTTGAGAAATATTTTGACATTAAAACCGTGGTTACGAAAATAGAAAATATGTATGAAGCTGTCTTTGGAGAAATACCCCATGTTTAAAAACTTAAGCTTTGATATCGCGCGTTATTCCAAGAACAAAAAAATGTCCTTCAAAGAAATGGTGTATCTGTTTTTTGAACAGGGGATCTGGTGCATTGCTATTTATCGGTTTGGACGCTGGGCCCATGATCTTAAAATCCCAGTCGTGCGGTTGGTACTTAAAATAATTGCTTTTTTCCTATTTAAATTAAGTGAGGTCCTCTGCGGGATCTCTATACCGGCCAGCGCCAGGATCGGCAAGGGGTTTTATGTCGGCCACTTTGGTGGGATCATCGTACATTCAGATGCCCAGTTGGGAGAGAATTGTTCGATCGGTCCGGGCGTTGTCATCGGAACCAGGGGATTGGGCGGCACGGGTGTCCCGCAAATCGGGAACAATGTTTATATCGGGGTAGGGGCCAAGGTCTTGGGTAATATCAAAATAGGCAATGATGTAAGGATCGGTGCCAACGCGGTGGTCATTAATGATGTGCCGGACAATGCCACGGTGGTTGGCATCCCTGCGAGGATGATCGGGAAAAAATAATGGGTATCGGGATATTTTTAAAGACATTTCTGCCTTTTTCTTTTTATTTCTTCGGCTTGGTATTTGCGGCCTTGGCTGCATTTGGCAATGTGCGCTGGGCCTTGATGTTGGTGGCATTTTTACTTCCTTTGCGCAATTTTATCGATAAGATCCTGATCTTCCCCTTTGGCAATCAATTCATCGATATCATGCTTTTCGGTATCATCGTCGGCGGGATCTTTAATAAAAGCACAGTAGCTTCTCAAGTCCCGAGCAAGTCAAGCATCAACACTATAGGGCTTGTCACGGTGATCTATCTTTTGATCTCTGTCGTTTGGGGAAGTTTTTATCTTTATGGGGGTTTTAGTTTTGATATCCATGATAGCCGGATCCAGGATTGGAAAAACTTCGCTCTTTTACCGTTATTGTTCTTTTTATACCTCAAGAACAATATCACTAAAAAAGAGATCTGGACCATCCTTGCGGTGATGTGTTTTTCCATGCTTGTGGTGGATTATTATACGATCAACCAGATCAAGGAGCATTCCAGTCTGATTGGGCGTGATGAGATCAAAGGCACCTTCCAATTCCTGGGGCCTAATGAAGTCGCGGCATTCTTAAATGAATATACCATCATCCTGATAAGTGTCGTGTATGCCCTTAAGAAGGGACGGAACAAATGGTTATTGCTGGGCTTGATCATGGCGAATTTGTATTGTATTACCTTCCTATATTCACGTGGGGCTTATGCAGGCTTGACCTTGGGGATGTTCATCCTGTTCTCTTTTAGGGATAAGAAATTATTAATACCCCTTATTCTGGTATTGGTCCTATGGCAGAAGGTCTTGCCGCAGAATGTCATCGACCGTATCAAGGAAACTAAAACAGAGAGCGGTCAATTGGATGAGTCTTCCCAAAAAAGGATCGATATCTGGCAGCAGTCTTTGAGCTTTATCAAATCAAATCCTATCATCGGCATTGGTTTCGGTTCATTTCGTCATATGAACCTTGAATTAGGGGATACCCATAATATTTATGTGAAGATCATGACCGAGCAGGGGGCCATCGGGATCATTATTTTCTTTATCACGATCGCTTGTTTTACCAAAGAATCCTGGCAGTTATATCAAAAGGGAGATGATGAGCTTTCAAGGTCACTGGGGCTGGGTTTTTTTTGCTGTATTTTTGTCATGATGATCAATAATTTATTTGGTGACCGCTGGTCTTATCTGGAACCTAATGCGTATCTTTGGATATTTATGGGATTGGTCGCGCGTTTAAACATCATGTCCCAAGGTCCTCAAGCTGTAGTCCAATCAGTCCCTAATGATATTGAACCAGTCCTTAAAGATGATCCCCCCAAGATCAGGAAAAAAGTCCGCTATTATGACCCTCCCGAAAGATCCTAAAATAAATCTAGTCCTGTTGACCGATTGCCTGGCTGACCTTGCCGGCGGTGCTGAAAAGCAGATTTATGAATTGGCCAAAGGCTTGGATAAGACTAAATTTGTTGTCCACATCGTCAGTCTTGAATGCTGGGGACAGGCGCCCAAAGACATCATTGAAACAAGCGGATGTCAATTGCATCTTTTTCCTGTCAAGCGTGTGTATGGTATTTCCGGATTTCTGCAGGGATTCAAATTCTTTCAATTCCTTAAAGAAAACCATATTGATATTCTAATGACCTATCACTTTAGTTCAGATCTTTGGGGCACTTTTTGGGGACATGTGGCCCGTGTTAAAATGATCATCTCCAATCGGCGTGATATGGGCTTTTGGCGCAATGCTTTGCATGTGGCAGCCTATCGAGTGGTCAATGGCTGGGTCAATAAGATCGTCACGGTTTCCGATTCGATCAAAGAAATGATCATTGAACAAGAAGGGCTTAAACCTGGACGGATCGAGGTCATTTATAATGGCGTTGAAGTCCCGGAAAACATCCAAGCAGATTTGCAAGAATTACGTGGCAGGACAGGCCTTAAAAGTTCGGATACGGTGATCATGCATGTGGCTAATTTAAAATCGGTCAAGGGCCATCGATATTTATTAGAGGCATTTTCTAGGATAAGCACCACCTATCCTGATGTAAAGCTGGTATTGATCGGTAAGGATGAGATGAATGGTCAACTCCAGGAAATGGCTAAGCAGTTGAATATTTCAGATAAGGTGCTTTTTTTAGGTAAGCAGGACAAGGTGCAAAATCTTTTGAAATTGGCGGATATTTGCGTATTGCCTTCTTTAAGTGAAGGCATGTCTAATGCCATCTTGGAGTATATGGCCGCGGCCAAGCCAGTCATTGCCACCAACGTAGGGGGGAACCCTGAACTGATCAATGATGGCATCAATGGTTTGCTCATCGAAAAAGAGAATGCGGATCAACTACAGGACGCAATCTTAAAGCTTATTGCAGACAAAAATAAATGCCTGAGCATGGGACAGAATGGCTTGCTTCGGGTCAAGAATGAATTTTCCATGGAAGCGATGATCGCGAATTATGAAAAACTGTTTATAAAAAAGATGATCAAGGTCTTGCATTTGATCAGCAGCGGCGGTCTTTTTGGGGCTGAACAGATGATCTTGACCTTAGCGGAACACTCTGACGGGATCAACCATACGATCGGTGCTTTGAACAATCATCATAATCCACATGTGGAGATCATTGAAGAAGCTTCCAAGCGAGGATTGAATACAACGGTATTTGCATCCAAGGGCCGTTTTGATCTTAAAACAGTTGATCAAGTGGCTGATTTTATCGTCAAAAATGAGATCGATATCATCCATTCCCATAACTATAAAGCTAATTTTATTGCAGCTTGGGCTATACGCCGTTGTCATAAAGAATGGGTGGCCACGATCCATGGATGGATCGGGACAGACCCGAAATTACGATGGTATGAGAACTTGGATGTTTTTGTTTTAAGGTCTGCTGATAAAGTGATCTGTGTTTCTCATGTCATTTATCAGGGGCTTATTCAGCGGCGATATTCCCCAAAACACTTGGCCCTTGTTTCTAACGGCATAGACCTTGTTAGGTACTCAAATATCAAGCATAATACCCAATTCAAGCAAAAATTGGGGATCTCTCAAGATGATCTGACTATCGTCATTTGTGGCCGGCTTGCACCGGAAAAAGGTCATGAAATTCTGATCAAAGCCATGGCCCAGGTCATCAAACAGCAGCCCACGATCAAATTATTGATCGTTGGTGATGGCCCACTCAAAAGTAAAATGGAAGAAATGGTAAAAGAACTGGAATTAAACGATCATGTGATCTTGACAGGGATCCGGCAAGATATGCCCGATTTTTATGCTAATAGTGATATTATGGTGAATTCTTCTTATACTGAAGGATTGCCTATGACCATTCTTGAAGCCATGGCTTCCCATGTACCGGTCATAGCAACTAATGTCGGAGCTGTGGGTCGTGTGATCAAGGATCAGGTCAATGGCATCCTGCTTGAGCCCGGCAACCCGGATAGTCTAGCTGAGGCGATCTTGCTCCTATTTAATAATAAACAACTGCGTGAACGTTTGGCCCAACAAGCGTATTTGGATGTTACGGCACATTTTAGTGCGGCCCATATGGCCGACGAATACGATAAGATTTATTCTCAACTATGAAAATATTATTTATATCCCCCAGATTGCCTTTCCCACTTGATACCGGCGGTAAAATACGGACATTTAATATCCTTAAGCAATTGGCCAAGAAAAACATTGTTCATTTAGTGTCTTTTTCTTTTGAGCCCAATGACCGTGATTATATTGCTGATTTTGAGAAATTAGGGGTTGAGGTAAATCTGGTACCTATGGAAGAACCTACGGTACTTCAAAAAATATCAGTCGTTTTATTAAACCCCATCCCATATTCTATTAATAAATACAATACCTTATTCATGCGTCAGGCCATTGAGGATCTTTGTAAAACACAATCATTTGATGCCGTACACGTCGACCATCTTCATATGGCCCACTATACTGATCTTTGTAAGAATATTCCCTGCTTTTTGGATGAGCATAATGTTGAATACAGGATCCTTGAACGCTGTGGAGATGTTGAGACAAATCTTCTTAAAAAATTACTGTATCGGCAACAATCCTTTAAAATGAAAGCCTTTGAAGCCAAAAAGATCAAAGAATTTTGGGGAGTCTTTTGTTGTTCGTTGGATGATCAAAGATTATTGAGTTCTTTATCTCCGGGACGATCTTTAGTCCATGTCGTTGCCAATGGCGTGGATACGGAATTTTTCAATACGCCTCGGCCCAATGGTGAAATCATTGAAGAGGACGCCCTGGTTTTTACCGGCTCTATGGATTGGCTGCCTAATGATGATTCCATAACCTATTTCTGTGGCAAGATCCTTCCTTTGATATGGCAGAAGAATGGATCGATCAGGTTTTATGTGGTGGGCAAGAACCCTTCAACCATGGTCAAGGATCTGGCCAAACATGATAACAGGGTCATTGTGACCGGGCGGGTGGATGATGTGCGGTCCTATATCCATCGCTCAAAAGTCTTTATCGTCCCTTTGCGCATCGGCGGGGGGACACGGCTTAAGATCCTGGAGGCGATGTCCATGGGGAAGGTTGTTGTTTCAACAAGCATTGGCGCGGAAGGGATCGAATGCACGGATGGTCAAAATATTCTTTTAGGCGACCAACCGCAGGATTTTGCCGATAAAGTATTGTCATTATTTAACGACCCACAAAGGTCCAAGGATATAGGCTTGAAAGCCCGCCAGTTTGTTTGTGAACGGTATGATTGGGATATTATTGGCCAAAAATTAAACGCTATTTACGAAGAAAAGACTTAAGTCCATGAAGAGTAAAATAATCATCATCCTCGTTTGTATAGTATTGTTTTTCACGGCCATTATTTTCTTGCGTCCCGTAAGGTTGGTTGCGATCAAAGCAGCTGTCAAAGATGTGCATCTGATAAAAGGAAAATCTTCGCCGCATCGTTATAATGCGGCTTCGCCTGTCCCATTCCAGAATGGAGCCGCTATATTTATTGCTTCCAGCCTTGATCGTATATTTGAGGATGGCAAAACCTTGCTCAAGCCTACATTTAGCAGTAAAGCTAATATATCCTTGGCCAAAAATGAATATGAATCTTTCCAGGTTGTTGTCGAGGCCCAGGGAAAGGAATTAAATGATGTTGAGTTAAAGATCTCGGATCTCATCGACCCCAAGACGGGTAAACAATTAGACAATAAGAATATTACTTGGCGGGTAGTAGGCTATGTGCAGACCCTGGAGCCTTATTATCCGGTCAAATATATCGGCCTTTGGCCGGATCCTTTATTGCCAGAGCATCCGGTCAATATCAAGGCCAATACAACCCAGCCTTTTTGGGTCACTGTTTACGCTGATCCTGCAACGTCTGAGGGTGATTATAACGGCCATGTCTCGGTGATTGCTGACGACAATACCCTTGCGTCGATCCCGGTTTTTGTTCATGTCTACAATTTTGTTCTTCCTAAAAGCAGTCATTTAAAAACCGCCTTTGATTTTTACGGGCATATTACCAAAACCAGATACCCTCAAGGGGACAATGAAGGTGATGAGGCTTATCAGGCCCGGATCAACAGCCTTAATGATAAATATATCCTCGCCATGCTTCAATACCGGATGGATCCGGTCTTGAATGTTGATCCAACCTCCCCAGTTGACTTGTCTAACGTTGATCGTTATCTAGTCAAGGGTCTTAGTAATTTTTCTATCGGTAAAAAAGGTGGGTCTTTTGACAATAATTGGCCGCATGATAAACGATCGATCGACGATCTATTTTCTCTTTATAGGGGCTATGGGGAAGACCTTAAATTAAATGATATGCTTAAATATTCTTACATCTACACCTGGGATGAAGGGGACATGGGCAATCCACAAGTGGCCAAGGTCGCCTCAATGGTCCATCGCGCCTATCCGGGATTGAAAAACATGGTCTGCTATCATGGCATTTGGGACACTGCTGACGGGGATGATTGGATCAAGGACATTGATATCTGGACTTTTCAGATCGATAATTTTAATGAACAAAAAATGCGTAAACTGCAGGCCATGGGCAAAGAGATGTGGATGTATATCTCAGGCCCCGGGGGCACAGATACTCCTAATCTAGCCCTGGATTTTGATTCCATCGATTACCGCATCATTCCCTGGCTTTGCTGGAAATATGATATCAAGGGGTTCCTGTATTGGTGTGTCAACTGGTGGCCGCTGGTCGACCCCTTTGAGAACGCCAGGAACTCCAAGTGGGAACAGAACGGTAACGGTCTTTTATTTTATCCCGGTAAAGACGGACCCATCGAATCTTTGCGTATGGAGATCTTCCGTGACGGGATGGAAGATTATGAATATATCCAGTTATTATTTGAAGATCTGAAGATCCTAAAAAGAAAGAATTTGGACAAGAAATACCGGGATTATTTTAATGAAAGCAAGAAATTGCTGACCATGGACAATACCATTGCCGCGTCAATGTCCAATTTTACCAGGGATACAGGTGTTTTACAGGCGCGCCGTGATGCTATTGCCCAAAAGATCGAAGAATTTAGATCACTGGACCTTAATGCTGCCCCTGTCATCAATGCTCCGTCAAATAATTTTTATGTTCGGGATGGCGGCGGTGATCTAACCCAATGCACAGGAACAACCAATGCG
>Ga0265336_10001601_pt1 | contig 10129 bp, 25 predicted proteins | sample 42119metaG_FD_193583 | JGI IMG/M metagenome (GOLD analysis project Ga0265336, IMG submission 193583) | Rhizosphere microbial communities from Carex aquatilis grown in University of Washington, Seatle, WA, United States - 4-21-19 metaG | ecosystem: Host-associated > Plants > Roots > Rhizosphere...
AAGCCAAAGAACAAACAAGCCAAAAAAGCATTGTTTGATGGCACCGGATACTGCTGCCTTGGACGCCTTTGTGTTGTAGCAGGGTATTCCTTCTACAAATACAAAGGGAAATATGTCGTGAAGGGGGCACCGGGGGAAATTGATAGGCGGGAAAGCCAAGTGCTGCCACCCGCCATTCAACAGTGGGCTGGGATGAACTCCAAGAATGGAGCCTTCGCCTACGATATGCAGACGCAGGGCTGCCTTGCTTACATGAATGATCATGGATCATCATTCACGGACATTGCAGACTTCATCGAAAAAAACTGGAAAGGTTTGTAACCCAACTAGAGCGCATCTATATGGTGCGCTTCATGGTGGGTTAAACCACCCGGAGGAGATTAAAAGGGTTCTCTGACGTGGGTCACTAGCCACTCAGTGTTCTAATCCAAGTGTACGCAACGCCTGAGAAAAGTAGCGAAATTCGCCCCCTGCTAGCCCTTTTAATCAACTTCGTTATACAGGAATAGGGTGGGTTATTGGAAACAAGGTTGCGCTGCGTATCCATTTCCTAATCGTGTTTGGGCGCAACCCAGTAACGAAAAGTAGCTGCGTGGAGTACTGAACGTCTCTACTCAACAGCTAGCCCACCTTCTATGCCCGCTTCGGCGGGCAGTGTTGATCCCGCTGTCTCCCCTCCTGGGTGAGCGTGTTTCACCAAGCACGCTCCAACACTGCCCACCGAAGCAGGTGATCTGCTTCTTACAGGAGAATGATGAAATGGAAATAATCTTGGTTTTGGCCATTGGGGGTACGCTCACGCTGTATTCCCGTAAGGTCAATAAGGAGGGGCAATGATCAAGACAGCCGGTTCAATCCTTCTATTGGCTGCGGCTGGTGCAATTGTGGTGTGGACGACAATTTCGGCCTTCACTGCCGTTGCAGCAAATAAGCCCTTCGCACAGTGCTTTACGTCTCATCGTATGGACTGTGAGTGAGTGCTTCCGTCATGGGGCGTGGGCTAACTGCGCCCCATTGGGAAGCATTACGCTTCTGATCACGGAGGAGAATATGAAGAAAGACTTGCTCACAATACTGATGGTGGAGCTGATGAAAAATGCAGCCAACCCCGAAGGTGCCAAGTTTGATCTGAGGCACTGGTACGATAGTATCGATGGCAAAAAGCCCATAAGCTGTGGGACTACAGCTTGCGCCTTTGGGCTTGCCGCGCTTATCCCAGCCTTCAAAAAGCTGGGACTGAAGCACGACAATTTCGTGCCGTACATCCTTGTGGCAAAACTTCCAAAGGGATTGGACAAGAACCTTTACAAACAGGGTGGCAAGTTCAGGCTTGAAGCTCTCAGAGCTGCATCTGTTTTCTTTGGGATCACACCCGCGCAGGCTGGGTCCTTGTTCCTAGACTGCAATTACTCCACTCAAGACTGGAGAGGTGCTCGTGGTGAACGAGCAGTAGCGGCCCGTATCGGCGCGCTGCTGGCTGGTGTCGATATCACAAGCCCCTCCTACATACAAAACTACGACCAAGCTGCCTGACCCTAGCTAGGGGAGCCCTACAGGGGCTCCCTCATGGTAGGGTTGACCTACTAAATCAGGAGGAGAAAATGACGGAAATCAATGAGGCTCTAGCACGCAAGGTGCTGGAAACCGTGGACGCGGGACTGAGCAAGTTCCGTGGGATACCACAGCCCGGCTTCATGTGTGTGGAAGCTGCGGTCACCTATGCGATGGGTGAGAACTTCAGTGATTACCCATCCTGTGTTGAACGCAATCTGCGTGATTTCAAGATTGGCTTGAATGATCGCGATGGCTGGATTGACAAAGCAGGCCGGGCAGCCGGATTGCGTCGTATTTCAATTGCCCAGTTGGGCAGCGCAGGCGTGCTGGACTGGAGTCAGTTCTGCAAGGACTTGGGTGGCAATCTTGGTTGCCCAATTTCCCCAAGCACCGATAGTGTTGTATCCTGGATTGCTAACAAGAAATACAATGTAAACGGCTTTGCCCTCACACAAAACCAACTCAAGGAAATAGCCGAAGCTGCGGTGCAAGCCCTGATCAAACAGGACATTCCAGGCACACGCTTCCTCTACCTGACTGAGAGTAAGTAGTGCTTCCGCCATGCAGCATTGGAAACAGTGCTGCATTGGGAAGCATTATGCTTCGGGAGGAGAGACTATGAATTGGTATCTGATTTTCGTGGCCTGTTGGCTCATCGCCATGTCGGGGCTTGTTGGCATGATCGGGGTGCTGTTCAAGAGGCCAATTCACTAACTCACTTCCAAACGCCATCAGCAATGGTGGCGTTTCAAAGTGGGATTAGCCCACTGATAGGAGGAGAAAGTATGAAGGACGAAATTCTTAAGTCCGAAGTCATCACCTTGAAGGGTGACGACAAGCAGGGCAATACGTTCGGTACCTTGCTCAAGTCGGGTACTGAACTGGCTGCGAAGGGTTCCAGGCTGGCCGACTGTGCGTCGGAAGGGGCCTACTATGCCCTTGGCATCGCCCTGGGTGGGCTTCAGGTGGTGAGCGCTTTGATCGCCAAGCCTGAAGAGCTGAAGGGCCATCCTCAGGGCGGGACCTTCACTGAGAAGGGCCTCACAAACGAGACCCTGTGCATGGCTGCATCCCTTATTCTCACCATGTGCCGGTATGACACACCCGGCGCAGTCCATGTGGAATGGGGCGGCGTGACCTTCTCAAAGGCCATCAAGCTCTATGAGAAAATCATGGGGCAGGCACCCGACGCCAGCAAATTCAGCCCAGCCTTTCTTGAAGCTGGGACGATTGCTGAGAAGATGGCCGGAAACGACCTTCCTAACTAACGACTGCTGGGGTGTGGACGAACCACACCCCATTGCAGCCTGAAGGGCATCATTCGGTGCCTTTCAGGGTGCAATCATGCACCATAACAGGAGTGAGAACTATGTCTACCAACAACGTCAAGAAGGATCAGGCGGAAATCGACTCCCTTCACGCGCAGTTCAATACCGCGCTGGACAAGGGCGACACGGACACGGCTCGGGCCTTGATGGCCAAGGCTGTGGCCATCGTGAAGCGTGATCCCCAGGCCCATATGTAATCTGGGTCTGTTCTAAGTACCTTCTGACTGAGGTAGGTGGGGGCAACCCCACCTACTTCTTTATTGCGTCCTTAAGAACATACAGTGTTTTTAAGGGTGCAATAACGCACCAACAGGAGAGAGAAAAATGGCTACCAAGACAAGCAAGGCCACCATCAGCGCCGACGTCAAGAAGTTGCTTGACGGCTACAGCTCCTTCCAGCAGCACATGCTGGCAGGCGATATGGAAGCCGCTAAGCGTGACCTCGAGACTCGTAACGAGATCGCCAAGCGTGACCGTGCGGCGTTCGACCTCGCGGTCAAGCAGGCTGAGGCTCAGACGGACGCGGCGGACGCCCCGTTCGTTGATGACGAGGACGCGTCGGAAGCGGCGTAGTTCCAGGCCGGCTCCAGGGAGGCCCCCAGCAATGGGGGCCTCTTTCATTTGCAGCGTTAGGATCATTCAGGTGCTTCTAACGGTGCAAATGGTTGCACCTAAACAGGAGTGAGAAATGGGAAAGCAACATCACGTCAGCGAGGATCAGATTGAAGCTGACGCCAACAAGCTGCTCGGCTTGTCTGAGCAGGGCGACGCCAAGGCTGAACAAGCCTTTGATCGCATCGTGGCCAAGGATCCCCAAGCCCTGAACCAGGCCGTGGAGATTGACGACCTGGACAATGACAACAGCGACAGCGATTCGCCTGCTGACGATGTCGAGAGTGACAACGACCCGTTCAACGGTGATGATGACGACGCTGAATAAGCGTCGGGTCGCTATTGGAATGTAGCCACGGGGCCAGTTCGTAAGAGCTGGCCCCCAGGGTACATTTCGTACCAATACCAGGAGGAGTACATGAATGATGTAACCAAGCTAACCTATGCCGAAAATCACATTAACGGTGCAGGAAATGCAAGACCGCATCCTGATGGTAAACCGTGGGATAAATGCTGTTCAAGTGAGGATGACACCGACTACTTTTGTCAGTGCTTTATGAAGAAGCCAAGAAAAGGTACGTCACGATATGAGCGTGATGTTAACGGCCGGAAATATGGAAGGGGCATTTGGCCTCTTGTAGAACGGCTTGAAAACGAAGGTGGCCGTTTCTTCTGTATTCACCGCAAAACTGACGATGGATACCACCGTGAATGTGCGGGCTGGTTCGCCAAGGTTCGGTCCAAGTTCAAGGGTTGATAGCTCCATAGGCCGGTAAGTCCCGGCCTATCAGGGTGTCAATTCCGGCACCAACACAGGAGGAGAAAATGCAGATCAAGGCCATGTTTGTTCTTGAGAAGGTTACCCCTGGCGCACTGCGCTATCAGGAGGTAGCCAGCGACGGCACGCCGTTGAAGATCAACGACGGGGCCAAGGTGGGCACGCTGTACGTGCGGAAGAGTGCGCTGGACGGTGACCATCCGCAGCGGGTTCAGATGACCATCGACACGGTGGACTGAGTGCAGCTCTGTGGGGCCACGAAACTGACCCCACAAGGAAGCACTTAGCTTCAACAGGAGGAGAAAATGTTTAGCGACAGACCCATGTCCTACTGGCTAGCATTGGTTCTGGGTGGAATTCTTGTAGGCGCTCTAATCCCTTACAATATTTGGGATTGGCAGTTCTGGGCCATTGCTTGGCCCAGCAATTTCCTATGGGCCACTGCGTTAAATTTGTTGTGGGCTGGTGACCAGCCCTAACCGCGCCAAACGCAGCCTATAGGCTTTAGCCTGCCCTGTAGGGGCCTGAAATCAGGGGTTTAGCATGGCTTCAGTTAGCTTCACTCGCTACCTTGATGACCGCAAGGTTCTCAAGTTCTTTGGTACGCGGCCTTGGATGGGTAAGCGACTACCCGGCAAGGTAAAACGAGTGACCGTAGGTGTCAGGTGGTCACTCCCCAAAAAGGATTACGTTCCTGACGACAATGTACTCGTTCAACCCTGTGTGGTTCTAAGCCCACTGGGTAAGGGGAAGTGGAGGGTAACGGTTGAAGATCAGTTTCGTGAAGAGGCTGATAGATACCTGAGTGACAACTGCATGTAAGGAGGAGAACATGAGTGACTTCGATGCACTGATCTTTCTTGTGTACATCGTGTTCCCAACCTGGGCGTTTGTGACGCTCAAGTTTGGGATTTGGAATGAAGATCCGGAGGAGTAAAACGAACCCCGTTGCCGGTCCCGACCAGTCAAAACGTCGGGGGCGTCCTGTAAAAAGTCGGGCTGTGGACGCCCCCGACGTTTTTTTATTCCCTAAAGTAAATTCGGGGAGTTTTTCGATGAACTAAACATTAGTTCATCGAGAAGCATCCTGCTTCATATAGGAGGTGAATGAAATGCCGACACGTTACACATTGACCTTGGCTGTGGATGACTCGTCTATGGGCGAAGTTATCCAAGCGGCTGTTGCCGCTGGCGGCAAGGTTGAATCGCTTGTGGCCGTCAAGGACGCGGCTGTTGGCCAGACTGGAGCCAAGAACTTTTCTTACGCACACGGTATGCGTAAGAAGGGTATCACTGGTAAGGAACTGGCTCTGCAACTGTTCAAGGAAGCGGGCAGGCCGGTCAGGATGACCGAGGTTGCGAACTACTTTATCAAGCACAAGTTTGCAGGCAATTCGGCTAACCCGGTTGTCTATACGCTTGTGAAGGAAAAGAAGCTTCGCGCTTTGGGCGAAGGACTGTACCAGTTGTACACCCTGCCGCTCAAGGACATGTCCGCTTTGGGCGCTGCAACGAGCAGCACCTAAGGGCCAGACGTTGGCAAGGGGAGCGACCTGGGTCCGGTACAAGTCCGGTTAAATCCCCCTCAGTGAGCCTGAGCCTGGGACTTTCAAAGGAGAAACTGATGCGAGCTTCATTGAAGCGCGACATCGACGACTTGTCTGATGCGATGGCAAGCATTGCTGGTGCGTGGAGCAAGCTGACCATGGCTGAAAAGATTGATGCTGCGGCCAGAATTGGTTCCACGGAAGAAATGATTAAGTCTTTCAGAGACGCAGTGAAGGACGGCATCAAGAAACTACAGAAGGGCGTAGAAGGTGAGATTGACGGTGAAGCCTTCAAAGCTATCCTTCAAGTTGTACCGTCATCCCGCCTTGACCAAAAAGCGTTGAAGGAAAATCAATTCAAAATCTACAATCAATACCTGAAGAAGGGTATGGATGAGCGAGTTACCTTCAAGCCCCGCTAAGTGGAACGCTACCAGAAGCCGTGAGCCTAACCGTTCACGGCTTTAGGGAGCGCTTTGCTCCGTTTCTTTTTAGGAGGAGAGACAATATGCCGACACTGATCCTGATTGGATTGGGTGGCTTTGGCTTGTGTGCCACAGCCGCCGTCGTAGTCGAGTACTACGGTCACCACTTCGCTGGGCTGCTGCGCCGTTAGCAGCCCAACTACCCAGGAAAAACAGACGGGAGACGATTATGAAGTTCCACCTTCATAAGCCGCACATGCCGCACCTGGATTGCCACAAGGCATATCACAGGACGCAACGTGCGGGACACCTACTGTATTTCGCCATGGCCTTTCTCGAGGGCCATTCGATGTACAGTGTGACGGCTGGGTTCCTCTTCATCAGCACTGCCATTGGCATCCTGCTGCATGAGGAGCCCTAGTGATGCGGCTGCCCAAAGGACATCCGCAGTTTAAGTACACCAAGACCAAACACAAGATGGTCGTAGCCACTGGTATCATCTTGTGCGGGGTAGCGCAGTATGCCTACCCCGACCTTGTGTACTTCCACATCACCAGTGGAACAACAATCAACCTGCTTTGGTTGCTGGTTGATCCGGAGGAGAGTTAAATGAAGAAAGGATACATGGACGTGTTGCGTGGGGTGTTTCCTGAAAAGGCGTTGCTGCCAATTCACGGATTGGCAGCTCCGTACAACATCCCCAACTGCTATAACGAGACCCTGAAGCCGGGGGCGTTCGACACCCAAGTCAAAAACTGGTTCCCCATTCCCATTGAAATGGAGCATGATGGAGCCGAGATTGGTTGGTGGTTGGACGCCAAGACTGACCACATGGGCCTCTATGTCTTTGGCATCCTTGCTGTAAAGGATGCCAGTGATCCACGGATTGTGCGTGATATGCACGGCATGAAAATGTCGATCACGTATCTGTCCGACGTGACGAATGACAAAGTGACGAGGGTCAATCGTCATAAGCATGGCTTCATTCCAAAAGTTCCGTCCTTGAATAAGCTGACGACTGCTTTGTCGGCTAAAAACAAGGTCCAAGCTTTGGGAGAAGTCATCGACTCCCTTAAAGCTTCAGAACGGGAGGAATATGAACCACTGATAGTGACAAATGCGTTGCTGTCAGAAATCAGCATCCTTCCGGACCCAGCCTTTCCACATACTTATGTGAAGGTTGGGCGTCCTGATTGGCTCAAGGAGGAGTAACATGAAACTCAGAGTTCACGACAACAGCTACGGGAAGTTGTACGGATTGTTCCGTGTATTCTTCCCGTCGTACAAACAAAAGCTGTTGAGGCTGACTTTCCCCCTTGTCATCAAGGACAAGGACATCAATCTGGATAGCAAGGATGCAACCCTTGTTGTCTGGATTGAGGGCCTTGAACGAGATTGTGGGGGAGCTACGGCTCCCTTCATAAAGAACAACACCGTCTTTATGAGGCTGAGCCGCAGGCAAAGCCTGTCCAGCCTTCTCAAGTCATTCTCACATGAGATGGTGCATGTTCGCCAAATCCTGGACAAGCAATTGGCTCAGGATGAAAACAACGTCATGTGGAAGGGTGAAAAAATGTCTAAGAACAAGGTGCGAGCCGCAGTTGAGTTGGCATCTTGTGGTGGAGCTTTAGGGATCAAGTCAGCCCTGGGGCCTTACGAAAACCTGCCTTGGGAGAAGGAGGCCTACGAACTTGGCCCCCAAATCTACAAGAGAATCAAACAGCATTTGGCAACGATTGCTGTTCGTGTTGCCCTCAACCAGGGAATTGAAAGTGATGGACGAGAAGCTGACTGAAGATAAACAGGTGGCCGAACATGGCTTTCAGTTCTACGAACTGTTGGCCTGGATGATTTGGCCATTTGTCCTGATCATTGGCATCCACATAGCCGCCGTCAATGGCTGGCTAACTCACTAGGAGGAGACCATGTATCATTGGTGGGAACACCCCCTGGACCAACGTGCCCGTCCAGGGGGTGAGATTGGACTTAACGGCAAGTTCTATCGGGGTGGCGAGGTCATGCCATTCTACGTGCCCCGTGATGAAATGCCGCAAATTCATCAGGAGGATTACGGTGCGCTGCTGGCGTATCTTAAAAAGCTTCCTGTTGGGGTTGAGCGCAAAGTTCTTCCACCCACAATGCTAAAACCACACCAGAGGATTAATAAGATTAGAGTGGAAAGCTTGAAAAGCAATCCAGCCATCTTAAACTCTGAGTGCTGGGTATCAAAGGATTTGTACATCCTTGATGGTAACCATAGGTGGGAAGGGCACATGGAACTTGGAACCAATGTGCCAGTTTACATCATGGAAAGGGAATTTGAAGAGGCTATGAAAGTTCTGTTCGACTTTCCCCTCGTTCAAATCAGCCGCAAAGCGTAGCGAAGTGCGGCCTACGGGCCGCATCACGGTACGCTCTTGTACCAAAGAGGAGAAGAAAATGTTTCGTGTTGTCTTTTTCACGGAGGACAAGAATGTTGTTGATGTCCTCTACAAGCTTTCGGGAACAGCAATGAACCTGGAAGTGGCCCCGGTGGTTAACGCCGTGACCAAGAAACCAAGAAAAAATGCAGCAACCAATGAGGAAACCAAGGTGGTGGCTGCAAATGTTTCCACCGACGTACAGAGTATGTTGTTGGAAAAAATGGGCTCCGTTGAAGCTGAGAAAGGCTCCTTTGGTGTCCAGGACGTTGAGAAGGCACTGAAGGCATTAGGACGGCCTGCTAACCGTTCCAACGCTCAGTCCTACCTCAACAGACTGAAGAAGCATGGCAGCATCATCTGCCCACAGCGAGCACTCTACCAACTGGCTGCTCGCTAACACAGGAGTACTAAATGAAGCTCTACCGTTCCTATGTCTTCAAAGACAAGGACCCGGTCATTGATGCAGTGTGGACTGCAATTCAAACGTATGCAGCCGCACGAGGCTTGACCGAAAAGCAGGCCATTGCAGACGCCGCTAAGTCTGGCGTTCGCAAGCAAACCATCAGGAATTGGCGCTATGGCGGCGTCCGCCGACCGTTTTTCTATACGGTCACAAAGGTTGGTGTCGCCATGGGAGACCCAAGGTTCATGGCCTTTTTGCCGCCGCCAAAAATTAAGTGGAGCCGACGCAAGAAACAGGCTTGACCTGAGGCCCCTCCAAGCTTAACTACCAATATAGGGAATCGTGTATGCACGAGGATAATGATCCGGGAATCCCGGATTTCCTGAAACGACAGGACGATAAAAAGCCTGTCAAACGTGAGGAACCTAAAATGGTTCGTGTAAGTGAGAGTGCTGCTCCAGAAGCAGCGACAGAGGTGGTTGATAATTCAACCCCACCGCCTGCTCCTACCAAGGTGAAGGCCCCCAAGAAGGCCAAGGCTCCTAAGGAAGTGAAAGCTTCTTCACCTGAGAAGGCTGAGAAGCCTAAGAAGGTGGTAAAGGCTGTCCAGCGTGACAAGTACGGCTTCCGCGAGGGTAGCCTGAAGTCGCGTGCGGCCAGCCTGTATGCCTCAAAGCAAGGCGCTACTCTTGCCGAGGTTAAGGCTGCTACGGGCAGTGTCCAGTTGAACCTGTTGAAGGAACTGGAAGGCAAGAACCACACTGTACAGCGGGTTAAGGAAGAGGGTAAAGGTGGCCGCGAGGTCACCCGTTACTTCCTCAGCTAACCCTGTTGGAAATGGAAGTGGTTATGGGCTGGGCCTTCAGTAGAGGCCCGGCCCAATTCATCTTATGGGAGAGGGAAAGATGGCAAAAGACCTAGAATCTGTGCTCGTAGCTGTTGAGAACGCTATAGAAGTCTGTGACGAGGCTGTACGGGCTAAATCGGGCCGCAAGACATTCGACGCGCTGTTAAGCCATCTTAATCAGGCTTATGGTCCTAATGTGCCCTACGCTTGGG
>Ga0265336_10001605_pt1 | contig 10088 bp, 7 predicted proteins | sample 42119metaG_FD_193583 | JGI IMG/M metagenome (GOLD analysis project Ga0265336, IMG submission 193583) | Rhizosphere microbial communities from Carex aquatilis grown in University of Washington, Seatle, WA, United States - 4-21-19 metaG | ecosystem: Host-associated > Plants > Roots > Rhizosphere >...
GCCGTCGCCGTCGACGGCGCCCCACCGCGGAACGCATCTTGGCCAAGGCCGCGCAGCAAGAGGCCGCCGATGGGGGTGCCGGTGTCGGTAAACCCGCGGAACCCGAGGATACGGAAGCGAATGCTGAAGAAGAAGAAGAAGAAGAGGAAGAAGAGGAGGAAGAAGAAGAAGACAAGGTACCACCGGCCGAGGAAGAATCCAATCTCTCGGATGACGAGAAACGCCGTCAAATGATCAAGAAATTGGAGACGAAGAAACCCGTCAAGGAAGCCGAGTACAGCTACAGTGAAGGAGAAGACGAAGAAGAGGAAGACGACGAACCCTTGGTGGCCTCGGACGCCGAGGCCTCGGATCATGATGATTGACATAATAATATAAGATAACCATCCACGAAATCATAAAAACGAATAAATACACGAAAGTGGCGTCATCTTACTCAGGTTTGACGTCAGATGAGTCAAGTGGGTAGCAAACGCAAGCGACACCGGCACCGACCGGCCTCGCCCGTGGAAACCGAGGTACCTGCCACGATCAAGGACATTGATGCATCGGCTTCCGCGGCCTCTTCCGCAGAAGCGGAAGAGGAACCGCCCGCCAAACGTGCCAAGAGCAAGGAACCCGTCAAACGCGGACGGCGACGCGTGTCTGACATCGAGGACAACAATGAGGAGGACAAGGACAAGGAGGATGAACTTTCCTTGGATCATCCCACCACGGCTCAATTGGCGGATACCCTGAGCCAGATGGACCCCACGAATCCACAACCGTACATGAAATTGGCGCAGCGTTTGGCGGGCGCCCCTGGCTTTGAGATTCCACCGGCGCGGAAAAAGGGCAGCAAAAAGGTACGTCCAGACAAGGATTTGGACGCGGAGGCGAGCTCGTCCGCGGATTTGAGTCACTTGACACCCACGGAACGCATGCGCTTGTCCAACCGTGAGGCTTCCCGTCGTCATCGGACACGCACACGCAACCAGGCTGTTGTCATGCGCAAAATCAACACGGACTTATCCAAGGAAAACAAGGAGCTTCGTCATCACATTGAGAAGTTGCGCTACACGATTGAGCGCATGCGTGAGCGTGAAGGCCGTCACAAACACCACCGGCGCACGCACGAATCAGAGAGTGGCGAGTAATCATAACCGTTCCTTGTAAAGACCTTTTTCAGTGATCCATGGCTCAGTTTGCGTCACCCACTGCCGTGGTCAAGGCATTGGACAATCAATGCCAATTGGCCTTGGAAGACCTCACGTACACACCCAAACGCCAATTCCGGGCACCAGCCATTCCAGCCACCGATGAGGAAGCCGCCGAGGAAGCCCTTGACTTTGTGCATTGGCTCTTGTCACCCTTGGTGGAAGCTGTCTCCGATAACACACCTTCCTTGATCCTTCCCTTGAACATGGCCGTGAAACGTCGATTGGACCAAACAGGGTACCGTACCCTCAAATTCTGGAACAATACGTTTACCATGGTGGTCATGCCCTTGGTATCAATCAAGATGCGTCGTCAAGCACAGTTGGTTTTGCGGTTGCCTTCCTCGTGGCGCCTCCATTACCAGTACCTTCAGTACATACAACACGTGAAAAACGTACTTGTTCCACTTTTGACGCGCATGGCCATGCATGGGACGGTTTATGACCTATTGAATGAAACGATCTTTCATTTGAATGACTTGGCCGTGCAAACATTTACCACGTTGGACGATTTCCGTGTCGTGGAAGTGGGCCGTCCGCGATTGGTTGAGATGCGCGTGGAAACGTTGAAATTGCTCACGGACGTGGCGCGGCAAGAAAAGACGGGTGGGGACGGTGCCATGTTTCGCCTGATGGCCAGTGTATCCCTGTGCACGGCGGCCATTCGTGTCTTTGGCACGGGTCGGTACACCACGTCCGAAATGAATCCCAGGAATGCCCTGCAACGCATGCGGGCCTACGTGCACCTTTTTGCCCAATTGCCCTGGCTCTGTGCCAGGGCGGCTCCTCAATTCCGTCAAGAAGCGGGCATGACCTTTAACGAACAGCGCCCAGTCGACACGGTTTTCACGGGGGAGCTCGCCTATCTGTTCCTCTTGTACTTGACCCCCTTCCGTACCGTGGAACAAGATTTATTGGATCGCATGGAACGGTACGATCCCAGTCGTGCCACCGACACCGAAACCCAAACCATGAACGCGTATTTGATGGACATGATCGTACGCAACACACCAATGGACACGAGTGATGGCACGGGACTGGACACGCGCAACACGAACGAATGGCTGCGCCGTTTGCGTTTCTTAGAGGCACCCTTGCGTGAAAGTTATTTCATTCAATACTTGGAGACGGACCAATTGTATGGCCTCACCCATGAACAAAAACTGGGCAATTTGCAAGGACAGAACAGCCTTCAAGCCTTCTTATGGGGTCTCTTGACGTTGGTGCGTCAAAAGAAGACAGACCAACCGGTGGTGATCCCGAATCGTAGCATGGACATTGAATGGACCATGGGTGTACGGTACCGGACCACCCGCGAAGTGCCCTTTCGATACGGGTTCTACTTGGCGGCCCAAGCAGAGGGTGTGGATACCAGGGATCAAGCCGGTCAATACCGATTGGACGTCAAAACCCGTCGATTTTACGAGAATCTCGTGCAGGCGCACGTGGATGAGCTCGAACATGCCTGGATCCCGCGACTGGAACAAGCGGCCAAGGCCCTGGTTCAAAACATGAAGGACCACGCGGCACGGTGGATTCGTGTGTACCCGAGCGTCGAGGCACAGGTAAGATCATGCACTCAAGAAAGACGCCAACGCGTCTTTTCCCCCTCAGTTTTTCCCCTTGCTCAATGACATTGAATTTCAAGACTGGACCCGTGCCCTGTGGGTCCAACCGGACCGTCAACTGACCGCAGGTGAGTTTGGAATAGCGAAGAATCATTCACGTTGTGAATGACACAGCATTGGAACTGGCGATTCGTGATTGGGTGACGAATCACATCGTGGCCTGGGATCAATTGCGGGCGGCCTTTAAATTGGCCATTGAAGAAGGCAAATCCGGTCCCCCGGACCAAGAAATCATGGAGAATGCCGTGCGTCAAAGCATGGGACCCCCGGAAGGGCGCGTGGAACGCGCCATTGATGAGTTTGCCGATGTACAACCCCGCATTGAATTGGAGGAGACACGGCTCGTGCCTTTTCAACTGAGCGATGAACCGCACAACGTTACCTTTGCCATCCTTGATGAACAAGGCAAGGACCGTCAATTCCGTGTGCGCGTGAATGGACGCGATGAATTGGTGGAAGTCTCCATGGATGTACGGGCGCGCTTCATCGTCCAAGACCATGTGTTCCAAGGCTACCTAATTGAATGGAACGCGGACACGGGCGAATACGGTCCACCCTTGACCCATCCGGCCTTTTCCCATGACACGCCTCGTACCGGTCTGTACGTACGGGACCGCCGGCGCCGTTTTGACGAGCTTCGTCCTTGGCAAGCGATTACGACGTTGGCGGCATTTCGACAGGCACTGCTTACCGATGCCATTGAAGTCAGTGAAAACAAAGCTGGGGCGGCGGACCGTCTCTTGAATTCGATTCAAACCATTACCTTGCCACGCACGCACCCGGAACGCATTCCCCAGGGCACACCCTTATTGATTCCTGCCCGGACGCAAACCCTCGTGGAATTTTGGTACCATCACAATAAGTACTTTGAGGAAGAAGACAAGCATGCCACGTACGTGACCTTGGACCCGGAACAGCACAGCGAACATGTCCTTCAATTGTTGCCAATCAATGAACACTACGAAAATTGGCGGGGGCACGTGCTTTACATTTACAATGCCCAACGCGATGCCTATGAATTACGTTATGTATGGTGGGGATTTCAGCAATATTAAATGCGTTTTTGTTTCCGTGAGGGAAGTCGATCCGACACGAATTGGGAGAGCGTGTTGCGTTCCGTTTTGCGTCGTGGAGGTGGAGGAGGAGCAGCAATCGCTGCGTCGTCCGTTGCAATTATGGCAGGGGTTTCCACGCCTGTTGCCGCGGCGGATTCGCCAATGGGCAGACGGGGACGCACGTAGCCGGTACCCGGTGGCAGCACAATGTCCACCGTACGGGAAACCGATGCACCCGCGGGTCGTTTCGGTCTCACGTAAGTAAAAGGTGACAAGGCCGGTGACGTGTCCCGTGAAATGGTGACGACCGGTGGCACCGTGGCCACGGCCACGGTTTTATCGTCCTGACTGTGACCCGACCACGACGCAAACATTGGACAAAATCACATGCACGGGAGAACGTGTATATTCAAATTTATTTCAACTTTTTTTTTCAGGGACACACAATGGGATCTTCGCCCGTGACTTCACGGACTTGATTCACCAGAACCGCAATTTGATGATTCAATCGTAACAGGTAATCGGGACTGGGCGCACCGCCTTCTTCCAAGGCACGCACGTTCCGTGCCCTGGGCATTAAAATCAATTCCTCGGAGAGGGTGCGGAACGCTTGACGCGACAAGTATTGGGCATTCAAAAACGCGATCAAAGCCATGGCCGTGGCGCCTGGTAAGCCAATGTCGGGAATCATGGACGTGGCATACGTCCATGTGTTGCCCAACCAAAAGAAACCCACGCCCAATCCCACTTGATCGGATAAAAAGGCGAGACTTTGTTGAAGGGCCACCAAGGGATACCGTCCAGGATCGGCACCGGTTTGACGGTAAACGGCGGCCTTGTCCTTGATAAATTTGATATTTTCGCGGTTCGTGTAGAATTGCACGAATTGACGCACGCTGCCTTGACCGTATTGCAAGCTGGAGCCTACGTAGGCCAGGAAGCGCGTGGTCATCCACGTGAGACGGATGGCCGCCTCGGCTTGCAACGTGGACGTCAAGACTTGGCGCACAAAAGTGCCCACCGTGGCCGAATTCACCAATGATCCCACGGCACTGCTTGCGATATCAATGGTGCCTTGCACCAAATAAGGGGCAACCAGTACGTAGACGGCCGACAAGGCAATGTCCTGGGCCTTGCGTGATCGCACGATGTTGGTCGCCAAGGAAAGCGCCAATCCCAACTGTTCCTTGAGCACGGTCCCAAAAGAGGCCGTGTCCGACAAGAGTGTCTGAAACCCCGTGTTGAAATAATACTGGGCCATGTTCAAATACAGTTGAGTGGATGCAAAACTGGCGTCCACCAAAGCAGGTGCCGTTGATGGCAACAGTCCCAAAATATTGTTGCGAAGCAGTCGCTGGGCCATGTCAGGGTTAGTTGCGGCAAAGGTCAAAGTGGCGTAGCTCGCATTGGCGGAAAAAGACACCATGATACTGTCCGCAATCGAATTGTTCATGCCCATGTCACGGAACAGGTACACGGATTGGGCACCCAATGCTTTCAAGGGAGTCGCGGTGTACAAGGTCGCCCGCTGAATCAAGGGTTGAATGACACGAAGCGTGTGATTGGCCATTTCAATCGTCTGATTCACCCAGTGAATGGGACCCAACGGTGCCTCTTCCACCAAGGGAATCAAACCAAAGCGTTGCGCCGCCTCCATGAACGTTTCGACGGGCGGTGCCGTCACATTGACCGTGGGTACGGTCACGGGAACGCCTTCGGCGGTTTGGGCCGCGGCATGCACGACGGAACCCGCCCATATCAACCACGTGTACAAGGTGGATCCCAGTTGATTCAAGGTGTCCACCACCAATGAGGCCCGTTGCCGTTCGACCTCAAGGCCCGGCTCCAGTAAAGGAATCACGACTTCGTTCAAGGATTGGCGAAGAATCCCAAAGGCATTGCGCGCCACTTCTAGGAAACCAAAGAGGGATTGCACGTTTTTGTGCATGGCGGTAATAGTCACGTGCAAGGATTGGACATTTTCCGGTGTCAATTGTTCCGCCACGGCTTCCAAGGGAATGTCCCCGGGCGGTCCAGGTTCATTGATCAATGAATTCAAGTAATCCATTTCCACGGCGTACACCATCGTGGCCTCAATCAAAACGCCATTGGCGGCCTCGGATACTTGTGTCATCTCGACGTAGCCCACGGTGGGTGCCACGGGAGTGGCCACAATCGTCGTGGCATTCGTGACATTGGTAGCAGTCGTGGCATTTTGTGGGAGCAGGCGCACCGTCACCGTGGTATTGGCGAGCGTGGCATTGGTTTGCATGGCCGACACCGGGATACAGGCATGCAGGGACGTATCAATCACGGTGGATGACGGATCCACGGTCCAATACTGACAAACAAACTTGACGGCGGCACGCAACGAAAAGAGATCCGTCGCCACGGACAGGACATCCAGCAACAAGGCCGTTTCCAAGACCATGCCCTTTTGTTGCACCAAACTACGTACAGGTGTCATGCATTCATTCAATCACACATCGATATTTTACCTGCCGACGCTGATCATGCCCAGAAGAATGGCGGCACGGACGTAACCGCGTTTAAACCAGGTTCGGTACGTGGACTTGGCTTGTTGCACGACCATGTTCCCCAAATTATAAGCTTGTATCTGGGAACGCAACGTCTCGGGCAACGTGGAGGCAACAGGCACGTCACCAGTCACCGTGATGCGCAAGGCTTCCACGACCTTTTGGGCCGTGTCCACGACGATGCGTACCAAACGGGTGCTTCCCATGCCAGTGAGCAGCGTGGCAAACCAACCGGGGGCACTGGGCGCATCCACGTCTTCCTCGTCATCGGAATCGTTCCATCGGATGCCTTCCATGGCCCCAATCAAGGCACGTCGGTGACCAATGGCCATGGCACGTGTCTTGATACTTCCTTGGGCCGGTAGGTTCAATCGTTTTTCCCATTCTTCCACGAGGGTTTCCAACAAGTACCCTTGGGTAACGGGGTGCGACAAGAACTGCCAGAGTTCCATGGGCAATTCCCACGATTGGACCAAGTGTTGAATCAGGGATCCCATGTGAAGCCAGGCTTCGGCTTCACGGGCTTTCAAATCAAACGTCTCATTGCTGACACTTTCCACGAAATCGTTCAATTGTTGGTAATGCAAGGCCAATTCCGGTGCCGTCAAAAGTTCATTGGCCAGGATACCCATGGGAATCTTTTCCATGTCCGTCATTTCATCGCGTACGCGTCGTTGATGATCATCCATCGTCGATTGAAGCAATTTTCGGTAACGTAGCATGGCCGTCTCATGCCACGCGTATTGCAGGGGATCCACTAGGATTTGCAGGAGATCGCGTCGCAATTCAATGATGGTTTGCGTGGTGTCGCGGGTGGCTTGCAAGAGAAACGGTGACAAGGTCGTCTCGGCCTCGGCATCCAGGGTGGTTTCCGCGGCCAACCATTCCGTAAAGGCCGCATTCGCCGTGCGCACCTCTTTGAGCAAGGTGGTCGCCGGTGTCATCACGGCCAATTGATCCGTGAGATCATGCAACAAGTGCGCCGTTTCCGTCATGGTTGCCTCGCTAAATCAAACGGGACACGATTCAGCATATAGAAATGGAAATTATGTTTCACATCCATGAAAAAGGAAACGATAAAATAAACACGCGTAACCAGTCTCAGAAATCGGATAGCCAAACGAGGTGCAGAAACAATTGCGTCGGTACGCATGGTACTTTCAGCGAAAAGGATCCAAATTGCTTTGCATCCGATAAATGATCAATGCCGATACGCATTGATCGAAGACGTGATGCATGATCATCCATCAATAAAAATGAAATATTTTTAAACCCTTACTCTGATAATAACGTGCATCTTGTCCATGGAATTGCCCGATGAATTGGCGCTCTACGTGGTGGGGCAATTGGACGTGGAAACGCTCTTGGTCTTGGTCCAAGTGAATCAATTTTGGCGACGGATCGTCACCGATGCCAGTATTTGGAAGAACCAGACGTGTACCTATGTGGAACGGGTGCATTTGATGCATCTGTGTGGTGACCTGCCAGGCGTCACCTTTCGATTGATCTTGGATTTTTCAGAAACACCGCTCTTGGAAATATTTGATTCCGACGTCTTTGAACGGTTCAGCCACCAAATCCGTGATTTGACCGTGAAACACAATTGTATCACGGCCGACGCCTTTCCCCTGGAATGGTTCGTGGATCATTTGGGAACGGAATTGACGGGATTGGACATCGACCATTTGGATTCCTCGGAAGACATGTTGTATTTAGACATGACGCGCCTGCCCAATCTCAAAACATTGGAACTGGGTTTCCAAAAAGATGACATGCAAAACAATCGTCATGGGCTCATTCGTAACCGATGGACCGCGGTTTCCACGTGTGTCCTCTCACAATGGTTACTGCATTTACCGAAATTGGAATACTTTTGCACGTGTGCCGTCTTGGACTATGCGCGATTGGTCATGATCCCTGGGGCCTTTACCCATTTACAACGGTTCTCAGTAACGGGATTGGATCGCCGTGGCCTGGAATACGTCACGGAACGCGCAGGCAAAAACCTTGAATCGTTGATCATCAACGCAAAAGTCATGACCGTAGGAGGCCAAGAATGTTTCACTAGCTGGAATCATGACGATGTGGTGTTCATACGTGACCATTGTCCTCAACTCAAACATCTGGGATTGGGAACCCTCCTTTTAAATGACAAGGACACCATTCTCACGGAATTTACCCATTTGGAAAGCTTGTCCACGGCCAATGTCAATGGTTTTCGTCAACATTCATTTATTTGCCGACATTTACCATCCTCCTTACAAGACTACATCATGGAATGGGCACAGATAGACCGTGTCATCGAACAGGCATCGCTTCTTCAAACCCATGCCCATTTGAACCGCGTGCGTTTGCAATCCAACACGGCCATTCCCGACGTTTCCGATGAGTTGAATCGACTTCCCTTGGCGTATCAGTTTACCACCAATCGACGGGAATTGATCCTTGAACGCATCCAGGATAAAGGCAACGTTAAATAAGCAAAGGGTAAAGATTTGATTGCCTACCATGAATTTGCCCGAGGAATTGATCCTTTTCATTGTGGCCAAACTGGCCCAGATAGGCACGGTGAACGATTTGATTCGAGTGGCACAGATCAATCAGCAATGGTATCGCATCGTGGCGGAACCCGTGATTTGGCAATCGGTCAAATGCACGGAAAACGAAATGAGACACGTGAAAATGCTCTATGGACCGGACATGACCTTGGTCTTTAATTTGAAAATGGAATTTGAGACAATGCGCGCGGCCATCAATTGGGACAATACATTTTTTGCGGAGAACATCAAGGATGTGAGACGATTATACATGAAGGTGAAAAATACACGTCGGCAAGCATTTGAACGACCACTTTGCTTGGAATGGATCGTGAATCAATGTCCCTCGACATTGACCCACTTGTCTTTGCATGGCATTTGTTCCAGTTACAATCTCGTGAATTTGCAAACCGATATTCTGGCGTCTGTGACACATTTGACGATCATGTTCGCCGATGTTCATGAAAACGATGAATTGGATAATCTGGATATCCATGCATCCACACGTGCCTTGTCCCAATGGTTGCCTCAGTTGAAAATGTTGACCCAAATGTACACCAATGCACGGTTACTGTTTACATGGACGACATTTGCATCGTTTTCCTTTCGTCAAGTGAAGGAATTTCGGTGCCGATCCATGTGCTTACGCGGATTACGGACCATTTTGTCACGTGCGGGTCGCCAAATGAAGAAACTCATGGTGCAGCGTTGTGTGAGCCAACACCAAAATACCTGGCAAACCAATTATTGGACCGAAGCGAATATTGAAATGGTCCATGACCATTGCCCGGATCTCACCTACCTGTACATGCATACCCGTATTTTGAATCCGGATTCCATGGTGTTTGCCGCCTTTCAACACCTGACACGATTGAGCAATGACAATGCACACGAGGAATTAGGCGCAGTAGCAACCCTTCCTCATCCACCACCCAACTTACGAAGTTACATGGTAAAATGGCGAGACATTGCCTCTGTTGAACCCCATCTTGATCTGTTCAGGCTTGCTTCATTCCGTCGCTTGAATCTATTTGTGACTCACGAAACCGCCCAGGCAACGCTCACGCATTTGCGGCAAAGATTGAATCCGCGCGGATTTGGTTGTTCATTGCATAAAAATGGTAAATCGATTCAA
>Ga0265336_10001610_pt1 | contig 10072 bp, 25 predicted proteins | sample 42119metaG_FD_193583 | JGI IMG/M metagenome (GOLD analysis project Ga0265336, IMG submission 193583) | Rhizosphere microbial communities from Carex aquatilis grown in University of Washington, Seatle, WA, United States - 4-21-19 metaG | ecosystem: Host-associated > Plants > Roots > Rhizosphere...
GTGCGAGTTGACCAGAATTCTGACCTGGAATTGGCACTTCGTGATTATCATCGTGGTATGTCTGGAAAAATTACAGAGACTGCAGAGATTGTTAAATATCCAGATATGCCATTCGAGGTTCCACCAGAACTGGAGACAGTAACTGTTATTGGACCGGACTATCGTGCTTTGACTGCCGAAGAGATTGCGCACGATAAGGTTATTGATAAACAGAATGCAGAGCGTCGTGCTAAGCAGGAAGCTGAATGGGACGAAAAGAGTCGTCTTGAGAAGGAAGCTCTTGCTGCGCTGCTAATCCGTGCTCCAGTTCAGATGGCTGTTGTAAATCTTGAAGCATGGAACAACTATAAGGAAAAGAACCAGGACCTATACGGAGGCAGTATTATTAAGTACGCTGAAATTTGGGCCCGACTGATGGAAGCTGATATCAATAATGGCGAAAAGCTGGAAGATTGTGCTGAACGATGCAGCAACCAGGCTGACGTATTTGGTATGAGTGGCTTTGGTTACGGTGCTGCGGTTAAAGTGCTGACCGATGTGTGGACTTATGGCGAACAGCTTCGTAAGTGGCACAACAAAGACTATGGATATGAAGGTAATGGTGTTGTTAATCCGGCGATTTTAACAATCGATTCCAAGGAATAATGACCACTTATTACGAAAAAGTTAAGTTTAATGGCCTGAGCCTTTTTGAAAACAAGAATGTTCAGGTCATTGTTTGCCCAGTTAATACTATTGGTGTTATGGGTAGGGGGTTGGCGCTTGAGATGGCACAGCGATACCCCGGCGTTGAAGAAGTGTATAAACGACTGTGCAAAGAGAATAAGATTGGCTTAGGCCGTCCTTATCTTATCTCTAATCCACGACCAGTGTTATTCTTTGCAACTAAACAATATTGGTGGAGACCGTCTGAGATTGCTTATATCAAGGCCGGTCTTTCCTATTGGAAGAAAATGGTTAATGGCAAAGGTTCTGGTTTGTGGACACAGTTTATTTCATATGGATGGCCACGGCTTGGCTGCGGATTAGGTGGTCTTAATTGGACTAACGTAAAGCCGATTATGGTAGACTATCTGAAAGACGCCAAGCCATATTCATATATTCACGAACCTAATATGGACGGAGGAAGTCAATTATGGACGATAGAGACAAATACTCAAATGGTCAAACGTTAGAAGAACGGCTGAAAGATATTCTTCATAATCCCGTTGATATGTCAGACTATGTTCCTGAAGAGGATTTTGATATTAATCTGGATAAAGAAGAGACTTCAAACGACATGTTTGACTGTTGGCTCGATAACAGTCGCGATTGGGACGACAGCGATTATGGTCGCGATGCGTGGGACGCTTATTACGATAGACTAGGAGACTAAAATGGACCAAACACTTTTAACCCTTATTGAGATAATTTTGGCAATTGTGGCAGCAGGGCTATTCATTAGCCTTGTTCTTCCATTTCTTATTGTTGTGTTGGTCGATGTTGTTATTGTAATTGCTGGATTCCTTCTAGGAGTCTTCATGGTTCTTGCAAGAATTTACGATTGGACAGACCGAAAGATTTGTAATGGCACTGATTCAATTGAGCGATGGAAGAAGGCACGTAAATGAAAATGCAGCCCGGAAAAGTATTTTGTGAAGTATGTGGTCGTTATGTTCGACCAGATATATTTGGTTTATGTCCGATTTGTGAAATGCCAATTCGATACGACGAACCAACCGATCTGGATACTGGTATTGAAGACTGGGACGATTTCGAGGTAGAAAAATGAACCGTAGAACAGCGCGAACATTAATGATGATAACAATACTGCTGATAGCAGTGTATCTTCAGGCCAACAACATTCCAGGCAACGACAACGCAGTAGGTAATGCACTGATTATTGATTTCCTAATTTGGGCGGTTGGCGAGCAAGGGGAAAAATAACATGAAGATCCTGGTATCTGTTGTGTTTGCAATTAGTTCATTGGTCCTTCCGATTTTCATATTTATCTATATGGAAGATTTAGGATACTAAAATGTCAGGAATTCATGTTTTAAACGGCATGAAGTCACAAATTAAAGATGAACTTGAGAAGATGTTTAATGAGGGGCGGCCACCATGGGCTACCCCTTATTTATTTAGAAACCATCATACCCTCGGTTCAAAGTTTAATTTTAGTGGCTTCAACAATATGTACGCCTGTCTTCTGTCTCATTATAAAAAGTGGGACAGTACAACATGGGTGACATTCAAGCAGCTTCAAAACTATAATGCTGAGCAGCTTGAGAAAGACCCGACCTTCAAACCAGTATTTATTCAGAAAGGGTCAACTGGTTCTCAATTTACGATCTGGAAGCCTAGTTTCAAAGAAGTAGATGGAGAACGAGTATGGGCTGGTGGATATCGTAGTATCTTTACTGCGTTCAATGAATGCCAACTTACTGGAAAACTAAACGACATCCCGCGTAATACTTTGGCTGACGACACAATTGAAACGTTTAGAGATGCCGTTATGGCGTCTTATCCAGGGCGTAAACCGATTATCAAGAACGAAGCGAATACTGTTGCTTACTATAATGACATTCGTGATGTAGTAAATGTACCAGAACTGCAGTGGTTGCGTAATGGTTATGAATGGAAGTGCTGTTTAGCCCACGAGCTTATTCACTCAACTGGCAATACGAATCGTTTATCTCGACCTGGAATAACCGACCGATATATGGGCGAAGGTAATCAAATTTGCTCATATGAAGAGATAGTTGCCGAGCTTGGCGCTCTTATGCTTTTAGCTGCATTTGATGTACAATTAGAGGATAAAGACATAACGAATTCAGCGGTCTACGCTGCGAATTGGTCCAGGGCAATCAAAGACAAGAACATCAAAATTGACGAAGCGTTAGAAGACGCCATGAAGGCTGTTCGTTTTATTATGAACAAGAAAGTAGAAGAAGATGGACTCGAAAAGAGCGATTGAGGCTTTAAGAGATCTTGGGAAGTATTGCAACGATGCAATCTATCGACCAGAAAATCTGCCTAAAGAAATTCACGCTTGGGAAGTACGAGAACTTGCTTGTCTATTTGCTGTGGACACTATAAAAGATAGCATCAAAGCAGAAGATACAAAAGTCAATGGTTATATGAACCTCGAAACCTACAATGCTGCTTTACTTATTGATAGTGACGAATATAGACTAGAAGAGATACAAGATATCATCAACGAAACACCTAGTGTTTATGATGCTTGCCAGAAAATGATGAATCGTTGGCAGGAATGGTGTGAAGAAACACAGTGCTTTGACTTTGCTTTCTCATGGACCGACAACACAGAAATCGATTGGCACGATATTTATCGAATTGAGCTGGAGTTTATGAAAGAAAATGCCGAAGAAGAAGACGACAAGTCCTAGTCAGGGCGAGTTATTTCTTCTTAACCAACCTGTAGGAGATACTCAACACGTCGAGAATAAAAAAGAACGTGTTTCAGCTCCTAAAAAAAAGAAGGAAGAACAGCCTAAAAAAAGAATAAAGAGTGGACTAGTTATAAGACTTACTCCACCAGACTATGATGCTATGTATACTGAACTTCCAGATGAGTTAAAACGCCATATATCAATTGAAGAATTTCATTTGGTTGACGGGCAGGTTGGTAAAACGATAGTAGTTGAACGAAGTATGGATAAGGAGTTATGGCATAAACTATCTAACTACAGATTAGCTGGGTGGTTGAATGCAGTAGATATGAGTAAACTAGGAAGAGAGATTTTCAAAAAGGAGAAAAGAAATGATGACACAAACGAATTTAGCGATTAACGTTTCGTTAAACCTTGGTGAAACCAAGACGGTTAGTGGTATCAAGTTTTGCGTTAAGAGCAATTCGGGCGGTAGTTCGCTTTATTATTTTAACAATGGCAAATGGAATTTATTGCGTCTGGTTCGACCAGATAATGGTGTGGTGCGAATGCTTCATAGCGATGTTCAAACAGCTCAACTTTGGATTAGGGAGTTAGGAAAATGAATACATTTGTAATCAATGAACAGATGGAAATATTTTCTGCGGCCTTTGTTATTGCAACAGTTACAGTAAAAGACGGAGTATCAGAAGTAAATGTTCAGTCGAATTCAAAGAACTATGGCGGAAGTTTTGAACTTCCAGTTGTAATTGAATCAGTAGTGTTTAGTTCTGATAGAGTAGAAAAGCGTCCATCCGTTCGCGTGTTCTTTATCGAAGATACTCCGTTTTGGCTTATTCTCTCTTACGATAGTCCACTAAACGATGCATTGGATACTGCGGTTGATATGTTCATGAAGTATACACTGCAAACAAAAGCCACTGAAGGTGTACCACGATTTGAGCAGTTAATTGACGTCTACCAAGAAGTGAAAAATATAGTTCATAATCGGATTCCACAATCAGGTTATTTATGGCAGGTATTAAGTATGTATCTATCAAGCTATATTGATACCGTTTTGGCTAAGATTTTGAAAGCGAGTTTCTAATGGACTGGAAAAATGAAATGGAAGCTCGGCTGTTCAAATATATGAGCGAACTTCGAACAGCCCCAGACGAAGACTTCGATGAGCATTTTACTAAGTTTTGTAAAGCACTTCAGTCAATGTTCGCATATCGTTCTAGCCAATGTATCGATATAGGAATGGTTGAATCGGTTCAGAATGCGGCTGACGAGCTTCGATGTATCACTAATTATATCGAACGACACACAGAAGATATTGATTGGAAATATAATCTGGACAAGTTGAAAGAGGAACGAAATGGTGACGAAAACACGAATTGAGCAGTGGATGGAAATCATGAAGCAGCTCACCGCCTTCTTTGAAACCATGCCAACCGACGACGATTTTGCTTCTCACATTCAGGCGCTTGAATATATGCGCAATTACTTTATCAGCAAGCGCTTTGTTAAGTCAACTCCAGATAATTTTCTGGTTCTTGCAAGAATTCGCCGTGATGTAAATCTGAGTGCTGCGGAACTAAGCGCAAGTGTTGACGATCAAATACACTTATATTTTCACAATATCGTCGAAGAACAGGCAGCAAAAGTCTAAATGCGGTATAATATCCGAGGTGATAAATGATATTTGAGCCTTCGGAGCCACGAGTTTTTAATGATAGCGAGTGGTTAGAAATCAAAGAAGAACTCTTTGGTGATCCAATGCGACTGGATGTTATGGAAAACGCTAAGATAGACTTGGCCAGAGCATCCAGATTGAGAGATATGATATTTCGCGTCCCAGAAAACCATATATATAACGACACAGGAACTGTTGTTTATTTCAAGTATGGTGGAACTGGCGACATTTATTCTATGTCGGTAAGCGATATGAAAAAGTTTCGTTTACTGGCAGAGTGGTTTGAGTTAGTAATTTACCTATAATTTGATGGCATAAAGGATAAGCAAATGGCCGCTTTTACAACATTTAACAGTGAGTCTGCAGAGATTATCGGAACAGTTGCTCGCGTTAATGCACCACGTGTGATGCCAGATGGCAAGGCGTGGGTTATTGATTTCTCGGTCCCAGTTCAGAAGCCCGGTCGAAAGAATGAAGACGGCACCTGGACTAATGAGACCAAGTGGTGGAAGGTTGTTGTTTGGTACAACGAACGTGATGGCGCGAAGAACACTGTCGAGACTATCTCACAGCGCATCGCCAAGGGTACGTTTGTTGTAGTTCAGGGCGAAGCTGCAGCGGAAGCCTACATTGATAAGAACGGTAAGGCAGTTGCAGTGAATGTCATGAAACCCTCCAAGATTATTTGGAAGATGACTAAGAACAATGACGAACTGCGCGATGCAGAAGATTCGCTTACATTTAGTAATCCTGAATGGGGAACCGAATCAGATAATGATCAACCCGGTTCTGATCAAGGTTCGATTTTTGACTAATTGAGGTATAATGTCGTCATCAGTTAGTAAGGAGTGATGATGATGTTAAAAACTCGTGAAAAGGGTCAAGGTCTGGTCGAGTACGCACTAATCCTGGTACTAGTTGCTGTAGTGGTTATCGGCGTTTTGACGATCCTTGGCCCAGCAATCGGAGACATTTTCTCGTCAATTCTCAACACTGTATAATGCATCGCCCGGTGAAAGCCGGGCCTTACTGTTTATATATAAGGAAACAACAAGATGGGCGTATGGATAGTTAATCCTTACAATAAGGATGAAATCAACTTTGAAGGAAGAAATCAGGAAGAGATTCGTCTTTCTAATTGGGTATGGTATGACGGTACTATCTCTGTTGAAGTAAGAGATAGTGCAGCCGGATTTAGTGAATGCTGTTTAACCGAAGCCGAACTTGATGAAATGTATCGTCTTGGTAAAGAATTTTTCTTAGAGTTGAAGTGAACGAGATGAATACATTCAAGATTGCATTTGATGATGATGGAGATATGTGGTTAGAACTTACCGAACAAGGACTGTTTGAAGCTAATAAGTTTGAAAGAACTCGTCATCTTCCAATGAGTCTTCAGGTTCGATATAAAACCGACGAAGAATGGGTTGCCGAATACTTACCAGAATGGTTTGCCTTTATTCCAGGCGGTCTGGTTGAGATGTATGGCGGCGCTTTATTTATTCCTAATCCGGGTTCAGATGTTGATGAAAGCTCGATTGGCGAAAAGGAATTCTGGGAAGCTTACGTAAACTCAACTATATTTTATTACAATTACTATGCAGTATATGATATGGTTGAACAGCTCTTGGAAGGACCGATTGTGTTAAATTGGTTTAGACCGGACGGTAGAGAATGATATTTCAATCAGAAGACAACAAGAATGGACCACACCTTATTATTCAATCAATGGTAGACCTTGATTTGACAAGAAAAACTATCATTGCGCTTTCATATAAAAATATGAAAGGCGAGACAGAAATTCCACTTGAGTTCAACGTAAATCGTGAAGATATTTTGATCCTTATTGATTGGCTTAAGGAATGTCTAATAGACGGAAATTTGGTGTGGCACGATAATCTTCATATGGATATCGTTGATGAAGAAAAGATTAAGAACTTTGTCACCGTGTCCACCACCGAAGATCCAGAACACGATCCAATTATGTTTGAGTTTTTCTTCTATAAAGAAGTTGGCGGCTTTCGTCAAAGCGGCTCTGCATCTATTTCAATTTTTCGGGCTTGCGGGCTTCTTCAGAAACTAATGGATTGGGAAGAACAGAATGTTTAAGAAACCAGAAACACTGGAAATTAGTTTCATAGAGTCATCTGATGGACTTTATAGAGTAACTATCGAATTTAAGAAAAAAGAATATTGGTTTTATTTGAATCTTCCACAGAAAGGTCCAACAACGACGTGGCTCTGCAATCATTTTGTTGCGACTAATCTTGGAACTCTTGTAAATATTACGCAGCGATACGAATTTGGTAAATGTATGATAGATGCCGACAGTTTGTTTGCTGGCGATTCGGTAGTCTCTATTCAAAAGGGTATTGCTCTTGTTGATGATAAAATCTTCATTACCTACGAAAAAGGTAGTTTGAAGTGGCTGACAATTAGCAATAATAAGTATATAGTAGACAAGAAAGTATTAAAATGATATTACAAATGGGGATTTGGCAAGGATTACCAGCCCATCAGGATGATAACTTCCCGCTCTTTTATCATACAAATATAGACAAGCAGAATGTATTTGTTATGCTTCGGGATGAAAAAGTGTTATTAGCGCTACAGCGTGACGGTCATATGTACGATGAAGAAGTATCATTGACCGAGTTTGAATGGAATGAGTTAAATGTTATAGTTACCGAGATGTTCAGAAATAGAAAGGAAAATAAAAATGGCTCAGCGTAGTTTTACTACCCAGAATGACTGGATCAATTATTACCAGGATTTGTATTTGCGTTTCAAGACGGATACTCGTATTGCTCAGCATCTTGGCATTAGTGTTCGTGAACTTCGTAATACAATGGCACTTTTGAAGATTGAAGTTCTTGCAGGAAACGTCCAAGCTGTTAAGTAAGGAAGAAAAAAAATGACCAATGAATTGGTTCCAGCGACAATAGTTCGTCGACTGTACGACAAGTCGACTTGGGGTTATGGTGCATGGCAAAAAGAACCTGACCATATCCTGTGGCTGGATTGGGAGACACAGATGCCATGTATGATTATCCGTAACGAAAGCCTTGGCCACTTGTGCGGTTATGTTGGTGTGCTTGAAGGTAGTCCGCTCTGGAAAGTTCACTATAATGAAGTTTATGCTGATGTTCATGGTGGATTAACATGGTCTGACTTCTATTCGGAAAATATTGTCGGTGTAGCACATGACAAAATTTGGTGGTTTGGTTTTGATTGTGCACATCTTAATGACTATGAACCAGCAATGGCAGCTCGATATGGAGCAAATTTTGCAACTGGTAGTTATGACCAATATAAGTCAGTCAAATATGTTCAATATGAATGTACGAAACTGGCTCTGCGGATTAGAGAAATTGAATCACAAGGATTTATAGAAAAAGGAGACAGTGATGGAGAAAATGATTCAGATTGATCGTGGCGATCATCGTCTGATTGTTGCCGCGCTCGACAACTCGGCTTTTCGTTTCGCTCTTTATATAGACGATGCGGACAATACATTTGCCTTGTATTTTACGGCAAGCAAGGAACAGGCTAAGAAGTTAATACCAGACTTAGTATCGTTCGACATGGGTGGAAGTAAATATCATCAGTATGCGTACACATACGATGATTATTCAACTGAAGAGTGGAATAAACTGTATACTGAAATGTCCGATGACTACGAGACTTATGAATACAAGATTCGTAACATAGGAAAGAATTCTATTATTACAGGATGGATCGATTTGACCAAGGAAGATGCAGAGCGTTTGATCAGTTTTCTTAATTGGCACAATGAAAGTGTGAAGTTCTAAATGAGTCACTTTAGCGTATTTGTAATTCTCCCAGAGCGCAATCTTGATCCCGACGATGTTAACGAAATGCTTGAAAAGGCACTCCGTAAGTTTGATGAAAACTTAGACGCAAGCGAATGTATTCCAAAGGAAATCGATTGCTTCTGCAGATACAATCCCAAGACTCGCGAAAATGATTTACCAGCAGAGAAGGACTGCAAAAATTGCAACGGCACTGGCAGATATACTGTTTATGAAAACCCTAATGGTTCAAAGTGGGATTGGTGGGTATGGGGTGGCCGTTGGGATGGATATCTCGTTAATAATGTGATGCGCGTTGAGAGTATTATTGATCTCAACGAATGGAAGAAGAAGATTAACGAAGAGCGAGATCTCAGTGAAAAAGATGATGGATATATCTATTCGCCCAGCGCTTTTGCTTATGTAACACCAGAAGGTGAGTGGATCGAAAAGGGCGAGATGGGTTGGTGGGCAATGGTATCCGAAGAAAAAGATGATGACGAATGGGAGAATATCGTTGATGAGTTAATGATTAAATATGAAGATCATTATGCTTATTGCGTAGATTGCCATATTTGACGGACTGATAAAATCAAGCCATAATATATCTATTGCAAGTGAAAGGATATATTATGGCAACTCAGTATGATACAGTAAAGGCGTTTATTGCCTGGATGGGTTCAAATTGGCCCACGTTTTCAAGTGGCGCAGAAAACATTGCTTCTTATGTTAATACAGCAACTAATCCGCCAACATTGCTTAACCCAACTGGTGGAGATCCAATAGTTGAATTGATACTTGGCGAGGTAATGGGCGGTTACTTTGCAACGTCAGTGTACAGCAACCTGTCATTGACCAACGCGCAAGTAAAAGAGTTATGGGCAGATTGGTATAATAGGTTGTTAGAGATTTCTACGTTGTACAGCAATATGACTACAGCGCTGAATACTTATATAACCGCACTACCTAGTTAAAGGAACAGCATGAAGACATGGAATGAAGTCAAGGACACAAGTATTACAGTTGTAATGCCGCAGGAGTCCGCGAAGCAAAATGAAAAGACTACAGGAGTTAAGGGAATATTCTCCTATGGTCCCGATGATATTTCTTATACTTTTCAGTTGAGCGGTGAGTTCAGTTGGGATATTAAAGGTCCTGATATTCACTCTCCACCCCAGCGCCGAAGTAT
>Ga0265336_10001613_pt1 | contig 10061 bp, 13 predicted proteins | sample 42119metaG_FD_193583 | JGI IMG/M metagenome (GOLD analysis project Ga0265336, IMG submission 193583) | Rhizosphere microbial communities from Carex aquatilis grown in University of Washington, Seatle, WA, United States - 4-21-19 metaG | ecosystem: Host-associated > Plants > Roots > Rhizosphere...
TCGGAGACGACTGGCTCGCCGCGGTGCTCGTCGCCATCGCGATCGCCGTCACGGCGGCCGTCGCGCACGACGGCGTCACGGCGTGGTGGCTGATGCCGGTCGCTGCGCTGCTCGTCCTCTGGCTCTCACTGCGCCGCGCGATACGTTCCACCTAACCCGCGGGCCCGTAGCTCAGCTGGTTAGAGCAGGGGACTCATAATCCCTTGGTCCTTGGTTCGAATCCAAGCGGGCCCATCTGAACCCACGGAGCAACGCGGAAACCCGCATGGCTCCGTGGGTCACGTGTGCGGGGTCACGCTGATCGCTCGTGGCGGGCTGTCCTCAGTGCTGTCCTCGGGGGTGTGTAGAAACCGTCCATGACGGGCGGCTGGGAGATCGCCACCGCGATCGGGACTATCACCGCCGCTGCGGCGACCACCGGACTCGCATGGTCGACACGTCGACTGGCGCGGGAAGCCGGCGCCGAGACTCGAGCGAACTGGCAGCCGGTACTCGTGCCTCAGGACCCCGATGCGGGCGGAGTCGGTGGGGGTTGGAGTCCGGCCCTCTCGAGTAGCGGGAACACGGACGGAACGGTTGATCTCACGGTCAATGTCCGGAACATCGGCCGCGGGCCGGCGCTTCACATCACGGCTAGCCTCGCGCGAGACTTCGACGAAGGATGGGAGCAACGCGGTTCGATCGCGCGCGGCCACGCGTTTCGCGAAGAAGTCGGTCCGGATGGCTGGACAACCATCAGTTGGCGAGCGTTTTCACCCCCGGAGGCCGCGGTGCTCAGCGAGTGGGCCTGGGCGCCGCGCAATGGAGTGATCACGTACTGGGACGTCAGCGGAGTGCGCTACGAAACGTTCATCTGCGTCGGCTTCGGTAAGGGAGGCGGCCCAGACGGCAGGATCGTCCTCCTTCCGGGCGGCCGATATGTCGGCTCGGCGCGGATGCCTAACGCTCGCGCCCGACTCAAGCTGAGGGTGGCTTTCGCGCGGATACAGGTGAGGGTGAAGTCACGGCGTTTGTGGCGCCGGCTTCGCGGACGCGATCCGCTCACCGGGCAACCGCGCTAGCTCCGGCCCGATCCCGCGACCGAGCTCCTGATTCCGCCGGAATCACGCAAGACGCAGCCCGAACGCGCTCGGGCGGCGCTGTCCTCCATCACAGAAAGCGCAGCTCAGCAGGCACGTCCAAATCCAAGCCGGCCCACGTCCAACGTCGGTGTAAGTCCGTATCCGGGCAGCCTCGAATCGCCGATGCCCGCGGACACTTCTGCGCGCAGGATAGGGGTGTGAGCGCAACCGATAACCCTGCCCAGGACCGCGCCGCCCTTCGCGCCGAGCTCGACACGCTGCGCTCGGAATGGCGCGACGCGCTGCTCGCGGCGCACGACGCGTTGGAGGCGGAGGTGGGCTTTCTCCCCGCCGAGGAGCTCGCGCAACGCGAGCGCCACTTGCGCGACGAATACGCGACCGCGGCGGCGGAACTGCGCGAGTTCGCGCGGGACGAAGGGCTCTCGGGCGAGCTTGCCGAGCCGTTCCTCCCCCGCGGCCGGGCGCGCCGGGCGCTGGGGCTGCCGAAGGCGATCCAGGCGTGCGTCTTCGGGTTGGACGACGTGCTCGTCGCGAGCGGCGCGCTCCACCGGGACGCGTGGGCGCGCGCGCTCAACGAGGTGCTTTCAGCTCGCTCGGAGACGGCGTTCGGCCGCGAGATCGCGCCCGAGCCGTTCGATCTGAGCCGCGACTACGTGACTCACATCGAGGGTCGCCCGCGGCTTGACGGCGCTCGCGCCATCCTCGCCAGCCGCGGCATCCGGCTCCCCGAGGGCACGCCGAACGACCCGGGCGGCGCCGAAACCGTCCACGGCATCGCGAACAGGAAAAGCGAGTGCCTGAGCGTGCTGCTCGAGCACGACGGCGTCAGGGCGTTCGAGGGCGCGCGGCACTATCTCGAGGTCGCGCGGGACGCGGGCATGAGGTGCGCCGTCGTCTCCGCGAGCGCGCACACGAACGAGATGCTCGAGCGGAGCGACCTCTCGAGTCTCGTCACCGCGAGCATCGACGCCGACGCGATCGAGAGCGGCCGGCTGCTCGATCCGCCGGCGCCGGACCGGCTTCTCGCCGCCTGTCGGAAGCTGAATGTCGACCCGCAGCGCGCCGCGGCGTTCGAGACGAGCCCGGTAGGGATCGAAGCCGCGCGGGCCGCAAACTTCGGTTACATCGTCGCCGTCGACCGGGGCGGCGATCCCGAGCGGCTGCGGAAACTCCGTCGAGCAGGCGCCAACGCCGCTGTCCCCGGCCTCGCAGAGCTGATCGAGCGCGCCGGCTGAGACCGACCGCCTGGGCTCACCGCACAGGCTTGAGGGCGGCAGATGTGGCCACGTGGCGAGCCTTCCGCGGCGAGGGGTCGAAGACCTCGATCTCGAAGTCGACGTTGGGGAATGCGACCCGCACGTTCGTCGGCGCCCCCCGCACGACAGCCGCGAGCCCGCCCTTTCCACCCGCCACCGTGAGCAGCTCTCGGTTGGTGCTCGCCACGAGCGAGTCGAGCGCTCCCGCGAGGGGATACGTCACGATGAGAAGGTGCTTCCGCTCCTGTGTCCCGGCCTTCACCCCGGCGGGGAGATACCGGACGTAGACATCGTTCGTCGTCGAGCGTGTCACCTCGTACTTGTCGCCCGCCACCGGGCCGGCCCAATAGATCACCTGGCCGAGATCGCGGGCGAGGGTTTTCAGCCCGGACGCACTGACCAGGGTCGGGCCGATCGGCGCCACCTTCACCTGCGTAGTACCGGGCGAGGACTTCCCGCCCTTGCCGACGACGAAGGCGATGGTGACGGCCGCTGCCACGCCGATAACGCCGAGAACGGCGAGGCGTGCGTACCTCGACGGTTGCCAAGGAGCCGGATCGGGCGGCGGCGTCGGCGACGGAGTGGTCTTGGGTGGTTTGGCCTTTGCGGGCACGACGACATGATTCCATGCGCGCGCAAGCTGCAGGATCCGCTGAGGCGTGATCGTTCCCCTACCGGGCGGGGTACCGCATCGACCAGAATGGCCACGTCCATGAAGGTCTTCCAGCACGAGACGCGCCTGCGCACGGCCGGCGGGCTCACCGTCACCGACATCACCGAGGACGTGCAGGCCGCTGTCCGGGAGAGCGGCGTCACCAACGGCATCGCGTGCATTTATTCCCCGCACACGACCTGCTGCGTGCGGGTCAACGAGATGGAGGCCGGCTTCCTCGAGGACTTCACGACGCTCCTCAAGGCGCTCGTTCCGCACGACTCGTACTACGCCCACGACGACTGGGACCGGCGCACAGAGAACATCTGCCCCGAGGACATGGATCAGGGCAACGGCCACTCGCACTGCATGGCGATGCTGCTCGGCACGGCCGGCGAGTCGGTGCCCGTGCGCGAGGGCGAGCTCCTCCTCGGGACGTGGCAGCGCGTGCTCTTCATCGAGCTGGACCGCGAGCGCGACCGGCGCTGGCTCGTCCAGGTCGTCGGCTCGTAACTACGGGCCGAGCCCGGCGTCGAGCCGGTTCGCCGCTGCCTGAGCGAGGCTTTGCAAGTCCGAGTCCGACGGCGCCGGCCCCGCACCCGTGGTCACGCCGTCGACGAAAACGCCCGCCTGGCCGCTGGTCAGCGTGACCATGGCGACCGACCCATTGTCGCCGTAGTCGGCGATGGATCCGGTCGCGTTGTCACCCACTCCGGTCAGGTCGACCGGCGACCCGTTGCCGTAGAACTTGGCGGTGAGCGCGCGCAGGTACGCCTCGGCATAGGTGGCCTCCGTCGCGGTCGGCCACCAGGAGATGTCCTCGTTGATTCCGTCGTCCCACAGCCCGGCCGGCGTCATGGTCATCTCGTACGTCGAGAGCGCCGGCAAGGAGGGGATGTACTGCTTGCTCACATCGGGCGTCTGCGACTGGCCGACATCGGACGGTTGCAGGATGATCGTCGGCAGGTCGGGGGCGCCGGCTGCCGGTCCCGGCTTCGGCTGGCGCGGCAGCCTCGCCGGCTTCCCGGCGAGATGTCCGTTGAGCATCGGCTGAAAACGGCGATATAGCCAGTGCGCAAGGCGCGGAGCGATGCTCTCGGCCGCCGTCGATGACCCGGCGGTGACGGTCAGGGCGAGGACGAACTTCCCCGCTAGCACCTGCTCGTCCAGGCCGACGATCGGATTGAGGTTCGGAGCCTGCCAGGTGCCGAGGTACGCGAAGTGCTGCGGTCCGACGGCCGGGACGTCGATCTTCTTCCAGGGGCCGCCAGGACCGATGATCCGGAGCGACGAATCCACATGGCGCCAGAAGGCATATCCCTTCCTCGCGGCGGCGGGAGTCTTGTACTGCTCCACGCCGGTCTGAATCTCCATCACTCCCGGGCTGCCGGTGAACGGGTCGCCGTAATCGAGCGAGTAGTACGCGACGGTGGCGGGGTACTCCCACTCCTCGGTTCCGACGATGTTGCGGACATCGAAGGCCTTGAGCCCGACGTTGGAAATGAACTGCGGGCCTGAGCCGTAGTCGAGCTTGAGCGATTTTCCCGCCGCGCCGAGCTGGGCTTTCTGCAACGGAACGAGCGCGAGCGGGAGCTTGGCGGACGAATGGTGACTCGCCGACGCCGCGGTCGCAGTTACGAGAACGGCCCCAGCCGCGATCGCGGCGAGTCCGACGCGCCTCATTACGGCAGTCCGGCGTCGAGCCGGTTGGCCGCGACCTGCGCGAGGCTCTGCACGTCCGACGCCTGCGGCGTCGTCTTGGTGAGAGCAACGATGAACTCGCCCGCCTGGCCGTTCGTCAGCATGATTTCGATCGCTGACGCTCCGTCTCCCTTGACGATGTACCCGGTGGCGGGGTCAGTAACCGCACTCAGGTCAACGGATGAGACCGTCCCGGAGCCGAGCACGCCGCCAAGCAGGAGCGGCCCCTGGTACGCCTCGGCGTACGTCGCTTCCGTTGCGCTCGGCCACCAGCCGATCTGCTGTAAAAGAACGTCGTAAGTCCCAGCCGGGCGGAGCTCCATTACATACGCCGAAAGCGCCGGCGAGTCGGCGACGTACGCCTGGATGAGATTCACTGCGTGCGACTGCCCGACGTCGGACGGTTCGAGGATCAGCGTCGACAGGTCGGGGCCGCCCGGCGCCTGCCCGGGTTGCGGCTGCGGCGGCAGGTTCACCGGCTCCGCGGCGACCGTATGCCCGCCGATCAGCCGCCGGAGACGGTTCCTGAGCAAGCGCAGCAGATGAGGAGCCGCGTGCTCGCCCGCGCTCGCGGAGCCCGCGGTGACGGTGAGGTCGAGGACGTACCGGCCGCTCGTGATCTGCTCGTCGAGCCTGACGATCGGATTGAGATTCGAGGCGGCGAGAGTGATGAGGTAGGCGAAGCGCCGCCCGCCCACCGCCTCCGGCTTGATCTTCTTCACGGTGATCGGAAGCACGGGCGAGCCGTAGTGGCTGTAGTCCAGGTCATTGAAACGGGCGAAGGAAAGTCCGAGCTCGGCATTGGCGGGAGTTCTGTACTCCTCGACACTGCTGCTGACCTCCATCACACCCGTGCTGCCGGTGAACGGGTCGCCGTAGTCAAGCGAGTAGCCCTCGATTGGACCGACGTTCGAGCTCGAGTACTCGTTGATGCCGAAGAAGTTGCTCCTGATCTCCCCGTATGTCGGGCCGGAGCCGTAGTTGAGCGCGAACGACGCACCCGCCGGGCCGAGCTGGGCCGTCTGCAACGGAACGAGCGAAAGCCGGATCTCGCGCGGATGGCGGCTCGCCGACGCCGCGGTCGCGGGCACAAGAACCAACGCGGCGACAAGAGCAACGAGGACAAGACGCTTGAGCTTCATCGCACGAGCCTACGCCGTTGAGCTAGTGACCGTTGGCGGAGAAGTGCATGTAGTCCTTCGTCCCCCCGTACCAGAGGCCGCCCCAGCCCCACCCGACCGTCGCGAACGTCTCCTGGAAAATCGCCGGGGTGACCATTCCCGGCCGAACGTTGGAGCGCTTTCTGTACGCCCGCGCGGTCTTGTCGCGTGTCATGCCGCAGCCGACGTACGGGTTCTCGCGCGGATTGACATCGACCGCCTCGCCGTAGGCGTGCATCGACCAGACGGTTCCCTTAGCGTTTCCGTTGCACGGTGACGGGACGGCGTTGCGACACTCGAACGATGCGGTGAGGTCGCCGCTCCAGTCGGGGTGCGGGCCGTACGCCGCGGCGAACGACATCTTGCGAATCGGGAAGCGCATCGCGTAGAGCTTCCGCAAGGCTTTCTCGACCTGGCCCGCGACCGCTTCGTTGACGACGATCTGGCCGAGGTGCGCGCGGTGGTCGAAGCCGTAGTAGCGCGTCGTGAGAATGCGCAGCCGGTACCGCGGGACCGGGCAGCCGGGATGCCACTCGCCGGACTGCCGGAGCTCGTGCATCTGGTGGAACGTGAGCTCCGCGACTCCGGGCCGACGCGTCGAAGTCGCGGCGGTGCTCGTCGCGACGACAGCAGACAGGAGAGCGGCAACGACGAGAGTCGCGAGGGCGTTCATCGCGCGGCATGGTGCCACGGATCCCCCTGCCCCGTCGGCCGCCGACCGGGAGAATGCACGAGTGGTTACTCCGGAGGAGATCGCCGGCGTCGAACTGTTCGCCGACCTCGAGCGCGACGTGCTCGTGCGGCTCGCTCAGGTCGTGGCGGACATCACCCTCGCGCCGGGCGAGTTCGCCGTCCACGAAGGAGACGACCGCGCGCTCTTCGGCGTCCTCGAGGGGCGCCTCGAGGTGCTCCGCGTCGCCGACGGCGTCGTCAGCGTCATCGGCGAGCGACTGCCGGGGAGCGTGCTCGGGGAGCTGTCGATCGCGTTCGGGATGCTCCACCCCGCCGGCTTCCGCGCCGCCGAGCACACACGGGTGTTCCGGCTCGAGCTCCACGACTACCAGGAGCTCGTTTCGTGGCTTCCCATCGTCGGGGATCGCGTCACCGAGCTTGCGAACAACCGACTCTCGGGGCCGAAGGGGCTCGCCGCGCGGGCTGCGGCGCCGACCGCGTACCGCGCCGTCGTGCTGGGACGCCGCCGCGACGCGGCGTGCTCGGAGCTCCGGCGCTTCCTCGACCGGAATCAGGTTCCGTTCCGCTGGCTGCAGCCCGACGTGCCCATCGACGCCGCACATTGGGGAGACGACCTCCCGGACGAGGACGACCAACCAGCGATCCGGATCGTCAACGGTGGCAAGGTCGTCGTCCGGCCGCAGCTGAGGCGAGTCGCGGAGCTGCTCGAGATCCCGACCGAGCCGGCCTTTGCGGAGTACGACACCGTGATCGTCGGCGCGGGGCCTGCCGGTCTCGCAGCCGCCGTGTACGGCGCGTCGGAGGGCCTGCGGACGATCGCGATCGAGTGCGAGGCGCCGGGCGGCCAGGCCGGCACGTCGTCGCGGATCGAGAACTACCTCGGCTTCCCGTCGGGCGTCTCCGGCGACTCGCTCTCGACGCGCGCGCTGCTGCAGGCGCGGCGCCTCGGGGCCGAGATCGTCGTCACGCGGAAGATCACGCGCATCGACCCCGCCGCCCACCGCGTCCACCTCGACGGCGGCGACGTCCTCCACGCGCGGACGATCATCCTCGCGTGCGGCGTCGCGTGGCGGCAGCTCGAGGTCGAGGGCTTCGACCGGCTCGCCGGAAAGGGGATCTTCTACGGCGCCGCCCGCAGCGAGGCGCCGAACACGCACGGGCTGGACATCCACATCATCGGCGCCGGCAACTCGGCCGGGCAGGCGGCGATGTTCTTCTCTTCGCACGCGCGCATCGTGACGATCCTGTACCGCGGCGAGTCGCTCGAGAAGAGCATGTCGTCGTACCTCGTCGAGCAGCTCGCGACGCGGGAGAACATCAAGGTCGCCTACCGCTCGGAGGTCGTCGCGGCCCACGGCGAGGCAGCGCTCGAGGAGATCGACATCCACGACGCGACGACCGGCGAGACGACGCGCGTGGCGTCGGGCGGCTTGTTCATCTTCATCGGCGCGGACGCCGAGACGTCGTGGCTGCCGCCGGAGGTCGCGCTCGACCCGAGGGGATACGTCCTCACAGGCGTCGATGTACAGGCCGCCGGCAAGTGGGAGCTCGAGCGCGATCCGTATCTCCTGGAGACGAGCGTCCCGGGCATCTTCGCGTGCGGCGACGTCCGCTACGGGCCGGTGAAGCGCGTCGCCGCTGCCGTCGGCGAAGGGAGCATGGCGATCGCCTTCGTCCACCAGTACTTGCGGGAGCAGAGCTAGGCCATCAGACGGCTGCGGTCGCTTCGGGCTCGGCGAGGACCTGCTCGTCGAAGAAGCGGCCGATCGTGCCGGCCGGGTGCGCGCCGACGAAGCCGGTCACGGGTTCGCCGTCGCGGAAGACGGCGATGGTCGGAAGGCTCTGGATCCCGTAGCGCCCGGCAAGCTCCGGCTCGGCGTCGACGTCGACCTTCGCCAGCTCGAGCTTCCCTGCGCGCTTCTCCACCTCCTGCTCGATCGCAGGGCCGAGCGCGCGGCACGGCCCGCACCAGGCGGCCCAGAAGTCGACAACGACCGGGAGCTCGTGGGAGCGCTCGATCACGTCGCGGTCGAAAGTCTCAGTCGTGACGTCCATGTGATTCGGTCCTTTCAGCGTGTGGGGGCGGAGCCGCCGACGAGCGCGGCGAGGGTCGCAAGTTGCGACTGCACGGAGCCGCAGACCTGCTCGCAGAGGGCGAAGACGCCCGCGTCGGCGATGGCGTAGTAGACGTGGTTTCCGTCTTTGCGCCGCTCGAGCATGCCGGCGTCGGTGAGCAGCGAGAGATGCTTGGAGATGTTTTGCTGACCCGCGCCGAGTTGCTCGGCGAGGGCGTTGACGCTCAGCTCCTGGTCGCGGAGCAGATCGAGGATGCGGACCCGGAGCGGATCACCGAGAACCCGAAAGCGGCGTGCGATGAGTTCGGCGAGGTCGGGTGGAAGCGGATGCGGGAGTGTCATGCGACCACTCTAGCAAACTATGTAGTTGTATGGTAGTGTCCATTCCGTGAGCTACGAGCTATGGCAAACCGAGTGGTGCCCTGCCTCGCGCCGCGTCCGGCAGCGACTGACAGAGCTCGGCATCGACTATCTCGTCCGGCAGGTGCCGGTGGAGAAGGACGACCGCGTCGAGCTCCGCGAACGAACCGGCACGGACACGATCCCCGTGCTCGTGACCCCGGTCGGAGAGATCGTTCTCGAAGAGGAGGCGATCCTCGCTCATCTCGCTCACCACGAACCCGAATCCCCCGCGGCGCTCGCCCACCGGCTCAAGGCCGACAAGGCGCGCCGCCGCTACCTCGAGGAGGAGTGCGAATGCCCACCGCAACCGGTTACACGCTGACCGCAACCACGAGCGACGAGCTTGCCGATGCCGTCGACCGCGTCCGGGCCGAGCTGAAGGAGGAGGGCTTCGGCGTGCTCACGGAGATCGACGTGCAGGCCACGCTCAAGGAAAAGCTCGACGTCGAGAGCGAGCCGTACGTCATTCTCGGCGCCTGCAATCCCCGACTCGCCCACGCGGCGCTCGGCGCCGAGCCCGAGCTCGGGACGCTGCTGCCGTGCAACGTCGTCGTCTACCGGCGCGACGGCGAGACGCACATCTCCGCGATCGACGCCGAGCGGATGCTCTCGGTTGTCGGCAACGACGACCTCTCCCCCATCGCCGGCGAGGTTCGCGCACGCCTCGCCCGCGTCGTCGAGCGTTCCGCGAGGATCTGAGCGTGAGTCTGTTTTCCCGCACGCCGAGCACGGACGCGGCCGGTCTCGACGAACGGCTCGGAGGCCGGGACGTCTATGTGCTCGACGTCCGCCAGGCGGGCGAATGGCGCCGCGGACACATCCGCACGTCGGTGAACCTGCCGCTGCCGCAACTGAAGCGGAAGCTCGAGGCGCTGCCCCGCGACCGGACGATCGTCGCCGTCTGCGCGAGCGGACACCGGAGCGCGGCGGCCGCCCGCGTCCTTCGCCGTGCCGGGTTCGAGGTCGAGAACCTCAAGGGCGGGATGCACGGCTGGAACCGGGCCGGCCTGCCGGTCGAACGGCGCGGCCGCTAGGCGGCG
>Ga0265336_10001616_pt1 | contig 10051 bp, 9 predicted proteins | sample 42119metaG_FD_193583 | JGI IMG/M metagenome (GOLD analysis project Ga0265336, IMG submission 193583) | Rhizosphere microbial communities from Carex aquatilis grown in University of Washington, Seatle, WA, United States - 4-21-19 metaG | ecosystem: Host-associated > Plants > Roots > Rhizosphere >...
TCCGGTGAAGCTGGTCGAAGTGCGCGTGCCGGATCTCGGCATGAAGAAATTCGGAGTTGATCTCAAAGTTGGCGAGGCGGTTTCCGGCGACATGGCTTTCACAATTCCAAAAACCACGCCGCTATCGCAGCCGTATTGGCTCCGCGAGCCGGCCACGGCGGGGATGTTTCGCGTGGCGGAGACGAAGCTCATCGGTCAGCCGGAAAATCCGCCGCCGTTTATGGCCGAATATGTTTTCGAAGTTGGCGGCCAGACGCTGGTCATTCCAGACGAGCCACTGGCGTTGGAGACGGCGGGCAAACCGATGCGTCGGCTGGCGGTGATATCGCCGGTGTCGCTGAAGTTTGGTTCCGGCGTCGCGCTCTTCGCGCCTGGGACAAAGAAAACTGTCGAAGTTGAAATCACCGCCGCGCGCGCAGATGTGAGCGGCACACTCCACATCGAGTCGCCGGCAGATTGGAAGATTTCACCCGCCAGCCAGCCGTTCAAAATCGCGAAGGCCGGGGACAAAATGAAGTTGGCGTTCACCGTCACCGCGCCGGCGCAGGCGGCGTCCGGTAGTTTTCTCGCCGTGGCGGAAATCGGCGGGCAAAAATTCAGCAATGGGCGATATGAGATCCGTTACGATCACATTCCCGTTCAATTGCTGCAGTCGGCGGCGCGGCTGAAGGTTGTAGCTTTTGATTACGCGATTCGCGGAAAGGCCGTCGGCTATCTGCCCGGCGCGGGGGACGACACGGCGGAAGACCTCGCGCAGCTTGGCTATGCGGTCACGACGCTCACGGGCGCGGATTTGACTGCGGAAAAATTGCGCGGGCTGGATGCGGTCGTCATCGGCGTGCGGGCGTTCAACGAGCGCACCGACTTCGCGGCGAATTTCCCCGCGCTGCTCGCTTGGGTCGAGCAGGGCGGCACCGTCATCGCGCAATACAACCGCCCCAACGGCCTGCGCGCACAGCAGCTCGGCCCTTATCCGTTGTCCATCCAGGGCCAGGCCCCGCCGCTGCGCGTGACTGATGAGAATGCCCCCGTCACTTTCCTGCTGCCCGACCACCCGGCGCTCAACGTGCCGAACAAAATCACCGCCGCCGATTTCGCCGGCTGGGTGCAGGAGCGCGGCGCGTATTTTGCGAGTCAGTGGGACGACCGCTACGCCGCGCCGCTCGCCATGAGCGACCCCGGTGAGAAGCAGCCCAACAGCAGCCTGCTCATCGCAAAGGACGGTAACGGCTACTACGTCTACACGAGCCTGGCGTTTTTCCGGCAAATGCCCGCCGGCGTGCCCGGCGCCTACCGGCTATTCGCGAATCTGGTTTCACTCGGAAAATGAAACATCCCACTGCGGCTGAATCATCCGAAAGCGAAACGGAAGCGACGGGCTTGCCGTTTTTCCATTCCTGGAAAGGTGTTTATCTCTTTGTCCTCGGCAGTTTTGTTTTTTGGGTGGCGTTGCTCGTGGCGCTGACAAAATACTTTTCATGAGTGCGCTCGACTTCGTTGTCCTGATTGGTTCGATGCTCGGCATCGCCGGTTATGGCATCTGGCGCACGCGCGGCCGCCGCAGCCTGGAAACCTACCTGCATGGCGACCGAAAGACGCCGTGGTTTGCCATCGGCCTTTCGGTGATGGCCACGCAGGCCAGCGCCATCACATTTCTCTCCACGCCCGGCCAGGGCTACCTCGGCGGACTTGGCTTCGTGCAGATTTATTTTGGTGTGCCGTTGGCGCTCATCATCATCGCCGTTTTTTTCCTGCCCATTTTCCGCCGGTTGAACGTTTATACCGCCTACGAATTTCTGGGCCGACGGTTTGACGGCAAGACCCGCCTGCTGGGCGCGGCGTTGTTTCTGGTGCAACGCGGCCTCGGCGCGGGCCTGACGATTTACGCGCCGGCGATTGTTCTGACAACCGTCTTTGGCTGGCCGCTGGATCTGACGATCATTTGCAGTGGGCTGCTGGTCATCATCTACACCGTGGCCGGCGGCAGTGACGCCGTGACCGTCACACAAAAATACCAGATTGGAATCATTTTCGCGGGCATGGTCACCGCCTTTTGCCTGTTGGTGGCGAAGCTGCCTTCCGGACTCAGCTTCACGGACACCCTGGCGCTGGCGGGCGGATTTCAGAAACTCAACGCGGTTAACTTTTCCACCAGCATTCACGAACGCTACACCTTTTGGTCGGGATTGCTTGGCGGGACGTTCCTGATGCTGTCCTATTTCGGCACCGACCAGTCGCAGGTGCAGCGTTACATTTCCGGCGCGTCGTTGCGCGAAGGCCGGCTCGGCCTCATGTTCAACGCCGTCTGCAAAATCCCGATGCAATTCAGCATCCTGCTGCTCGGCGTCCTGATCTTTGTCTTCTATCAATTTGAGCCGCCGCCGCTGTTTTTCAATCCGACCTCCACTCAATATCTCGTGGCACACAACGCTGATGAAAAGCTGCGGGCTTACGAAGCTGATTTTAATTCGGCCCACGCCCAGGCGCGCCAGCAACTCGAGGGCTGGGTGAAAGCCAGGCACGATGGCGATCAATCGGCTGCGGCCGCCGCGTTTACCGCCGCCTCGGCCGCGCATCAGCAAGGCGAGCAAATTCGCGCCGCCGCCAGCGACGAAATGCCGGCCAAAAAAACCGGCGCGACGGCGAACGATGCCGATTACGTATTCATCACGTTTATCCTCCACCAACTGCCGCACGGTGTCATCGGCCTGCTCGTCGCGGCATTTTTCGCCGCCGCGCTGTCCTCGAAATCAGCCGAACTCAACGCGCTCGGCTCATGCACCACCATTGATTTTTACCGCCATCTCATCAAACGCGACGCGACCGACGCCGCCTGCGTGATCGCATCAAAGTGCTTCACCGCGTTTTGGGGACTTGTCGCCATCGGCTTCGCGCTCTACGCGCATCTCGCGGAAAACCTGATCCAGGCCGTCAACATACTCGGCTCCATTTTTTACGGCGTGATGCTCGGCCTGTTTGTCGTGGCGTTTTTTGTCCGGCGCGTCGGAGGCACGGCGGTCTTTTGGGCGGCGGTGGCGGCGCAAACGCTGGTATTCATCCTCTATTTCAGTCTCACCATTTCCTATCTCTGGTATCCGCTCATTGGTTGCGCGGCTTGCGTGCTGTTGAGCCTGATCATTCAGGCCGCGCTCGGCGAAACCAGCAAATCCGCGCCAGCGTCTCAAGTTTCATGAGTTCTTCACCGGTAATCTGTTTTGGCCAGCAACCGTGCGGGTTCTTCCCGCGCCGCTTCCTGTTCGCCAAAATCCAGACCGCCCGCCGGCTGCAATCGGAAATCGGCGGCGAGATTGTCTTCTTCTGCCACGACAGTGACCACGACCCGCGCGAGACGCACACCATTTTGCGTCATCGCAAAACCGGCGAACCGGCAATGCTGAACTTTGCCTTCGCGAACAAAATCCAGCGGAAATTTTCGCCGCAATACCTGAAACAAATTGCCGCCGGCTGGCAGGACAAGACGGTGCTCCAATTGCCGAATTACGTTGGCCATCCACTGATCAACATTTTCAAGAAAGTTTCCGCCGACAATGTTGCCGACTATTGCCTGGAAATGTATCGTGGCATGGGCTTGCTGGATGGCGTCCGCGTGGTGCGTTCCAGCGACCCGGCCGTGCGCCGCGCGGCCCGTGACGTGATGGAATTTTTCGTGGACGTGCCGTATGAAAATGAAATAGTCCGAGCGCGATGCGTTGGAGTTCAAGCTTTAACTTGCTCCGGGGACACGCTGAAGTGTGAACTCCAACTCCACGAAGGCGGTGATTCCTACGTCACTTTACCGACGACGACCTTCAGCAAAGAACAGGTCAGCCCGGCGCGCGACACCCGGCTGCGCTGGATGCAATCGGTCGTGCATTGCACGCATTACATTGCCGGTCCCGGCGAAAAAGCCTATCTTCGCCAGGAAGAAGCGCCGGAAATCACCTTTATAAATCGCGATGCCATTGACCACCATGAGGAAGCCTACACTGAAATCCCGTCCTGAACTCGCGCCGTTGCTGGCTTTTGGCGCGCATCCTGACGACATCGAATTCGGCTGCGGTGGCGTGATTGCGCAGGAAACGCGGGCAGGCCGGAAAGTCCATTTTGTCATTTGCTCGCGAGGTGAAGCCGGCTCTCACGGAACGCCGGCGCAACGCGTTGCCGAGGCCAAACAATCCGCCGCCATTCTGGGCGCAACGATTGAATTCATCGAACTCGACGGCGACGCGCATCTGGAAGTCCGCGCCGCCCACGCCATCAAACTGGCGGGCATCATTCGCCGCGTTCGTCCGGACATCGTGTTGGCGCCGAGTTTGGTCGAGAACCAGCATCCGGATCATGCGAAGCTGGGACAACTCGTGCGTGATGCCTGTCGGCTCGCCCGTTACGGCGGCGTCAAGGAATTGCGCCGGGCGCCATCCCATGCCATCGAGCAATTATTTTATTATGCGGTGACGTCCGAAGCCGAACCATCGAACATCACACCGGTGCTGATTGACGTTTCCGCGCCGGATGTCCTCAAGGCGTGGACCCTGGCGATGGAAGCCCATGCTTCGCAGATGTCCACCCGCAATTACGTGGAACTGCAACTCACCCGGGCGCGGCTGCGCGGATTACGCGCTGGCGGCTGCCACGCCATCGCTTTATTTCCAAATGACCCGCTGGTGCTCGACACATTGGTTTGCCTGAATCGAAGCGCGAGGCGATTTTAATTTTAACCACGGATGGACACAGATAAACTCGGGTATGATTTTGCGCGTCCTGAAAAAGCGCGCCGGCGTCTTGGCGTGCGCCGCCCTCTGGCGCCTTGCATCCGCCTCTCGTTGGAACAGCGGCAGAAGGCTTCCGCAGTCCAAGACCTCGCGGAATCATTCAGCCGGCTTTCAGATGCGGACACAATTTTTGTTTAACTCCTGAAAACTGAATGAACGCCGCTGCGCACAAACATTTGTCCAAACGCGACTCCGTGATACGCCGTCTCATCCGCGAGCACGGGAAATGTGATCTCACGCCGGAGACTCGCCGGCCGCCGTTTCAATCGCTCGTGCAAGCCGTCGCGCACCAGCAGCTCAACGGCACGGCGGCGAACACAATTTTGACCCGGTTCAAAAAATTATTTCCCGGCCGGAAATTTCCGCGCCCGGAGGATTTGGCGAAGGTGACGGACGCGCAAATCCGCGCCTGCGGTTTTTCGTTCGCCAAAATCAAATCCATCCGCGACATCACGGCAAAAGCGCTCGACGGCACCATTCCGTCCTCGCGGCAAATCGTGAAATTGTCCGACGACGAAATCGTCGCGCGGCTCACCGAGGTTCGCGGTGTCGGGCGCTGGACGGTGGAGATGCTGCTGATTTTCCAGCTTGGCCGGCCCGACGTTTTGCCGGCGGACGATTTCGGAGTGCGCACCGGTTTCCGCCTTGCCTACAGAAAACGCGAAATGCCCAAGCCGAAGGAACTGCTGGCCTTCGGCGAAAAATGGAAGCCGCATCGGACGACCGCCGCGTGGTTTCTCTGGTGCGCGGCCGATGCGGCCAAGGACGCGGCGAAGAAAAAGAAGTGACTCCGGGCCGCGTTTTGGCTACAAAATACCCTTTGGGCATAATCCAACAGACAATTGAGAGAAATTGCAATCGATGAACGAGAAATATCCACATGGTATTGGACCGGGTGGCAATTGGTTAATTTTCGCGGGTCTTCCATTGTCAATTTACGCGATTTTCTTTGCATCTACCGTTCCACATGATCGATTAGCCAATTTTGTTGGCGAGAAGTTTCTCCCCTACATTCTTTTTTTTGTGCCGGCGGCGATTATGATTGCTGGCATGGGTTTGTATAACCACTTTCCCAAGCGGCTTATCATTCCATTTGGCGTTGCTGGTTGGGTGGTTCACTTTGGAATATTTTATTGGTTCTTTTGGTTTGGACCAGGTGCTACAGGAAATTAATTTAATTGTGAAGATGAAACATTTGCTGTCATTGGAAAAATTGCCGATCTCGGACATTGAGAAAATCCTGCGGGATTCCGTCACGTTCAAGCGCGAGCGGGCGCGGCGCGACCGGATTCCGCTGGCGGGACAGGTCTGGGCGCTGCTGTTTTCCAAGTCGTCCACGCGGACGCGGGTTTCGTTCGAGGTCGGCATCCGCGAACTGGGCGGGCAGACGATGTTTTTGAGCGCCAGCGAGCTTCAGCTTGGCCGCGGCGAATTGATCCAGGACACCGCGCGGGTGCTGGGCCGGATGGTTCAGGGCGCGGTCATCCGGACCTTCGCGCAGAGCGACGTGGAGCAATTCGCGGAGTTTTCCAAAATCCCGACGCTCAACGCGCTCACCGACGAGGAGCATCCGTGCCAGATTCTCACGGACATTTTCACGTTCAAGGAATTGAACGGGCCGATTTCGAACAAGGTGGTGACGTTCATCGGCGACGGCGCGTGCAACGTGGCGCGCTCGTGGATTTTTGCGGCGGCCAAGCTGAATTTCGAGCTGCGCATCGCCGCGCCAAAAAAATTCCAGCCGGCCCGCGAGATTTTGGAACGGGCGGGCGGAAAAATCTCCTGCACCACGGACGTTGAGAAGGCCGCGAAAGGCGCGGACCTGCTTTACACCGACGTGTGGGTTTCGATGGGCAAGGAAGAAGAATCCGCCGACAGGCTCAAGGCATTCGCCGGCTACCAGATCAACCAGAAGCTGGTGAAGCTGGCCAAGGCGGACGCGCTGGTGATGCACTGCCTGCCGGCGTATCGCGGCAAGGAGATTGATGCCGAGACGTTCGACGCGCACGCCGGAACGATTTTCACGCAGGCCGAAAACCGGCTGCACGTCCAGAAGGCAATTCTGAACTGGACGGTAGCGAATTGAAAGCGCGATAATCGCTGGTAGAAGTTTATGGCAACTGGCCGCGACAACCAAATCACAAAACAAATTGGCGAGTATCTTGTCGCTTCCGCGCTAGGCAGGATTGGTCTTGTTGCCGCAACCTTTTCCGGCAACGTCCCCGAATATGACATCGTCGCCACCGATTCAAAATATCATTCAGTTCCAGTGCAAGTAAAAACCTCAAATGGCGGCTCTTGGCAATTTGACAATCGTCACTTTGTTGAAATTTACCTGAAAGGGAAAAAACAAATTGTTGGGCGTCCCCGCTCGCTTCCAAAAAATCTCGTTTGTGTTTTCGTTGCTTTGTCGCCTCGATATGGCGAAGAGAGATTTTATGTCCTGTCATTAAGAACGCTTCAAAGGCGAATCATTTCAGGATTGAAAAAATATCTGAAAAGATTTGGTGGAGTGCGGCCCAAAAGATTTGATTCATTTCATGGCGCGATTGGAGAAGAAGACCTCTCTCGATTCAGAGATGCTTGGGTTTCAGAATTTAGAGACAAGCAGGGTTTGGTAATTCACGCTATGGAAAACTAAAGCTGTATTCGATTTTCAGATTGCAAACTGCCGCAGATACTTCACGGCCACCCTCAAATCCTTCGGCCACGGCGCGGTGATGGTCACGGTTGCGCCGGTGACGGGATGCGGCAGGGTCAATTCCTCCGCGTGCAGCGCGGCGCGCGAAATCAGCGGGCGCTCCTCGCGTCCGGGCTTGAGCCGGAAATCCCGCTTGAGCCGCGAGAGCCAGAGCGGTTTGCCGCCGTAAAGCTCGTCGCCGACGACGGGAAAGCCTGCGTGACGCAGATGGACGCGAATCTGGTGGGCGCGCTCGATGAAGGGCAGGCAGCGCAGCAGCATCCAGCCGGAAAAGATTTCCAGCAACTCAAATTGCGTTTTTGATTGCTTGCCTTCCTTTGGATTCACACAAAACAGCCCGGCTTTGACCGGATGCGGCGCGAGCCGTGCGTCCACCTCGAATTGTTCCGTCCCCGGATTTCCTTGCACGAGCGCGACGTATTTTTTGACCGGCTTTCCGGAGCTGAATAAATTTGCTAGCACGACGAGTGCCGGTTTGTTTTTCGCCAGCAAAAACACGCCGGTGGATTCGGGGTCGGGCCGGTGTGCGTTGGCGAGATAAGTCAGATTGCGTTCGCGCGCCCACGGTTTTTTGTCCGCGATGCCGGCGTGGAGCAATCTCATCAGATTCGGGCGGTTCGGATCGTCGCGGTCGGGCGAGGCCGGCAATCCGGCGGGTTTGTCGAGCGCGAGCAGGTGTTCATCCTCGAACAGGGCGGGGATTTCCCAGAACTCGCGCGTGGCGGGCGACGAGAGTTTGATGGCCGCGCTCACACGGCTTATCTGGCGCCAACGGCTTGCTTCTGAAAGGCCGGGATGTCGCGAAACTGGCGGTTGGCCTCGACCTGGATCCACTGGTTGAACACTTCGCTCTCCCGCGCGCTCCGCAGGCGGGCGGTGAATTGCGGCAGGTCGGCGTTCATGGCCTTCACATCCACCGGCTTCCGGGACAGGACATACACGACGAAGCCGCCGTCCTCGGTTTCAACGAATGGGCTTGCGTGAGCGGCTGGCGTGTTCGCGACGATGCGCAGAAATTGATTCAGTTGCAGACGATCGCCGAGTTCCGGCAGTTCCTGCGTGCTCAAAGAAAACGGCGGCAGCACTTCGGGCCGCTGGCCGACGGCGATGCAGGCAGACGCAAAGGTGTGTCCGGCGATCAGTTGGCCGGCCAGCGCGGGGGCGAAATTGGTCCCGGCGCGCTGCGCGAGCATCGTGGCTGCCACCGTCCGGTAATCCTGCGTCACGCGGTCGCGGATTTGATCCAGCGTCGGGATTTCGCTGGGCAGTTTCTTATCGAGCGCAATCACGTAAAGGGCCGTGGAGCCGAGGATCGGGCCGGCGAGCGGGTCGTCGGCGGTCAGCGCGAAGGCGGCCTTGGTGAACGCCGGCGGCGCGGCGAATTCCTCCGGCCCATACTGGCTGGCGAACGGCGCGGTGAGATGCGCGGTCAGTCCTTTTTGTTTCGCGACGGTGGCGAGATTGTCCGCCCGCAGCGGGTTCAGGTTGAAAACCGCGTTGGCAAACTCGTTTGCCTGCGTCCGCGCGTCAAGCAGAAGCGCACGCTGGCGGATCAGCCCCTCGCGGATTTTGGCCTTGGCCTCGTCGGGCGTCTTGGCGTCGGGGAATTCCCCCATTCCATATTGCTGGAACAGCGCGTTCACGTTTTCCTCAAGATTCGTCTTGGCCCACTCGGCCTTGGACTGGGCGAGAAAGTTCGTCAGGTTGAACTCGATATAGCTGACCTGCACGCGGTCGGGCAGGCGGTATTGCGCCAGATAGTTCGTGTAAAACTGCGCGACAACGGAGGGCGCGACGGCGACCTGCGCCAGATAATTCGACGCCGAGAAAAAAACAATCTGCGCGGACACCTCCTGAAAATCGCGTTGGTAGGCGGCGGCGGCTTCCTGCGGCGTGACCAACGCGCCGGCCAGACCCAGCGTCTGGATCAGTTGCTGGATGACCACGTCGTCGCTGGCAAAACGCTCGAAATCGTCGGCGGTCAAGCCCTCTGACGCAATCAATTTGACAAACGTCTGCATGGGGACGGACTGGCTGGACAACCCCAACGCCTTCGACAGTCCCGGCGATTGGAGCATTTCACTCGCCGCATCCGCCGCCGTTTTCTCGGTGACGTGAATGCCGAGGGACTCCGCTTTTTTCGTGAGCATGAGGCGGAGATAAATTTGCTGTTCCAACTCCTGGTTCTTGATGTTTGGGTTGCGGTCCGGCCATTCGTGGTTGCGGAGCCAATAATACAGGTAAAACTCGCGCCGCGCGTCTTCAAATTCCTGCGCCGTGATTTTGTGGCCGTAAAGCGAACCGTAGCCGGCGGCGCCGCCGATGCCGCTGTTGCGCGTGGCCGGGGCGGCACCCCAGTAGAGAAATGAAATTACCGTGAGGCCGGCGATGATCCACCACAGCCACTTCGAATGTTTGCGAATTGTCCCGATCATAGTGAAAAAATGGAATGTTCAGCTTAACCAGACGGCGGGAACATGGCAAACGCAAAAGCGCGGTCTTTCCGCTGGTAATCCTAATCTGTGATCTCAATCGTTATCGCTTGGTTCCGGGTGAAATGGAGCAGGATGACGATTAC
>Ga0265336_10001624_pt1 | contig 10011 bp, 7 predicted proteins | sample 42119metaG_FD_193583 | JGI IMG/M metagenome (GOLD analysis project Ga0265336, IMG submission 193583) | Rhizosphere microbial communities from Carex aquatilis grown in University of Washington, Seatle, WA, United States - 4-21-19 metaG | ecosystem: Host-associated > Plants > Roots > Rhizosphere >...
ACCGGTCAAGTAAAGTGCCCCTATAGATAAACACAAAATACCGCCTATTAAAATGCCAGGCTTTCTCATAAATTGCCTCCCTATATTGAAATACCCTTTAAGTATACTTGCTAATTTTGAAAAAGGCAAGTCTACACCACTATATTTTGATTAATCATAAATATTCTTATTATATACTGATTTATAAAAGCAAAGGTAAGGTTATGTTAAGTTTTGGTTAAGCTGATCCTTTAAAAACTGCCTATTTCGAGATTAATTCCTTTACAGCCTCTTTTTCTGCCAATAATTCATCCAAGGTGGCTTTGATCTTTGCTTGGGCAAATTCATTGTGTTTCAGGCCCTGGACGATCGAACATTGCCTCCCATCAGAGCGCAATGGAAATCCAAACATGATCCCAGTCTCGGTCCCGTAACTGCCATCAGAAGGGACGGCCGCTGAAAAGAACTCCCCTTCAGGTGTCGGCGTTATGATATGGCGCACCGTGTCGATCACCGCATTGGCTGCGGAGGCCGCGGACGAAAGCCCTCTGGCCTTGATCACCGCTGCGCCGCGTTTTTGCACTGTTTCGATAAAAGCCCCTTTAAGCCATGCCTCATCCTTGATCACCTCGACGGCCGTGCGGCCGCCTATGGTCGCATGATAAAAATCAGGATACTGAGTGGCTGAATGGTTCCCCCAGATCGCGACATTTTTAACCTGATCAACCGCCACACCGGCCTTTTGCGCCAGCTGGGCGACGGCCCTGTTATTGTCCAGCATCATCATGGCAAAGAAATTCTTTTCCGGAATGTTCTTGCAGCTCCTCTTGGCGATCAAGGCATTCGTATTGCAGGGATTTCCGACGACAAGGACCTTGCAATCGGGCTTGGCATTATCAGACAAGGCCCGGCCTTGCACCGTAAATACGCCGCCGTTGATCTTTAAAAGGTCGCCTCGCTCCATGCCATCCTTGCGCGGCACACTGCCGATAAGCAACGCCCAGTCAATGTCTTTAAAAGCGGCATTCGGGTCGGATGATATGGTGACCTGGCTCAGCCTTGGAAAAGCACAGTCATCCAGCTCCATGACAACGCCTTGAAGGGCCGGCAGGGCCTTTTCTAATTCCAATAAACTTAGTTCAACTTCCGTGTCCTTCCCAAACATTTCTCCGGCGGCAATGCGGAACAATAAGGCATACCCGATCTGGCCTGCCGCACCTGTCACCGCGACTTTAATTTTTTTTGTCATGACGGCCTCCTGTTATTACCCCTGGCAACATGCGTCTTGCCTTTTGTACTTCTTCCAGTTCTATTTCCCCAAAAACTATTTCCTGCCGATCGCCGCTTCCCCGCGCGATGATCTCTCCCCACGGGGATATGATCATGCTGTGGCCATGGGCCTGGATCCCACGGCTGTCCGTGCCTACCTGGTCAGGGGCCAAGACATAGGCTAAATTTTCGATCGCCCGGGCCCGAAGAAGGACTTCCCAATGGGGAATGCCTGTCTTTCTGGTAAAGCATGACGGTACGGCTAAAACATCAACGCCGTTGTGTGCATACTCTTGATATAACGAGGGGAAACGCAGGTCATAGCAGATCGAAAGTCCCACCTTGAAATCACCGAGCTTGGCTGTTGCCGGCCGTCGGCCAGGCCGGAAGGTGTCTGATTCCTTGATCCATTTTTCCCCGATAAGGGCGTCAAATAAATGTATTTTACGGTATTTGGCCGTGATCTTTCCCTGAGGATCGATCAGGACCGATGAGTTGTAGGCTTTGGAATCTGTGGCCTTCTCTAATATGGAACCGAGCAAAAATGAAACTTTGCACCTTTTAGCTAAAGCGACAAACGCTTCCGTTGAAGGGCCTGGAATGATTTCTGTTACCTTGGCCAATACGCCTTTATCCTTGGTGTCACCGCGATAATTAAACACTTCCGGCAAAAGGATAAATTTCGCTTTTTGGGCGATCGCTTCGCGGGACATGCTCAGGGCCTTGTCGAGATTCGATCGGCTGTCCTGAGTTGCTGATAACTGTAAAAGAGCTACCTTCAATGTTCCCTTTTCCTTGGTCATCGTGGCTATTGGATCATTTGGCAACGGGAGCCTTTAACATTTCCCCGTATTCTTTATAACAGCTCGTATAAAAGGATTGTTTCTTTAGCTCGGTGCGCCAGGCTGCTAATTTAGGATACGCGCCCAGGTCAACCTTGGCCATCTCCGCCGGCTCAAGGAGTGCCAATAAAATAATATCAGCCACTGATATTTCCTGGCTGACAATATATTTATGCTGGGTCAGCTGTTTTTCAATGATCGGGAAATATTGTTTCAGGAACTCTTCTCCGTCAGCGATCGCTTTTTCATTGACCGCCATGCCCCTTAAAGGCGCAAAAAGACGGTTATACACCACCGGAATAAAATTGGCCCCGATATGCATGGAAATAAAATCGATCCATTGCTCGATGGTGGCGCGCTTTTTAACATCTTTTGGGTAAAGAGGTGAATTATTCTTGTCGCATAGGTATTTGCAGATGGCATTGCTTTCAAATAAATAAAAGCCATCGTCGTCCATGGCCGGGACCTTGCCCACCGGATTGATCTTAAGGAACCATTCCTTCTTTTGTTCCCCTTCGCGTAAATTAACGGGCTGCCATTTATGCTCGATGCCGAGGAAACTGGCCGTTAGCCGGACCTTGATGGCCGGCCCTGAAAGATCTGAACCGTAGATAGTTAACATGACAATCTCCTGTTTTTCTGGATTCCCGCTTTCTGTCGTATTAACCGACACTCGCAGCTGCTCGCGGGAATGACATTTAATATTGTTTGGCGACCCCAGCGGGATTTGAACCCGCGCTGCAAGCTTGAAAAGCTTGTGTCCTGACCAGGCTAGACGATGGGGTCAAAATGGTGACGCAGGTTTTAAATGGTAGACGTCACCATTTAATCCGTCAAGAACAAAATTTATTCCTCTTCATGGCTGACCACATGGGCAACGGATGAAAGTTTGTCGCCATCTTCCATGCTGATCAGGCGAACACCCACCGCACTGCGGCCGGTCTCGCGGATCTCTGATGGCGAAGAACGCACCACCATCCCTTTTTTGGTCACGACCATAATCTCATCCTCATCAGAAACAGCCATGACGCCGACCACCGCCCCGTTCTTGTCGGTGATCTTCACGTTGATGATGCCTTTGCCCCCGCGTGATTGGGTGCGGTAATCCGCAAAGTCTGAACGTTTGGCATATCCTAATTCGCAAACAGACAATAACTTGGCGCCTGTCTTGTCGACTTCCGGAGAAAAAACCAGCATTCCGACGACAAAATCACCCTTGGCAAGGCTGATACCACGCACTCCCTTGGCCGAACGGCCCATGTCGCGCAATTGTTTTTCAGGGAAGCGCAGGGAAATGCCCTGGCGTGTCGCCAAAAGCACATCTTCCTTGCCATTACTTAAACCTACCCCGATCAACTCATCGTCCTTTTCTAATCCGATACCGACGATACCCCCCTTGCGGGGATTATTATACGCGGAGACCTTGGTCTTTTTGACCTGGCCTAATTTGGTGGCGAAGACCAGGAACTGGTCTTCTCTAAATTCTTTGACCGCCACAATGGCGCTGATCTTTTCCTCGGGCTTGAAGGACAGCAGATTGACAATGGCCTTGCCTCGGGCCGTGCGGGAGGCCACGGGGATCTCATAGACCTTAAGCCATCGCACAGCGCCTAAATTAGAAAAGATCAATAAAAAGTCCTTGGAGGAAGCCACGAACATGCGCTCCACAAAATCTTCATCTGAGGTGGTCATCGCTGTGACCCCTTTGCCGCCGCGCTTTTGCGAACGGTAACCGTCCACCGACAGCCGTTTAACATAGCCTTTATTGCTGATGGTGATGGCCATGTCCTCGTCGGCGATCATGTCCTCGATCTCAATATCTTCCGCGCGGCCGGCGATCTCGGTGCGGCGTTCATCCGCGTATTTCCTCTTGAGCTCGGCTAGTTCCTCTTTGATGATGGCATCGACCCGTTTCTCAGAAGCCAGGATAGAGCGGTAATTATCAATATCTTTTAAAAGCTGTTGATATTCCGCCTCGATCTTGTCGCGTTCCAAGGCGGCCAGGCGCTGCAGCTGCATTTCCAAAATAGCCTGGGCTTGCGCGTCGGATAGGTCAAATTTCTTGATCAACGATTCTTTCGCGTCCCCAGTCGTCTTGGAGGCCCGGATCGTTTTGATGATCTCATCTAAATATTTGAACGCGATCTTCAAGCCTTCTAAGATATGGGCCCGACGGACAGCCTTGTCCAGGTCAAATTGCGTGCGCCTGCGGATAACAACATGGCGATGGGCGATATAGTGGGCCATCAGCTGCTTTAGGTTCAAGACCTTGGGCGATTTGTTGACCAGGGCCAAATTGATGATGCCAAAGGTGACTTCCATCTGGGTGTGCTTATAAAGATAGTTAAGCACAATATTGGCATCCACATCCCGGCGCAGTTCAATAACGACCCTGATGCCTTCCTTGTCGCTTTCATCCCGGATATCCGTGATCCCGTCGACCTGTTTGTTCTGGACCAGGTCTGCCATGTTGAGGATCAGGTTGGCCTTGTTGACCTGATAGGGCAATTCGGTGATGATGATGGCCTCTCGGTTGCCTTTTTGCTGTTCAATGCTGGCGCGGGCCCGGATCGTGACCTTGCCCCGTCCGGTATTGTACGCATCCACAAATCCTTCCCTGCCGCAGATGATACCGGCGGTGGGAAAATCAGGGCCTTTGACAAATTTCATCAGGTCCTTGATCGCCGCTTCCGGGTTGTCCACTAAATGTACGATGCCGTCGATGATCTCGCCCATATTATGCGGGGCCATGTTGGTGGCCATGCCGACCGCGATCCCTGAGGACCCATTGACCAAAAGATTGGGGACCATGCCCGGCAGGATATCCGGTTCTTCCAGCGACCCGTCGAAATTAGGGCTGAAATCCACGGTTTGCTTCTCAATGTCGTTGAGCATTTCCTCGGAAACGGAGGCCATGCGCGCTTCGGTATAACGCATCGCCGCGGCCGCGTCCCCGTCAATGGAACCAAAGTTCCCCTGGCCGTCGATCAAAGGATACCTCAGCGAAAAGTCTTGTACCATGCGCACCATGGTGTCGTACACGGCGGAATCCCCATGCGGATGGTATTTACCCAGCACTTCCCCGACGATACGCGCACTTTTCTTATAAGGCTTGTTGTGCTCCAGATTCAATTCCCTCATGGCATAAAGGATGCGCCGATGCACCGGCTTTAAGCCATCCCGCACGTCCGGCAATGCCCGGCCGACGATAACGGACATGGAATAGGAAAGGTAGGAATTCTTCATTTCCTCTTCGATATAAACAGGGATAATGCGTTCTTTCTTGTTCAAATCACGTGACATACCTATTACCTTTCTTTAACTATTGCGGGTCCTGTCTCGGCCTTGCTGCTGCCGTGCTCCTCTTGGCGAATTGCTGGCCTATCAGCGGCCAGAAAAGGGTCTCACTGAATAGATGACTTGAGCGCTTGTCGTGCGCTCGGCAACATCAATTCCGAGCCACCCGCCGCATATTATCCATGCTTTCTATTTGAATCCCATTTATTAAATATCCAAATTCTTGACTTCATGCGCATAGTTTTCGATGAATTGACGCCTGGGCTCTACCTCGTCGCCCATGAGCATGGCAAAGGTCTTGTCTACTTCCACCGCATCTTCCAGGACCACTTTAAGGATGGTACGCCGCTGTGGGTCCATGGTGGTGTCCCAAAGCTGCTGCGGGTTCATTTCCCCCAAACCTTTATAACGCTGGGTGTGCATGCCTTTTTTGGCGGATTCGCGGACATAATGAAGGATGTCCACGACGGACATTAATTCCGTCTTGTTCTTTTCGTCCTCGATTGTGAACAGCGGTTTAAGGTCCACGCGCGGCTTGCCTTTTTCTTTCTTATCTTTGGCCAGGAGCACTTGCTCTTCGATCGTGCGCTTATAGTCCTGCAAGAATATGTCCAGCTTGTCCAGCCTTTCCTGTAAAGCTTCGATCTCTTCGGATTCAAATATCTCTATATATTGCGTTTCCGTATCGTCCTTGGTGATTTCTGCTAACTCCTTGTCGTCAAAGACATATTCTTCCTGAATACCTGACTTGACCACATAGCGGGGCATTCTCTTCTTTTTAACGTTATATTTCTCGACATAGGAATTAAAATCAACCCCCCTGCGTTTGAGCCGTTCAACGATCATCTCTAATTCCACCAAGGCCTGAAGGATCTCCTGAACTTGGGGCGCTGTAAAGGTCTTCTTTCCTTCGACTTTGGTCAATTTGATGCCGTCAGTACCTAATTCCAGGACAAGATCGTTCATTTCCTTTTCGGTTTGGATATACTCTTCCCTTTTGCCTCTCGTTACCTTATATAAGGGAGGCTGAGCGATATAGACAAAGCCGCCTTCAACCAGCTGGGGCATTTGCCTGTATAAAAGGGTCAGGATAAGGGTGCGGATGTGCGAACCGTCAACATCCGCGTCGCACATGAGGATGATCTTGTGATAACGTAATTTTTCAATATTAAAATCCTCACTGATCCCTGTTCCCAGCGCTGTGATCATGGTGCGTATCTCTTCATTGCTTAATATCTTGTCCAGCCGGGATTTTTCGACATTGAGGATCTTCCCCTTCAGTGGCAGGATGGCCTGGAAGGAACGGTCGCGTCCCTGTTTGGCAGAACCGCCGGCCGAATCCCCTTCAACCAGGTACAGCTCGCACATGGTAGGGTCTTTCTCCGAACAATCCGCCAGTTTACCCGGCAGTCCGCCGGAATCCAGGGCCCCTTTACGGCGTGTCAGTTCACGCGCCTTACGGGCCGCTTCACGGGCACGGGCCGCCATGATGACCTTGTCGATGATCTTGTTGGCCACCGACGGGTTTTCTTCAAAGAATCGGGTCAACGCCTCCAGGGTCATGGAAGCAACCAAGCCATCAACTTCCGAATTGCCTAATTTAGTCTTGGTTTGGCCTTCAAATTGAGGCAGGGGGATCTTGATGGAGATGACCGCGATAAGGCCTTCCCTAGTATCATCCCCGGAAATGCCCACCCCATCCTTGTCTTTAAGCAGGTTCTTGGCCTTGGCATAATTATTGATCGCGCGCGTCAAGGCTGAGCGGAAACCTGAAAGATGGGTCCCTCCCTCGATGGTATTGATGCTGTTGGCATAGGAGTAGACTGTTTCATTGTAGGTATCATTATATTGAAGGGCGACCTCCACATTGATATCGTCCTTTTCTTTTTCAAAATAAAAAACCTTGTTATGCAAAGGTGTCTTGTTCTCTGAGAGATGTTCCACGAATGAGATGATCCCTCCTTTGAACAAGAACAAGGACTCTTTGGGTTTTTCCCCGCGCAGATCGACCAGTTTTATCGAAGTACCCTTGTTTAAGAAGGCCAGCTCACGCAGGCGCTTGGCTAAAATGTCGTACGAAAATTTCTGAGTTTCTTTAAAGATCGTTTTATCCGGCTTGAAGGTCACCTTGGTGCCCGTGGATTTTGTTTTTCCGATAGTGGTGAGCTTTGAAACGGTATTGCCCTTCTCATAACGCTGGTGGTAAATATTGCCTTCCCGTTTAACCTCGACCTCAAACCATTCTGAAAGCGCATTAACGCAGCTGATGCCGACGCCATGCAACCCGCCGGATACTTTATAACTGTCCTTGTCGAATTTACCGCCGGCGTGCAAGGTGGTCAAGACCACTTCAACGGCCGGTTTCTTTTCGGTCTTGTGCATATCCACCGGAATACCGCGGCCATTGTCAATGACCGAGATGGACTCATCATGATTGATCACTGTTTCAATGGCCGTGCAATAGCCGGCCAAAGCCTCATCGATGGCGTTGTCTACCGCTTCATAGACCAGGTGGTGCAGGCCGCGGCTTGACGTGTCCCCGATATACATGGCCGGACGCATGCGAACAGCCTGCAGGCCTTCCAGGACGGTGATGTTGCTGGCATCGTAGGTGCCTTTGTGTTTAATTTCTTTTTCTTCGGTTTTCATAGTCTCCTTATATATAGCGGGTCCTGGCTCGTCGCGTCATTCAGGTGCTCCTGCGAGCAAAATCGGATAGCTCAGCTGTCTTGAAAGGTGGTTTCCCTATTTAGGTCCGGCCACCGTTGCCGTGCGCTCCTGAACGCCGCTACTCGCCACCCGCCGAATTTACGCGCTTAACGCTATAATTTTTACTGCCCTACTTTAAAGCTGATCTTAACGATCGACGGGAATTCTTTCTGTAATTCTTTTAAAAGGCTTTCCCTGTTTAAATTAAGTTTAAACAAACGCATAGAGCTGTTCGCATTGATGATAACACATCCATCCTTGAAATCCGTCACCCTGCTTTCTTTGTCCTGCGATATCCTCTCCCATGCTGTTTGAATGTCCTGGCACGAGCCGCCTTTTGACGACGACATTCGTCCGATCACGCCTGCAACGATGTTTTTAATGGAGTCCATCTAGAGTCTCATTGGAAGGGCAAGATACAAATATTCTTTGAGCCTCAATACACAGGGCTTGTCCGGCCCTAAAAATTCCATCGGGACATATTCCTCATTAATGTTTTTAAGTACATCGATAAAAAACTGCGGATTAAAGCCCACGATCAATTCCTGCTGACCGTATTCCACCATTACTTCCTCGCGGGACTCCCCTACGTCCGGTGTGTTTTTTGAGATCACGAGTTTGTCTTTGAAAAGTTCAAACTTGATGGCCTGAAAATCCGGTGTTGACAGTAAATTTGCCCGACGGATCGCGGCCAACAAATCCTGAGTCTTGACCTTGGCCTTGTTTAATCCTTCCTTGGGGATGACCTGCTTATAATTAGGGAATTCGCCTTCAATGATGCGGGTCGCGATCAATATCCCGTCAATATTAAACAAAACCTGGTTTGTTCCGTTAATTATACTAACCTGGCCTTCATCTTTCAAATTACGGTTGATCTCATTGATCGCTTTAACCGGGATTATAATATGGAAATCTTTTAAGGCGGGCTGGATCAATTTCTTTTCGATCTTAGCCAAGCGTCTTCCGTCGGTCGCTACCATACGTATTACATCCCCTGCTACTTCCAATAATAGGCCGTTTAAAACATACCGTGATTCTTCATACGAAACAGCGAAATTAGTCAGACGGATCATTTCTTTTAAATCTGTTTGTTTAATTAAAATAGCATCTTTATCTTTAAATTCCGGGAATTTAGGAAATTCTTCTTTAGGCAGTCCATTTAATTTAAAACGGCAATTTAAACCTTCAATATCGATCTGGTTATTTTTTCTGGCCACAATAACAACTTCACCGCTTGGTAATTCACGCACAATATCACTAAAACGTTTAGCAGGGATAGTTATGGCCCCTTGTTCATAGACATGCACAGGCAATTCACAGGATATACCGATATCAAGGTCTGTGGTGTTCATTTTTAATAAACCTTCTTTTGTTTCTAAAAGCATATTAGATAGTATAGGCAAGGTTGCTTTTGGTGAAACAATATTACCAACAGTGCTAATGGCGGTTTGAATTTCTTCTTTATTCGTCTTTATTTTCATATTCACAACCCTCTGCTTTTAGTGCTTTCTGGTTAACCTTCAAAACAGCAGTAATCGTATTAGTACTTGTGGATAAATTGAATTAGGAATAAATCCTGTAATATTTTCAATATGTTACAACTGTTAACACCTGTGGATAACCTAGGGACAAGATATACTTCCTATCCACACCTACGCCCTATTCTAATAAAATAGAATTTAAATGGTCAATACTTTTTTTAACTTCCGGACTGGTCATAAAATCTTTTTCTATCTTTTTATAAGCGTGCAAAACCGTTGTATGGTCCTTGCCGCCAAAAGCCGCGCCGATCTCAGGTAAAGAATGCGTTGTTAATTTACGGGTCAGGTACATGGCCACCTGCCTTGGCAAGACCACGTTTTTATTACGTTTCTTTGTTTTCAGGTCAGCCGTGGTCACCCGGAAATAGGCAGCC
>Ga0265336_10001629_pt1 | contig 9970 bp, 31 predicted proteins | sample 42119metaG_FD_193583 | JGI IMG/M metagenome (GOLD analysis project Ga0265336, IMG submission 193583) | Rhizosphere microbial communities from Carex aquatilis grown in University of Washington, Seatle, WA, United States - 4-21-19 metaG | ecosystem: Host-associated > Plants > Roots > Rhizosphere >...
TCATTGCCCACACCCTGCTGATCGGCCTTGTGATCGCGCTCCTGCTGTCTCTTGCGACGTGCGTGCTGGCCCTGTTTGGGACGTTGTTCCGATGAGCCCGGTGGCTGACGACCCGACCACGAAGCCGTGCCCAGGCAAGGGATGGCCGCATGGATCGACAATGCAGCACCACATGAACTGCGCCTGCGCCGGCACCGGCCGCGTCCCGATGGACACGGGGGAGTTGCTTGAGGCGCTGCGGACGCGGTGCGCCGGGGTACGTCCCGGTGGTTACCCGATATTGAGTCCTGTGATTCCTGACGACGCGGATCCCGACGAGATCGCATGGATCGTCACAGTCAGATTGAACTCCGCCTGGATTCCGTTCGATCGCAAGGCGGCTACCCCCGACGAAGCCCTTCGCGCCGCGCTCCAGGAGGTGACGCCGTGACTGACGACCCGACCACGAAGCCGTGCCCGTCGCTCGCCTGTCGCGGGGGAAAGCGATTTGGGGAGCACCACGCGATCACCTGCCACGTCTGCCAAGGCACCGGCCGCGTCCCGAAGACGACTGACGAGCTGCTTGACGCGCTGCAGATCGTCTTGCCCGAGGGCGGTCTGTCGTGGGCTGACCCGCGCGACGACGTCGGGTTCTACGTGCTGCGCGACATCGACGACCCGCACCGGGGGTTCTGGCACGCGGCGAAGGCGTACGACGCGCTCTGCGCTGCGCTCAGGGAGGTGACGCCGTGACTAACGACCCGACCACGAAGCCGTGCCCTGCTGGGCGTATCTACTCGCTCCGCATGACCGGCGAGCATGTCTATACGCACAACCCCGACTGCGAATGCCACGGCACCGGCCGCGTACCGATGGACACGAGGGAGCTGCTGGAGGCGCTGTTCGCGCTCGGGTGGGACGTGAATATTTACCGGACTGCATACGGCGTCCGCGTTGACATCGACAACGGTTCCGACTACCTCACCCCGTCCGGGAAGTTCAATACCCCAGACGAAGCCCTCAGCGCCGCGCTCCGGGAGGTGACGCCGTGACTGAGTCCGAGTGGGCACGCATGTGCGCCGAGATGGTGCTGCGCTGGCCAAGCCAGCAGGCGACCGTCACCCCGCAGTGGATCGCGCTGTGGTACCCGGACGTCCATCAGTTCAGCGGGGAGGAAATGCGCGAGGCTCTCAACCTCTGCGTGATGTCCGAACCACAGTGGATGCCGAACGGTGGGCAGTTGGCCGAGGCGGCGCGGAACATCCGCGCACGCCTGGCGAACAGTGATGAGGAACTCGAGCGCCGCCGGGAGGAGAAGTTGCGCGTCGACCAGCGCCACGCCTGGCTGGACTACGAGAGCCGTCTCAGCCAAGGAGTGACGAACTTGTTACCCCCTGGGTTTGATCGTCCCAAGGCTGGACAGAGCCAGATCGAGGGGTAGTCTGTGTCCCGACCAAGGAGGAACGTATGCCAAGAGTGATGTTCGACTCGGTGAACCCGCTCGCGATCCCCAACAGGACCGCGCTGGTTGCCGGGTATATGGATGGCGCAGTGTCGCAGTGGCCCGCCGGAGCGGCTAGCCGCTTTGGCCGTGTCGCTTGGATCACTGTCAACGGGAGCCACGAGAACGCGGATGTGGCCGACGTCGAGAACGGAGATCTCAACGCTGCCGGCGCGGTCGCTTGGCTGCGGAAAGCAACGAGCCCGCGCCCGACGATCTACACCTCGCGCTCACAGTGGTCGACCGTGGCCGCGGCCGTCCGCAACGCCGGGCTTCACTGCGAGTGGTGGATCGCTGACTGGACCGGGTCCGCGCATTCCCTTGGCGGGGCTGTCGCTGTGCAGTACAGCGACCCGGTTACCTCTGGTGGCCACTTCGACCTGTCGCTGGTCATCGATTCCTCGTGGCCGGTCAAGCCACCGAAGCCAGCACCCACTCCCGACGGCAGCGTCCCGAACCACACGCAGTGGTACTGGCTGCGCTACGTCTTCATCCCTGCCCACTACAAGCCGGTGCTGGTCGACCACGCCTGGGAGGTCGTCTCTGGCGATCCACTCAAGGCGATGGCCCTCGTGGAGAAGTACGCACCGCCAGCGATCCGCAACGCGGCCAGCTGACAAACCGGCACGGGCTGCGGCCCTGCCCAATCAAGGAGACACCTTGCCGAACCTCAAGGTTCCCGTCATCAACCTGAACCCCCCCGGAACTGGCATCACCTCGGCTGCGGCCCCGCTGCTGACCGGCGTGATCCTGGTTGCACTGATCGCGTCCCTCGGGACCGCGCTCATCAACGCGATCGCTGGGAACGCCAGCGCCCTGCACATCCCCCAGGCTGATCTCGTCTGGATCGCAGGCGCATGCACCATCGCCCTCGTCCTGGCCCGCTCGCTGATCGCAGCGTTCCAGAATGCAGGCATCGCGCAGAACGTCGGCTTCATCACGAAGGTCACTGCCGGTCTTGCCACCATCGTCGGTGCGCTGATGACTGGGTTGTACGAGGTCTCCTCGGCGTGGTCCGCCATCGCCGGGAACGTGTCCTCGATCGGCGTGAGCGCCGGCACCACCGCGAAGATCGGCGGCTTCATTGCCTTGTCGGTCGTCGTCGGCCAGGCACTGCAGGCAGCGATCCAGAACTGGAAGGCCGGGCAGCTTCCGCCCGTCACCCCTCCGGCTCCGACTCCGGCTCCCTGACCTTGTGGTTGTCCGTACCGGAAGGTATGTTCTGATGTAGAAAAACCCGCCCCAGGAGGCGCTATGGCTACCGACTCGCTGTCTCTTTTCCCTACCCCTGACACTGGACCCGCATCGCGCAACAGCGACCCGGCCACGTCCCACCAGGCCGCGCTCGACGCGCAGGGGCGCACGCCGTCCCAGCGCCTGCGCCTGCTCTCTGCCTACTTCTGGGCCGGGCCCATCGGCCTAACCGACGAGGAGGCCGCTGAGCACACGGGCATCATCAACAACCGCCGCGCCTGCTGGTGGCGTCGGTGCTCCGAACTCCGGGCCCAAGGGCTGATCGAGAACAACGGCAACACCCGCCTGGGTGACGCCGGGTCCGAGCGCGTGGTGTGCGCCATCACAGGCAAAGGCTACGAGGAGTTCAACGCGGCGTCCGAGAAGTACAGCTTCTCGTGAGCCACACTCTGGAAGACATCGAGGAGTTCGAGGAGCAGCGCGCGGCGTACCAGCGCAAGGCCGATGAAGAGAAGGACAGCCGCGACTACGCCATGCGCGAGGTCTTCGCCACAGGGGAACACACCGTGCAGGAGATCGCTGACGCCGCCGGCATCAGCGCCTCGAGCGCCTACACCATCGTCCAGGACCGGCTGTGTGTGATTACCGGATGCCCGAACAGGGTGAAGGCCAAGGGCCTGTGCAACAAGCACTACACGCAACTACGAAGGGGAGGTTGACCCATGCCGAAGGAACCGAAGGCACTGACGCCCGCTGGGATCCAGGCGTACGCCAAGATTCAGCAGAAGCAGGAGGTAGTCGACGAGGTGCAGCGCGAGCTCGCGCTCGTGACCGAGGCGCGCGACGACGCGATCCTCGAGGCCATCGACGCGGGCGTGCCAGTCGAGCGCGCCGGCAAGGCAGCTGGGCTTGGGCGCACGTTCGCCTACCACATCATCAACAAGCGGAAGGGCGCCTGATGGTCACGACAACGATCGAGGGCGGCAACGTCAACGTCATTGAGCAGGTCATGCCTAACGGCCAGAAGCTGCGGATCCTCGTCCTTGAGCAGCCGACCGGGGACAAGTACCAGATCCCGTTCACCGAGCAGATCGCGGTGGCCATCGGCAAGAGCCTCTGTGGCCAGAAGGTCATCGAGATCCCGCAGAACGGAGGTGGCCCCGTTGGCTGAAGACCGCATCCCGTTCTGGAGTTGGAACAAGGACGGCGACGAGGTCTCGGGAGAGATCGTCGACATCGTCCACCTGCCCGAGCACAAACTCAAGAACGGCAACTGGATCAAGGAGCAGGACGGCCTGGACATCGACGGCCCCCAAGGGCTGGTCCGTGTCACGACAGGAGTCGCCGCCCTGCGCGACTGGTTCGCCGCCGAACATCCGCAGGTGGGTGACTTCGTCGAGATCAAGTTCGCGGGCTGGGAGGACATCAAGAACAACGAGGGCGAGGTTCTTGCCCACCCGCAGGATGCCTCGAAGCCGTGGCAGAAGCGGACGTTCTCGGTGGCGCTCGAGCGCGCCGGGCTGGGAACGAACGACTTGCCGCCGACCACGTTTGGGAGCGACCCGGCCGACAGTCTTCGTCCTCCGGCGTTCGACCCCGACGACGACATCCCGTTCTGAGGAGGGGGCCATGACCAGCGCAATCGGATACATCGCAGAAGATGGGGTCGCGATCCCCGAAGAGCTCGGCCGGCAGTTGGACAACTACCTGCAGTGGGGGATGCCCATGGGGGCCTTCCTCACTGCGGTGCTGTCCAACCAGTTGCTGCAGACGTTTGCCGCGGCTGACTCCCTGGCCGACCCGAGGTACATGGCGGCGATCGGAGCGATCTTCGAGTTCGTCACCTACCAGTGCCCCGGCGCCTGCTGGACGAGCGAGGAGAACGTGAGCAACTGGATCAAGCGCGGCGGCATGTCCGGAGTCGGACGCGGCGTCGCATAACCAACGGAGGCTACCGACATGAGCACATCAGAACTGCTCACCCCGCAGCAGGTCGTGAACTACCTGACCGGGCTGGGGCGCGAGCTTGACACCACCGTGAACATGCTGAAGGGCGCAGACCTGGACGCAGCCGAGAAGCGGCACGCAGCCAACGTCACCGAGTCGTCAGCGTTCGTCAACGCCGACGGCTCGATGGAGCTTCGCAAGCACGCTGCGCGGCTGTCCGCTGCCCGCATGGAGAAGGACGCGCTCGTGGCCGAGGCCCTGGTGCGCCACCTCAAGGCGAGCATCCGGGCGCTCGAGACGCGCATCGACATCGGCCGGAGCTATGGCGCGGCGGTGCGTGCCGAGATCAACAACATGAGCTACGACAGGGCAACGCAATGACCGCGCTCTGGAAGCTCACACTCAACGACCCGGACGAGCCGGCACGGGTGAAGTTGTACCGGAAGCTCGAGAGCGCAGAGGCGGCGGCACGCGACTTCTGGCGCCCCGGCATGCTGATGTCGATCGAGTCGGTCACGGAGTACAACCCGTACGCCCGCAATCCTCAGGAAGCGGTGACGGCATGAGGTGGTGGGGGTGGGTCGTCATGACTGCCATCGTCGCCGTCCTGGCTGTGCTGTGGGCTGGCCTGATCGGGCTGGTCCGCGCGATCTCGTACCAGGGGTTGGGCCGATGAGCCGGGAACGTGAACTGCTGCGGATGGCTGAGATCGAGTTGCGGACGAGTGCTTGGCGAATGTCCAAGGATCTTGCCAACACAATCCGCGCCCTTCTGGACGAGCCGGAGCGGGAGGTGGAGTACGTGTGGCGGGCTGTTGCTCGCGACCCGTTCCTCATCTACACAGAACCGACGACGCACATGAGTGATGCCCTCGATAACGCGGCATGGTGGCGTCACACCTACGGGACTCCGGTCGTTGCGGAGCGCGCTCCCATCGGCAAGTGGGAGGCCGTCGAATGAGCCAGGAACGTGAACTGCTGCGGGAGGCTCTGCCGTGCCTTGAATCCGCGTTCCGCATCGTGACGATGGGCGACGGCTACCCGAGTGCAGTCGAGAGAGACAACACCGGACTTATCAATCGCATCCGTGCCCTGCTGGACGAGCCCGCGCCGGTCGCGAGGGTTTGGAGAATTGTCACGAGCGGCGGCGATGTGGAATTCACGAGCGAATCGGTCGCGCTAACGATGCGCGAGTACGGACGCCCCCCGTACGTCGAACGCGTCGAATCCGCCCCGGTCGGCAAGTGGGAGGTGGTCGAATGAGCCGCGAGCGCCGCAAGCCCGACGACCTGGCGTGGCCCGAGTTCGACCCCGACGCCTGCTGCATGTCTGTGGACGACGGGTGCGAGTTCGATGTCCAGACGGCCGCGCGGGTCACCCGCAATGAGGCGCGGCAGAACATCGCCCGCTGCACGGGCGAGCCATACGCCGAGGTTCGCGTCCTCACCCGCTACATCCGCCCGCTGACGCGGCAAGAGGTGTGGGAGCGGGTCGGCATGGATCGGTGGGAGTGGGAACACTGGGACGAGTGGGCCGTGCTCGCGGATCCTCCCGACGTTGTTCCCGCCACCTGGCGTCCGCAAGATGAGGATCCGGTCTGGGGGTATTGCGACCGCAGCGACCCGCGCGGGTTCAAGGTCTACATCGACCCGGAGGCGTCGTGACGCACGACTTCTCCGCGACCTCGCTCCGGTCGTGCCCGAACACCGCAGCGCACACCTACGGCCCGACCGCCTACCTGGCCTGGCACGAATGGGCCGAGCGGATGTCCAAGACGCACGACTTCTCCAAGTGCCCCGGATGCGGCCTGTACCTGATCGTGACGAAGAAGGCGACGGATGACTGACGACCCGACCACGAAGCCATGCCCGCTCGCACACCCGGACCACAAGCGCGTCGGCCGGACCATTACCGGTGTGTGGTACGGGTGCGCATCCTGCCACGGCACCGGCCGTGTCCCGATGGACACGGGGGAGTTGCTGGAGGCGCTGCGTGCGCGGGCTCACTCGGTGGAGTTGCGTTTCCGTCGTGAGAACGTGCGCGCCGGAAGGGAGTGGATCGCCTTTGCGATTGTTGTTGATCGTGAGGCGATAGTCGGATACGGCAAGACACCCGACGAAGCCCTCCGCGCCGCGCTCCGGGCGGTGACGCCGTGACCCGCGAAGAGCGCATGGAGGCGTTGCTACGGGAGGCCGCGATGGTGCTCGACTGCGTGATCCGAGACTGCGATGTCGGGCCACACATTCAGCACCAGTCCACACTCACAGGCATCCGCGCCCTGCTGGACGAGCCGGAGGAAATGTCGGAACGGCAGAACCGTTCTGACATTGACTCTGAGCGCAGCGATGAGCGGGAGCCGGAGTACGTGTGGCGGGTGACGGTGTTCCCTGAGGGTAAGCATCCGGCGTCATTCCGGCTGGAGTTTGGTGACGCGCTCCGGGCGGAGCAGAACATTGAGATGCCCTGTGTCGTCGAGCGCGCTCCCATCGGCAAGTGGGAGGCCGTCGATGACTGACGACCCGACCACGAAGCACGAAACGTCCGTCGAACCCGCTGATGTTTTCGGACATCCCGCAGCCGCCATGTGTGAGTGCGGATGGTGGGAACCCGCTCGATCAGTGGGCGAAGCCGAATACGCCGCGCGCAAGCACAGGGAGGCCGTCGATGAGTAACGACCCGACCACGAAGCCGTGCCCGTGCGTGTGCCACAAGCCCGAGGAGGCTAGCGGGCATGGATTCCGTGACGAGTACGGAGGCTGGCAAGTGGAAAATTGCCCCACCTGCCACGGCACCGGCCGCGTCCCGATGGACACGGGGGAGTTGCTGGAGGCGTGCGCCAGGCGGTATCCCATCGGCGCGCTGTCATGGAGTAACGGCTGGGAGTTCTACGAGGACACCGCGTGGGACAGCAACTCGGGATACTGGCAGGCCGCCAATCGCGACGAAGCCCTCCGCGCCGCGCTCTGGGCGGTGAATCCGTGACTGACGACCCGACCACGAAGCCATGCCCGCTCGCACACCCGGACCACAAGCGCGTCGGCCGGACCATTACCGGTGTGTGGTACGGGTGCGCATCCTGCGGCGGCACCGGACGCGTCGCGATGGACACGGGGGAGTTGCTGGAGGCGCTTGCGGCGCGCGGCGTCGTGCAGTTGACCGGATACGACAACGGTATGTGGACGTGTGTCGGGACCGGAACGACCAGCGGCAAGCCGAAGCCACGCGACGAAGCCCTCCGCGCCGCGCTCCAGGAGGTGACGCCGTGACTGACGACCCGACCACGAAGCCGTGCCCAGAGTGTGGGGGTCGCGGATATGACCGCATCAGCGATGACGGAGCGTTCGACAAGCGCGAGTGCTACGAGTGCAACGCGTCCGGCCGCGTCCCGATGGACACGGGGGAGCTGCTGGAGGCGCTTGCACGCGCTGTCGCGCCTGCCGTGTTTTCCTTCTCTGTTTTCGAGCACGAGAACGGACAGGTGTACGGATCGGCCATGTTGCAAAGCCCCTCCCCCATCTACGAAGCCCTCAGCGCCGCGCTCTGGGCGGTGACGCCGTGAGCCTTCACATCGACGACATCACCGACGACCGCTACGAGATTGAAGCCTTCTGGAATGGGGGGCAGTGGGACGTGTCCGTCACCCGGCGCAATGACCAGGTGTGGGGGGCGGGCCATGGCCACACGATGAACGAGGCTGCCAGAGCCGCGCTCTCCGCGCTGCACAAAAACAAGGAGGTGACTGATGGGTGAAGTCGTATGGGGGTGCAAGGGGTGCGGGCGGGTGCTGGGTGCCAAGCACACGATGTCGTGCAAGGAGATGACGCCCGGTCTGCCCGAGGTTATTGAGCGCAACTGCAAGGCATGGTCTCCGGCCATCGAGCCGGCAGCCGTCCGCAAGAAGGATGAGACTACGGCGGACATCTCGCACAGGAGATTCGTGCGAGGGGCCTCGCTACCAAAGGACGCAGCGTGAGCGATACCGCCAAGAACGTGACCACGCAGATCCGGGATCTCAAGGGGATGCTGCGCGCGGTGCTGATCGACTACGCCAACCTGCACGACCACGCCTGCGGCTGTGCCGTGGATGACGACGCTGGTGTCTGCTCTGACGCGATCAGGATCGCTAAGGGACGGAGGTTGCTGCTCCGTCTGGAGGAGCATTGATCGCGGTCCCGGTTGAGTTCTTCGACTGGGCTGAGTGGAGGGAGTTCGTCCGGACGAGGGATCAGACTTGGCGCGACGAATATCCCCCCAAACGGGGCACGCAAAGGATGAACCGGATGCGGGTTGTGCCAGGGATGGCGGCAGAGCAGATCTCCGAGGTTATGGTCCGTAACCTCGAGGCCCCATACATTTGGGCTCGAGATGTGCTTGAGCTCACGGGGTGCCTGTGAGAACCAACCTCCAGATCGCAGCCAAGTGCGACGACTGTGGTACGGAGTTTCGGGACCGCGCGCTCAACACCATCTTCATCCCCAAGGTGATGGAGCGGGCCGAAGAGTTCCTTCGCCAGCACCGGCACTGCGCCGAGGACAAAAGAGTTCGAGAGGAGGCTACCGACGATGGAAGACTATGCGCTCCCGGACAACTGGCTGACGCGGCTGCCAGAACCGCAGGCCGCCAAGCCGCTGACTGAGCAGGACGTGATCGATGGGATCCAACGTCTGCTGGGGGAGCCGCAGCACGCGCCCGCGTACATCTGCGGCCCAGAGGAGGCGCGCTGGTGGAACGTGATCTACCCGCACATCTTGGTCCTGCAGGATGCGCTCCACTCCAGGCAGTACTGGCCCTTCGGCCGCTGGCCGAGGCTCACTGACGACGAGGTCTACGCGGACCCGTGGCTGTAATCCGAGACTGGACGGAAGCCAGGGCCAAGTGCGACGAGGAGGGCTGCCGTGTCTGCGGTGGCCGCGCCGAGGCGGCGCACATTCTCGGGCGCCGGCACGACCAGCCCAAGCGCGAGGGGGGCAAGGTGCTGTGGGTGAACCCTCTGCACATCATCCCCCTCTGCCGGCGGGAGCACACCAAGTACGACGCCCACGAGCTCGACATCTCCGGGCTGCTCACAGAGGAGGAGTTGGCCGAGGCGGTGAGGTTGGCCGGGTATGGTAGCGCGATGCGAAGGATCACCAGTTCACGCGACGTATAAGGGGGAGACATGGGCAAGCAGGCGCGGAAGAAAACCCAGAGAGAGAAGCACCTGGAGGAGGGATACGAGGCGGGGCTCGAGGGCGGGATCGTTACCGGCCTGACGGCCACAATCTACAACGGCTTCTCCCCGTACCAGTTCACCCTGGTGTACGCGAAGTCGATGCCGGGCACGAAGGGCGCGCTCTGCAGGGCGATGCGG
>Ga0265336_10001633_pt1 | contig 9952 bp, 6 predicted proteins | sample 42119metaG_FD_193583 | JGI IMG/M metagenome (GOLD analysis project Ga0265336, IMG submission 193583) | Rhizosphere microbial communities from Carex aquatilis grown in University of Washington, Seatle, WA, United States - 4-21-19 metaG | ecosystem: Host-associated > Plants > Roots > Rhizosphere >...
CACCAGATAGACCATGCGCGGACGGATGAGGCTGCCTGGATGGTCAAGCACATGGCGCAGCGCCTCCTCCAGGTGCGAATCAATACTTGGCGGTAAATGGATGCCTGTGCTGAAAGCATCGGCGAGCGGCGTTGTCTTCAATTCGCTCATTTGGGCGCTTTGTGAGTTCATCGCCTCGCTCCCTTCTTCCCCTGATGCTCAAGCATGGTGTGCTCGGGAGAATCACCCTGTGTTTCTTCCGTACTGTCACCCTAACAGCACTTTATGAATGAGACGGATTTTCCTCTGGGTTGGAGAGTGAGAAGTGCAGATTGACATTGTGACAATTTGTTCTTCCTTGGGAAATAGATTACCGCGTAATTAAAGACTATGGACGATGCATGACAGAAGTCCGACAAAACAATGACAATCTGTTCATGGCGCCACAGCTCTGCTATTGTGCTCTCGCGACTTCAAAGCCGGAGTTCCCATGAAAATCTGATCGAAATGCACTAATATCTCCTCATGCGCCTTTTGCTAGTCGAAGACGAAATGGATATACAAAGCTTTCTGCAGAGATCGCTTGTAGAGGCGGGCTATCAGGTGGAAGTAGCGGCAGATGGCAAAACTGCCGAGCGTATAGCTATGGAAGGCTCTTTCGATATACTGATCGTCGACCTTGGGCTGCCTGATCAGGACGGCATCAGTCTGATTCTCAAGCTGCGCCAACTAGGGGTCGGCGCTCCAGTGCTGATTCTATCGGCGCGGCGGAGCGTCGATGACCGGGTTAGCGGCCTGGAACAAGGCGGAGACGATTACCTGACAAAGCCCTTCGCCTTGGCGGAGCTTTTGGCTAGGCTCCGTAACCTGCTGAAACGCAATAGCCCTGCTGGAAGCGAATCTACCCGCTTGCGCGTCCTCGATCTCGAGCTCGATCTGCTTCGCCGCGAGGCGACACGATCCGGACAGGTTTTGCAACTCACGACGCAGGAGTTTGTTCTACTGGAGTATCTTTGCCGCAATGCTGGCCGTGTTGTCACGCGTTCCATGATTCTCGATAAAGTTTGGGGTATGCGCATCCAGCCAGACACTAACGTTGTGGATGTTCATATCTATCGATTGCGCGGCAAGGTCGATGGCCAAGGACAGAAACCGCTGATTCGAACGCTGCGGGGGGTGGGTTATGTTCTCAAAGACCGCTAAGCCCATCCTGCACAGCGCGGCTTGGCGCATCTCTCTGTGGGCAACCTTGGCATTTGCCTGCGGAACAATGCTGGTTTTTATCATTCTGCACGGGTTTGTCGCAAGCGATATTCAGCGGCGCAGTGATGCATGGCTATCGGGAGAGGTCGAAGTGCTGGGCAGTGTTGCCGAACAGACTCCTAAGAACGCTCTCTACGACCGAGTGGTGGGAGAAGTTGCCGAGTTGGCAAGTAAGGAAGTACCCAACAAGAACCCATCGGCTAGCGCTTCCAACGACTCTGTCTTTTTCCTCCAGACTGCCGGCGACGGTTCACTCACACTCTGGGTCGGCGCGGGGAGTGGCTTACCTAATTTGAGGGCCATTCAGGCCAACAGGATAGTTCCCGGCAGTCCGACGGACCTGCGCATTCAGGACTTTGGAGTGCCCTTTCGTGTTGCCTCAACACGTATCGAAGACGGAAGCTTTATCTATTTGGGACTATCGGAAAGGGATGAGCTGCGCGTTCTGAGGAGTCTTAGGCTGCGCTTTGTTTTGCTTTGGCTGCTACTTGTTTTTTTGGGTTTTAGTATTGTTTTCTTTACCACCAAACGCATGTTGAGTCACGTTCAACAGATTACCGAAGCCGCTTCAAGAATTGGCCACTCAGATCTGAGCGCTAGGGTTCCCATTGCTGTGCGAAAGGACGAAGTCGGAAACCTCGCACTGACTTTAAATCATATGCTCGACCGCATCGAAACCTCGATGCATCAACTACACACAATTACAGATTCTCTGGCACATGACCTGCGAAGTCCATTGACGGCAATTCGAGGAAAGCTGGAAATGTCGCTTTCGACTGGCCTCCAAAGCGACCAGTCTGAGCAGATCGTTTCTGTGATTGAGGAACTGGATCGCATGACTGATTTCTTGAATATGTCCCTGGACGTAGCCGAGGCCAAAGCGGATGCGCTGCGGCTGAACCGTGTTCCGGTAGACCTAGACGAGTTATTGAGAATCATGATCGATCTATATGAGCCGTCGATGTCAGAAAAGGGCCTGCAAATCCTGCTCAACAGCGGTGGCCCTCTCGTCATCGAAGCCGATGCGGCGCTCATTCATCGAATGATCGCCAATCTCTTTGACAATGAACTAAAGCACCTTCCATCTGCCTGCACGGTGAACTTGCGGCTGAGCATTGAGAACAATGCTGCTTCGTTCATCCTGGAAGATGACGGACCGGGCTTCGATCCGGAGGTATTGCCGCATTTATTCGAGCGCCGGATCAAGGGGAAAAAATCGACAGGGCACGGTCTTGGACTCGCCTTTGTCGATGCAGTTGCACGTGCCCACGGCGGAACCGTAGCTGCATTCAACCGTAAAGAGAGTGGGGCACATCTCGCCATTACTCTTCCACTCGTTACCGTTTAGAGCGGCCATAATATGCCATTGAGTAACGCACGACCAGCGGATCGGGCCGCCCACGTGGACCGCACCGTTGTTTCAGCACAATTCATCCTAGGCGATAAGACACATGAAGTGCTTCGCGTCTTTATTATCGCGAGTCTTCCAGATTACTTCGATGCGAGCGCAGCCGCAATTTGCCGCCCGTGGAAGCGGCCATTCTCAATGAAAATCTCGCTGGTGCGTGAACCGGCAACGATCACTCCAGCCAAAAAAATGCCGGGGACATTGCTCTCCAGTGTCTTCGGATTGCAGGCCGGCAGACGGTCCTCGCCCTCCAGGCGCACGCCCATTGCCTCTAGAAACTCGAAGTCGGGATGGTAGCCAGTCATGGCGAAAACGAAGTCATTCTTGATGGTTTCGCAGCCCTGCGGCGTCTCAATGACCACCGTGTCCGGGTTGATTTCGACGACTTGTGAGCGAAAGTACGCCTTAACCTCGCGGCTTTTGATGCGGTTTTCTATGTCCGGCTTGATCCAATACTTCACGTTTGGCGTAATCCCGGGCCCACGGTAAACCAGCGTAACTCGTGCGCCGCTTCGCCACAGCTCAAGCGCCGCAATAGCCGCCGAGTTCTTGCCGCCGATCACCAACACGTCCGTTCCGAAATAGGGATGAGGATCGAAGTAATAGTGATGCACTTTGCTCAGGTTCTCTCCGGGAATGTTCATGTAGTTGGGCAAATCATAGTACCCAGTGGCAATGGCCAGCTTGCGGGCTTGAATCTTGCCGCCCCGGCCAAAATGATCCATGGTGCGCACGGTGAAGCCACCGTCCACGCCCTCGATCCGCTCCACACGCTGATACTGCCGAACATCCAATTTATAGTGGGCAGCAACGAGCCGGTAATATTGAAGCGCCTCATTGCGGTTGGGCTTTGCGTTCGTGCAGGGAAAGGGAATGTCGCCGATCTCCAGCAACTCCGGCGTGGTGAAGAAGGTCATGTGTGAGGGGTAGTGGAAGAGCGAATTGCAAACGCAGCCCTTGTCTACCATCGCGACGCGCAAGCCAGCCTTTTGCGCCTCGATGGCGCAGGCGAGGCCCGTGGGTCCAGCGCCTACCACTAAAAGATCAAAGATGTCGTCGCACGTTAATGCCGGTGTCTGTATGGAGTTGCTCATGGTTCTAGCTTAAAACATAAGGGGGGAGTGAAATAGATGAATCTTCCAGTAAACTTTCTGATGCGGACCTAGAACTCTCTTTTACCTCGCTCCGCTTGGGGATGTATCCTTTCCATCCTTAGCTGAAGAATCCGTGAAAATCGGTTTGCTTCCATCAGCGGTACGGACGCTGCTCTCAGTAACAACCCAGTTTTTGATATTGTCGATGGTGCCGGCGGTCGCGGCCTGTATATCAAGATGGTCGAAGTAAAAATCGTCGAGTGTGGCATTAGGATAGGCGGCAACACTAAAGGCTTTCTTAGCGCCGGACGCCTTGATATTCCATATATGAACATTACTGAAGTGGGGTAGTCCCTGGAGTTCCGGCACCTTGGTTGTAATAGTGACCCAGTAAGAAGGAAAATCTGTTCTGCCGGCCGGTAAGGTCGCATTACTGTACTTTGGGTTCCAACCCATAGTAATGTGAATAGGAACAGCAACTCCTTCCAGTGTAAAGTCATGAATACGAATATCCCGAGCATAGCCGCCGCGCGTGGACGACGATTTGAAGAGTACGCCGGAAGGGACTCCGTTGAGTGCGGTAATGTTATAGGCCTCGATGTTATGAAATCCGCCAGAGGTCTCACTGCCAATGGTGAATGCAGCCGCTCCGTTGCGCACAATGGAATCGCGAACGATAATATCTTCCGTTGCACGGTTTACCCGCAGGCCGTCAGAGTCTCGCCCAGCCTTGAGACACAGGGCATCATCGTTCACATCAATATCGGCGTGCTCGACCAGTACCTTGCGCGAAGAATCAATATCAATGCCATCGGTACTTGGTCCTTTCCCACCCTCGTTGTTACGGATAGTTACTTCATCAACGTGAATATCATGAGAGTAGAGAATCTGAACAGTCCAGAAACCGGAGCGCTTGAGCACTATGCCTCCTCCAAGCTGAATGTTGGATGAGTTCTGAATCAATATAAGACGAGGTCGTGGAGCGTCATAATCTGAGGCCCAACGCAAGCCCTTAGGTTCATAGGTCGCACGAAGGTCCCAATAAGACTTCCACCAAATTGGGCCGTCGCCATCAATGGTTCCCTTGCCCTTGATGGTAACGTTGTGTTGATCTCTGACATTAATAAGTGCCGCGGGCCATGTCATTTCAATGCCAGCGATTCGGGTAGGAAGCATCGGATAGTCATTCAGGCTTTCGGAACCAATAAGTGTTGCGCCTTCCGGCACATCAAGAGTAATGCCTGACTTGAGAAAAAGTGATCCAGTCAGATAAATTCCTGGTCGTAGCGTGACGGTTCCACCTACCGCAGCGGCCGCATCAATGGCCTTCTGAATGGACAAAGTTGAAAGAGTCGCACCGTCTCCCTTCGCGCCATAATCATTGACCAGAAAAGTCTTGGGCGCGGCAAGGGATGCATCAATCGTTAGCAAACTAATAAACAGAGTCACTGTTGCCGATCGACTTATGAATCTCATTTGCTCCTCTGAACTTCAAGATGAATTGGCCCAAAAAGGCCGGATGGGATCGGTTGGAGATTTTCCATGTCCTGAGGATCGAAGCGCCTGCCATACTTCGCCCGGAGTGCAGAATAATCGTGCGGCGGCTGGCCGGCTAGAAAATTTATCGCTGTGTTAAAAACATGCACCTCAACACTGTTCTCACCGGGATGAACGAATTCTGAAATGTTGATCCGGTAAGGCGGATGCCATAGCGCTCCGGCTCTTTTCCCGTTGACAAGCACTATGGCAGCTTCGCGTATCGGCGGATCAAGAAGAGCGCGCATCCCCGCAGCATTTGGCGGACGGCTGTCGATGGTCTTGCTCCCGACACCAAAGTCGAGAAATATTTGCGCGTCGGGCATGGGAGCACGGCCTAAAGAAACTTTATGTGTGTAGACTGCTTCGCCGGAATAGTATTGTCTTCCAGTAACTTCAGTCCAGGATTTAAGTTCGTCGAAAGCTTGGGCGGGCACTCCATCTGTAAATTTAATCTTCCACCCGGAATATAAGTCAGATATTTTCTCATAGGTATGACTCAAAGAACTCGAGGCAGCTCGTCCCGAATCCTCATTTTCTGACTCCACTTTGTCCGCGACAATATAAATGCGGGATTCATATGGCGCGAGCATGAGCGGGATGCCGCCTGCGTCGCTGCGCGAAACCGTTTGGAGAATGTCGCCAGAATCCGGACTCCACGCCTGAATGATCGGCCGAGGTGAGCGGAACTGAATGCTCCCGTCGATTGCCTGGTTGCTCGTATTAACAACAAAGTAAATGTCGCTGCTCGTTAGACTGCGATGAATAAAGCCGAGACCGGACACCTGTCCAGTTGCTTCGACGTCTGGCTTCAATTCGTGGTGAAAAGTATCAGCAAGATCAAGAATTGACGCAATTTGGACGCCCTTGTGGTTGTTGCTTTGAAAAAGTTTTTTGGAAATCGCAGCGATATCAGCGGACGAATCTTGCCCCATAAGGCCTGGCGCCAAAGTTGGAAGTTCTCCAATGGCAATAACTTTCCCATTTGTAGCAGCATAGCTTTCGATCTTCTTGTATGTTGTGAGCGGAATCCTTTCAGTTGGTGGAACAATCAAGATAGGGTATGAGATGACGCCTCGCTTGTCGATGGTGGCGGCGTCTATGTAATCAATGTTATAACCGGCATCCAAAATGGCACTCATTAATTCGGCGGTGATTCGCCTTTTCATCTCGTCAGTCACTGAGACGTGACCAGGAGTAAACGCAGCTTGAGCGTCGTCTTCAGGAAGAAGTATGGCTATATCGTTTACCGACTTTCCTTGGCGCAGCAACCAGCTTACGCGCTGCAAATAACGCGTAACATCGGGCATTACTGGAAACCACGGGTTATGCGCATTGAAAACCGCTGCCGCGTAGAGGGACAAGCCGGGCTCTCCGGCGGCGGGCGGGGAATACGGAAAACCGTGCCCGACAATCTGGTTCACTCCAAGAATGAACATACGATCAGCTTCAACCTTCATATCCAGTGGAGTCGCACGAAAAGCAGGAGAATGAAGCCACGTCCAGGTCTCTGCGGAAGTGATGTTGCGGCCATAGAGGTGACTGGCCGAACTCGCCCAGCGCGTAAACGAAAATGCACGCCACTGAGGACCTTCGCCTTCCGGCAAGTTGGGAATGGCCTCATCTGCAAGAGTTACCGCTGGTTCCCCGTAGGTCTGCGAGCGGAACCGAGTTTGATGCATCTCAGCGAACTTAGTGATAGGGGCAAGATAGTTTTCGCGGATAAGCTCTGATAATGTCTCACCCCAATCATGGCGAATAGCACCTGCTTCTGGAGTTCCACCTGCGAACAATTCAGGAAGATGAGGAATCAGATCATAGCCGCGGCGCTTTTGAAACTCTGCGGGAAAGTCAGTAGTCCAATCAGAACCATATACCTCGAGTGAATCAGAGAACACGGCATAAGGCGGACAACTGCCGAAAGCATTCAGTAGCGGAGTAGCTACATCGTCTAGATGTTCGTTGATGGCAGCGCGGGAAAAATGGTCAAGCACATACCCTTCAGCCCCTGCTGCCGGGCGCTTGACGGTTTGTTGCGTGTGACTCGCGACAAAGAATAGGGCAGTCTGGACGTCGGTGCCTGATGCAAATGAACCAGTGGTGAGATCGATACGCCTGGCAGTTGCCGGATCAAAGGGCTTCAACGTACCCTTCACAGCGAATGCGGCGATCATGCTATCGCCTTCTTCAAGCTGTGGAGGAGTTACAGTCGCTGCAGAGATGGGAACAGCGATTACTTTGAGGCGGCCAGCCGCCAGTGCGACCGTAGTTTTTGGACCACCGTAAGGCCAGCCACTGCCCAGTGTAATATCTACGCGAAGGCCGAGGGATTGAGCCGTTTGATTGGCATAACTCACATCTTCAAGAAACTCCGAGGACATATATTGCAGGTTTTTTATCCCCTTTTCTTCGTCGTCGAGCATCAAGGGATAAACAGGCTGGATTTCCACACCACCGATGCCAGCAACGCGCATGGTTTCCAGTTCCGTCTTAATTTCCGGCTTGGTCACGGCAGGGCCGAACCACCACCATCGCATCATAGGTTTTGCATCGTCTGGAGGATTGACGAAGCTCTTATGCAGATTTAGCACGGATTCTTGAGCAAAGATCAGTGAAGGAAGCAGAATGAGAATTGCTATACCGCGAAGCATTCTGTACGCGCCGCGCTGGCTTGTTCTCGAGAGAGTGCGTTGCCGACGAATCATAACGTTACTCCTCACACTGACTTCAAAATGAACCTCGACTCTCCAGCACAATGTCGAGATCACTGTAAACCAATGCCTACTCTAAACCTGCGGAACCTTCATTACATTCGTGGCCTTCTGCGGGATAGGTGTCGCGGGTAAACTAAAATCTGCTGGTGAATCTGGTCTGGATGGGTTGAAATTAGCAAGGTTTTCAACAATCTTTTTACGCAAAGGCAGTTTAGTCTGCCTGATTCCGCGGACAACACATTGAGCCAATTGATATGCTCCATATTTATTGAAATGGGTGTCGTCGCTGATGGCTTCGGTTTGGTTGGGAAAAGCATTGGCGGTGTAGTGCATAAAAGCTTTCATGGAAGCGTCAGGACCCATCGCCTCAAAGAGAGTCTTACTCATTGCATTCAGATCGATTAAAGCAGTGTGCTGAGCAGCGGCTACTTCTCGGACCGCATCCGGATAGCCGGCAAGAGAGTCCTTGATTCTGCCGTTGGCGTCGAAGGTCCGGCGGTTCATACTCGTGACCAGTACGGGCGTCGCTCCTTTAGCCCGGGTCTGCTTAATATAATCCACAAGCAATTGCTTATAGTCGCCTATGGAAACGGCGTTTGGCTTTTGATCGTTGTGACCAAATTGGATGAAGAGATAGTCCCCGGACTTAATCAAAGACATTACTTTGGCATAACGCTGCTCAGTAATAAAACTACGAATAGTTTCACCTGACTCAGCATGATTTGCGACGACAATGCCCGGACGAAAAAACCGAGGGAGCATCTGGCCCCACGCGGCCCAAGGTTCCACGTCCTGATCAACTACGGTGGAATCTCCCGCCAGATAGACCGTCGGTTCATTGACGGAAGTTATTGAGATAGAGCGAACACTAGGGTGGTCGCCGTTGAATTCAAGAGTGAGTTTGTTGTCCCAGTCCAGGCTACCCACTTCGCGAGCTTTGAGCTTTACACGATGAGTCGGGTCTCCAGCAATCTCAGGCACTCGGAGATTTACATCAAAGACTCGAGAAACAGCCCCACCGGATTTGACGAATATTTTCTCCACCATTAGCCGCCGGGCCTCAGACCACACTGTAGTAGATGAGCCCTGATCAGAGCCGAGTACCACAGTGACACGATAGCTGCCCTCCGGCAGAACTGCAGAGAAGAAGAAAGGCTTATCGCTAGCACAGGAATTTGCGGTAACCGCAGGAACAGTGTTTAGGTCGAAGCCGGACCCGTTCGCGGAGAAAAGCGAAATAGCCGTGAGTTGGATCGCACTTGGCGCCGCGTGGCCGCAAATATACTGTTGAGCACAAACAGCCACGGACCCCGTAAAATACCCGGCTATAAAAACCCAAAAATGAATGCGTTTCATAACTGCTCCAACTTAGCCGAGAATGCTTTTGCGCCAGCTATTCCTTCTCCCCATGCGCTGGACGGATGTTAATGCGTTGGCGTAGGGTCAGTCGGTGAAAACTTTTTTGCCAGTTCTGGAGTTGATAGGATTTCTGAGGCTGACGGATTGACGGCCTTTTCAACCTCGACGCCAAATACATAGTTACTGCCAAACATATTGCTCGTGAAGATAACCAATTTTTTGTCTGGAGAGAAGCGGACATTCGGCTCAAGACGGTAATTATGGTGAGACATATTCACGAGATGCTCAGAGTGAAAGACTCCAGGCTGCCAGTAGTCAGAATTATTAAGTGCTCCCGGCCCGACAGCAATCATTTGAGGACGAAAAAGCTCAATCCACTCGCCATCAGGAGCCTTGGCTACCTGGCCTGAGTCGCCGCCATCACCGGTAAATAAAGTTTCTCCCTGGGTAAGATTGAAATGAATTGACCACTCATTGCGTTGCATGTGATACGCAATATGCTTATGAGTTTCCAGGTTATATCCTGAAAGGAAAAAGTCCTCGCCTTTAGGATATTGCCAGTCATACCAGATCGTCTTTCCGTCTAAGCCCCAGAACTC
>Ga0265336_10001635_pt1 | contig 9928 bp, 10 predicted proteins | sample 42119metaG_FD_193583 | JGI IMG/M metagenome (GOLD analysis project Ga0265336, IMG submission 193583) | Rhizosphere microbial communities from Carex aquatilis grown in University of Washington, Seatle, WA, United States - 4-21-19 metaG | ecosystem: Host-associated > Plants > Roots > Rhizosphere >...
GCAGGGGGCCTGACATGGCCGCGACGACGCAGCTGGCTCCCGACACCCGGGCGGCCGCGCTGCCCGCGCCCTCAGGGCGGGCCGGCTTCGCCGGGGCCCTGCGCTCTGAGCTCACCAAGATCCGCTCGGTGCGGTCCACGTACTGGACCCTGCTCGCCCTGATCGTCGTGACCATCGGGATGGGCACCCTTGCCTGCCTGGGCGCGGTATCGCGCGGCGGGGAGCACGGGCCGGGCTTCGACCCGACCTTCCGCAGCCTCGTCGGCCTGATCATCGGCCAGCTGATCATCGTGGTGCTCGGCGCGCTGACGATCACCTCCGAATACGCCACCGGGATGGTCCGCACCTCGCTGACCGTGCAGCCGCGCCGTGGCACCCTGTTCGCGGCCAAGGCGGTGGTGTTCGCCGCCGTCTCGCTGGTCACCGGCCTGGTCGCCAGCTTCGCCTCGTTCCTCATCGGCCAGGCGATCCTGTCCAGCAAGCACCTGAACACCACCCTCAGCCAGCCGCACGTGCTGCGCGCCGTCATCGGCGGCGGCCTGTTCCTGGCCGTCTGCGGGCTGCTCTCGTTCGGGCTCGGCGCCGTCCTGCGGCACACCGCCGCGGCGATCACGGCATCCATCGGGCTGCTCTTCGTGGTGCTGATCCTGTCGAATTTCCTGCCGCAGTCCTGGCAGGACCACGTGGACAAGTGGATCCCGTTCAACGCGGGCAGCCAGCTCTGGACGGTGGCGGCCGATCCGGGCTCACACCTGTTCTCCGCCTGGACCGGGTTCGGCGTCTTCGCGGCCTACGCGGCGATCGCCATCGCGGCCGGGCTCATCCTGTTCCGCAAGCGCGACGCCTGAGCCGAGGGTGCGGGCCGGCCGCCGGCCCGATCCGGTCGCGCCCCGGTGGCCTCCGTGCGGGAGGCCACCGGGGCGCGACTCGCCGGCCAGGGGTGGACGACCCGGGGGAGCCGATGCGGGACGACCAGGCGGGACGAACCGTGGCGGGCTCAGGACTGGCAGCGCGGGCACCAGAAGGTCACCCGCTCCTCCAGGACCTGGCCCTGAGCCGCGGTCTTGATCGGGGTGCGGCACCGGCGGCAGGGGCTGCCTGCCCGCCGGTAGACCCAGGTCTCCTCGCCACGCCGCCACACACCCGTGGTGACCTGGCCGATCCGGTTCTTGTTCGCGTCCAGCAGGCGGCGGGCCAGTTCCACCAGGGCGGCCAGGTCAGTGACATCGCCGACCGGGCGCCAGGGGCTGATCCCGCGCAGGAAGAGGACCTCGGACTTGTACAGGTTGCCGACACCGGCCAGGTTCCGCTGGTCGAGCAGGGCCTCACCGACCGGCCGGGTGCGGTCAGCGCCCAGCCTGCGCACCGCCTCACCGGTATCCCAGCCCGGCCCGAGCAGGTCCGGGCCGAGATGGCCGGTCACCCGCTCCTCCTGCGCTGTCCGGAGCACCTCGACGATGCCGAGCTGGTGGCCGATCGCCTGCCAGGTGTCGTTGCCGAGGATCAGCCGGATCTGGTGGCTGGCCGGGACGTGGTCATCGGCCGGGCGGACCCGCCACGAGCCGTCCATCCGCAGATGGGTGTGCACGGTGACGCCGCCTTCCACGCGGAGCAGCAGGTGCTTCCCGCGGGACAGGGACTCGGTAACGCAGCGGCCGGTCAGGTCGGTGGTGGCGAAACGGGGGACCCGGAAGTCGCTGCGGGTGAGCACCCGCCCGGCCAGCGCCTCGTGGAGCCGTTTGGCCGCGAGCCAGACCACATCCCCCTCAGGCACCGGTGCCGCCTCGGAGCCGCGGGCCCGCGGCGATCTGCGCCCGGATCCCGGTCACAGCAGCTTGCGAAGGCGAAGCAGGTCGAAAATATTCGCCTCGACTTTAAGCCGCCCGGTGATCCACGCACGGCCGATGCTCCCCGGGTCCCCGGCGAGTGCGATCAGGTCGTCGCTTTTCGTGGTGAATTTGACCTGGGCGGCGGGCTGCCCGTCGGTCGCCTCGGTGACCGGGCCAGCGCCGTGCGGACCCAGCTCGGTCAGGAAGGTGATCCCGAGATCGGACACCCGGCAGCTGAGTACCCGGTCAACCAGGTGGGCGGCACGGTCTTCCGGGTCCATTTCGGACAGGCGTCCGGTAAGGCTTTCGAGCGCCTTACGGCACTCCTCGGCAGTGGCCATGATCACCCAGCTTCCCAGACAGTGTCCATTGTGCAACTCCAGGCCTTTCAGTAGCGGATCAGGGCATGCCGCCGGCGCGCCGGGTGACCCGCCCGGCCGGCTGCGGGCGGTAGCGTTCCTCGAAGAAACGCCGAACGGCAGGGAAAGCGGGCAGACGAGAGGAGTGCGGTGTGACGGAGTCCGACAGCGGCAGCGTCGCTCCACTGGAGCATGCGGCCCCTGAGCGTGCCCCACGGGAGCAGGCGGCGACCGGCGACATGCGGGTCGACGAGACGCTGAACAGGCTCGATGACCTCGATGGGCTGCCGGTCGAGGAACATCCGGCGGTATTCGAGCACGTGCACACCGGCCTTACCGGAGCGCTCGGGGCCCTGGACTCCGGGGCGGCGGACACATCGGGCATGTCAGGCACTCGTGGAATTTCAGCCACTCCCACCACGCCGGGAAGCTGACCGACAGGGCGGCTGCAGCATGGTCACACGGAGGCGGCTGGACGCCGAGCTGGTGCGGCGGGGACTTGCGCGATCCCGTGAGCATGCCGTTGAGCTTGTTACCGTCGGCCGGGTCGTGCTGGCGGGCCAGGTGGCCGCCAAACCTGCCACCCAGGTCGCGCCGGACGACCCGATCGCGATCCAGGACCTGCCCGGAGCGGCCGATTACGCATCGCGCGGCGGCTGGAAGCTGGCGGGCGCGCTGGCGGCCTTCCCTGGCCTGACCGTGACTGGCCGGCGCTGCCTCGACGCGGGCGCGTCCACCGGCGGATTCACCGATGTGCTGCTCCGGGCGGGCGCCGCGCAGGTGGTGGCGGCAGACGTCGGATACGGCCAGCTGGCCTGGCGGCTGCGCAGCGACCCCCGGGTCAGCGTGCTTGACCGGGTCAACGTGCGCCAGTTGCGCCCCGAGCAGGTCGCCCCGGCCCCGAGCCTGGTCACCGCCGACCTCTCGTTCATCTCGCTGACCCTGGTCCTGCCCGCGCTCATCAGCTGCGCCAGCCCGGATGCCGACTTCGTCCTGCTGGTGAAGCCCCAGTTCGAGGTGGGCAAGGGCCGGGTCGGGGCCGGCGGCGTGGTGCGTGACCCCGGGCTGCGGGCGGCGGCCGTCACCGGCGTGGCCGCCGCCGCGGCGGAATCCGGCCTGGGGGTGGCGGGAATCGCCGCGAGTTCCCGGCCGGGCCCGGCCGGGAATGTGGAGTATTTCCTCTGGCTGCGCCGGGGAGCGCCGCCGCTCGACCACAGCCAGCTTGACCAGGCCATCGCGGAAGGACCGGAGTGAACACCAAGCGGACGGTGCTCGTCGTGGCCCACACCGGCCGGGCCGCGGCGCGGGCCAGCGCACGGCTCGTCGTGGAGATGCTCGCCGCCGCGGGAGTCAACGTGCGGATCCTCGCCTCGGAGGCAGCCGACCTGCGCTGCGCCGGGGCCGATGTCGTCCCCGCCACGCCCGGCGCGGCCGAGGACGCCGAGATGGTGATCGTCCTGGGTGGCGACGGCACGTTGCTGCGGGCCGCGGAGATGGCCCGGCTGGCCCGCACGCCGCTGCTCGGCGTGAACCTCGGGCATGTCGGGTTCCTGGCCGAGGCCGAGTCGGATGATCTGCCCGATGCCGTCGAGCGCGTGCTTAGCCGGCGTTATGCCGTGGAGCGGCGGATGACTGTTGATGTCACGGTCCGGCAGAACGGCACCATCCTGGCGAAGACCTGGGCGCTTAACGAGGCCACGGTAGAAAAGGTCGCCCGCGAGCGGATGATCGAGGTGGTGATCGAGATCGATGGCCGGCCGCTGTCGCGGTGGGGATGCGATGGCGTGGTGTGCGCGACCCCGACGGGTTCCACGGCGTACGCCTACTCTGCGGGCGGTCCTGTGGTCTGGCCGGAGGTGGAAGCGTTGCTGCTGGTGCCGATCAGCGCGCACACGCTGTTCGCCGGGCCGCTGGTGGTCTCGCCCGACTCGGTGCTCGCGGTGGAGGTGATCAGCGGCGCGGGGGCCGGGCCACGCCCGGACGCTGGCAGCGGCCAAAACGAGACGTTCGCTGGTGTTCTGTGGTGCGATGGGCGTCGGAGGGTCGACCTCCCGCCCGGCGCGCGCGTCGAGGTGCGGCGTGGCTCTGAGCCAGTGCTGCTGGCCAGGCTGCGCGGTGACGAGGGCGGCGCGGCGGGCGGGGCGTCGTTCACCGACCGGCTGGTCGCCAAGTTCGGCTTGCCGGTGGCCGGCTGGCGCGGTCGCCGCCCACGCCGCAGCGGGCAGGACCGCAGCAACGAGCAGAGCAGCAACGAGCAGGACAGCAACGAGCAGGACAGGGACCAGCAGGACAGGGAAGAGGAACCGCGCGCCCATGCTTGAGGAAGTCCGCATCACGGCTCTCGGTGTGATCGACGACGCCGTTCTTGAGCTGTCGCCCGGGTTCACCGTGGTGACCGGGGAGACCGGGGCGGGCAAGACGATGGTCGTGACCGGGCTCGGCCTCATGTTCGGCGGCCGCGCGGACCCGGCGCGGGTCAGGCCGGGGGCTGACCGGGCCACGGTCGAGGGCAGGCTGCGCATCGACCCGGAGGGCCGGGTCGCGCAGCAGGTGAACGAGGCGGGCGGTGACCTGGACGATGATGGCGCGACCCTGATCGTCAGCCGATCCGTGTCCGCCGAGGGACGGTCACGGGCCTTCGCGGGCGGCCGCTCGGTCCCCGTGTCGCTGCTCACCTATGTGGCCGACGACCTGGTGGCCGTGCATGGGCAGGCAGATCAGCAGCAGCTGCTCAGGCCGGCCAGGCAGCGCCAGGCACTGGACCGGTTCGCTGGCCCGGAACTGGCCGCGGTGCTCGGCGCCTACCAGCGTGCCTACCAGCGGCACCGTGCGGTCCTGGCGGAGCTGGCGGAGCTGACCGGGCTGGCCAACCAGCGGGCGCGGGAAGCAGAGGACCTGCGGCGGGGCCTGGCGGAGATCGAGCGGCTGGAACCCGCTGAGGGGGAGGACACCGCGCTGCTGGCCGAGGAGGACCGGCTGGCGCACGCGGACGCGCTGCACGCGGCGGCGACCACCGCGCACGAGGCGCTGCTCGGTGATCCGTCCAGCGGGTCCTACGAGGCGGCCGATGCGGTGACCCTGCTCGGCGGGGCCAGGCAGGCCCTGGAGGCGGTGGCGGATCACGACGCGTCGCTCGCCGGGCTGGCCGGCCGGCTGTCCGAGGCGGCCTACCTGGTATCCGACGTGGCGGCCGAACTGGCCTCGTACGTGCAGTCAGTGGAGGCGGACCCGGCCCGGCTGGCGGCGGTCCAGGAACGCCGGGCCGAGCTGACCCGGCTGATCCGGGCCTACGGCGCGGCGGCCGACGGGCCGGCCACCGGGGATGTGGCCGCTGGTGACCTGGGGTCGGTGCTCGCCTGGGTGAAGCAGGCCGGCAGCAGGCTCGCTGAACTCGATGGCGACGATGAAAGGATCACCGGGCTCGCCGAAGAGGAGGCGCGGCTGGCCGCCACCGTGGGCGATCTGGGCGGGCAGCTCACCGCGCTGCGCAAAACCGCGGCGGAGCGCTTCGCGGCCGAGGTCACGACCGAGCTTTCCGCCCTCGCCATGCCGCATGCGAAGCTCACGGCGGCAGTCACGGCTCAGGACGAGTTCGGCCCGCATGGCATCGACGAGGTCGAGATCAGGCTCGCCGCGCATCCGGGCGCGCCCGCCCTGGCGCTGAGCAAGGGAGCCTCCGGCGGCGAGCTGTCCCGGGTCATGCTCGCGATCGAGGTCGTTTTCGCGGGCGCTGATCCGGTGCCGACTTTCGTGTTCGATGAGGTGGACGCCGGGGTGGGCGGTAAGGCCGCGGTGGAGATCGGCCGCAGGCTGGCCCGGCTGGCCCGGCTGGCCCAGGTCATCGTGGTGACCCACCTGCCGCAGGTGGCCGCGTTCGCGGACGCGCATCTGGTCGTGGAGAAGGCCGACGATGGCCGGGTCACCCGCAGCGGGGTCACCCGGCTGGACGATGCGGGACGGGTGCGCGAGCTCTCCCGGATGCTGGCCGGCCTGGAGGACTCCGAGTTTGGCCGCGCGCATGCCGGAGAACTGCTGGCCGCGGCGGCGGCGGAACGGGCCGCAGGGGCGGAGCGCCCGGGGGCGGCGGGCCAGGACCGGGCCGGGTCCCGGCGCTGACTGGGCGGCCCGGGAACGCTGACTGGGGCGGCTCAGGGCCTTGACTTATGGGCCCTGTGATGATCTGTGTGGCTACGCGGGCCCGGTCTGTCTGGCAGGATGGACTACACGATGGCTCCGTTCCTGAAATTCCCTAAGATGCACCGGAGCAGGCCGGATGACCTGGCCGGTGTAACGGGGCGGGCACGCCTGGACCGCCGGACCAAGAACCTCACGACGCGGTTGTGCGCCGGTGATATCGCCATCATTGACCACCAGGATCTGGACCGGGTCAGCGCTGACGCACTGATCAGCCGTCAGGTCGCCGCCGTGGTGAACGTCTCGCCCAGCATCAGCGGCCGGTACCCGAACCTCGGACCCCAGCTCCTGCTTGAGGCGGGGGTCCCGCTCGTTGACGACGTTGGTCCCGACGTGTTCACCCGGGTGGCCGAAGGGGACACCGTCCGGCTCGATGACGAGGTCCTGCACCTGGGCGATGAGATCGTCGCCAAGGGCACCCTGCAGACCGCGGAATCGGTGGCCGCCGCGATGGCCGAGGCCAAAGCAGGCGTGGCGGCGCAGATCGAGGCCTTCGTGGTCAACACCCTGGAGTACATGAGGTACGAGGGCGCGCTGCTCATCGAGGGCATCGAGGTGCCCGAGCTGCGCACGCAGTTCGACGGCAGGCACGCGCTCGTCGTGGTCCGCGGCTACCACCACCGCGAGGACCTGGCCACGCTGCGCCCCTACATCCGGGAGTTCAAGCCCGTCATGATCGGCGTGGACGGCGGGGCGGATGCGCTGCTCGACGCGGGATACCGGCCCGACCTGATCGTGGGCGACATGGACTCGGTGTCCGACAAGGGCCTGAGCTGCGGAGCAGAACTCGTGGTGCATGCCTACCCGGGCGGCGACGCACCCGGCCGCGCGCGCATCGACCGGCTGGGGCTGCCCTCGGTGCTCTGCCCGGCCGCGGGCACCAGCGAGGATGTGGCGCTGCAGATGGCCGACCAGAAAGGGGCCAGCCTGATCGTCGCCGTCGGCTCGCACAACACCTTGTCGGAGTTCCTCGACAAGGGCCGATCGGGGATGGCAAGCACCTTCCTGACCAGGCTGCGGCTGGACAGCAAGCTGGTGGACGCGAAAGGCGTCAACCAGCTGTACCGGAGCCGGATCTCCAGCTGGGCGCTGATGACCCTCGTGGCCGCCGCTCTGGCCGCTATCCTGGCGGCTGTCTCGGCCTCGGACGCTATGCGGGCCTTCCTCGATTTTTTCCTGGCCCAACTGGACACATTCAAGTTCTGGCTCACCGGATTGTTTTAGTGATCGATTTCCGCTATCACCTTGTCTCCATCATCGCGGTCTTCCTGGCCTTGACGGTGGGCGTTGTGCTCGGCTCGGCCGCCCTGAACGGGCCGACGACCGCGCTGCTGCGCAAATCCGTGGCCAGCCTGCGCCACGACGAGGAAAACCTGCGTTCGCAGAACGGGTCCCTGCAGCAGGAGATCAACAGCAACCAGCAGTTCGCCCAGGTGGCGGAGCCTGTGCTGCTCGGCCACCTGCTCGCCGACGAGCGAGTCGTCCTGGTCACCGCGCCCGGTGCGCCCAGCCAGGTGACCGACAAGATCGGCCAGGCGCTCACCCAGGCCGGGGCCAAGATCACCGGCCAGGTCGACATCCAGTCCAAGCTGTTCGACACCAGCTCCGGCACCCAGGAGACGCTCAGCCTGCTGACCCAGCGCCTCACGCCGAGCGGAATAGTCCTGCGGACCGGCGGCACGCTGGGCCAGGCGGGCCAGCTGATCGCGAGCGCGATCCTGACCCAGGACGGGCCCGGGCAACCCGCGGCGGGCAGCCAGGACGCGACCAGCGCCGCAATCCTCAGCCAATTCGCCGCAGAAGGTTTCCTGAGCGTCAGCGAGCAGCCCATCGCCCGTGCCACCCTGGCTGTCGTGATAATCCCGGCCAGCCCGCCCACGGTGAACGACTCCAACACGGCCAGTCAGTCCCTGGTGACCTTGTGTCAGGAGCTGAACCTGACCGACCTGGCCACCGTGGTGGCGGGCTCAGTGACCGGCTCAGGGCCGGGCAGCGCCATCCAGGTGATGCGCGCGGGCGGCCGGCAGGGTCATCTGTCCAGCGTGGACGACGCCGACACCACCATCGGCCAGATCGTGGTGGCCCAGACCCTCTACGTGCAGCTGACCAAGGGGAAGTCGGGCAGCTACGGCACCGGGTCCGGCGCCACCGCGCCTGGCCCCAGCCCCGCGCCCACCCCGTCGCCGTCCGCCTCCGCGGGCGGGGTCACGGCCACCCAGCGCTCCGGCCGCCCGAAGGCCAGTGCGTCCGCCACCCCGTCCGCGTCGAGCAGCCGGTGAGCGGCGGCAGGCGGGGGAGACTCGCCGCCATCGTCGGTGCCGGCGTCGCTGCGGCCGCCGCCCGGGGCAGCTACGCGGCGCTGACCCGCCGCCCGCCGGGCGGCACGGCCGCCTGGACCAGGACCAACCACCGGGGTGAGCCGGTCACCCTGCTGGAAGGGCCCGCGGTGGCCGCGGCCGCCGTCATGTCCGCATCGATCAGCCCGGGGCTGCCGCCCCGCGCCCGGGCCGCGCTGGTGGCGGCCGGGATCGGCGCTGGCGCGTTCGGCGGATATGACGACCTCGCGGGCAGCGGGGACCGGCGCGGCTTCCGCGGCCACCTCGGCGCGCTGGCCCAGGGTGACGTGACCACTGGCGCCGTGAAGATCGGCGGCATCGGCGCGACCGGCCTGGCGGCGGCGGCGCTGCTCGGCGGGTCCCCGGTCGATGTGGCGCTGAACGCGGGCCTCACCGCTGGGGCCGCCAACCTGCTCAACCTGTTCGATCTGCGGCCGGGACGGGCCAGCAAGGTGGCCCTGGCGGCGGGCACCCTGCTCGCCGTGAGCGCCTCCGGCGGCGCCCGTGGCCGCGCCGCGGATGGTGCCGGCACCGCTGTGGCCACCAGTCCTGCGGTCATCAGGTCGGCCAGCCTCCGGCCTGCTGCCGCCCACGCCGTGGCCGCGCCGCTCGGCGCGGCGCTGGCGCTGCTCCCCGAGGACCTGGGGGAGCGGGCGATGCTGGGCGACGCCGGGGCCAACGCGCTCGGCGCCATGCTCGGCATCGCGGCGGCGGCCAGCCTGCGGCGGCCCGCCAGGATCGCGGTGCTGGCCGCGATCACCGGCCTGACCGCGGCCAGTGAGGTGGTCAGCTTCACCAAGGTGATCGAGCGGACCCCCCCGCTGCGCTGGCTGGACATGCTCGGCCGCAGGCCGGCCGCCGCATCACCGGCGCCGGCCGCACCAGCATCGGCGGCACCGGCAGGACCGTCATCCTCCGCACCCGAATCCGCCGCTACGGCCGAGTCCGGGGCGGCGGACGGGGACTGTGCCGGTTTCCGTGCTGGCGAGCCGTCTTGGGGTGAGGCTCACCCGGAACCCGTCCACCGGGCCGCTACCAGCGGGCAGTGACCGGGCCGCAGGCGCCGGCCACCGAGCCGGGCCCGGTACGGCAGGCGGGCCGGGGGATCGGCCGGGCCGCGGTCCTCATCGGGGTGCTCACCGCGGCGGCCCGGCTGGTCGGATTCGGCCGCCAGCTTGTCTTCGCGCACACCGTCAGCAACACCTGCCTG
>Ga0265336_10001637_pt1 | contig 9922 bp, 7 predicted proteins | sample 42119metaG_FD_193583 | JGI IMG/M metagenome (GOLD analysis project Ga0265336, IMG submission 193583) | Rhizosphere microbial communities from Carex aquatilis grown in University of Washington, Seatle, WA, United States - 4-21-19 metaG | ecosystem: Host-associated > Plants > Roots > Rhizosphere >...
CGAGGAGGAGGGGCTCGTCGAGCGCGCGCAGCGGATCGGCGAGACGATCCGCACGCGGATGCTCTCGTGGCAGGAGCGGTACGCCGCGATCGGCGACGTACGCGGGCTCGGAGCGATGCTCGCCGTCGAGTACGTCGAGGATCGCGAGACGAAAGCGCCGGCGCCAGCGATTGCGACACGCGTCTCCGAGGAGGCGGCCAAGCGCGGGCTGCTCCTGCTCAAGGCGGGGATCCACTCGAACTGCAACCGCGTGCTGTGCCCGCTCGTCATCACGGACGCCGAGCTCGACGAAGCTCTCGGCGCCTGGGAAGACGCGCTCGAAGCCGTGCTCGCGTAGCCTGCGGGCACGCTCTCGCGTTCTAATCTAGGTGCCCGGATCGAGGTCGATGACGTCTGCCCCGCATACCGGCGACCAGCTCGCCGAGCGCTACGACCTCGAAGAGGTCGTCGGCAGCGGCGGCATGTCGACCGTCTTCTGCGCCTACGACACGCAGCTCGAGCGGCGCGTCGCGATCAAGATCCTCCACGAGCGCTTCGCCGGCGACGGCGAGTACGTGGAGCGCTTCCGGCGCGAAGCGCGCTCGGTCGCGCAGCTCGCGCACCCGAACATCGTCAGCGTCATCGACCGCGGCTCCGACGACGGTCGCGAATTCATTGTCTTCGAGTTCGTCGAGGGCGAGAACCTCAAGGAGCAGATCGTCCGCTCCGGCCCGCTGCCGTTGCGGCGCGCGATCGAGCTCGCCGTCGCCGTCGCGGACGGGCTCTCCTTCGCGCACGGGCGCGGTCTCGTCCACCGCGACGTCAAGCCGCAGAACGTCCTCCTCAGCGAGAACGGCGCGATCAAGGTCACCGACTTCGGCATTGCGCGCTCGCTCGACGTCGAGCACGGCTTGACGGAGACGGGGACGGTTGTCGGGACGAGCGAGTATCTCGCTCCGGAGCAGGCGAGCGGCGGTGCGGTCTCGGCGGCGACCGACGTCTACTCGCTCGGCGTCGTCCTCTGGGAGATGCTCACGGGGCACGTGCCGTTCGGGGGCGACAACTTCGTCGCCGTTGCGTTGCGCCACATGAACGAGGCGGCGCCGGACATTCGGGAGTTGCGTTCCGACGTTCCGCCGCGTCTTGCGGCGGCGATCGACCAGGCGCTGCAGAAGGACCCCGCGCGCCGCTTCCCGACGATGAGCGCGTTCGCCGAGGAACTGCGCGCGTGTCTCGCGATGCTCGCGACCGAGGGCGCGACAGAGGTGATCCCGATGGCCCGACGGCACGCCACGCCGAAGCCGGCGCGCCGGAGCTCGCGGCCACTCGCGTACGTCGTGGTCGCCGTGCTCCTCGGCGCGGCTGCGCTCCTCGCCGCGCTCGTCCTCGGCGGCGGCGGTGGCGGAGGAGCGGGGTCGGGCACGCCCGTTCATCTCCGCGGCACGGGGTCGTACGACCCGCAGGGCACCGCCGGCGGTGAGGAGGCGGCGTTCGGCTACACCGCGCCGAACGCGACCGACGGCAACCCGGCGACGAGTTGGCTGACGCAGCACTACGGGACGGAGGCGTTCGGGAGCCTGAAGGACGGCATCGGCCTCGTCCTCGCGTCGCCGGGCTCCGTCACGCTGAAGAGCGTCACCGTGACCACCTCGACGCCGGGATTCATCGCGCGGATCGAGGTCGGCAATTCGCCGTCCGGCCCGTTCGCGATCGACTCAGGCTCGGAGACCGCCAGCGGGAAGACGACCTTCACGCTCGACGGGAAGAGCGGTAGCTACTGGGTCGTATGGCTGACGCGGCTCGGCCCGCAGCTCACCGCCGCGATCTCCAACGTGACCGCCAGGCGCTAAGACCGGTACCTGGTACCGGTCTTGGAGAGGTGTGGCTTGTTCATGCGGTTTCTGCCCCGTTAACCTGGCACCGCGTCACGGTCTTGTGACGTTGTCGTGAGCTAGAAGACGAGGTTCGACCGGCGTTCGTGGCGTTCGAGCGCTAAGTCGATCAGCCGGTCGAGCGCTTCCGCGTAGCCGATTCCCGACGCGTCGAAGAGCTTTGCCCAGACGCTCGTCGCGGTGAAGCCCGGCATCGTGTTGAGCTCGTTCAGGACGACTTCGCCGTCGCTCGCGCGCACGAAGAAGTCGACGCGCGCCAGTCCCTCGCATTCGGACGCGACGAACGCCTCGACCGCCCGCCGCTGGAGGAGCTCGATCGTCTCCGGCGGGAGTCCGGGCGGCGGCACGAGCAGTTCCATCCCGCCGTCGGCGTACTTCGACTCGAAGTCGTACCAGTCGTGCCCGAGCGTGTCGATCTGGCCCGGAAGCGAGGCGATCGGAGGCGGGACGCGGTTGCCGAGGACGCCGACCTCGACCTCCGTCCCTTCTACGAACTCCTCGACGAGCACCTTCTCGTCGTGGCGGAACGCGAGCTCGACCGCGGCGGCGAGACCGTCCTCCGACGCGACTTTCGAGATGCCGACCGAGGAGCCGAGCCGCGCCGGCTTGACGAAGACGGGATAGCCGAACGGGTTCTCCACCGGGTCGCCAAGCCGGATCGCGTGGTGTGCCGAAACGGGGATCCCGCTGTCGCGCATCACCTTCTTGAAGAGATCCTTGTCCATCGCTAGGGCCGACGCGGCGACGCCCGCGCCGACGTACGGGATCCCGGCGAGCTCGAGCAGCCCCTGCACCGTCCCGTCCTCGCCGAACGGCCCGTGGAGGATTGGCAGGACGACGTCGACGGCCCCGAGCCGTTCGAGCGGCCCACCGTCGTACGGCACGGGCAGCGTCTCGGCCGTCGTCTCGCCGGTGCCGAGCTCCCAGCGGCCGTCGCGGCCGATCCCGATCTCTGTCACGTCATAGCGGACAGAATCCAGCGCGGCCGCGACCGAGCGCGCGGAAGCGAGGGAGATCTCGTGCTCGCTCGAACGTCCGCCCGCGAGCACCGCAACGCGCAGGCGGCGGCCGGGGGTCACGGTGGCCCGGGCGTCGTCGTGGTCGTCGTCGTCGTGCCGGAGTACTGGCCGACGTTGATCGTCACCGTCGAGTGCTCCGGCGCCTGCGCGTTTCCGGCCGGCGTCTGCGACTGGACGAGGTCGTTCTGGGCCGGGTCGGTCACGGCGACGTGGTTCACGACAACCTTGAAGCCGGCGGCCTGGAGGTCGTGGGTCGCCTGTCCGGATGTTTCGCCGAAGACGTCCGGCACCGTCTTCATCGGCGGGCCGTTCGAGAGCGTGACCCTCACGGAGGATCCCTCCGCAAGATTCTTGCCCGGCTTCGGATCCTGCGTGACGACGTAATTCTGCGGCTCGTTGCTGTCCACGTAGCCGGCGACGACGAGGTTGTAGCCGGAGGCTGCGAGGTCGGACTGGGCCTGCTGCTCGCTCTCGTTCATGACGTTCGGAACCTGCTTGATCACCGGTCCCGCGGCGACGTTGACGATGACCTTGGAGCCGACCGTGGCCTGCTTGCCGGCGCCGGGGGCTGTCGCGGTGACGATGTCCTTCGTCTTGCCCGGCACGAAGCGCCGCTCGGGTTTCAGGCCGAGCTTGATCAGCGCCGCGCGCGCATCTGTCCATGTCTGGCCGGCGAGTTTCGGGATCGCGACCTTCGGCTTGCCGGTCGAGACCCAGATCGTCACGGTGCCGCCCTTGGGGAGTGTGCCGCCGGTCGGATCCTGTTTGAAGACCTGGCCCGCCTTGCACTTCATCGTCGCCTGCGGGGTCACGTGCGCATGGAGGTGCACGGCCTGGATCTGCCGCTTCGCCTGGCTCACCCGTTCGCAGTTGGTGTAGTCGCTGACCGGCTCCTGCGGTGGGGAGCCGGAGAGCTGGTGCCACACGATGACTCCCGCGATCGCCGCCGCGATGACGAAGAGTGCGGCGACGAGCCATGGCCAGACCGGCCGCTCCCGCTCTTCCTCCTCGACGACCTCCTGGGCGGCGGCCGGTTGCCGCGGCGCGATCATCGTCGCGCCCGTGTCCGCGACCGCCGCGCCCGCGGGGGCACTCATGATCTGCGTCGCGGAGTCGGTCGTCGCCGCCGCGACCGGCGCGTTCCGCAGCACGCGCTCGAGGTCGGCTTCCATCTCGTCGGCGCTCTGGTAGCGGGCTGCCGGATCCTTCGCGAGCGCGCGCATCACGACGAGGTCGAGGTCGCGAGGGATGTCCCGCCGGATCTGCGACGGCGGCCGCGGTGTCGCAGAGAGGTGCTTCATCGCGATCTCGACAGGCGTATCGCCGTCGAACGGCGTCTGGCCCGTGAGGAGCTCGTACAGGACGATGCCGAGGGAGTAGAGATCGGAGCGCTGGTCGACTTCGGTGCCGCGCGCCTGCTCGGGCGAGAGGTACTGCGCGGTGCCGACGATCGAGCCTGCCTCCGTCATCTGGCTCGTCCCGGCGCGCGCGATCCCGAAGTCCGTCACCTTGACGCGCCCCTCGCGGTCGACGAGGACGTTGTGCGGCTTGATGTCGCGGTGGACGATCCCGTGCCGGTGCGCGAACTTCAGGGCCGAGAGGATCTGACGCGCGTACTCGACCGAGACGTTCACGGGCGCGGGCCCGCGTCCGACGATCAGCTCCTTGAGCGAGCGACCGTCGAGGTACTCCATCGCGATGTAGTACGTGTGCTCCGCCTCGCCGCGGTCGTAGATCGAGACGATGTTCGGATGGTTGAGCGCGGCGGCGTTCTTCGCCTCGCGCCGGAAGCGCTCGATGAACTGGGCGTCGTTCGCGTGGCGGCCGTTGAGGATCTTGATCGCGACGCGGCGGCCGAGCTCCTGATCCTCCGCGAGGTAGACGTCCGCCATCCCGCCGGCGCCGAGCTTGCGGGTGATCCGGTAACGCCCGTCGAACAGCGTGTCTATGAGGGAATCGCCCCGGGTCACGAGTGTGTAAAGCCTAGAGACATGCTCAGCTATGCAGGAGGTTTTCGAGGATGGCCTTGGCGATCGGCGCTGCGAATGATGCGCCGAAGCCCTGGTACTGCTTCTCGACGATGACCGCGATCGCGACCTGGGGATTGTTCGCCGGCGCGAAGCACGTGAACCACGAGTCGTAGATGGGTTGGTTCAGCCCGAGCTCGGCCGTTCCGGTCTTTCCCGCGACGTTGAGAGACGACGGGAATCCGACGCCCGCGGCCGTCCCGCCCGTCACGACGCTCTGCATCATCTGGTTCAGCTCGCCCGCGGTCTTCGCGCTGATCGGGTGACCGATGGTGCTCGGCGCGGTCGAGCTGACGACCGAGCCGTCGGGCGCCGTGACCTTCTGGACGAGGTACGGCCGCGGCTCGCGGCCGCGCTCGGCGATCGTCGAGGCGACGAGCGCCATCTGGAGCGGCGTGACGAGCATGTGCTCCTGCCCGAATCCGAGCCGGCCCGGGTCGACCTGGGTCGTGGGATCCGTCGGGTTGAAGAGTCTGCCGTGGTGGTAGAGGCCGCTCGGGCTGCGCGTGTTCGCCGGCGTATCGAGCGGCGGCGGCGCGTAGAAGCCGTACCGCTTCGCGTAGGAGAGGATCTTCCCGGCGCCGAGCTGGATCCCGATCTTGCAGAAGACGGAGTTGATCGAGTGCTCGAGACCCTGCGCGAGCGTGATGTTGCCGAAGACCTCGGAACCGCCGCCGTCCGGGCTGCTCGCGTTCAATACCTTCGTGCCGTACTCGACGCAGTAGCCGGGGTCGTAGAAGCCGGAGCTCGGCGTGAAGGCGCCGCTGTCGAGCGCGGCGGACGCGGTGACGAGCTTGAACGTCGAGCCCGGCGGATAGAGGCCTTGCGTCGCCCGGTCGCCCTCCGCGAAACCGCTACCGCACGTGCCCTTGATCTTTCCGATCTTCGCCCCGCCATGCGGCTGCAGCAACAGGTTCGGGTTGAACGTCGGCGACGAGGCCAGCGCGTACACCGCGCCGGTCTGCGGGTTCAGCGCGACGACGGCGCCGCATCGTCCCGCGAGCAGTCGCTCTGCAAGCGTCTGTGTGGACGGCCTGAGCGTCAGCTTGACGTTGTCGCCGTGCACCGTCGTGCCGCCGAGCCGGTCGATCTCCTGCGTGAAGCTGTTCGTGAGGTTCGTGTTCGTGCCGGTCAGGTAGTCGGTGAGCGAGGAGTCGAGCCCCGTGACGACCTGAGCGAACGCGCCGTTCGTCGTGTAGCGGCGGGAGTAGGTCGTCAGGCCGCCCTTCTTGTGCGGCACGCTCCAGGCGAGGCGCGTTCCGTTCGCGGCGTAGATCGTCCCGCGGTCGATCTGGAGCTGAGCGATGGCCTGGATGGCGTTCCCCTGCCGGTTCGCGAGCTCGCCGCCTGCCCACGACTGCCAGTACGTCGTCGCGCCGATGAGCACCGCGATGAGAATCGACGCGAAGACCGCGAGGTGCCGGAGCTGGGTGTTCACGCGGTCGACTCCCGGTTCGCGCGATTCGAGATGAGCATCAGTCCCGCCACAAGGAAGAAGTTCGACACGACGCTCGATCCTCCGTACGAGACGAACGGAAGCGTGATGCCCGTCAGCGGGATGACGCGGAGGATCCCACCGACGATGACGAACGTCTGTAACGCGAAGCTGAAGCTGAGGCCTGCGGCGAGGAGCTTCGAGAAGCCGTCGCTCGCCGCGAGCGCGATCTGAAAGCCGCGCACGACGAACGCCATGTAGAGGAGCAGCAGCGCGGCCGCGCCGACGAGTCCGAGTTCCTGCGCGATCGCGGAGTAGATGAAGTCGGTGTTCTGGTCGGGAACGATCTGGGTCCCGGCCGCCGTCGTGACGATGCCGCGGCCGAGGCCCGTCCCGATCCAGCCGCCGTGCGCGATCCCGTACAGCGACTGGACGAGCTGGTAGCTCGCGCACTCCTGCCGCAGAGCGGGGTGCACGCTGAAGAAGCACGGCACCTTATGCGACGACCACGGCGTGAGCCAGTCGGTGATCCGCTCCTGCACGTGCGGCGTCGCCCGCCCGACCGCGTACGCGCCGACGAGGAACAGGCCGAGTGCCGCGGCGACGAACGAGAGCCGCGCGGTCGCGATGTAGAGGAGCGCGAGGAAGATCCCGTAGTAGAGGAGCGCACTGCCGAGGTCGTTGGTCGCGAACAGGACGAGCATCGCCATTCCCCAGACCACGAGCAGCGGCCCCCAGTCCTTGAGACGCCCTTGCGCGAGCACCTCGCGCTTCTCGCGGAGGTAGGCAGCGAGGAAGACGATGAGCGCGAGCTTCCCGAGCTCGCCCGGCTGGAACTGGAGCGGCCCAAGGCGGATCCAGAGATTTGCGCCGTTGACCGGGTCCTTGATGCCCGGCAACAGTGGCAAGAAGAGGAGCCCGATCGCCGTGACGCCGAAGATGTACTTGTAGCGCTCGAGGACGCGGTAGTCGTGGCGGAGCCAGAGGAGCGTCCCGGCGAAGACGGCGACGCCGATCACGACCCAGATCCCCTGCCTCAGCGCTGCCGTCGTCGGGCCGAGGCGGTAGATCTCCGTCAGGCCGACCGCGGTGAGGAGCGCCGCCATCGGCAGGAGGTACGGATCGGCGAGCGGCACGGTGCGGCGCGCGACGACGTGCGCCACGAGGTAGAGGGCGAAGAAGAACGCGGCGTACCCGAGCGAGCCCGTCGAGATCTGCGACTTGAGCGCGATGTAGACGCTCGCGAAGCCGATCGCGGTGAGTACTCCGACGGCGAGAAGGGCGACGAGCTCGCGGTTCCTGAGGCTCAGCGCGTAAGCCCCCAGACGAGCAGCGCGGCGGCGATTGCGAGCAGGACGAGAATCGCGAAGACGAGGCCGGCACGCCGCGGCGCCCTCTCGGCGCGTGGCGGCAGGTCGATGGCCTCCGGTGTGCGCTCGTCGGGCTCGCTCACGGCCGGCATCGTCATCGTGTCCTCGCTCGACTGCTCGACCTCGGCACCCGCCGCGATGCGGAAGGCGACGGCGGTGATGTTGTCCTCGCCGCCCTCCTTGTTCGCGAACTGGACGAGCGCGCGCACGGCCTTCTCGAGGTCGCCGCGGTTGCGATCGACGAGGTCGAGGATGTCGACGTCGTCGACCATGTCGGTGAGACCGTCGGAACAGATGAGGAAGATGTCGCCGTCCTCCGCCTCGATCGTGAACGCGTCGACGTCGACGTCGGGGTCGGTACCGACCGCGCGCGTGATGACGCTGCGCTGCGGGTGGATGTGCGCCTCTTCCTCGGAGAGCTTGCCGCTCTTCACGAGCTCGTTCACGAGGGAGTGGTCATCGGTCAGCTGCTCCATCGAGTCGCCGCGGACGAGGTAGGCGCGCGAATCGCCGACGTGTCCGATGACGACGCTCATTCCCTCGACGACCGCGACGGTCATCGTCGTGCCCATCCCGGAGGCGGTCGGATCGGTCGAGGCGCGGTCGAAGATGCGGCGGTTCGCCTCCTGGATCAGCGCTTCGACCTGTGCGGGACCGCCGAGCGCCTCCGAGAGACCGCCCTCGAGCGCGGAGGCCGCGAGCTTCGACGCGACCTCGCCGGCCTGGGCGCCGCCCATCCCGTCGGCGACGGCGAAGAGCGGCGGCGCGACGACGTAGTTGTCCTCGTTCCGGCGCCGCCGGCGCCCGGTGTCGCTCGCGACCGCGTACTGGCCTACCGGCACGTCAATCTTCCTCGACGCGCAGGTCGGTCTCACCGACGCGGAGGACGTCGCCCGGGCTCATCCGCTCGGCGCCGACGACACGAGCGCCGTTGAGGAACGTGCCGTTCGTCGAGTCGAGGTCCTGCACCCAGACGCCGTCTCCGCGCGCCTCGATTTGCGCGTGGCGGGCGGAGGCGAACTCGTCACCGTCGAGGACGAGGTCGTTCTGGCCGCCGCGCCCTATCGTGATCGGGGCGGAGCCGACGGTGATTATCGCGTCCGCCTCGAGGCTCGGGCTGCGCTGCACGACGAGGTGCACGGGGCCGCGCCGGCGAGCCGCGCCCGAGCCGAGCCCGGCCGCGGCGGCGGTGGCAGGCGTGAGGATCATGCTGTCGGCGGCCGCGCCTCCGCCGGCTCTCGCGCCCGCCGCGACCTTCGGTTCCTTCCCGGTTGTGCGGATGACGCGCCACACGAAGAGATAGAGGAGGACGAGGAACGCAATCTTGAGGACGAGCAGGACACCGCCGACCGTCGAGGATGCGAGCACCATCGGGTGTTCAGGAGCTCCTAACGCAATGAAGGACGGGCCGTCTGGCCGCGCTGTGCGGACGCGCTGACTGCGTCCTCAGTCGCGGGAATAGGTCTGCTATTCCCGCTCCCTGCGTCCTTGCATCGCATCCACCCATCGCACCCAGCCAGCGCGTCGTCATCACGTTAGGAGCTCCTATTCCCGCTCGGTCGAGAAGGTGACCGCCGTCTCGCCGATGACGAAGCTCGTGCCCTCGTCGAGCCGTGCGCGCTGCACGCGGTGGCCGTCCACCTCGACGCCGTTCGTCGAGCCGAGGTCGATGACCCACCACGCCGAGCCCTGCTGCACGACCTCCGCGTGACGGCGCGAGACGTTCGGATCCTCGATCTGGACGTCCACGTCGCGCGAACGGCCGAGCACGGCGCGCTTGGAGTCGAGGATGCGCCGCCGCCCGCCCCACGTGAGCACCGCCACCGTGCGGTCGACCTGGAGCTCCTCGAGCGACACGGCCTCGGTCGGCTGCGTCCGCGGCTTGTAGATCATCGTCGCGCCGGAGGCGACCTCCTCGAGCGGCTCGTCGCTGTCTTCGCTGGGGCTGCGCTCGTGCTGCGCCATCCGCGCCGCGATCCCGAACTCGCCGACGCCGAGGTCGTCGTCGGTCTCGAAGAGGACGCGCGGCGGCGTCAGCAGCGCGTAGTTCTCGCGCATCGCGTGCTCGGAGAGGTACTCCTCGAGCTCGGCGACGAGCGAGCTCTCGTAGCCCTCGAACTGCGTCCGGTCGCCGCTCGAGAGATAGATGGTGTACTCGTTCGGGACGTAGATCCGCGTCACCGAGGTGGAGCGGTTTTCG
>Ga0265336_10001638_pt1 | contig 9922 bp, 9 predicted proteins | sample 42119metaG_FD_193583 | JGI IMG/M metagenome (GOLD analysis project Ga0265336, IMG submission 193583) | Rhizosphere microbial communities from Carex aquatilis grown in University of Washington, Seatle, WA, United States - 4-21-19 metaG | ecosystem: Host-associated > Plants > Roots > Rhizosphere >...
CGCTTTGCAAGACATGCTGGGCAAGGTGGCTGACTATTACGAGAAAGAGGTTGACGAGCAAATCAAGGCCGTCTCAACCATTATTGAGCCGGCCCTGATGATATTCGTCGGCGTTATTGCCTTAATCATCGTGGCGGCGGTGCTGCTGCCAATTTACAGCTTGGCGGGCAAGAATTTAAGCGGTGGTATATAACCCGTGCGAGAACAATTGCTTTTTTACTTGCATATGCCTAGTATGTAATCATAAGCATTTCAACATAATTCCTAAAAGGGTGGGAACGACAAAATGAGAATTAGTTTAACTAAGAAAAACCAGGGCTTCACCATAATTGAAGTCATGATTGTGTTGGCCATTGCCGGGCTTATCATGGCAATTGTCTTCTTGGCCGTACCGGCCCTGCAACGCAGCTCACGCAACACCCAGCGTAAAACTGACGTTGGCTCGATTTTATCCGCCGTCTCTGAATACGCCAGCAACAACTCCGGGCAGATACCTGCTGCCAGCGGAACGTTCGCCGCGGAGTTTCCAAACAACACGCCAAGCCTCAGCTACTACATCGCTGCCAATGTCCTGTATAACTACTCGGCCGTTGCTCGTGGCTCCGCACCAACCGCACCAGCCGGTACGGACAGCGTAACGGTCTTCAATTACCTGAAGTGCAGCGCAAACGCTGGCGATCCAGCCAACGCTACCGCTAGGAGCATAGCCGTGCTATTCAACGTAGAGGGCAGCGGCGGTGTCATTCCTCAGTGTCAAGAATCGTAGAGGCTTAAATAAGTTTGATAAAACGAGCTTCTTCGGAAGCTCGTTTTTAAATGGCTGGGTTTTTGTGCTAGGATACCGCTAATGATCGCGATTATATTGATAGTATTCGGTCTATGCTTGGGCAGTTTTTTGAATGCCATGGTTTGGCGGATGCATCTGGGTAAAGACTGGGTGCGGGGCAGGAGTGAGTGTGACAACTGTGGCCACCGGCTAAGTGTCGCCGACTTGCTGCCGCTTTTTAGCTGGCTGGCTCTTGGCGGACGCTGTCGCTATTGCAAACAATCAATCTCCTGGCAGCATCCGGCCGTAGAGCTGGCTATGGCCGGTGTCTTCGTAGCCTCTTACTACTTTTGGCCCGGCGGCGTGTTAGGAGCAGGGCAAGGGATATTATTTATCACTTGGCTGCTTAGCTCTGTTGGGCTGATGGCGCTATTGCTCTACGACCTGCGCCACATGCTGCTGCCCAGCCACATTCTCTATCCGACTTTTGCCGTGGCCGCCGCCGGCCGTTTGGTTTATATCCTGCGCTACTCCGATAACGTCGCCCATAGCTTTTGGCTTTTAGCTTTAAGCTTAGCGGTAGCTAGCGGCGTTTTTTTGTTGTTATTTTACGTCTCACGCGGTCGCTGGATAGGTTTTGGCGACGTGCGCTTGGGATTAATCAACGGCACGCTGCTAGCCACGCCGGCCAAGAGCTTTTTAATGATTTTTTTGGCTTCACTGCTGGGCTCAATGTTCGCGTTGCCGGCTGTGGCTGCCGGCCGCAGCAAAATGAGCAGCCGCATACCCTACGGCCCGTTCCTAATCGCGGCCACCGCCATAACCCTGCTGTTTGGCCAGTCCTTTATCACCTGGTACCAAAACCACCTCCTGTAGCCAGAAATTTACAGAGAGTTGGCAGAGCTGGCGGCTTTGCCGGAAAGCAGGTTGGTGAGGTGTGTGTTCTCTGTTACGCTTATGCTATAATTTGACATATGCAGACCACCTCGGGGGGCTACACTATTGTTGAGGTAATGATCGTATTAGCCATCACTTCTGTGCTTTTTTTTAGCGCCGTGCTGGTTTTTAACGGCCAGCGCTCGGGGACAGATTTTTCCCAAGCTATGCAAGACTTAAACTCCAAAATTCAGGATTACGCCAACAAGGTTAGCACCAGCTCTTACTCTGGCAGTGAAAACTACATCTGCAGCGTGGTTAACGGCCGGCCATTACTCACCAACGGTAGCGGCAGCAATGATAAGTGCCTATTTTTAGGTTTGGCTATCCAGGCTGTTCCTGGTCAGCCTACCCTGCATGCCTACACCGTTTTAGGTACCAAAGATATCTACACTGTCGGCGGCGCCGACAGTGGCCAGCCGGCTTTGAATATCAGCAGCACTAATCCCGAGCCGGCACTACTTAATGACGGTAGTGGCACGGACAAGATTGTGCTGGCGGAAGATTATACTCTTGGAGCCGGATCCACGGTGAAATCCTCTACGGCATCCGGCAGTGAGCACGACTTAGTTGGACTATATAACGGCTTGCAAAATGACTCTGCCTCAGCTTCCAGGGGCGCTGCCGCGCTGATACTAACGGCCTATGATTGCACTAATGGCAATAACTGCAATGTCGCGTATTCTAGGAACTCTCAAGTACAAACATGTATCGAAAGATCATGCGGCAGCGTATCGGTTAACCAATGGAGCATCTGTTTGCAGGATGGCGGTAGCAATAATACCGCGCAACTTAAAATATTCGGCGCGCCGGGCGGTATCAGGACTCTACTAAATTTTGTGGCGTGTACATGAGATGAGAATATTTGCGACTATCAAATCTGACCTTAACCAAATCGGCCATGGCCGCCGGTTTACCAGACAGGCCGGTGATACCATTATTGAAGTGCTGGTTAGCGTTAGCATTTTAGCGCTGGTGCTGTCGGTAGCCTATGGTTCTACCAGCCGCAGCCTGCAAAACGGCGTTGATTCGTCCAACCGCCAGCAAGCTTTGGCGCTGGCCGAGCAACAGGTAGAGATTATCAAAAACGCCGCCGCTTCCAACCAGGTCGGCTTAGGCGCCTACCAATCGCAGCCGGGCACGGCTTTTTGTATAGATAATACGAAAATTGGTATCCCAACGCAGTACGGCAAAAGCGCTCCCACTAGCTCTGCTTGTCATCTAATCAACAGTGTCTATGACTTGTCCGATACCTGTAATGCCAGTGGCCTATTTACCATCATTGCCAGCTGGCCCAGTGCCGTATCCGGTAGCAGCGGCAATAGCCAACTAACAATTTATTACCGCGCACCATGAAAAATACTAGCCTAAGACAACCACCACCAACCGGCTTTACCATAGTTGAACTGATGCTGGCCACCAGTGTTTTTTCTATAGTGCTCTTGGTGGCTTTGGGTAGTTTCTTGCAGATTGGCCGGGTGTTTTACAAAGGCGTTTCGCTGACCGCCGTGCAGAACATTGCCACCCAGGTACTCAACGACATGAGCAACAATATGCAAACCTCCAGTGGCTTCTCTCTGCCTCCCCCTAGCAACGGGTATACGTACTGGTGCATTGGCAATACCCGCTATACCTATATAACCCACAGTGTTGGCGGCCAGCAGGTGGCGACGCCAGCCAACTTGGCAAATGTCAATTATAATAACGGAACCAGCGGCGGTAGTTTTGGCCTGCTTAAAGATACTCTAGCGGGCAATGCCAGCTGTGCCACGCCGTGTTTTGGCGGCACTTGCCTTGCCGGCTATGTGGCCCTTAGCAGCAATTCGGTAGAGATGCTGGGTGATAATATGCGCCTGGCTAGCATTAGTATTACGCAACCTGATGCATCTACCTCGCCAAACCTATATAATATCAATATGGTAGTGGTTTACGGAGATGACTCGGTTTTGGACTTTAGCAATCCCCTCCGGCCTACTTGTTTGGCAGGTTCACAAAACCAGGCATTTTGCTCGGTCGTCACTATTTCTACAACGGTGCTTCAGGGAGCGCAGACTTGAAACAAAAGGGATTTTTTAGCGCTCAACCAAGTGTCCGGCCTGACCAAAAAGGCATGGCCTCGATTGTCATTGTATCTGTTTTGATTGTGATTCTTACCCTGGTCAGCATTGGTTTTGCCCGGCTGATGAATCGGGCCATTACCAATTCTACCGACAAAGAGCTAGGCGTGGCTGCCAATTACGCCGCGCAGTCCGGCATCAACAGCGGTATCGGTTATCTGCAAAAAAATTATGTTTCGACTGACCCCGGTGCCTTGCTTAATACCGGCTGCAGCGATTTAATTGGCTCCACTGGTGCGCTGTACTCCCAAGCCAACCTATCGGGTGAAGCAGGTGGCGGCAATGTAAAATACACCTGCCTGACCATCGACCCGGAGCCTACGGACCTGGTTTTTGGCGGCCAGGATCCGTTGCCACCCTATAAATCGGAGGTTATCAAGCTGACCACCGCTAGTGGTCCCGCGCTTGGCGGCGGTAGCCTGATGTTTGCCTGGAGCGGCACTTCCGGCCACAACAGCACCATCGCCGGCACCAGTCTTTACGACGAAACTACCTGGTCCAACAAAACTTTGGCGCCGGTTTTGCGAGTAACACTTTATCCCTTGGCTAACTCCACCACACCCATAGACAACGCGGCCGTGCAAGCGGCTTCACGCACTTACTTCTTTTACCCAAACACGGGCAATACCAGCCATCCCAACAATACGGCCATCACGCCCGTTAACTACGCCACTGCGACCGAACCGCTGCAAGGCGTGCAATGCGGCAACGAAGGCAAAAATGGTTTTGACACTGGTAACGACAACCCGGCGGACTACACCTGTAGCGTAATAATTTCTGGTTTGCCCGCCGACGGCTTGTTTTACGCCCGCATGACGCCGCTTTATGATTCCACCAACCTTAGGATCCAGGGCAACGATAACAGCGGTAAGCTGGTCAAGTTTGTGGGCGTCCAGGCCATTGTGGACTCTACGGCTAAGGCCAATACATCATCCAAACGGTTACGGGCCAGGGTAGACCTGGGCAACAACATATCACCAAGCGATGATGCCATACCCGAATTTGCCGCTGATTCGGCCAACACCATCTGCAAACGGCTAGATATAAGCGACGTAACCGCCAAGATTGCCGACCCTTATTGTTTATCTCAGCTTAATATCCAGCAGCCAGTTCCGGCTGTGACTCTAAGCGCCTCACCAACGACTATCTTCGTTGGCCAGCCAACGCAGCTTACTTGGACTAGCGCCAATGTTACCGCCTGCACCAGTACTTGGACCGGAGGAGCAGTGGCATTATCCGATAATCAAACAGAATTTCCGCAGGTGACTACTACTTATACCATCAACTGTACCGGCCCGTTTGGATCAGCCAACCAAAGCGTCACGGTTGCCGTTAATCCTATCTTATCCTTTTACACCGACAATGGCTCAAACTCCATCACCATACCATATAACACTTCGACAACTTTGCACTGGACTATAACCGGCCAAGCCGACTGGTGCTACGGCACGGGCGGCACCGGGTCTTGGGTTGGCTATAAGAATCACGCTAGCGGCGATAATAGTACAGCTACCGGTCTTTTAACTTCTCCCCAGACCTACCATTTGTACTGCGGCAACAGCACTAATAACTACCAAACGCCAACCCAAAATGTGGCGATTACAGTCAGCCCGCCACCACCCGCGCCGCCCGTTATCAACCAGTGGTTCTGGAATCAAAACAACAATAGCCCGGACAGTTTCACTTACAATGTCAGCAATTCCGACAAATGCATAATTTACCCTGATAATGGCGCTGCCACTACCCAAATTGCACCGGTGCTAAATACAAATTTCTCCGTATCGGACGGCCAGTCCTATACCAGCGCTACCCTTAAGTGCTGGGATCATAATGTAGGCCCCGCTGTAAGCGATGCTATTGTTCCCGCCTCCGCTACCCAAGTCAATGTAATGTTTTCGCAACCTACCACCGGCTATAATCAAGAGTACACTCGTACGTATAAAACCTCCTCTCCGAGTGAACCCAACGATTGTCGGGATAACCTTCACAACTGGGCTATCTGTTTCTCCCTTTCGGCTAACCAAAACGGTAACCCTGCCCTGATAACCAGTTGCGACTTAACCACGAACAACGGCTATAGAAACACTATTACAAATGGACCCGGGCAACCGCATTGGTCTCAAAAGTCTGATTCCTCTAAGCCCAACTGGATAAATTATCAGCTTGGCTGGAATGTGACGATTAATAGCAGCCTTAACACTTGGCCAGCTAACTATAACTATTATGGCGATCCTGGCTATAACCCATCCACAACTAACTCCATGCCCTATGACGGCACCACCTTGACGGCAGTTTGCCATGGCGCAAATGCATCAGGCCAAGCTACTTACGGCCCCGCTGAATGGCATACTTGCGCCGATCGCGGGCAAGTAGGGATATACTATAGCGATGTGTCTCAGAATGGTTGTTCGAGCGTAGTTCTTCATGGTCCGCCAGGCGGCGGTGGCGGCGGTGGCGGCGGGACGCCACCTCCAAGCAAGCAAACCTGTAGTTGGGATGGAGTCACTGTTAATGTTCCCCCTGGCTGTGTGACCTGTGCAATAGGCGGCACCGCATCTACTCCGGGTAATTGTCCGAAAAAAGGCGGTCCATCTTAATGATTTATTCCCACGGCTGTGTCTCATTACATTTTAAAATCATTGATAATGCCTAAAGTTTGGAGATTCAGTGTCTACACCCAGTAACTTAAATCAGCTTATACCCGCTAATAAACCGCGCCGTCCGAGCGCACCAATATTAATAGCTGGCTTCGTGATTCTTATTGCCTTGATTGCCGGTGGTATTTACTTTATCCATAAAAGTATCTCTAAACCTGCTGTTACTACTTATTCATATACTTACCATAAACTTGTTACCTCAACTTTAGCTGGGACGGGCGTGTCCCACGGCTTAGTCTTCCAAAGGCCCGTGGAGTTTACCGCCATCGCACCCGAAGGCAGAACCGATATTGCCAGCTTTGCCCAAACTGTTAATAAAAAAGGCGTTGTCAATACCGTCGGCGGCGAGACGGCAGTAGCTAGTCCCGCGCCAGCTAATTACAACGCAATTATAAATTACTATTTCAGTTTGCCGGATACATCAAGTGGTTATAAAAGCGCCACCTCTTCAATTAGGGACTTCTTGCAATCTCAAGAAATGCCATATATTTTCTTTTCTGAAGACAAAAACCCCAAAATAGACCTGAACTTGGGCCACCCCGCCCAAGATTTTACCTCTAATTTACCTGGCGGCGTCTGGATTTTTAGTTATACGGCAACTGATACGAATCTTAAAAGCGATAAGCAAAAAATCTCGGTTGTAAGAGGCGAGCTGATTTTTGCAATTGGTAAAAGCGACTATTATTATCTGCTTTTGGGCACAGATGACTATAACTGGCTGCCCAATCAGCCTATCTTGGCCAACATACTTTCTGGTCTAAAAATAGACCAATAGCGCTTATGCTTGCTGTAAGTATTACAACGTGAGATAATATAGCCAGTCCTTTGTAGTTTAAGGGGGCGCTTTTGTCATTGTCGCGATAAGGACGCGGCGCGTTTTCCTGAAAGGGAAGGTGAGAAGAATGAAGCGTTTTCAGGTTATCGCCGCTGTGTTTCTTACCGCGGCGGCAGGTGCGTTGGCAGTTGCCCATCCGGCGGCTGCTACGAACGGCAAGCTGGCCTGTAAGGCTAGCGGTATCAGCCTTCAGAGCGTCGGTAAATACGGCGTTAAGGTGGCCGTCAAGGCCGCCTGCAAGCTGCCCGGGCGCAAGGCACCCGTGCCGTATACGACAAGCTGGAAGGCAAGTTTTTCCGACTTGTCGCATCAGCCCTGCAATGGCTTTGCCCCGATGGCTGGCCACGGCAAGAGCTTCAACCTGCCCCAGCTTCCCACTATTGTGCAAGTCACCTTCACGGTGATGGCCAAGTGGGGCAAGCAGGTGGCGAAAGCCAGCAAGACCCTCCCAAGGGTCACGCCGGACAGCCACGTGTTCTGCGGCGCGCCGCCCAAGCTGGTTTCGCTGCCGGGGGCCACGCCGTCTGCCTGTACCTGGGGTATCAACCCCGGCATCGGCGGACAGGTCGTATACGCTGACGGCAGCATCGAGTGCGTGGGTCTCGGCCAATGCCGCTGGAACAAGCCCAATCCCCACCGTTACGGCTCGTACTACGTCATGGAGTACGGTTTCAGCTGCTCGGGGGGCTACACGGGCTACGTTCGGCTCACCATGGGCTACAGGCCGCAGGGGAGTACAGCTGCCGAATGCCTGGAGAGTTTTCAATCCAGCAGCCTGGTCATATCCCCGCAGTGGGGTCCGGGCTTGCTTTACCCGCAGGCATACGTGGTCACTCTGTCGGGCAATGCCCAGTTGCCCTATCTCCCCGCCAGCGTCTGGTGGCCCGAAAATGAGGCGGTTCCCGCTTCTGGCAGAGTTGACCCCTGTAAGACAGGGGCCTGGGACTGACAAGGGATGAAATCCGGGGGGCGTGCAAGCGCCCCCCGGGAAACAACTTTTATAGTCCATGCACCCATCGCGGGTGTTTTTTAATGCCAGCCCAACGATTTATTTTTTGGCGTTATGGAATTTTTCGTGCACGGCTTTTAGGTGCGGATCTGTTACGTGCGTGTAAATCTGAGTGGTGGCGATATTGGAATGGCCCAACATGGCCTGCACCGAGCGCAAATCGGCGCCGTTCATTAGTAAATCGGTGGCAAAACTATGGCGCAGGGTGTGTGGCGAGACGTGTTTGGTAATGCCAGCCAAGCGGGCATAGCGGGCGACCATACGCTGCACAGAACGGGCTGTCAGGCGGGTAAAATTGCCCGATAAATCAACTTTTTTGCTGCCGCTGTATCTGATAAATAGCGGCTTGGTGTTGTCTTGGCGTTTGTCCAAATATTGCTTAATCCAGCCGGCGGCCTCCGGGCTGATAAAAATCGGCCGGTCCTTTTGGCCTTTGCCGCGCACCATGAATTCGCGCCGGCCTAAATTGATGTGGTCACGGTCCAAGCCTACCAGCTCGGATACGCGCAGGCCGCTACTGAATAGCAGTTCAATAATGGCCCGGTCGCGCAGCCCGTTTTGGCTGTCTAGTTTGGGCTGGCTGCCCAGGCGCTCTACTTCTTCCGGCGTCAAAAAGGTAACTTGCGGGCGGCGTGTCCGCGCCAACTCGATTTTGTCGGCGCTCATGGCATCGTAACCGCGCTTGGCACAATATTTTAGAAAGCTGCGCAGGGCAATGAGGTGGTAGTTCTGCGTAGCTTTGCCCAGTTCATCAGAGGTGTTAGTGCCCAAGCGGTTAAGCCACAGCCGCCATTTGCGGATCAAGTCGTCGTCAATATCGGCCACTTTAATCTCGCCGGCAAAATCGGACAGGCGGGTCAGGTAATGATGGTAGTTCTGAATGGTTTTGGCCGAACGGTTTTGCTCCAGCTCCAGGTATTCCAAAAACTGCTCAACAGCGGTTTCATAGCTCATATGCTTATTTTAGCAGGTTTATTGTGCGACATAGGCTTTTGCCAAGTGAACATAATTAATATTCAACTTGAACCTCACACTCAATCTGTTACAATAGTATCAAATATGGAAAAAACACTCGTTCTACTTAAACCTGACGCCGTCGCCCGCGGCATCGTCGGCGAAATAATCACACGCTTTGAGAAATCCGGGCTAAAACTCATCGCTACCAAAATGATAGAACCCAGCGAGGATCTGGCCAATCAACATTACCCCGCAGGCCGCCGTGAATTTATCGAAGGCATGGGGCACAAAACCCTTGGCAGCTACAAAGAGCAGGGGCTGGATCCGCATAAGGTATTTGGCACCGATGAGCCGCATGCCATCGGCTTACAAGTGCAGCACTGGCTGGTAGATTCGCTAACCGCCGGCCCGGTCATTGCGTTAGTTCTAGAAGGTCCGCACGCCGTAGAGCTTGTGCGCAAAATCGCCGGTAACACCTTGCCCATCAAAGCCGAACCCGGTACCATCAGGGGCGATTACTCCTTTGATTCACCGGCACTTGCCAACAGCGAAAAACGCGCCATCCGCAACCTGGTGCACGCTTCCGGTGATAAAAAAGAGGCCGATTTTGAGGTCAACCTCTGGTTTACCGACGAAGAGTTGCAT
>Ga0265336_10001645_pt1 | contig 9907 bp, 8 predicted proteins | sample 42119metaG_FD_193583 | JGI IMG/M metagenome (GOLD analysis project Ga0265336, IMG submission 193583) | Rhizosphere microbial communities from Carex aquatilis grown in University of Washington, Seatle, WA, United States - 4-21-19 metaG | ecosystem: Host-associated > Plants > Roots > Rhizosphere >...
GTGGACGTTCTGGAACGGAACCAATTGGGTGGCCGACCATACCCAGGTCACGGCGCTGACCAATCTTTCGTTTATTTGGACCGTGGAAATGCTGGGGCCGAGCAATTATGCGGCATTCTTCAATGTTCTTGGCGCCAATGACCTGCAATTCGCGCCGTCGCCGATGGGGCCGTGGACCGGCACTGTGAACATCCCAAACAATTCGTCAGGAGAAAGCGGCGAAATCAACTATGCGGGGAATATCCACAAGGAAACCTGGCAGAACGGTGTCTACACCCTGAGTTTTTCCGATTTTAACTTCAGTCAATCCCACGCCAAAGTGGACGCCGATAAATCATATTATCGTCCGCATTACATCCGGGTGAACCTGCTGGCCATGTCGCCCTATACGCAGTCCAACTATTGGGATAACTTCAACCTGGACCTGCTGCCCAACCTGGGCACCGGCTATCCGCTCGGCTGGATGCCCTTCGATCCGGGCTGGACAGTCAACGGCAACGGAGTCTTGACCATCACCTCGACCAATGCGTGCAAGGACATCGTCAAAGGCATCCTCGTCAAGAACTTCAATTACGAAGCCGACGTTTCGGCCACGGCCGGCGGTGAATCGGGCGTGATCTTCCGCGGCAGCAGCTACGGCACGGGCGACAATTACAACGGATATTACGCCGGCGTCAGCGCCGCCTCCAATACCGTCAGCCTGTGGCTTCAAAATAACACCAATCGCACGCTGCTGGCCTCGGCGCCCTTTGCTGTCAATCCCGGCGGCTGGTATCACCTGAAAGTCACGGCCATCAACTCCAACCTTCAGGTATATGTCACTGATTTGACCGCGCCCATACTCACGGCGATCGACACGACATTTTCTTCGGGCAGCCTCGGGGTGCGCTCGGCAAACGCCACCTCAACCTACGACAATGTGATGGTCGTCAGGGGAGTTATTGGCGGGCAACCCAATCTGGCGGCGGGCAAAAGCGTGACCACCACTTCGGTTGACCTGCCCGGCCATGAGGCCACCAACGCGGTGGACGGCAACAGTGCCACACGCTGGTCCAGCGCCGACAGCGATCCGCAATCGATCACGGTGGATCTCGGATCGGCCAAGGAAATCAGCCGGGTGCGGCTGATGTGGGACACCGCTTTCGGGAAGGCCTATCAAATCCAGGTTTCGACCAATAATGTCACCTGGAACAATGTGGTCACCATGACAAACGGTGTGGGCGGGGTGGACGACTGGAGTTTTCCAGCGACGGCGGCGCGCTATGTGCGGATGAACGGCACGCAACGAGGCACAGCCCTCGGCTACTCTTTATGGGAATTTGAGGTGTATGGACAACGGTTCAATCTCACATTGGTGCCAAACGGAGTCGGCAGCGTCCAACTGACCTGGGACTCGGTGCCGCAGCAGAATTACACGATTGAGTCGTGCTCCGACCTGGCGGCGGGAGTGTGGACCACCTATCGAACCGTTCAGGCATCGGGCGCCACGGCCAGCACCACGATCTCCACGGCCGGGCCGGGCCAGCAATTTTTCCGGGTGAAAACAGCGTTCTAAGCCCATTTCAAACAGAATGGAAGGAGACAAAAAGTTTCAGTCCCGTATTTTGAATAATCTTCTCTCTAGCCGGGTTGCGCCGGGGCAGGCAGTGGAAGTTAATGCTAAAGTTTAGAGGTTGAAGGCAAATCCACCTGGCCGAGTTAAATTAGGTGTAATAGCGAACCTGCATGGTGCAGGACTTGGAGTTGCCAGCGGATGTGGACTCGCCCGGGCCCATTCACCTGGCCCTCGCGGGCCTTTGCTTTCAGCCGGCGGCAAAGTTGACGATATTGCTGGGCGACATGCGCGGATTGTCAGGGCCGTTCACGGGTACAATGTAATACTTGCAGCCGACCACGTCCGCCGGATCATGAAAGTCAGCGGCATAGCCAATGCTTCATCCGGGTGAAAGCATGAAAAAAATATTTGTATTCGCCGTCGCGATGGTCGTTGGTTTTCTCGCGTACTGGCAGTTTGGCAATCGGACCACCGGCGGGAATTCTTCGGGCAACACGCCGGAGACAAGCGCTTATGACGCGGCTTCCGGCCCCAAGGGGGCTGTCGCGGCGATTCCGGTTTATTTCCCGGCCAAGATCACCAGCCGGATTGAAGGCGGAGATTTGAAGGGCACGACGCACGCCTACACGTGGTTTCTGGAAACGACCAGTGACAAGAAGCAGGTCATTGCATTTTACGACCAGCATCTGCCCACTGCCACCAAGACGCCCTATGACGACGGGTCGGCCATGTGGGCTTATACTCCGCCGGGGTTTAACGATGGTGCCGGAGAGGGAGTGACGGTTTTGGTGACGGCGGAAGGGAAGATTGAAATCTCCGAATCGGTCCTCAAGCAAAAGCGGATGTAAAAAAACCAAACCTGAAGGTTGCCTCGAACCGGGCTGGCCGCACCTATGCGTTCCTTACGTTCTTTGCGGTTCAAGCCCGGCCTGCCTTGAAGGCTAAAGTTCTGATTTTGTTTCAGCATTTAGCCTTCAGCTTTTTTACATGGGGTGAACACCTTATGGCGGATCGGCTGTCGCTCGCATACTAAAAAGTAAATTATGTCAACCAGCCGCCTTGCATGAGCAATCAGAAAATTGACCCGCCCAATTCGGGAATCACGCTGGGAGACGTTTACTATGTTCTTTTCCGGAGGAAGTGGCTGATTCTCGGTTTTTCCCTAACGGGAATTCTGGCTGCGCTGACGATTTACTTCACGATCCCCCCGCAATACAAGTCCGAGGCTGAACTGGCGCTTACCTTGTACGAGCCAAGCGGGGACACCATCAACACCGAGATCCAGATCCTGCAAAGTTTGGATCTGGCTCAACAGGCGGTTCAAGCCCTGACGCCGGCTGCAATTCTAGCGGATGTCGGCAGTGGCACGGATACCAATGCGGCAGCTTTTTTCGTCAAAAAATCACTGAAAGTGGAGGCCGTGCCGGGAAGCAGCGTGATCCACCTCACTTTCCAGCATCCCCACAAGGAAATTGTCCAGCCCGCCCTGAGTAGAATCATTGATGGCTATCTCATCCAGCACTTCAGGATGTGGAGCGGTGGGGGCCTGTCGGTAAATACTCTGACGCCGGAAAATGCAAGGTTGGCCGCGAACGTCAGCATCATCCAATCGCCGACACCGCCGCTGAGAAGCTGGCCGAAAAAAACCGGGAAAACTGTGGGCGGGCTGGCAGTGGGCGGCCTGCTGGCCGGCCTGGCGCTGGCCTTTTTGCTGGAACTGATTCTGGATCGCTCGGTGAAGCGGCCATCGGAAATCATAACCAAGCTCAAATTGCCGCTGTTCATTTACATTCCGGAAGCGCAAAAAAACGGTCATCGAAAACGTGCGTGGCCGACGAGCGGCGGGCGCTCAGGATTGCACCACGCGGCGAGGAATGGAACCGGCGGGAAAGCGTCCCCCGGCATGGGCATGGCCCCGTGGGATCACGAACATCCGCTGCGTCAATTCTACGAAGGATTGCGCGACCGGCTGGTGGTTTATTTTCAAACCAGAAATGCGGTTCACAAACCGAAGCTGTTGGCCGTAACGAGTTGCGGCAATGGCGCGGGAGTGAGCAGCATTGCCGCCGGCCTGGCTGCCACGCTTTCCGAAACCGGCGATGGCAATGTGCTCCTCGTCAACATCAGTGGCGACCAGGGGGCGGCCCAGGAGTTTCACCAGGGCGAGCCGGGCGACAACCTGGATGAAGTACTGGAAACCCGGAAAAAATGCGCGCTCGTCAAAGCCAATCTATACACCATCACCGAGCAAGCCAATGGCGACCTGCTGCCGGCCAACCTGTCCAATAAACTTTCGGCCCTGATGCCCAAACTCGTGGCCAGCGAATATAATTATATTATTTTTGACATGCCGCCCGTCAACCGGACCAGCGTCACGGCCCGCCTATCCGGGCTTATGGACATGGTGCTGCTCGTCATCGAATCCGAAAAGACAAGCCAGGACGTGGTCAAAGACGTCATCCTGCTGTTGGCCGAATCCAATCTGACCGTCGGCACCGTGCTCAACAAGTCCCGGAATTATGTTCCGGCCAGACTGCACCAGGAATGTCTGCACCCTGTCTAAAACGACCATGCGGCGGTATCTGGTTAAGGGCTTGAGGGTTAAAATGGCTTGTCAGGAGCCTCGCCCCGCCTTTGTGCCCTCTGCTCCTTTTTGCGGCTGTACACTTTCACATGTTCCGCGTGTTAAGCGGTTCCAGCCTTTAGCGTTCAGCCTTCAGGCTTTGTTCTGTCTGCCAGTTCATCTGGCCTGGCGTGTGGATAATTCTCCCCGATGTTTGTGGCTTGCCGGGATGGGGCATTTGGGTTAGGATTGCTACCTGAGTTCATTAAAATATTTGATTCCCGGCGCCGGGCCCGTCTACGTTTCATTTTGCGTGTTCATCATGGCGTCCATCGCCGAAGCCCAATCACCCGTACTTTCGATTTCCCTTCTCCCCACTGCCACCGCGAAACTATCCTGGCCAAGCAATTTCACGGCCTGGCAATTGACGTCCACGACCAATCTTTCATCGCCCGCCAGCTGGCAGTCGGTGACGCAGACTCCGGCCCCGCAGGGCAATGCGCTCGTCGTCATGTTTCCCGTCACCAACAAGAGCCGGTTCTTCCGGCTCGAACAGGCCGGGAGTTGCGTGTTCCAGGCGGCGCCAACAGTGATCGCATCCGGAGGCGCCAGCACCTTGACCTGGTGTCCCGTGGCGGGCACAACATATCGGCTTTCGCCGGGTCCGGGGATTGTGACGGGCGGCAGCGCCATCGTGTCGCCAACGGTCACGACGGTTTACACGCTCAGCGCCAGCAACACATCGGGCGTCATCCCGAGCTTCGCCACCGTCATTGTCAACCCCTGCGGTTTCGACAGTGTGAGCAACTGGAACGGCACATTGAACTTTTCATACGCATTGACTCCGCCATCGCCGGATTACATTTTCACCGTCAACCGTCAGGCGCAACTTGCGTTTCATTTGACGCGGTCGCTGGTCTCAGCCACCAACGCGGAGTTCACCGGTTATCCGACCGGCACCGCCTCGATGAACGACCGGGTGGATGATCTCACCCAGATGCCGGTTACAACCATAACGACCGTTGGCTCGGGCCCGCCGTTGCCAGACCCGAGCCTGCCCGCCGTATCGCAGCTGATCCTGGACATTGATTGCACGTCCAACACCTATTCCCTCACCATTGTTTTACAGATCAGCGCCACCGTGACCGCTACCGGAGAAGCCCCGTTTACCGAACCCAGCACGGTGGGAACCGTAACCGTGATTCATCGGGCGCTGCCGGCCGCGAGCAGCACGCTTTCCAGCTCGGAATTGCTGCCGGCACGGGGACCTTTGTGGGCTGGCGGCGGCGATTTATACGACCCCGGCGACCTGATCGGTGACTCCATGTTCATCACCGGTGTCGTCACTGACACCACCGCCGGAAGTGCGAGTGTGAGCTGGAGTTTTGCCCCGGCACCGTGAAGCATTCCGGCCGGCCACGACAAACTGGTTGAGAGTTAAAACGGCTCGTGGGGAGCCTCGCCCCACCTTTGCGTTCTTTGCGGTTCAATCCCGGCCTGCCTTGAAGGCTAAAGTTCCGATCTTGTTCCAACATTTAACCTTCAGCTTTCAGCCTGTTTGCATGGGGTGAACACCCCATTGGTTACGCATCAAAAGGATGGGATGTTGGTTCCTAGTACACGTCCCGGTCGGGATAACCAATGACAGCCAACGACAAAGTGGTAACGCTGATCCGCCTGCGAGATTTGCTGTATTTTGGGGTGCGGCCAACCTTGCGGGAATGCGGATTTTCGGCAGTCATCATTCAAGGCCTGGTCAAGGAATCGCTGGTAAGGTTGGGCGACAACAAGTTTGGCGCCGATCCCGACCGCTGTGTCATTGAAGAAATTCTGCCCGCCGGACATTCCTTTATCGCGCAGCAGCACGCGCTCCGCGACCGACACAACTTTACCGAACTGAACTATGCCGAAGCTGTGACGTGAAACGAATCATTGTTCTGCGCCCGCCGCTGCTTCTGGCGGCCGGGCTGTGGCTTTTGGCCGGGTTTCATGGCCTGGCCCAGGTTGACCCCGAACATCGCAATCTGCTGGAGTTGGGCTACGACCAACCGCTCGCCGGTGTGGGACCGCAAGGGGTCTATGCCTATTACTATTACAACCAGCCGCGCGTCCTGAGCACAAATGTGGATTTGCGCCTGGCCATCGCCCCGGTTTACCTGGACGGCGAACTGGGGCTCAAGCGCTGGCTTTCTCCCAACACGGACATCGGCTTCGGCTTTTCCGGCGGGGCTTTCGGCGACAATTACTATGAAGTCCGCCAGGGCAGTTACCTCAAGAATGAAAGTTTTGACGGCAGCGGCGGCGGCGTTTCCCTGAGCGTGTATCAATTGTTGAATCCGGGAGTGTTGATTCCGGTGAGTGTGATCGTGCGTGGCGGGGGGCACTATTCAGCTTTTTCGGACACGTCTGACACGGCGGGCAACTTCGCCCTGCCGGGCAATCAAACCACCGCCTACACACTGGCCGGCATCCGGATGGCGGGCAAGGAACCGAACCTGTATCCCGACCTGGGTCTGGAATTATCCGTCTGGTTTGAACGGGAATGGCGGTTCAACAGCGACCCTTACGGCTTCAACAACGACCGCCGCCTCAATCCGAACACGGATCTTTACTGGCTCTATGCCGGTTTGAACTACGCGTGGACGAACAGCGGGCAGATGGCCTCGCTCGCCGTGACTGCGGGCGGTTCGACCGATGCCGACCGGTTGACCGCGTGGCGATTGGGCGGCGTGCTGCCCCTGGTGGCGGAATACCCCTTGACGCTGCCCGGTTATTATTACGAAGAACTGACCGCGACCCGGTTCGTCCATATCTACACCGCCTACAATGTTCCGCTGGAGCGCGAGCATCGCCTGCTGTTCCGGGTGGAAGCTGCCACGGCCCACCTGGAATACCTGCCCGGATTCGAACAGCGCAGCGACTGGCAGACCGGCGTCGGTTGCGGCCTGACCTTTGCGCCCAAGAACAAGAATTTCAAGGTCGTGCTGCGCTATGGTTACGGATTCAACGCGATCCGCAACGGCCAGGAAGGCGCTCAAAGCGTCGGCCTGCTGTTCCAATATGATTTCGAAGCGCATAAAAAGCAGCAGCCCTAACGAAGGGTTGAAAGCCGAGTGTTAAAACGGCTCGCCAGGGCCTTTCACCCTCCTTAGCAGAGCTACTGTAGAGGACAGGTTCCCCAGTTTTTGTTCTTTGTGCCTTTTGAGGCTGGAACATTTCGTGGGGGATCATTTGCCATTATCCTACCATTTTCCCCCGCGATTCAGCAGATTCACCCCCAAAAACCGACAATTTATCCCTTGTTTATTTCTCCGGGAAGCGTTTGGATTAAACTACAGGCAGGGTTTGGCAGAGCGGTTGGATGATGGGCCTGGGTGTAAATCTGAGAAGTTAAACCGACAACATTTATGAATATGTCAACGACTGAGCAAAAAGAGATGCAACTCCAGGAAACCTTGAATCAATGGCGGAACCAGCAGAGGGTTCATGGCAACGCTTTCCTGTTTCTTTGCATCGCGTCCTTTATCACCTTTGCTCTTTTTTGCCTGGATCCCTGCCCGGGCACCACGTGGCTGCTGGTGGTTTCGCTGATACTGATGGTGTTTACCGGCGCTTCAATGTTCCGCGCGGCGCATGCCGTTGTTCAACACAAGGAGTTGCTGCAGTTGTCAGCCATATCAACATATTATCCGGGAACCCGCGCTTTGCCGGCCGCGGCATTCTATGGAAAAGATGCCGCGTCGGCCATTTCTTCTTCTGAGCAGGCAACCCCCTGGGATTTTCCCGGAACCCAAAATTAAAACGCTAAACGGGGTCCAGGCTGACTGCCGGTTAAATTTTCATTTGGGAAACAGGAACAGTATCTGGAAGCGCAACTGCCAATTGGGACCATCGTGCGGCCGCTCCACGTTGTAGAACGCCTGCAGTTGCAGGTTCAGTGGCCGCCGGCCCAGATATTTTGTAATCGGATGCCAGGTTGAAGGCTTGAGAAATATCTCCGCCGGCCTTCAATCGCTTCTCATGGATGCGTCAGCGGTACCTGATGCGGAAGGCCAAAGGCTAAGATGGGACGCGAACATCCGCCCCGATAACTGTTCATCCGGTGTGGTCGCGGTTTGCTTGGTTCGGTTTTCGGCTTCTCCGGTGTGTCTATCAGCCTCTGCGGACGTTGTTTTCGCCAGTCTCCCTTTACCTTGAAAGATTCCGGGCGCGGTGACGTATTACATATTAGAAGTATATCGTTTCATGGAAATTTTAAGTTCCTGGGCATGATCGTCACAGGGTGATGATCATGGAACAAGGAAAAGTGGCTTTTCCCGAATGGATCGAAAGGGTGGGAAAGGCCACTTTTTTAATTTTGGTCTGCCATCCCGTATGACCGCGGTAAAAAAAGAAGGCCGGATTTCTCCGGCCCTCTTCGTTTTTGCGGGCTACGCTTACAGCTTAGCCTCTGATTGATTTGACTCTACGCTCAATGTTGCGACCGTCGAGAAAAAGTTATCCACAATATAGCAGATCGAGGACGGAAGATGGCCGGCCCTCCGGCTGACGGTTGACGATTTAGAATTTATCCCTCCAATGTCCCGTCTGCCAGCGGGTGGTGCGGGGTGACCAGACCCTTAACGCGACGCAAGGATGCGGTCGGAAATCACGATCTTCTGCCAGATCTTGCGGGAAAGGCCGTTGGTCAGATTCTCGACTTCATTCACGGCGGACAAAGTCACGGGGTCATTGAATTTCTGGACATAGAGAGCGGCGATCTTGCTGATGAGCGAAAGCTCGTCGCTGCAGAAATCCAGGTAACGGATCAATTCCGCCGGACTCAGGGGCCGCTTGACCTCGTTGCCGCCCGCCGGGCGCGGGCTGACGACACGCTCGGGATCCTTGGTGAGCTGGTGCATGTCAATGATGTGGGCAATCGAGCGCAGAACGTGGATCGCCTCCATCGCGCGGCGGCGCTTGAGCCGGGTTTCCAGCGTAACAAAAAAGAAAATGGTAATGCCGAGAAACACCACCTCGTTGATGGCCGCATCCGCGCCTTGCAGGAACTCGGCAATGCTGGTGAACGTCGCCTGGACCTTCACGTTCAGAATGACTTCGAGGACGATGATGGCCACAGCCACAATTCCGATTCCGGCGAAGGTTCGCAGCGGCAGATGCGGCCGGGACAGCCATTGGGAAAGCGCCGCCGCCTGTTCGCTCACCGACAAAAGCTCACCCGCCACCTTTCTCAGGCCGGAGTCGGGAAAACGTTCGGCGATGTGGTCGCGCGACGTGCGGCAGGTCTCAACAATCTTTTCCGGGTCCAGGTTGTGATACATGGCGACAGCGGCGGCGATTTTGCGCCGGCGGGTGACGGGTGGCAAGTGACAAGTGGCACGAGACCAGTTGAGGGTTGAGAGTTAAAACGGCACGACAGGGCCTCGCCCCACTTTTGCGCTCTCTGCGTTTTTTTTTGCGGCTGGAAAATTTCGTATGGTTCGCAATTAACTCTGGGTCGGTCGGGTGACCGGTTTAAAAACGTTGCCGCGGTTCCGGCAGCAACGTAAATTCAGAAATCACCTGTCCTGAGCCGGAACCATGCAGTAGGAAGCTGATTTTTCATAAGATTTAGGTAGTGAAGGCTGGACGATTTTCTACTGCATTGCAGTTGGGCAAAGGGCTTAAGATTTTTTCCCACAATCGGCGCCACCAGGCTCGTTCTCGAACCGGGACGGCCAGTTTGATGGTGGTCTTGCCGCGTGGATAACTTAAAACTCCCGCTCTCACAAAGAGCCAAAATCTGAGTG
>Ga0265336_10001650_pt1 | contig 9867 bp, 8 predicted proteins | sample 42119metaG_FD_193583 | JGI IMG/M metagenome (GOLD analysis project Ga0265336, IMG submission 193583) | Rhizosphere microbial communities from Carex aquatilis grown in University of Washington, Seatle, WA, United States - 4-21-19 metaG | ecosystem: Host-associated > Plants > Roots > Rhizosphere >...
CCATTGTATTGGAGGCGTCCGGTGATCTGGGTGGTATTGCTAAAACTGTTAATTATAAAGGTAACCGTATAGATTTAGGAGGGCATCGCTTCTTTTCCAAATCCGATCGTGTTGTGCAATGGTGGTTAAATATCATGCCTTTGCAAGGGAAACCGTCCCAGGATGACCTAATACTCAACCGCCATGTGCCCTTAGCGCAGGATACGGCCCAACATCCCGCCCCTGACCCACAAAAAACTGATATAGTCATGTTGGTGCGTAACCGCCTTTCACGTATATTCTTCTTAAGAAAATTCTTTGATTACCCGATCACGCTGAATTTCAATACTTTTAATAATCTGGGGATCGTACGACTTATCAGGATCCTCTGTAGCTATCTTTATATACGTCTTTCCCCTATCAAAAATGAGAAAAACCTTGAAGATTTCTTTATCAATCGATTTGGGCAAGAATTATATGTCACTTTTTTTAAAGACTACACCGAAAAGGTCTGGGGGGTATCCTGCCAGATGATCAAACCCGAATGGGGAGCCCAACGGATCAAGGGATTATCTATTTCTAAAGCTATTTTACATGCGATCAAAAATATATTTGCCAAGGACCGGTCTATCGGACAAAAGAATGTTGAAACCAGCCTGATCGAACAATTCATGTACCCAAAATATGGGCCCGGCCAAATGTGGGAAGAAGTATCCCGCATCGTCCAAAATAAAGGAGCTGTGATCCACCTGCACACACAGGTTATCGGATTGACACTGGAACAAGGATGCATCACACAAGTGAGTGCCCGCGACACATCAACAGGTGAGATTAAAATATTTAAAAGTGATTACGTCATTTCCACCATGGCCATCAAAGACCTGGTCCAATCGATATCAGGCCCTGTGCCTGATGATGTCCGTATTCTCGCCCAAGGGCTTCAATACCGTGACTTCATTACAGTGGGACTTCTTTTAAAAAAACTGAAGATCAAAAATAAAACCAAGATCAAAACAGTTAATGATATTGTGCCTGATAATTGGATCTATATCCAAGAACCGGATGTCAAATTATGCCGTTTACAAATTTTTAACAATTGGAGCCCCTACATGGTCAAAGACCCTGATACGGTGTGGGTTGGCTTGGAGTATATGTTAAATGAAACCGATGATCTGTGGGCGAAAAGTGACATCGAATTTGCGGCTTTCGCCGTCAAAGAATTAGAAAGTATCTGTGTCATTGATGCAAAGGATGTCCTGGACAATGTCGTTATTCGGGTGTTAAAAGCATACCCGGCCTACTTCGGCACGTATGACCAATTTGACCGCATTCGCAGCTTTACGGATACCATCCAGAACCTTTTTCTCATCGGCAGGAACGGCATGCACCGATATAATAACCAGGATCATTCCATGCTCACTGCGATCGTCGCTGTTGAAAACATCGTTCAGGGCAAAACAGGCAAGGATGATCTTTGGTCAGTAAATGTGGAAAAAGATTATCATGAAGAAAAAAAATGATCCTTTATTCATTGCCCTTGAAGCTGCCATTTTTATCCTATTGCTGTGGTTTTATGCCAGCCATTCTTTGTTATTACCAGATCCATCTAAACCCTACTCCCAAAACATAGCTTACCAGCTACAAACGAATGCTTTTCTGCAAGGCAAAGTTGCTTTAAGTCCTCGTCCTTTTGGGATCCCATTTGATTATCTATATACCGAACATGGTATGCAGCAAACTTGGGGAGTGGGGGTTCCTTTATTGAGATTGCCCTTTGAATGGGGCTATAGAGAATGTGGTTTTTATTATTTCCCAGATAGATTTATTTTATTATTTTATATAATTTTGATGATGGTTATCCTTAACCTGGCTTTAAGACTGCTACTTTCGGCTTCAGGGTTGATTGCACATAGCGCTATGGGATGTTTAATTCGGTGGGGATTTATAGCATGGATTTTATTTTCTCCAGCCATGAACGGTTTAATTGAGAACGATTTTGATGTATATCAAGAAGCTATTTTTTATGGGTGTATTTATAGTTATATTTTGTTAGCTCTTTTTTGGATTTATATACAAAGACCCCATAAACAAATTTTGATTATTGTTTGTTTATTATCAGGCATGGCTTGTTTAATACGCCCAACCTTAATTTTTTATGGGTTAGTCACTGCAATAACGGCAATGGTATTTGTTTATCAAAAGACACGAAATATTCAACTCATTATGATCGGCTTTCTTTGTTTCTTTGTTGGTGTCTGTCTGGACATGGCATTTAATTATATCCGTTTTGGGGCAATGTTAGAATTTGGTTATTCAGCAAGCCTTTCTGGCCCCACGGCGAACTATATGCTTAGATTTGATAACCCATTCCGTTATGAAAATTTCTTTAGAGCTGCCAAAGAGCTAATAAGTGCTCTTTTTTTTAATTATAGTTATTTGGCCCAACATTATCCTCGGCTTAGAGAGCATCAATTTCCTGTTTTTAATGTGTCTCATTTGATAATTTGGGCAGGAGGAATTGTTTTCATTTTATCTTACCATTTTTTTAGACAACCACTATTATCAATGAGAGTTAATAAAACTTGCCTTAGAATTGTTTATTTATCAACTATATGGGGAGAGGCATCCTTTTTTTTATTCTTTATTTTTTATTTGTATTCTCCAGGCCTTTGTTCCAGATATCTTTCAGAATTTTCTGTAGCATTAAATGTAATACTCGCAGCTCTTGTTTTGTTAGGCCTTTCTTTCATTAATTCTTGTTTTAGTGGATTAAAAAGGAAATTCTTGCGGTATGTATTCTTTTTATTCTTAATAACTTTATTTTACTTAAATAACAAGGATTTTTTCGAAAATAGACCCTTTGTTCAGAGCATAGATAAAAAGGTCGTCAAACTGTATGTTGATTCTTTTAATCAAAGGATCCTTGCCAATCCTCGTCTTCCTGAAACATTCTACTGTGGGCATCCTTATTGGGGGTGGCCTGCCTCCACAGATTGTTCGGTATCAGATTCTACATCTATTTTTTTGCCTACCCAAAAATGCTTTACTCTCAACTATTCCCTTGTGAGTGATGCCAGCCTTCCAAAAATCCGGGTAAAACGTGGTATTGAATTCCTAAAACTGAATACTTCTTATATCTCAGAAAACAATTCCCAAGGATCTCATCAAAAATCAATTACAGAACGCTTTTGTTCAGAGAAATTTCTTCCAAACACAATTAGCTTATACAGCATAGGATGGATCAAAGCCGAAAAAATTAAATTTGTGGATGAAAAATTGCCTATAAAATTAAATTGGGTTAGTGTTTCCGATAAAGTAGATTTGCCTATCAAATGAACCTTACAAAATCCTCAAATTTTATACTTGAAGCCATCATGTTTATTCTGTTGATGTGGTTTTATGCCGGCCATTCTTTGTTATTACCGGATCCTTCCAAACTATACTCCAAAGACATCCCCTACCGATTACAAACAAATGCTTTTCTTAATGGCAAACTCTTTTTAAGTCCCCGGCCTTATGGAGCGATCTTCGATACTTTATGGACCGAGCATGGAATGTCGCAAAATTGGGGACTTGGAGTACCTTTGCTAAGGCTGCCTTTTGAATGGAGCGCCAGATTATGTGGACAATCTTTATTCCCGGATAAACTGACCGTGCTTTTTTATTTGGCCCTGATGATAGTTCTGCTCAATATAGCCTTAAGATCGGTCCTTAATGTCTTTGGAATTGCAGCGCATAGTCTGACAGGACTATTGACGCGATGGTATCTTATATCATGGATTTTGTTTTGCCCGGGCATCTATGAGTTGATCAAATATAAAATTGACATTTACCACGAGGCGATCTTTTACGGATACATGTATAGCTGCCTATTGCTTGCTCTCTTTTGGGTCCATCTGCGAAAGCCCAGTAACCGGAACTTCCTGGTCCTTTGTTTAGTTTCAGGATTTGCGATCTTGGTCCGTCCGACTGTGTTTTTTTATGGATCGACCACATTTGCACTTGCAGCTGTATATGTATATCAAGACACCCGTAATATTCGTCTCCTTATTCTTGGGATTCTTTGCTTTTGTTTAGGAATGTTTGTTGAATTATGGTTAAATTATGTTCGTTTCGGCTCAATTTTCGAGTTTGGTTATTCAGCATGTCTTACAACCTGGTCGCCCTGTAATTATTTCCTTCGATTTAATGATTCTCCCTTTCGACGGGAACCTTTGTTGAGCGCCTCCAAAGAACTGATCGGAGCCCTTTTCTTTAATAATGCATGGGTATCCTCCACGTTCCGCTGCAGGGATACTTTTTACAATAGTTATAACATACTATATTTAATAGTGCTCTTGGGAGGGGGATTCTTATTTGTAATTCTTACCCTTTATAATTTCTTTAGACGATCCTTCTTTGATAAAAGGAAAAATACTTTCCTGAAGATCATCTATTTCTCCCTGTCCTGGGGAATGATCTGCTTCGGGGGCCTTTTTATTTTTTACCTGCAAGCCCCCTGCACGGCTTCAAGATATTGGGCTGATTTTGCGGCATCTCTAAGCGCCATCCTTATCAGTTTATTTTTATTAGGCATGGGGTGTCTGAATTCTCTTGGTAATTGGAGAAAAAATAAAAAATACTTAATAGTATTTATTATATTGACCGGGATGATCTTTTTTCTCAATAAGAACATATTCATTTTCAATCCGGACAGATTAACAATAGATATGACCAACAAACAGGAAGTTCAAGGTTATGTAAGTTCATTTGATCAAAGGGTCCTTCTTGATCCCTATTTTCCAAATACCTTTTATTGCAGCCGTCCTGACTCTCCTCCCGATCTGGTGTCCCAATTCGCCGGATGGGATATATCTACCGACTGCCTGGTATCAGGTTCTTCTGTTATTTTTTTACCCGCCGAAAAATGCCTTACCTTAAATTATTCCATCACAAGACATGAACAACAGCCGCCAGTTCAAGTAAAAAGGGGTCTTGCATTTCTAAAATTAACTAATCCTCAAATTGTTGAGAATGATCCGGCAGATCCTTCCAAGGAACAAATTACACAACGATTCTGTTCCGATTCCTTCCCATCCAATACAGTGGCCCTGTATACCATAGGGTGGGTTTCAGCAGAGAAACTTAGTTGGGATAAGGAGCCTATAGTGTTAAATTGGGTCAGTGTTTCAGATAACAAGATAACCAAAAATCATTAAATATCGCGATTAATTAAGCTTGCTGCCGCTGTTGCAGCTCAGTATTGAAAAAAAATGCAGTTTTCTATCAAAAATCAAATTTTCCGGGAACGGGAATAAATTAAGTTTATCCCTCGTTTGTTCAACCTTCAAGCCTACTTTCTTATAAAGTTCTTCCCATCCTCTTTTATCAAGATAATTATAGGGCAAGCGGATACCATTATGCTTATTGCCTACATAATCCATAAAACTTAATGTAGCTTCAGCAAATACCCCCTCTTTGACATGGTCTTTTATCAAAATGTATTGTTTCGTTACCCGTAATGCCTCTTTCAAAATTATTGAAGGGTCTTCAGCATGATGCAATACATCAATGAATAATGCGAAATCAAAATGATTATCACCAAATGGAATATGCTTTCCGTCAAACTTTGTCACATTAATATAGGTTTTATTCCACAAAAAAATATCAATGCCTTCGATCTTAATAGATGGGTTATCTGCTTTTATTAAAGAATCGATCTTTCCATCGCCACAGCCTACATCCAAAACATTTGCGCCTTCCGGTAAAGCCTTCGCAATGATATCCGCCAAAATGCTCATTCTGCGGTTATAAACCAATTTTGAATGTAATTTTCCAAGCAAACTCAATTAATTTCCTTTGGATGTGTTAAATTTCTCAGTCCTGTTTATTTACAATTAATTCAAATATTAACGTGAACGTAAAAACCTGAAACCCGAGGATGATCAACAGCAATCCTAAAATAGAAAAATACCTGATATCCAAAAGCTGCAATCCGCCAAACAGGTAGCTTACTATAGTCGGGATAGTCAACATCACTCCTATAGCTGCCGTGCCAAGCCCTCCCAAAGTACCGCGGTCGTAGGTCAATACTCGCCGGATCCAAACCGTAAAGTCCGGGTCAAAATTATTGTAGACCCGTCCTAATATTCCCAATTGGAACGCTCCGCACCCCACCGTTGCCAATGTCATCCCGAATAACATCCAATGAAGACTAAAGGTCACAGGACCTATCGTTCTTGGACCCCATGAGGTCAGTAAAACCAGAAAAAATCCGATACAAAAAAGGACAGCTCCCGGTCTAAAAAGGAAAAATTCCGGCGCATTTAAGAACATGGCCTTTAGGTTGATCCACCCTGCGTGCCATGGTGAAAGCCAGCCGGAACGTTTATGGTGTGATAGGCGGCCAGGCCGATCCTTATAAAAACGGATCGGCGCCTGGGCAATGCGCATTTTCATTCGTGCCGCCTTCAAAACCATCTCTGAAGCATACTCCCATGATTGTGACTGCAAATTCAATCGTTTAAAAGCCTCCAATGTCAAAGCTCTCATCCCGCAATGGATATCTGAGTAATCCGATCTATAAATGAAATTCAATATAAAGGTCGTTACCGGTGTCCCAAAATATCGGTGCAGTGCCGGCATCGCTCCCGGTTCAATATAACCTAAAAAACGGGACCCCATCACGAATTCGGCACCGGCATGTAATGGGGCTACAAACGTTTTTAATTCACGGAAATCATAGGTCAGGTCACAATCACCCAGGATGACATATTTACCGCGGATAAAGGGGATCGCATCAATATAGGCGCGTCCGAGCCCCCGTTGGGGGGCCTTAAGTACACGGGCCCCTGCGGCTAAGGCAATATCATCTGTCCCATCACTAGAGCTATCAACGATCAGGATCTCCCCTTTGATCCCCGCTTTATTAAGACCCTCGTGGCACCATGTTACAAATTCTTTAATGGTCAGAGACTCATTTAAAGCCGGGATGACAATGCTGATCTGTGGGTCAGCTTCATCTTTATCAGGAAGCCGAAGGATCAAGTCCGGATCAACAGTGATAGGTTTTTTCATGGCTTTAAATGGCTGCTACGATAAGATCTTAACAATATTGATTATTCCCATCTTCACCTGGCTTCTATTGGCTGAGATTTCACTATCTGATGAAAAAGATCCAAGATTGTTGATATAAGAATCATAAGCTTTTATCAACATCTCACTGTTGGATAAAGTCGGCTGCCAATGTAAGACCGATTGCACATGCGAAATATTAAAGCTGAAATCATTCGTTAACATCCGGAATTGATAGGGCCCCAGCGGCGATAATCCGCACCTATGAAAAAATTTAAGCAATGGCACTAACACGTTTTGGGGAATTGCTTTGATCTTTGATCTGCTTTGGGCATGAACGATCAAGTCAGTGCACATTTCTTTGATAGTTGAGGTTCTTTCCGCTCCTATATTGAACGTGTGGGGTCCCTTTAACTTTAGGGTTAAGAACATTGCCTCAAAGAGATCTTGCGCATAAAGGCATTGATGATTACTACGTCCGTTTCCTATCATCCAGCATATACGGTTCTCCCTGATAAAATCGAACAATATTGATAACATTCCCACACGCCCCGCATCCATAATATTGGGACATCGAAAAATGCAATAGTCAAAATGATCTTTGTACGATTCCAGTAATTTTTCACAATATACCTTCGATTTGCCATAGGCATCGATCGGGGTCGGTATATCGCCCTCGGAAAAGGGGCGGAGGAATTGGTTCCCAAGATAAACTGAATTGGAAGATGTATAGATTAATTTTTTGACCTTAAACCTTTTACACAGTTCTGCGATATTCTTTGTTGATTGAACATTGTTATTATATAAACTCTTCTGGCTTTTAGTTTGAAAATCGAGCTGTGCGGCAAAATGAAAGACGTGGTCTATGGGGTGGCGCGCAAAGATCTTCTCGATCAATGGGCAGTCACAAAGATCTGCGTGGTAATATGTCCCGTTTTTACAGGTTATTGATTGCGGAAGAATATCAACACAGATGAAGTCTTGGGGATCTTTACTCAGCCGTTGGGCTAACAATCCTCCTAAATATCCCGACCCGCCTGTAATTAAACTGGCCATCTTTCCCTTATTTTTCCCTGCTTTCCTGGGCCCAACCGAACTTGTTTAATTTAGCATCTTCCAGGATAGATTTGACTGAAGAGCGGATAGCTTCTTTTGATGTGTACTGGTTCTTCCAGCCCATGCTTCTTAATTTATCGGAATTTAAACGGATGACGGGAACATCCCCTTTCCAGCCGCGGTCCCCTCCTGAATAAAGATATTTTACTTCCTTTAACCCCATAAGATCGACGACAATGCCTGCGATCTCGGTCACCGTGATGGCATCTAATGTCCCTGCGTTATGGCACGTGAAGCCTTTTATCTTTTCAATTTCTAAACGCCTCATGGCATTGATAACATCGCTGATAAATATATAGGATTTACTTTGTGTGCCGTCCCCCAGGATGTGCAATTCTAAAGGATTCTTCAATAGCCGGCGCACAAAATCATACCCAACGCCGTGCGTCTGGTGCGGCCCGACAACGTTGGCAAACCGGAAAACATTCGCATTCATGTCAAACATATGGCAATACGCGCAAATAAGCACTTCGCAAGATAATTTACTTGCCCCATAGGTTGATATCGGCAGCATGGGCGAATAGTCCTCCTTCACATCAATGAGCCCCGTGTCTCCATAAACACCGCTTCCTGAAGCATAAAGTAATCTCTTGATATTGTTGGTCCGCATCGCCTCAAGGACATTATTGGTAAGATAGGTCCCTTCCCAAAAATCAATGTCCGGCTGCGTTACCGCTTTAGAAATATCAGGATTTGATGCGAAATGATAAACCACCTGTGCGCCTGCCATCGCCTGTTGCAGTGCTGCGGTATTTTTAATATCATCTTTGATGATCTTCAAATTCGCATGGCCTTCTAATCCTTCTAAATGCCACATTTTACCTGAAGAAAAATTATCATAAATGACCACACGGGCATCTTTTAGCTCTGTGAGCAGTGTTCTTACCAAATGACTGCCTATGAAACCGGCTCCGCCGACTACAAAATAGTTCACAAAAACCTCTCCCGGTCCCATTAATTAAAGGATCACGTGTTTTGAAGTTTCTTGATTAATTTCTTGATCTTTTCCTCGGCCTCGGCGATGTTTTTGACGTCGATCATGCCTTCGATGTTCCAATTGCCCAGGTCAATGACCGGGCGGCCATAGACTAAGCCATAACAGATCTCGGAATTGGTGCCAAAGCTCCCTGGCAGGGCGATGATGATATCTGCCGAACATGAGACGATCGTATTACGCGCGTAACCAATAGAAGTTGGCAGTGAAATATCAATATAAGAATTGGCATCCCTTTTATCTTTACCGGGAAGAATGCCGATGGTCATGCCTCCGGCCAATTTAGCCCCCTTGGCCGCTGCTTCCATGGCACCGCCCAAGCCGCCGCAGACTAACACACATCCTAGTTGGGCGATCATCTTGCCTGCTGATTCCGCCAGGTCCTCGATCTTGGAACTGATGCTGCTGCCGCCGATGACGGAGATGGTGATCATTTGTTTACGCATGATTTCCCTTCTTTAAATTTGATTTTTAAAAAAACGCGCCTAGCGGGATTCGAACCTGCACCAGCAGCTCCGGAGGCTGCTGCCCTATCCATTAGGCTATAGGCGCAAATGGATTCCCGCTTTCGCGGGAATGACGAACAACTGTGAGTGTCGGGTATGACGACCATGATGGTTAACTTTTATAGACTATCTTACCACCGCAGATGGTGTATTCAACAACACCTTTGAGCTTGCGCCCGATAAAAGGTGAGTTCTTGCTCTTTGAAACAAATCCTTCAC
>Ga0265336_10001652_pt1 | contig 9865 bp, 8 predicted proteins | sample 42119metaG_FD_193583 | JGI IMG/M metagenome (GOLD analysis project Ga0265336, IMG submission 193583) | Rhizosphere microbial communities from Carex aquatilis grown in University of Washington, Seatle, WA, United States - 4-21-19 metaG | ecosystem: Host-associated > Plants > Roots > Rhizosphere >...
GATATAGTAGACCGCGCCCGCGGGCGCGTCCTTGGGGATGTCCTTGACCGTCTGCACGGTCTTTGAGGCGAGGTAGGCGACGCCAAGCACCACCCCGAGGATGACGCTCAGCAGCGCGCCCAGCCCCACCTCCAGCCAGCTCGGGCCCTTCTGCGCCTTCTTGTTCTTTGAGATCATGGGTGGAGTGTTATTTCTTGGAAGTGCTTGCCGCGGGCGGGGTCGCCTTTGCCCCGGCCTCCGCGGGCTTGGGTGCGGCGGGCGCCTTGGTTTCAGCGGCGGCGGCCTTGGCCATGCCCTTGTTCTTGTAGTCGGTGATGTAGAAGCCGCTGCCCTTGAAGATGAGCCCGGCCCCCCCGCCTATCAGGCGCTTCAAAGCCGGCTTGCCGCAGCTCGGGCACTTCTTCAGCGGCTCGTCCCTCATCGACTGGAACTTCTCAAAATGGTGACCGCACTTAGAACAGGCGTATTCGTAGGTGGGCATCGGAGTGGACCGCGGTTATATGGGCCAACCCCACGGGTTTGGCGAGTTTGTTCTCGGCACGTGAACCCCAAATCCGCTCACTTTGGGGGATGGACCACGGCGAGGATCTGCAGCGTCTGGTGTCGAGCGTCGAGGCGGCGATCGACCGCCTCCTGCCGGCCGCCTCGCTGCCCTCGGCCCGCCTCCACGGGGCGATGCGCTACTCGATGACGGCCGGGGGGAAGCGCCTGCGCCCGGTGCTTGTCCTTTGCGCGTCGCGGCTCTTCGGGGGCTCCCGCCACGCCGACCCCATTCCCGCGGCGGTCGCCGTCGAATGCGTGCACACCTATTCGCTCGTGCACGACGACCTGCCCTGCATGGATAATGACGACCTGCGGCGCGGCAGGCCGACGGCCCACAAGGCCTTTGACGAGGCGACCGCGCTCCTCGCCGGCGACGCCCTCCTGACCCGCGCCTTCGGCCTTCTTGCCGAGTCCTACGCGAGCGACCCCCCGCTCGTGTCGCGGCTGGTCGCCGAGCTCGCGGCGGCGGCCGGCAGCCAGAGGCTGATCGGGGGCCAGATGGAGGACCTCCTCGCCGAGAGGGGCCAGGGGACGAGCCCGGAGGGCCTGCGGTTCATTCACCTCAACAAGACGGCGGCGATGATCGAGGCGTCCCTTGCGATCGGCGGCTGGTGCGGCGGCGCCTCCGAGGCGGCGGTCGGCACCCTGCGCGAGGCCGGCAGGGAACTGGGCCTCGCCTTCCAGATCGTCGATGACATCCTCGACGCCACCTCGGACACGGCGACGCTCGGCAAGACCGCCGGCAAGGACGCCAGGGCGGGCAAGGTGACGTACGTCTCGGTGCACGGCCTCGAGGCCGCGCGCCGCATAGCCCGCGAGCGCTCCGACAGCGCGATCGCGACCCTCGGAAGGCTGCCCGGCGACACGGGATTTCTCACCTGGCTGGCGGAGGACCTGGTGAGCCGCACCCACTAACCGTTGCAAAAATCGCGGCGTTCGGGTGGCGTTGGGCATAGCCCCGCCCCAAATGCCCCGATTTTTCCCGAGCGCCGCCGCGCTATTGATCGCCCTGTCCCTGCCCGCAGCCGGGCGCGCATCCGTCACCAAGGACCAGGCTCTGGACGCGATCCGCACCTTCGAGGCCAATGCCGGGGGCGGCCTCGCCGCACCGGGGTCCGCCGCCGACAAGAACGACGCGGTCGCACGGGCCTCGAACACGATCCTAAAGTTCACGCTGGAGAGCGACCTGGTGATCGTCGACCTGGGAGCCGAATCGGTGCCGTGGTGCGACGTGAAGAAGGGGCTCTCCGACCTCCCCAATTCCGGCGAGCGGGGGCTCCTTCTGGCGGCGTACCTCTGCGGCAGCGTCAAGGCCCAGCTCGAGTCCGGCAGGCAGGACCCCAATCCCTACGTCGGATGGGTGGCGATGCTCAGGATCTACCGCGCGGTGAAGCTGCGCGAGGGGGTGACGATCCCAGAGGCGGAGGCCCTCCTCGCGCGCCGGGTCGACGGGACCCTGGAGGCCTACGCCGCGGACGCGGCGAGGCGCTCCGCGGAGAGCCTGCGCAGTAAGTACGGGCCGGCCGAGGGTTCGACCAGGTAGGCCGGGCGCCCCCCCCGGTCAGGAGGCCGCCGAGGCGGCCTTGACCAGCTCGACGAAGCTGCGGGCCTCAAGGCTCGCGCCCCCGATTAGGCCCCCGTCGATGTCCTTCTGGGCGAGGAGCTCCGGGGCGTTGGCCGGCTTCATCGAGCCGCCGTAGAGGATGCGGACCTTCTGGGCCACCTGCTCGCCAAAGAGCTTCGTAAGGAGCCCGCGAATGAACGCATGGACCTCCTGGGCCTGCTCGGTCGTCGCAACCTTGCCCGTCCCGATGGCCCAGACGGGCTCGTAGGCGACCACGAGGGTCGCCGCGAGGTCCTTGCTGACTCCCTCGAGGCCGCGCTCGGTCTGGGTCTGAACGACCTTCAGGGTCGAGCCCGCCTCGCGCTCCGCCAGGCTCTCCCCGACGCAGACGATGGGGCGCAGCTGGTTCTTGAGGGCCGCGAGGACCTTCTTGTTCACGAGCTCGTCGGTTTCGCCAAAGAGCGTCCTGCGCTCGCTGTGGCCCAGGATCACGTGGGTGGCGAAGAGGGCCCTGAGCATCGGGGCCGACACCTCACCCGTGAACGCACCGGAGGCCTCGAAGTGCATATTCTGGGCCCCGAGCTTCAGGAGCGAACCATCGATCGCCTTCGCGGCTCCCTCGAGCGCCGTGAACGGCGGGCAGATCACGACCTCGACATCGGACTGGGTCCCGATGGCGATTACGAGCTCGCGCGCCAAAGACACGGCGTCCGCCGAGGTCTTGTTCATCTTCCAGTTACCGGCGATGAGTTTCTTGCGGATCATGGTGTTGGCCGCTTGGGCCCTTAGGTTTAGGATTCCAGGAATGCGACCCCGGGCAGGACCTTGCCCTCAAGGTACTCGAGGCTGGCGCCGCCGCCGGTCGAGCAGTGGGTGACCTTGTCGGCCACCTTGAATTTCTTGGCCGCGGTTGCGGTGTCGCCGCCGCCGACCACCGTCGTTGCGCCGTGCGAGGTCGCCTCCGCGATCGCCTGCGCCATCGCCATGGTCGAGGTCGCGAACTTGTCGAACTCGAAGACGCCCGAAGGGCCGTTCCAGATGATCGTCTTCGCGCGAAGGATGGCCTCGCGGAAGAGGACGATCGACTTGGGGCCCGCGTCCAGGCCCATCCAGTCCTTGGGTATGCCGGTCGAGTCGTCCGCAGGCCGGGTGGCCGCGTTGGGATCGAACTTGTCGGCGCAGACGTAATCGACGGGCAGTATGATCGAGACCCCCCTCGCCTTCGCCTTCTCGATAAGCTCGCCCACGATCTTGGCCCCCTCGGGGTCGAAGAGGCTGTTGCCGATCTCCATCCCGGACATCACCTTCTTGAAGGTGTAGGCCATGCCCCCGCCGATGATGATCTCGTCGGCCTTGTCGATCAGGTTGCGGATGAGCGGGATCTTGTCGGCGATCTTCGCCCCGCCAAGGATCGCCAATAGCGGCCTGCGCGGCGAACCGATGACGGCCGCAAAGGCCTTGAGCTCGGCCTCCATGAGGAAGCCCGCCGCCTTCTGCGGGAGGTTGACCCCCACCATCGACGAGTGCGCGCGGTGCGCCGTCCCGAACGCGTCGTTGACATAGACGTCCCCCAGCTTGGAGAGGCTCGCCCTGAAGGCGGCGACCGCCGCCGGGTCCGCCTTCTTGGACGTGCCGTCCTCGAGCTTCACCTTTCCCTCCTCCTCTATGTGGAAGCGAAGGTTCTCAAGGAGGATGACCGAGCCGGGGGCGGGCGCCGCGCACGCGGCCTCCACCTGCGGACCGACGCAGTCGGATAGGAACGTGACCGGCCTGCCGAGGAGTTTCTCAAGCTCCGCGGCGACGGGCTTTAGCGAGTACTTCGCCACCGCCTTGCCGTCCGGGCGGCCGAGGTGGCTCATGAGGACAACCGTCGCGCCCTGCTCGAGCGCGTAGCGGATCGTCGGCAATGCCGCGACTATCCGCTGGTTGTTCGTGATCGCACCCGTAGCCTTGTCCTGCGGGACATTGAAGTCCACGCGGACAAGGACGCGCTTTCCGGAGAGTTTGAGGTCGCGGATGCTCTTGAAGCTCATAGTCCGGCCGCGACCTTGTTGAGCAGGTCGATACAGCGGTTGCTGTAGCCCCACTCGTTGTCGTACCAGCTGACGAGCTTGAAGAAGCGGCTGTTGAGCTCCATGCCCGAACCCGCGTCAAAGATGGACGAGTTCTTGTCGTGGATGAAGTCGCTCGAGGCGACCTCGTCGGAGGTGTAGGCGAGGATGCCCTTCAGGTAGGTCTCGCTGGCGCGCTTCATCGCCTCGCAGATGGCCTTGTAGGAGGTCTCCTTGACCGTCCGCACCGTGAGGTCCACCACCGAGACGGTGGGAGTCGGAACGCGGAACGACATGCCGGTCAGCTTGCCCTTCACCTCGGGGCACACGAGCCCGACGGCGCGCGCGGCGCCCGTGGTCGACGGGATGATGTTGATCGCCGCGGAGCGGCCACCCTTCCAGTCCTTCTTCGAGGGGCCGTCCACCGTCTTCTGCGTGGCCGTGTAGGAGTGGATGGTCGTCATGAGGCCCTCCTCGACCCCGAAGCCCTCCTTCAGGAGGACGTGGACCAGGGGCGCCAGGCAGTTGGTCGTGCACGAGGCGTTCGAGATGATGTTGTGCTTGGCGGGGTCGTACTTGCTGTCGTTGACGCCGAGGACAACCGTCACGTCCTCTCCCTTTGCCGGCGCGGAGATGATGACCTTCTTGGCGCCCGCCGCGAGGTGGCCCTTGGCCTTCTCGGCATCCGTGAAGAGGCCGGTCGACTCGATGACGACCTGGACGCCGAGGGCGCCCCAGGGCAGCTCCGCAGGCGTCTTGGCGCTGACGACCTTGATCTCATGCCCGTTCACAACCAGGACGTCGTCCTCAGTCTTCTCCGGGGCGGACTTCTTCGAGGTCACCGTTCCGGCGAAGCGGCCCTGCGTGGAGTCATATTTGAGCAGGTAGGCCAGGTTGTCGGCCGGCACAATGTCGCCTACGGCGACGACATCGAACTTCGAGCCGAGGAGGCCCTGTTCGACGAGAGCGCGGAATACCAGCCGGCCGATGCGGCCGAAACCATTGATAGCAATTTTGACAGCCATGGGAGTGTTTTGTGGTGGTGGTGGGTGAAACCCTTATCTGTGAGTCCCGCGATTGTGCAGGAGCGTCTAAAAGAAGAAACGGCGCGCTCTATGGCAAGGGTGTTAATGGCCCGCGGCCCCGGTATGACAGGGACCGAGCTCCCGGATCATACCACCTTATGCCATTCTTGCAAATTCACGGCGAATAGCCGCGAGCGTGCGCTCGACGCCCCCGCCGTTCGCCCGCTTCCAGCCGGCGGCGGCGGCGGCCATGGCGTCCCTGGCGGCCCTGTCTCCCAGGAGGGCGCACGATACCGCCCGCAGGTCCGCCGGCGACGCCACGGTCCTGGCCGCGCCCAGGTCGAGGAGGTCTAGGCTTATCGACCGGAAGTTGGCCATCCCCGTCCCGAAGAGGACCGGTTTTCCGAGCGTGGCGGCCTCGACCGGGGTCTGCCCCTCGGTGTGGGGAGCCAGGCTCTTCCCGACGAAGACCAGATCCGCCAGCTGGGTCATCGACCGCAATTCGCCGGTCGTGTCGCCGACCGCGATGTCGACCTGCGCCGGAGCGGGCCCCTTGGAGCGGAAATGGAACGAAAGGCCCGTGCCCTTGAGCAGGTGCTCGATTTCAAGGCGTCGCTCCGCGTGCCTTGGCACCAATAGGAGCGAGGCGCGGGTCCCCTTCGACCTCGCGGCCACAAGGGCGTCGACAAGCGCGGCCTCCTCGCCGGGCCAGGTCGAGGAGCCGAGGAGGACGAGGCCCTCCTCGGGCAGGCTGAGCTCCCGGCGAAGGCGGCTCCGCGAGACGGGGTCCAGGGCCGCGATGCTCACGTCGAGCTTGATGTTGCCGGTGACCTCGATCCGCTCGGCGGGAAACCCCATCTCGCGGAACCGCTCCGCGTCCTGCTCCGATGCGGCCAGGAGCCGGGTCATGCCCCCGAGCACGAAACGAGCGAACGGCGGGAACCGCCCTAGGCGCCTGAAGCTCCTGTCGGAGATGCGCGCGTTGATGCACAGGACCGGCACGCCTCGAGCCGCCGCCTGGCGCAAGTGCTCGGGCCAGCGCTCTCCCTCGGTGATGATGGCCATGTCCGGCGAGATCGCCGACCAGGCCCGCCTGGAGAACCCAACCCAGTCTATGGGGAAGTAGCCAATCCCCTGAACGAGCCGGGGATAGCGCTCGGTGGCGACCCGGAAGCCCGTGCTGGTCGTTGTCGTCAGCATCACCTCGACCCCGTCGGCCTTCAGGGCCCGAAGGATGGGCTCCACCGCGAGCATCTCGCCGACGCTCACCGCCTGAAGCCACACCCGGCGGACGCCCGGGCGCCTCGGGGGGAGCCGCGGGGGGCGGCCGAAGCGGTGCATGAACCCCCGGCCATAGCCCCCGCGCCTGCGCATGCGCAGCAGGTAGTAGGGCGACATGGCCGCGAGCGCCAACGGGAACAATAGCCGGTATATCCAGATCATGGTCTCTCGGCAGTGAAAATCCTGTCTATTCACGCCGAAACACCTGCGCAACACCACAACAAGTTTCCAGGGAGGCTTTTTTGCTGTAGTCCCGTACGACCCCCAATATACCGGACCTCACCATGCGCCGCCTTCCCCTTATCGCCGCGTTCGCGGCGTTCCTTTTCCTGGCGGCCTCGCTCAGGCCCGCCGCCATCCCGTTCCCCCAGGCCGAGAGCGACCTGCGCGCGGACCCCGCCGCCCGCTTCGGCACGCTCCCCAACGGGGTGCGGTACGTCGTCATGCCCAACCACGAGCCCAAGGCCCGCGCGTCGCTTCGGCTGCTTGTCCTGGCGGGCTCGTTCCAGGAGAGCGAGGCCCAGCGCGGGCTCGCGCACTTCCTCGAGCACATGGCGTTCAACGGGAGCACGCACTACCCGAACGGAACCCTGGTCGAGAAGCTCCAGCGCCTCGGGATGGAGTTCGGAGCGGACACCAACGCCTCCACCTCATTCGACCGGACGCTCTACCAGCTGGAGCTGCCTAACACGGCGCCCGCGACCCTCGCCGAGGGCCTGCAGATCCTTTCCGACTACTGCGGCGGTCTGAACCTCGACCAGAAGATGGTCGACAAGGAGCGGGGCATCATCCTGAGCGAGAAGCGCACGCGCGACTCGGTCAGCTACCGCACGTTCGTCGCCCAGGCGGAGTTCATGCAGGCGGGCACGCGGGTGCCGACGCGCCTTCCGATCGGGCTTACCGACGTGATCGAGAAGTCGAGCCGCGATCCGTTCGTCGACTTCTACAACACTTGGTACCGGCCCGAGCGGATGGTGGTCATCGTTGTCGGGGACGTCGACGCAGCCCTTGTCGAGAAGCAGGTCGTGGACCAGTTCTCCGGGCTCGCCGCGCGCAGCCCAGAGCCCACGGAGGTCGACCTAGGCAAGGTCATCACGTTCTCGGGCACGTCGGCCCTCTACCACGGCGAGCCCGAGGCGCCCGACACACGCGTCGTCATCGCCTCCACCGTACCCTACACCCGCGAGGTCGACACGGCCGCCAAGCGCCTCAGGGACCTGCCGAGGATGCTCGCGGTCGACATGCTCAATCTAAGGCTCGAGATCCTCGCAAAGAAGGAGAACGCCCCGTTCATCAAGGCGAGCGCGGGCATCGACGAGAATTTCAACCTTTACCGGGAGGCCGACATCGCCGTGGAGTGCAAGGCCGAGCAGTGGCTGGCTGCGATGGGGGTGGCGGACCAGGAACTGCGCAAGGCGCTCGAGTACGGTTTCCGCCCCGACGAGCTCAAGCAGGTGGCCTCGAACTTTAGAAACGCGCTGGAGCAGGCGGCAAAGACGGCGCCGACCCGCCGTTCGGACGATCTGGCGGGCGAGCTCGCGCAGAGTCTCCTCGACCGCGAGGTCTTCACCTCGCCCGACGACGACATGGCGCTTTACGGGCCCGCCCTCGACAAGGTCACCGTCGCCGACTGCGCCGCCGCGTTCAAGGCCGCGTGGGCCAATCCCGGCAGGTACGTCTTCGTCGCGGGCAACGCGAAGATCGTGGGCAATCCCACGGTGGCCAACGCGATCGTCGCGAGCACCTACGCGAGGGCCAGGTCAACCGCGGTCGGGGCTACGGACGCCCGGCCCCAGGTCACGTGGGCCTACTCCGACTTCGGGGCGCCGGGCGCCGTCGCCAGCCGAAGCCGCGTCGGCGACTTGGACATCACCGAGGTCGTGTTCGCAAACGGCGTGCGCCTCAACCTGAAGAAGACCGACTTTGAGGCCAACACGATCCACGTGGCGGCGCGCCTGGGCACCGGGATGCTCACGGAGCCCGCCGAAACCGAGCCCGGGCTCTCCAGGTTCTCGAGCCTCACGTTCACGGCGGGCGGCCTCGGCAAGCACGGCGTCGATGAACTCCAGCAGATCGTGGCGGGAAAGACGGTCGGCGTCCTCTTCTCATCGACCACGGACTCGTTCCTCTTCGAGGGGAGCACGAACAAGGAAGACCTCGCGCTCGAGTTCCAGCTGCTGACCGCCTCCATCGAGGACCCGGGATACCGCCCGGAGGCCGTGAGGGCCGCGCGCAAGCGGATCGATGCGGCCTACCTTTCCTTCGCGCACACCGAGCGGGGCCCCCTCAACCTGAAGGTCCCGAGGCTCCTGGCGAGCGGGGACCCGAGGTTCGGCCTTCCGAACAAGGAGGCGATGATGGCGCGCAACATGAACGAGGTGAGGGCGTGGCTGGCGCCCCAGCTCGCAAGCGGCGCCCTCGAGGTGTCGGTCCTGGGCGACATCGACATCGACGGCGTGATCGGCGCGGCAGCGAAGACGATCGGCACCCTCCCCCCTCGCTCGCCCAAGCCCGCGCTGGATGATCTTCACAAGGTGTCGTTCCCCGCGGTCCCCTTCAACCAGGACTACGGCATCGACACCGAGATCCCGAAGGGGCTGGTCGCCGTGTACTGGCAGACCGGCGACGGCACCGACGTGCACCGCACGCGCCGCCTGAACATCCTCGCCGACGCGCTCTCGGACCGCCTCCGGGTCAAGGTCCGCGAGCAGCTCGGGAGCACCTACTCCCCGAGCGTCGGGAGCTTCGCGAGCGACATCTTCCCCGGCTACGGCTACTTGGAGGCCGTCGTCATCGTGGACCCCACGAAGACAAAGCAGATTGAGGACGTGGTCGTCTCCGTCGCTGCCGACATGGCAGCAAACGGGATCACCCCGGACGAATTGGACAGGGCCAAAAATCCGAAGCTCACGGCCATGCGCGAATCCGAGCGCACCAACGCCTACTGGATGACGGTGCTCATGAGGGCGCAGGAGAAGCCCGAGGTCCTGGACTGGGCCCGGTCGCGGCACGCCGACTTCGAGTCGATATCGAAGGCGGACATTGACGCCCTGGCGAAGGCGTACCTGTCCGCGGACAAGGCCTCGAAGGTCGTCATCCACCCGTACTCGACGGCTGCGGCGAGCCCCCTGAGGGTCACCCCTCCCCCCCCGGACGGCCTCTGACCCCGTGTGACGGCCCGGGCCGTCACACGCGCCCGAAGACCAGCGAGGCGTTGGTGCCGCCGAACCCGAAGCTGTTGGAGAGCGCGACGTCGACCCTCTTCTCCACCGCCAACCGGGCCGTGAAGTTGAGCCCGAGGGCGGCGCAGGCCGGGTCGACGTTCTCAAGGTTGATGGTAGGCGGAATGACGCCCTTCTCGATCGAGAGGACGGCGGCCAGGGCGCCCAGCGCGCCGGCCG
>Ga0265336_10001653_pt1 | contig 9860 bp, 7 predicted proteins | sample 42119metaG_FD_193583 | JGI IMG/M metagenome (GOLD analysis project Ga0265336, IMG submission 193583) | Rhizosphere microbial communities from Carex aquatilis grown in University of Washington, Seatle, WA, United States - 4-21-19 metaG | ecosystem: Host-associated > Plants > Roots > Rhizosphere >...
TCCAGGCGTGCCCGTAAACAATCATGCTACCCGGTACAAATGCGTTCACTGTTGCCACGATGCAAGCGATGGTCGAACTGCCCGTAACCCTCCAGCAAATCCAGAAAACACTCAGGGTAGTTACGCACAAGAGGATAGGATTCAGCAGGGATGGCACAGCGTCAATCTCAACATGCGTCAGTTGCGCAACCGATGACCAGAGTGCCGGGTAGGCCGGGGGCCAAATGAGCAATGGCTGATACTCCGGTTCCGGAGCCATGACGTTGGTGGACTGCATTGGATGACCAGCGGTGAAATTGACGCTGGCATCCCGATAGGCCAGAGAATCCATCGTGTAGGCTACGCGCCCCCCCGTCGCATATTGCATTAGCGCCAATACCATCGCAAACGAGATCAATATCTTTGCAACGACAACCCAAATACGGCGCGGAATGATGGGGCGTGAGAGGATTAAAGTTTTCAGCAAGGTGATTTCGTAATGGAATAAGTAGTCTTTCTTTCCTTGATCTTTGAGCTGCGTTACTTGTCCTCGCGCCCTGTCGAATCAATGTCCTTGTAATGAAGGGCGGAAATCTGTTCGGACACAATACCAATGAGGAAAGTGAAGATGGCGGAAATAAAGAGCAATGCGCTCATATTGGTGAAGCGCCCGACACTGAGATAGGTGTAAAGATAATAACCAATGCCGGTAAGAAAAAAACCGGCGCTGATCGGCAAAAACAGTTTCTGCGGAGAATAGAGCGTGCCGATCTTGATGATAATCAGCAAAAACCTCACTCCGTCGCGAAGCGGACGAATATGGCTTTTCCCTGTAGAACGCCTGGGCGTGTTGATTGGTAGATAGGCCACGCTGAATCCGGCGCGGAAAAAACTCATCGTAATGGTGGTTGGATAGGAAAAACCGTTTGGAAGCAGATATAGAAATTTACGGAACTTATCCGCTTTGACCATGCGAAATCCGGAGGTCAGGTCTTCCACCGGCTGCTGCACCATCCAGGTAGCAAAGCGACTAAATACATCATTCGCCACTGCCCGGTGCGCACCGGCGTGGGAGCCGGATTGGCGGGCTCCCACCACCATGTCGTAGCCCTCGGCGAATTTTTCCAGCAAGGGGGGAATATCTTCCGGCTTATGCTGACCATCGGCATCCATAAATATCAGTGCCTCACCATGAGCGGCGCGTGCACCGGACTTAATCGCCGCCCCATTACCCTTGGGATAAGGGTGGCTGACCACACGCACAGGGAATGCAGCACATACCGCCAACGTATCATCATCCGAACCATCATTAACAATGATGATTTCCGCATCCGGGAGCATCGCCACCAGTTCGGGCAACAGGCGTCGCAACCCTTCCCCCTCGTTGAGTACTGGAAGAATCAAACTTAATAGTTTTGGTTTCACGATTAAATCCGGAAAAATGTCATCGGTTATTATTTCGTTGAATCAAAGTATATTTCTCGGGTTTGAAGCTTACTCCGTTGATTTCATCAGGAACAGACGGACGGATGTTACTTGAACGAGCAATAAATGTTAATGTAATGCTTGATATTAACTTCAGCAGGAGATGCGAAATGGCACTAGGTTGGTTTAATGCAAGCGAAGCCAAGGAATTTGGTATCACCTTGGCTCAATTTTATATGAACAGAATTCCTCCGGGCGACTCAGACGGAAAAAACAAGTCAATCGCCAAAAGACAGGAAGTGCTAAACAAGCTGTTTCTTCAGTTGGCTCAATTCAAACGTGATCACAAGCTGAATATCTACAAAAAAGCCCAACTGGGTAATGTTTTCAAATGGACGCTGAAAGACGCGGGATATGATCCTGCATTCGTGGATGAATTGACCAAAGAGCTGATGCGGGTATGAAAATGCATTTCCAAAAATCGCTTTCTCGGGCGTTCTGTTAGCAATAGCACCCGGTCTATTTTCTGATTCCCGGCGTATTCCCCATGCTAGTTGTTTCTGAATCCAGGTCAGCAAAGACAAAAACATTAGCGAATGAAGCAAACACCGATACATTTTAATTACAACCCGGACATTCTCAAATTCATGCCCGGAAACCTCCGGAGAGTTGTCGAGGTGGGCTGTAGTAGTGGCGCATTAGCAAAAGCTTATGTCAGTGCAAATCCGGAATGTGAATACACAGGCATTGAAATTGATCCGGACTTTGCTGAGCACGCAAAAAAATACTGCAGCGAAGTCATCTGCGGCAATATCGAACATTTTGATGAAGTACAATTTTTCAAGCTGTTTCCGTCCGACTGCTGGATATTCGGAGACTCCCTGGAGCATCTTTATGATCCCTGGGCGCTCTTGCAACGTATTCGACCGCATCTGGTACAGGGTGCGCAAATTATTGCCTGTATTCCCAATGCCCAACACTGGAGCATTCAAGCCAACCTAAATAGCGGATTGTTTATATATGATGATCAAGGTTTGATGGATCGTACGCACATCCGCTGGTTTACCAGGACGACCATAATCGACCTGTTTGAGTCGACCGGTTACAAATTAATTGAAGGTTTCCCCCGTATTGTTGATGAGCCCGCAAGGGAAGCTATTCTGCCTGCCATTCGAGCCATGGCGCTTGCCTCCGGAACAGATCCCGAGTTGGCGGTAAGCGACGCAATCCCTTTGCAATGGGTCATAAAAGCCATTCCGGTAATTTAAGCTGCGCAGGTACGCTCAAAGCGCCGAAGGCGCTCCCGTCAGGAAAGCAGAAATGATCGAAATTGTAAGTGCCACAAGACTGTCGGAAAGTGAATTCTGGAGCAAAGCCCCTTTGGGTATTTCTCTGCGGCGTCTTGCACAAGATACGCGCTTTTTTGCGCGTATTGCTTTCAACAATTACCGCGGCCTTTCTGAAGTATTCAATGAGGGTATCGATGCACAAGAAGGTGCGGAAATTCTTGTATTTATCCATGACGATGTTTGGATAGATGACAATGTCTTTGCAGACAGTGTAGTTGAAGGTTTGAAGCAGTTCGATATTATTGGCGTCGCCGGCAATCGGCGCAGGGTAAAAAACCAGCCAGCATGGCCATTCATTGACGACAATCTAACTTGGGATGACAAGGAATATCTAAGCGGCAGCGTAGCTCATGGGAAATTCCCATTCGGCGACATTTCGGTGTATGGCCCCACTCCTGCTGAATGCGAGTTACTGGATGGAGTCTTTATAGCCGCCCGAAAAAGCCGATTGGAAGCCAAAAATATTCGATTTGACCCTTGCTTCGACTTTCATTTTTACGACGTGGACTTCTGCCGCAGTGCACGAAAAAATGGATTACGTCTTGGAGTATGTGCGATCAGTCTTACTCACCAAAGCGGAGGGGCATTTGGTTCTCAGCGTTGGCAAGATAATTTCCGGCTTTATCTTGAGAAGTGGGAGACCGATGGGGAATGTCCGCCAATAATTCAGGCGCTAGCCAGCAAGACTGATGCGACTGTTCCCTCAACTTTCCCGACGCAGTTTTTTCAGCGCGTAAAACAACTATTTTTTTCAGGTTCCCAAAATCCGGGCCATACCAATACTGCGGCCGTTTCAAGTCAACTAATCCTGCAACTGGCCGATTTACAGAATGAATGTTCAATTTATCAAAAACTGGGTAATGAATATTTGGAAAAAGGCGATCTGGATAATGCCGCCGAATGCTACGGGCATATGGTGGCTGTCTATCCAGCGAATGCTGCGGGATTCCTCAATCTGGGGTTTGTCCTGAAGGAGCAGGAGTATTTTCAGGATGCCGAACGTTATCTCCGGCATGCGGTGCGGATAGATCCGGCCATGATAGATGCCCACTATCTTTTGGGAGCCATTGCACAGGCGTGCGGCAATCTGACCGAGGCTATCGACCAATACAGAATAACACTGGAACTCAAACCGGATTTTGAAATGGTATACGGCGACTTGTGCCTCACGCTATTCCAAAGCGGACAAGTTCACAGCGCCAAGAAAGCCATTAAACAGGGGCTTTCCATCAACCCGCAATCTGCCAGATTTCACTGCTTTTTGGGGAATCTGTATGTTCATGAAAAACAACTTGAGAAAGCAATTGCCAGCTACCAGAAAGCGTTGTTGATTCAACCGGACTATGCCGAGGTGCACTGCAGTTTGGGTAACGTGTTCCTGGAGCAGGGCAATATCAGAAAGGCTATTGATTGCTGCCGTATCGTACGCACGCTCGACTCTGATTCCCCCGAGTCAAACTCCAGCTTGCTTTTTGCGCAGAGTTATCTTGGCAACTATTCTCCCGCCCAGTACCTTGCCGACGCCAAGCACTATGGAAGTGTGGCGCTAGCCCTGGCACAACCGTTTACACGGTGGTTGGTTAATCCGGCAGATGGTGATATACAGCCCTTGCGGGTTGGCCTCGTTTCAGGAGACTTGAGAAATCATCCAGTTGGATATTTCCTTGAAAGCATTCTTGCGCATCTGAACCCGGCCCGGGTAGAACTGGTGGCCTATCCCACGGTAGCGCAAGAAGATGAGGTCACTGCGCGCATCAAATCCAGATTAATCGCCTGGCATCCCATCGTCGGAATGAGCGACGAAACTGCCGCCCAAAAGATACATGATGATGGTATCCATATCCTCATTGACTTGGCTGGACATTCTGAGCATAACCGCCTTCCGGTATTTGCGTGGAAGCCCGCCCCGGTGCAAGTAAGTTGGCTGGGTTATTTTGCCAGTACTGGGCTTCCGGGGATGGATTTTCTGCTGGCAGACCCGGTCTCGGTACCGGAATCCGACAGGGAATATTTCACAGAGACAGTATGGTACCTGCCGGATACTCGGCTTTGCTTCACACCACCCGCGGCCTCCGACAGACTGGCCCCCACTCCCCCGCCGGCAGTGCATAACGGTTTCATCACCTTCGGCTGCTTCCAGAATGCGGGCAAGATAAACGATGACGTACTGCGCCTGTGGGGTGAGATATTCCATTCATTACCCTCGGCTCAGCTTCGGGTGCAAAACAAGCAGATGATATACCCCGCTCTCCGCGAACACCTTCTGCAACGACTGACCCAGGCGGGAATCGCTCGCCAACGCGTGGTGATCGAAGCGCAAATGAGCAGAGAGGACTATCTGGCTGCACACGCCAACGTGGATATCATTCTGGACACCTTTCCCTATCCGGGTGGAACGACGACTTGCGAGGCATTATGGATGGGGGTGCCTACTGTAACGCTTGCCGGGAACACCATGCTCAGCCGTCAAGGTGCCAGTTTGCTGACCTGCGCCGGAATGGGGGAATGGATAGCCAATTCAGAAAGCAGCTACGTAGAGTTAGCTATTGCCCACGCTTCCGATATAGATCGGTTGGCGCAATTGCGTTCAGGATTACGTCAGCAAGTACTATCATCGCCTCTTTTCGATGCGCCCCGTTTTGCGCTGAATCTGGAAAATGCGTTGCACGAAATGTGGCAACATGCCCACTCATCGAGCTCACCTGCCAAACATGTTTAACTGGTTCAATAAGAAAATAGCGGTTCCCGACAATCAGGCGCCTGCCACCGGCACCGGAGTGCCCGGCAAGGTGGCAACATCCTCCCTGCCGAATGAATATGCCGCCCACAAAAAACGGGGTAACGAGTACCTGGCCCAAGGCAGGCTGGAAGAGGCAACGGAGTGCTATCGGCAAGCCGTTGTCGCCAATCCCGGCCATGCCGAAGGTTTCCTTAATCTGGGATTTGCCTTGAAGGAACAGCACCTGTTTGAAGAGGCGGAACACGCCCTCAAACAGGCTGTTCTGTTAGCCCCGCAAATGGTGGATGCTTACTACTTCCTGGGGAGCATTGCACAAGAACGCGGCAATCCGGCCAAGGCTATCGAATATTTCCAAAAATCCCTGGAGCTCAAGCCGGATTTTGAAATCGTGTACGGCGATCTGTGCCAATTGATGTTTCAAAGCGGGCAGCTTGAAAGCGCCACAAAAGTCATTCAACAGGGGCTTGCCCTTTTCCCTCAGTCTGCCCAGTTTCACTGCTATCTGGGCAACCTGTACGTTGCCGAAAAGAAGCTGGAGCAGGCAGTCTCTTGTTACCGGAAGGCATTGGCCATTCAGCCGGACTATGCAGAAGTTCACGTCCTGCTGGGAAACATCTTCAAAGAGCAGGGAGAACTGGATGACGCATTGGACTGTTACCGCAAGGCGCTTGCGCTCAGGCCGGATTCCTTTGAAATAAACAACAATCTGGGCGTTTCGTTTCAGGCTATGGGCAATTTTGTCGAGGCCGTGGCCTGCTACCGCAAAGCACTTGCACTCAATCCGGATTCGGCCGAAGTGAACTGCAATCTGGGAGCCGTATTCCATGATCAGGGTGATCAAGACGAAGCTCGGGCCTGTTACCGCAGAGCGCTTGAGCTCAACCCTGAGTTTGCCGATGCGTACAACAAACTTGGAACCCTGTTCCATGATCGGGGCGATCTGGAGGAAGCCGAGGCTTGTTACCGAAAAGCGCTTGCGATCAAACCTGATTGCACCGAATCGCTCAATAATCTGGGGGCAATATTCCAGGCCAAAGGCAATTTGGATGGGGCTGCCGACTATTATCACCAGGCGCTGGCGATCAAACCGGACCTGGCTGATGCCATTCACAACCTTGGAATTCTAGGCAGCCTGCAGGGCAACCTGAAGGAAGCGGAGGCCTATTTCCGCAATGCCCTCGCGCTCAAGCCGGATTCCGCCGAAACGTACAATGACCTTGGAAGCGCACTCAGGGACCAGGGCAACTCGGATGAAGCAGCAGCCTGCTACAGCAAGGCACTGATACTCAAGCCCGACTTTGCCAAGGCACACTACAACCTTGGGGTTGTTTTCCAGGAACAGAACAAACTGGATAAAGCCCTGGCCTGCTACCGGCAAGCCGTGGCGTTGGCTCCTGAATTTCATCTTGCCAAAATCAATTTGCTGAACGTATTGCAGCTGACTTGCGAATGGAAGGATCTGGGGAAGCTCAGCGAAGAAGCGCGTCGGATAATCCGTGAGATATCACCCGCCGAAAACCAGATCACCCCTTTCCTGACGGTATCAGGCAGCACGCCGGCAGAGCAAAAATTTTGCGCCACGAATTGGGCACGCGGCAGATACCAATCCCTGGTTTCCAGGCAAAAGGAAATGGGCTTCGAGTTCAAGCGAGAACCCAAACAGAAATTCCACATAGGCTATTTTTCCGGCGATTTCCGCAACCACCCTGTCGCGCAATTAATGGCGGAAGTTTTTGAGATTCACGATCGTGACCGTTTCCGGATAACCGCCTATTCCTTCGGGCCCGATGACGGAAGCGCCATGCGCAAGCGGATGGAGAATGCTTTCGATAATTTCGTCGACGTCCGCAATTTCACCCGCGAAAACACAGCCAGAAAGATATATGAGGATCATGTCGATATCCTGGTGGATCTCATGGGATACACAATGCACAACCGGAGCGCGGTTCTGGCCCTGCGCCCTGCGCCGATCCAGGTGAATTACCTGGGTTTTGCGGGAACCATGGGTGCCAGTTATATTGACTACCTGATCGCGGATCGGTTTGTCATCCCGCCGCAACAACAAGAAAACTACTCGGAGAAAATGGCGTGGCTACCGGACTGTTTCTTGCCCAGAGATTCAACCTGCCGACGGTTGCCAGCGCCCAGCCGTAGTGACTGTGGTTTGCCGGATGAAGGCTTTGTATTTTGCTGTTTCAACGCCCCCTACAAGATCACCCCCGACATCTTCGATATCTGGTGCCGGCTCCTGAAGGCCGTACCGGGAAGTGTTTTATGGATGTCATCAAGCAATCCCGATGCCGAGTCAAACCTGCGTCGGGAAGCAAAAACCCGTGGCGTGGAACCGGAAAGAATTATCAAGGCAACGCGGGTCAATTTGATTGAAGACCACCTTGCGCGGATTCAATGTGCCGACCTGTTTCTGGACACGGCCCCTTACAACGCCCATACCACCTGTAGTGATGCGCTCTGGATGGGACTGCCGGTCGTCACCTGCTCGGGCGAAACCTTTGCCTCCAGAGTGGCAGGCAGTCTGCTCACTGCGTTAGGGGCACCGGAACTGATTACATACAGCCCGGAAGACTATTACGCACTTGCCCTCGAATTGGCGACAGACAAAGAAAAATACGCGGGCATTCGCAATAAGATTATTGCCAATCGTGAATCTGCGCCGTTGTTCAACAGCACAAAATTCACCTGCGACCTGGAAAACTTGTATCGGCAAATGTGGAATGACTATGTGGACTCACCCGCTGACTGATTGAGAACCATAAACATCATCATCGCCCATCATGTTTAACTGGTTCAAAAAGACAGTCGCTGTTCCTAACCATCAAGCATCGGCAACCGGCAAGGGGACGCCGGCAACATCCTCCCTGCCGAATGAATATGCCGCCCACAAAAAACGGGGTAACGAGTTTCTGGCCCAGGGCAGGCTGGAAGAGGCAACGGAGTGTTATCGGCAAGCCGTTGCCTCCAATCCCGGCCATGCCGAAGGTTTCCTTAATCTGGGATTTGCCTTGAAAGAACAGCAACTGTATGACGAGGCCGAACAAGCCCTCAAACAGGCCGTTTTGTTAGACCCGAAAATGGTGGATGCTTACTACTTTCTGGGGAGCATTGCACTAGAACGCGGCAATCCGTCCGCGGCGATCGACTATTTCAATCACACCCTGGAGCTCAAGCCGGATTTTGAAATTGTGTACGGCGATTTGTGCCAACTGCTGTTTCAAAGCGGTCAGCTTGAACGCGCCCGGAATGTCATTCAACAGGGGCTTGCCCTTTTTCCGCAATCTGCCCAATTTCACTGCCTTCTAGGCAACCTGTACGTTGCACAAAAGAAGCCTGAACAAGCAGTCTCTTGTTACCGGAAGGCATTGGCCATTCAGCCGGACTATGCCGGGGTTCCGCAAACCTTATCGTCAGGAACTGCAAGTTCATTCCAGCCGCTTGAGCAATTATTCATTGGTAAATCGGGAATAGAAATCGGGGGACCGAGTCCTGCTTTTCACAGTGGCAGCATATTCCCGGTGTATCCAATCGTTGAGCATCTCGATAATTGCAACTTCGGCAATACCACGGTCTGGGAAGGCGATATCAGGCTGGGGCTGACTTTTCAGTTCGATCAGAACAAACCTGCCGGGCGACAATATGTTATTGAAGCCACCGCGATGGAATGCCTGAACTCGGGTACTTACGACTTTGTACTTTCCTCACATGTGCTCGAACATGTGGCCAATCCGATTTTGGCCTTGTTGGAGTGGAAACGCTTGCTTACGGATAGCGGAACGCTTGTACTGCTATTGCCTGACAAAAAACACACCTTTGACCATCGGCGTCCGCTAACCACCATGGCGCATCTAATCGCAGATTTCGAAGCAGCGGTGCAGGAGGACGACCTTACTCATCTGCCGGAAATCCTGGCGCTACACGATTTTGAGCTCTCCCCCGAAGATGGTGAAGTTGAGGCATTCGAAAAACGTTCCATGCACAACGTCGAAAATCGTTGTTTGCACCATCATGTATTTGATATGGATCTTGCGGTAAGTCTTGTTGAACACGTCGGGCTGAGCGTACTTGCAACCGAGGAAATTTTCCCGCATACCCTTCTTCTGGTGCTGGAAAAAAATCGCGCTTGATGACTTACGCCATTCCGGGTGCCAGATCAGGAAGCGTAGATGTCAATCACAGAAAGACGCAGATTGAACATGGATGCACTGCACAGAATATGGCAACATGCCCACTCACCGAGCTCACCTGCCAAACATGTTTAACTGGTTCAATAAGAAAATAGCGGTTCCCGACAATCAGGCGCCTGCCACCGGCACCGGAGTGCCCGGCAAGGTGGCAACATCCTCCCTGCCGAA
>Ga0265336_10001659_pt1 | contig 9838 bp, 15 predicted proteins | sample 42119metaG_FD_193583 | JGI IMG/M metagenome (GOLD analysis project Ga0265336, IMG submission 193583) | Rhizosphere microbial communities from Carex aquatilis grown in University of Washington, Seatle, WA, United States - 4-21-19 metaG | ecosystem: Host-associated > Plants > Roots > Rhizosphere >...
GTCGAGCAAAAGAACCGTTCTCCGTCCGAGTCGTCCTTCTCCAGAAAAAATGTGGCATCGACCGCGTGCTGAAGCTTCATGATCCCCGCGTGGTCACCGTCTTTGTTGATCTGGTTGACGATAAGGCTGGGGGCTTTAAGCTCGACAGTGTAGCTCTTTAGCCGTTCGCACACCATGAGCCCGAGGTTTGGGTCGTCGCCCGTCAGTTTCGTCAGAGAATCCAAGATCATAAGACCTGGCTGGTAGCGGAGGATGAGGGCTCCAAGGTCACTCTTGAGCCCTCCCATCGCTTTGACGACACGAATTTTGACCATGTTCTTGATACGAATGCGGCGAGCGGTTTCCTTGATTTCTTCCGGTCCTTGCTCGTTCGCGATGAACATGGCTTCTCTACCCGTGATGTCGATGATGGCGTCCGCAAGCTGAAGGAAAAGCGTAGTCTTGCCAGCTCCAGGAGGACCCGCTACAAGGCTCACGCTCGTTCGCGCCAAGCCTCCGCCGAAGACGACGTCAAGCATTCCTGTCTTATAGCGTTCGATGACGGCAAGTTTGGCGTCAGAGAGGATGACCGTCTCTTCGTCGTCGGACGTGGAGTTCTTATCAGGGAGGTGCCAATTCTTGCACTTCGGACAACGCATCTTGTCCGAAGGGACTTGACCTTGACAGAGTTTGCAGGTGTAAGTGCCGATAGAGCCACTAGAGGAGGACATGATTGCTTACCATTCTAGATCTGGCAAATCAATAATCTGCCCCACAAGATCGTGAGAGCAGTCTGGACAATAATGGATCTTGCCGTTGGACATTACAAGATGACAGCGGCGCTGCTTTGAGTCCGGATGATTCTCGCACGTATTGAGAAGAGATGGCGTGAAGGACGGAGACTCGAGATTACCATTGAACTCCCAGGTTATTGGGCCAGTTGTGTAGAACACATGGCCACAGTCGCAACCTGGACAGTGAAATACCCAACCTTCTACGGAGCCACCGGATAGTGGTTTGAGTTTTTTTGTAAGAGAATTCACGAATTGTTATCCTGAGTTTTGAATGCTGCACACCACGGACACGAAACCTCATCACATACGCCTCTTTGATGAGCAATCCCTAAAGACGTATTCGTAAATCGTCGTAAATCACCGATAACCCAATTGCAGTACCCACCATTTTGACATGACGGATCTGCAATATAGCTCGGGCGAATCCGACCGCATTTGTTACAAATCTCACTACTGTCATTGCTCATGTCGGAGTCCCCTTCCCATTCGAACCGTACTTGCCCGCTCCAAGGTTCGGCCTCTTCGGCAGTCTCTTTATGCTCTCTTGATGTTCAAGGCGCTCTTCTACTTGAGTTCGTCCACCAAACGTTCGATACGTAATTCTGGTGGCCTTGTCCGTAACCTCCCAGACTCCTTCTTCTTTAGAGACGGCTGAATGAAACGCTGTCTCTATCGCTTCGGAATTGTGAGTTGTCCGTCCTTGTTTTCTACCAGCCTCCCGGAGCGAGTGAGCTCTGAGAGAGGCGCCCACGTCCGAGCTTTCTCCTTCGAGTTGGCGTGAGGATACATCCTTATTATCTGTCCTCTTAGTTGTGGGCCTTTCATTCGGATGATTTCTATAATCTGACTTTTCTTGTCCAGAGTCGGATCTGGCATCCAGTTCTCTGGAATTGGCGGTAACGCTCCGCTGTGATCCAGGTAATCCATCGCTAGGATTGCTTCTTCTTCGTCGTCTAAAGGGGCAGATGCCTCTCCCCCGTTCTCTCCTTCGTTCACCTTCTGTCTAGGCTTATACTTCTTAACTCCACCGAGCTTTGCGAGTAATTCGTCGAGCTCTATGATTCGAGCCATGTACATAGATCGCTCTGCAATAATCTTCGCTTTGAATTCTTCTTGCTTCTCGATGAGAACGCGCGCTTCTTCTTCGAATGAGTTTGGTTTTGAATCAGAGTTCATGAATTATTCCTCTTTCTCTCTCCCATCTACTGTCGTCCACCCTTCAGACTCTTTGACTTCCGTTTGCACATAAAACGGAGCCGTCTGTTTCCCATCATCCGGGATGTTGGCATTCACGCAAATGCGGATAGGGCCAATCTTGAATACGATAACGAGCATCTCTCGGTCTTTGGAATTGACCTTGATTTTTGAGTATCCCCGAAGTTGAATTATCATTGAATTACCTATTGACAATCGCCGGGGATTGTAGTAGTTTGCGGGACTCGTCGATTGGATAGGAAACTACCACAATTCACGGGCAAATGTCAATGAGGGTTTCATGATCGTTCTCGCCCCTAATCACATTTTCAACTGTCACGGGTGCGAACTCTTTCTTCGCAACGTGACCAAAGCCAACGTCGAATTTCGCGACGGCAAATGTCCTCAGTGTCACGCTCAGATTCGAGACACGGACATTCGGTCAGCGGATACAGCCGCTTCGATCGATACGCTCAAACTCTTCCCTCCACACGGAATGAGTTTCAAGAACGAACTCGGAAGCGAAGTAACGATCAAGTATCCGCGTGGACGAGAGCTCGAACTCTTTACGGAGCTCCAACGTCAACTCCAGAATTGGATTGGTCCCATCGCGGCCAAGCAGCAAAGCGGCTCTACCGGATTCGTGGGAAACGTAACGCGCGCGGCGCGCACGATGCCCAAGATTACGGTCGACGAAACCGGAGGCATCGTCATCGAAGAATCGGACGGTCCTCCTGAAGCCGCCAGCACATAAGACTAATTCACGAACTTTTTACCGACTTATCCTTAGCGTAACGGGCAAGTCACGAGAACGTCGAATAATCGAACCTTCTCGATGATTCGCTCTTCGAATCCAACCAAAAGAGAAAACAATGGCCACACCGAACACTGCCAAAAAGCACGACGACGACACAAAAGCACAACCGGCTCCCACCACCCATACGCCAGCGGCAGCGAGTACCAACGGAGGAGACCGATTCACCAAGATCGAAACCGAACGGTATATGTATAACCCCAACAAGGGTTGCGATACCGTCCTCGTCGGCTACCTACTCAATCTCCTCCCCATGCCTCCTATGATGATGGGCGGCGAAAACAAAGACTGGAATTGCTTTCTCTTCCGATTGACGGAACCCTGCAAGGTCATCAATCGTGAAGGAAACGTCATCACGGTTCCACCGGGAAGCGAAGTCCTCTCGCCCGCTACCCACCAGCTCACGCAATATATCGAGCGGGTATCGAGCCGGCCGGACCTCTGCTTCGAGATGCGGATTAGTCCCAAGAGCAAGCTCGAGATCGGAAAGGGCCAGACCATGTGGCTCTATGACCTCGGCATCAACATGGGCAGTCCCAAGCCGCGCAAAAGCTTCGGACCTGCGGCTATGCTCGGCGGACCACCTGCATTGACCGGCGGACAAGGGATCGCAGAGCAGGTAGGCGGACCGGGCGCCGACCAAATCCCGTTCTGAGAGCGAGAGAGAGAAGCGCGTAAGAAAGTCCGGGCCACTCGCCACTTTGGTGGATGGCCCGGGATGTTTTATAGGGAAAAGGAAAATGATCAATCCGAAGAAGAAGAGTGACACGGCGGTTGGATTCGACGTAGAGCTCGGGGGACTCTCGCGCCTACGTGTCGCGCTCAAGACCGACCGAAAGTTGGACAAAGCGCTTGTCGTCTTGGCCGTCCGACCCTTGGACGTACTCATCGAAGAGATTGGCGTACTTCATGCGGACATTGCTGGACCCGAAAAAGGTCTCTCGTCCTTGAAGAAGCGCGCCGGAGGACTTGTTCGAAAGAGAGACAATGGCTTCGAGTCCGATATCGGAATGCTCTCCAAACTTCGGACGACCGTACGCATCGATACCTCTCTTCCAAGAGCCCATGCGGACAAAGCGGTTGCTTCTATCGATGAACTCACCGATGCGCTCTTGAATCTCCACGAGTCCGTGCTCGCTCGCAAGAGCGCAGTTGCGTCTATTCAGAGAAAGACTGGTTAGGAGGACACAAACACCCAAAAAGGAAACGCCCCACCCCCAGGCTCAATCCGAGGGGTGGGGCTGCCAATGGGTTGTCGACGACGAAACCGATTACCCGACTCCCAACATAAGATAGTCTAAAGAGACTGTCAAGAGGGAGTTCGGCCACGAGCGAGGGATTCGCGACATGGCAAATTGAAGAAGGAAAGTCCGTGGGCGAAGGGAGCCCGGACCAGGAAACGCAATGCTCGCGCTCGTGAGCGCGCCGCACGCGAGAGATCCGCCCGCGCCAAGCATGCTGCGCTCGTTCGTTGGTATGGAGAGAAAGGCAAGAAGGGACTCGAAAAGAAGAAGGGACTCGAAAAGAAGAAGGGAGTCGAAAAGAAGAAGGGAGTCGAAAAGAAGAAGGGACTCGAAAAGAAGAAGGGACTCGAAAAGAAGAAGGGAGTCGGGAAGAAGAAGGTAGTCGGGAAGAAAAAGCCTGGACCCAAACCGAAATCGAAAAAGGAAGCGGCAATCCAGGCAGAGAATATGAAGCTCAAAAGAGATAATCGGAAACTACTTAAGATAATAGCTGACCAAAACGTACGAGAGCAGATTACGGAAGCCAATCTCGGAAAAGGAATCATGAAAGAGAGAGGGAAAGGGAAGAATCGAATTTTCGATACGTTGGCAAGGCACGGAGCCAAAGAGCATTTGCCTCCAAGGATGCGTCACGAGAGTGACGAAGATTACGCGAAACGCATCATCAAACAACTCATGGGGAAGAAAAACTATACGGTAGAAGCGGGAAATCTGGCTATGGAGTTTTATCAAGCCATTTCGAACGCTACAGGGGTACAACCTAGAAGGGTGTATACGCTCTTTATGAGTCCAGAAGTTGCGTAGAATTCATGCACTAAAGAGGACGGTCAATTCATCATGGGCACCAAGAATGATCCAAGTCAATTCGACTGCTACGCCAACGCAAAACCCGATGAGCCGATGTTCATTTTGCTTGGCCGCGACCCTGGAGCCGGTTCACTTGTAAGACAGTGGGCAAGCGACCGTGAAGCTCGCGGGGAAGATCCAGCTATCGTAGCGGAAGCGCGCGCGGTTGCGGATGCGATGGATGATTGGACTCGCGGTCTCGGTAAGAGGCCAAGATGAGCACGGTGCGACCGTGGAGACTCGTCATTATCGAGTCGCCATACGCAGGCAATCGAGAACTCAATATCGCCTACGCGCGCGCGGCCATGCTCGATTGTCTCAAGCGCGGAGAGGCGCCCATGGTGCCCCATCTTCTCTATACGCAAGTCTTGGATGACAATGTCATTGCCGAACGGGCACTTGGTATCGAGGCGGGTACGAGTTGGTATTACGCCGCCCAAGCGTGCATTGTCTACGAAGACTTCGGCATTTCAAAAGGAATGTCTCTCGGCATTATCGCAGCCAAAAAGCACGTTGTACCGATTGAATACCGAAAACTCAATGACCCAATGTGGAAACCGAAAGTGAAGTAAACTCATGGCCGCTATCGATTGGCAGAAGAGACCTGCAATACCGACAAAGCCGTACTGTGGCAAGTGTAAGGGGAGCGGCATCTATCGAGAGAGGTCAAGGAGGGGCGCTTATCACAAATGCAGTTGCGGACGGCTCCCAAACGCGACCGCCGCACTCAAGCTCACCAAACAGGATGTTCTCCTAAAACGTCTCTCCGAACTCAAAACGAAAGGCTGGTAATGCCCATGGCCGGCTCCGACGATTTACAACTTGCTGCCGACGTCAAGCGAGAGATGCTCACCAAACTCAAAGTGATTCAGGAACGGCTAAAAGGAGGATTTCCAACTTCGAGGGAACTACACGACCTCGCCGCCAACCGTTGGAAGGGCGGGGAAGGTAAAGAGATCATCCGGATGTCGCTTGTCGAACTCACCGAACTCATTGACATTCTCATCCGGAAAGCGTGAGAGAGTCCCATGTCAAAAGTTCATGAACTGCGCCATCCTCACTACGTAACGAAAAAAGACGGAACGCTACTACTCGACAAGGAAACAGGTGCGCCTGTCTGGTGCGGGAGCGCAGCAAGCCGTATCGAGCAATATAAGAGTCAAGCGGCTCCCGAGCTTACGAAAGAACTCGAGAGAGTCAAAGCGAGACTCGCATACTTCGAAAACAAATACGGTTTTATGGAAACACAAGAGTGGCAAGAAGCTATCAAGAAAGACAATGAACTCTATACAAATAGAGTCAGCGGAAAGGCTGTCCCATGATCCATGAAAGTCCAGAAAACTGGCCGAATCACCAAGCGCCGCTCAATGACGATGAGGCGCTCACGGTCGCCAAACTCATCTTGAACGGTAAACACAAGAGCTACATCGAAGGAGCCAAACGACTCGCGCAGTACGTCATCGCGCTTCACCAGCAGGCAGAAGACATCGAAAAGCTTCTGGACGATGCAGTCCACGATACGATTCCTGAGATATTTGCAGCCGAGGCGCCGCTCGCTATAGCCGAATCTGCCGAGCCGTGAGACTCTCCTATCACTTTCCGTCTGGAGACCCATGCCGCATCTGTAAACGCCCCGCTTCTTCCCACCGTATTACCCACGCCTCCGAGGGAAATCCTTGCGCGCGATGCGGCTACGGAGCGGGATATCACACGAGCATTGCGAAACGAGTATTGAGCGACAAAGAATCACCCCAAAACGAATACCTCGGCATCGACGGAGAGGGACAGGGGCGAGAGGACCACCGCTATATCTTTCTTGCCGTAAGCAGTAGTGACGGCACGCAAAGGTGGTCTATCGACGGCAAAGTAGAATCGGAGACCGACAAGCGAAGAGTGCGTCTCACGACCAAGGAATCGCTCGATTTCATTCTTTCAATTCCTAAGACCAAACGTACCAAAATCTTCGCATACGCCTTTCAGTACGATCTCACCAAGATTTTGACCGACGTCGACACTCGGTCCTTGTACCGGCTCTTTAGACCTGAAACGAGAAAACGCCGACCTGACGATACGCGCAAGGGCCTTATACCTATCTACTGGCACGGATACGTCATCAATCTTCAAGCGAGCAAGTTTACGGTCAAAAAGGGCCCAAGACGCGCGACCATTTGGGATATCTTCAAGTTCTTTCAAGGCCGATTCGTCGCTGCCATCCAAGACTGGAAAGTCGGCACGCCCGCTTTATGGGAGCGGATGGCGCGCATGAAAGAACAGCGCGCCGACTTTGACAAGCTCGATTGGGACAGTGTCAAGGAATACTGCTACGAAGAATGCGCCTCGATGGCCGCCTTGGCTCAAAAGCTCACCGAGGCTCACGAGAAGGCTGGACTCAAACTCAAGAATTATTACGGAGCCGGCTCAAGCGCCGAAGCGATGCTCACTGTAATGGGGATAAAAGCGCGCCTGAGACCATGTCCAGAAGAACTAAAGGACGTTGCCCAGCGCGCCTTTTTCGGCGGTCGGTTCGAGAATTCAGTCTTGGGGACTATTTCAGGCACTCTCTACGGATACGATATCTCGAGCGCGTACCCGTACGAGCTATGCTTTTTGCCATGTCTCGAACACGGGAGATGGCAGTGGACTCTGGAGCGAAAGGATCTAGAAGGTCCCCACGTCACTTGCGCTTTGGTACAATATAAGTTGGGTAGAATAAAAAAGGAGGCAGGGCTGGCAACCGGACACTGGGGGCCATTTCCTTTTCGTGAGAAAGACGGAAGTATTTGTTTCCCAGTCTCGTCGGGCGGAGGATGGGTGTATCGAGAAGAGTATCTCGTAGGCGAGAGACTTTTCCCCAATACGGAATTTCACGGAGCCTGGGTCTATAAAACGACGTGCGACTGCCAACCGTTCAAGAAGATTCCCGGGTACTACACCGAGCGGGTACGAATCGGAAAGGAAGGTCCGGGAATCGTCATCAAACTTGGATGCAATAGCTGCTATGGAAAGCTCGCGCAATCCGTTGGCGCCGCGCGGTTTCAATCGTGGCTTTGGGCGGGGATGATAACGAGCGGCACGCGCGCAAAGCTTTTGGAGATGGTGGGACTCGTCAAAGACCGAGCTTCAATTCTAATGATGGCGACGGACGGAATTGTTTCGAGAGAACGAATCAGGGCGCCACGTCCCAAGGACACGGGCACGTTTGACGTCGTCAAGATGAAGGACGGAAAACCGGATGGCGATCCAGTCCCGCTCGGCGGATGGGAAGAGAAAATCAATACCAAAGGGATGTTTTTCGCTCGACCTGGAATCTACTTCCCACTATCCCCAACGGCCAAAGAGGCCAGTAGCGTACGCGGGCGGGGAGTCGGCCGGAAAGCCATCCTAGAGAACTGGCAAGACATCGTCTCCGGATACGAGCGCCTCAAAGAGGAAAAGAAACTCACCACGGGTACGGTCAAGATATCAGAAGTGTCGCGGTTCTGCGGAGTCAAGAGTTCGATAACTCCGTCCGATAAGAACGGCAAAAAACTCTATACGCGCGCGTACGGCAAGCCTGACCCCAAACGCCCAGGCCACCAAACGCCGTCCTACGGGCAATGGATCGTGCGCCCCGTCGAGCTATCCTTCGATCCGATGCCAAAGAGGACCGCGGTCGGAGAGGCAATCCTTGGACATCTTGCAAGCAGTCTTACCGTACGGAAAGTGAGTCAGAGATTGACGAGCGCCGTGTATGAGAAAGCGCTTGACGAAGAAGGGAAACAACTCCGAGAAGCAAAAGACGAAGTCGAGGAACAACCGGACTGCGATCTATTCGAAGATGAAAACGAGAGTAATTCATGAACTCAACAATCGATTGGTCCTCATTCGACAAGTACCTCGAATCCAATTGCGAATGCAGTTGCGGCGTCACATTTCAAAGTCACGCCAAAGCGGTTCGAGACGGAATAAGCTGGACGCTCGTGTCAAGAAAGCCTTGTCCGAAGTGCGGCAAAAGTAGCGACCTTCGGTCCATTCGTTCGGCCTCGGAAGACGGATAGTTCCTGTGTCCAAAGACGATAAGAAACTTCCCATCGTTTACTTCCACGTGGATGTCATGTGCCACGAGTGTGCGCGGGTTACGGAATTTATCCTCGACAAGCCCATTGCATTCAAGGAAGAACTTGCCGAATGGCGGAAGAACATTCCTCTTTGTCAAGAGTGCAAATCTACTCAATCGATAACCTCCGAACGACATATCTGCTATGTGGACGGATGCTTCGACGGGATAACTCTGAAGCAAACGTGCAAACCCCCACTTCATTTCTTGTGTCTCGCGCACGCGCGCTACGTGCGTAAGGAACTTATCCTTGCTCTTGCCAAAGAGAAAGCCGGCAGTCTTCGCCGTATTGCCGTACGCCACCGAACTCTCGCCGAGGTCACGTTTCTTTGCTACGGAGGCGCCGTTGCCAAACCGTATATCGAAGATGCGGAAAAATGGCGCAAGCGCGCATTCGATAACGACGAGGGAGACCCGCTCGAATATCCGCTATCCAAGTTGCCGCCACCTACGAAGGAGTAAGGGGGATACAGTGAAACTTCGCCAGCGACGCTATAGTGATGGCAGCCATTACGCATGGCTTGCTTGGTGTCCAGCGTGCGACGGTCCACATACATTCGATAATCGCTGGACGTTCAATGGCGATATGGTGAAACCCACGTTCCGAGCTTCAATGCTGGCGCACGCCATTGCAAGGTGGGACGAGAAAGAGAGAAAGATAGTCACAAGAGGTGTCCACTGCCACTCCTTTCTCACGGACGGCAATTGGGAATATCAGGAAGACAGTCGACATGAGAGGGATGGGGATAACAGTTCCATTACCAGACTTCCCACCAGAAGAAGCGGAGATTTGGTTATGACTCATGAATGTCACGCTCACGGTTGCAATGTTGAAGTACCTCCCAAGCTATTCATGTGTAAACCTCATTGG
>Ga0265336_10001660_pt1 | contig 9836 bp, 8 predicted proteins | sample 42119metaG_FD_193583 | JGI IMG/M metagenome (GOLD analysis project Ga0265336, IMG submission 193583) | Rhizosphere microbial communities from Carex aquatilis grown in University of Washington, Seatle, WA, United States - 4-21-19 metaG | ecosystem: Host-associated > Plants > Roots > Rhizosphere >...
CGCCCGGCTCGAGGACGCCGACGTCCGAACGCCCGAGCAGGCGCGCCGGCACCTCGGTCGCCGCGCCGACCGCCTCTTCGAACGGGACGCCGAGGGCGTGAAGGTTGCGAACGGCGTCGATCATCGTCAGCACGGTTCCCGCGAGCGTCCCGTCCTCTCGCATCGGCGCTGCCCCGACCCCGACTTCGACCTCGACGTCGCCGAGCTGGAAGGTGCCGCAATCCAACGCGGCGCCCGCCGCGGCGATCGCGTCGGTGATGAGCGCGACGCGCCCGGCGGCGCACGCCCAGACGAGGCGCACCGTCTCGTCGGCGAGGTGATGGCCGTCGACGACCATCGTGATCACGACATCCGATCGGGTCAGGGCGACGCCGGCGATGCCAGGGTCGCGTGAGCGGAACGGGCGCATCGCGTTGAAGACGTGGGTGATGGCGCCGACGCCGAGATCGAACGCGTGCCCGGCGTCCGCGGCGGTCGCGTTCGTGTGCCCGGCCGAGATCGCGATGCCGCGCTCGAGCAGCCGCTCGATGAGCGCATCCGCTCCCGGCAGCTCCGGTGCGAGCGTCATCTGCGTGACGTTCCCGGCGTCGAGCAGGCGGTCGAGGAGCGCGACGTCGGGCGCACGCAGGTGCTCGAGCGGGTGGGTGCCCGGCCGTTCCGGCGAGAGGAACGGACCTTCGAGATGCGCCCCGAGAATGCGCGGGCCGGATGCAGCGCCGGGCATCGAGTGCAGCGCCTCGCACGTCGCCGCCTCCGCCGACGTGATGAACGTCGGCTGGTATGCCGTCACGCCCGCAAGGAGCATCGCCTCGCCTGCGCGCGAGTAGTCCTCCGGCGACGCTGAGAGGAAGTCGACTCCGCCGTAGCCGTTCACCTGGAGATCGACGAAGCCGGGGATCGCGACCTGGCCGCGCGGGCCGCCCGCGAGACCGACCGCCACGATCCGGCTGTCCTCGACCTCGACGTCGCCACGCACGAGCTCGCCGCGCACGAGAGCCGCTTCGACGCCGAGCCTCACGACGCCTCAGCCGCCTTCCGCACGGAGCCGCGGGCGGCGTCGAGCCGCGCACGGGCCGAGTTCGCGTCGACGCCGGCGAGGAGCGAGACGAGCGCGACGCGCGCATCTCCGTCCGCCGCGGCGAGCGCCTCGTCGACCTGCTCCTCGGGCGCGCCGCTCGCGAGGACGACGTTGCGTCGCGACCGCTCGCGGAGCTTCGCATTGTCGGGCGCGACGCCGACCATCAGGCCGCCGTACGTCCGGCCGAGGCGAATCATCGTGACGGTGGAAATCGTGTTGAGCAGGAGTTTCTGCGCGGTCCCAGCCTTGAGGCGCGTCGAGCCCGCGAGCACTTCCGGGCCGACGACAGCGGCGACGTCGTGCTCGGCCGCCACTCCCGCGGCGCTGCCACGGACGCACGTGAGCGCCACGGTCAGCGCGCCTGCCGCGCGCCCGGCCGCGAGCGCGGCGAGGGCGAACGGCGTCGAGCCGGACGCGCTGACGGCGACGACGCAATCCTCGGGCAGGAGGGTTAACTCGAGCAATGCGGTCGTCGCCGCCGCGCTGTCGTCCTCGGCCGCTTCGCCTTGGGCGGCGACGGCGAGGACCTCGCCCGGAGGCGAGCCGAACGTCGGGCCACACTCGGCGGCGTCGAGCGCGGCAAGCGCGCCGGACGTTCCGGCCCCGACGTAGATCAGGCGGCCGCCGCGAGCGAGCCGCTCGGCGATCGCATCGATCGCCGCAGCGAGCGCGTCGCCCGCTTCTGCGACGGCGGCGGGAACGGTCGCATCCTCGTCGTTGAGGAGCCGGACGAGGTCGCGCGTCGGCCGCACGTCGAGGTCGGCGAGCTCCGGCCGCGCCGTCTCGGTGACCGCAAGCCGAGGGCGCCCGGTGAGCGCGGCGCTCACGGCCTCCCAGACCTGCGGCGAGTCGGGCGTCGCGAGGTGCGTCATGTTCCCGCACGCCTCGTAGCCCCACGTCCAGAGGTCGTCGACGCCCTCCTCGCGCGCGCCCGCGAGCGCCGCCTCGAGCTCGGGGATCTCGCCGGCGACGAGGCCGAAGCTCGGCACCCAGAGCTGGGCGGCGACGCCGTGACGCTCCGTCGTCTCGCGCAGCAGCCGCGCGAAACGGCGCACGAACGGGCCGGCCGGCTCGTTCCAGTGCTTCCAGTACGGATCGGTTGCGAACGTTGTGAGACCGGGGAGCGAGGCGACGTCGTTCCAGTCCGAGATGCCGTGGTTCCCCTCGGTCGACGGGAGAAGGCAGATGGTGTTCGCGCCGCCGCGCGCGGCAACGTGCGCCACCACCTCGCGGAGGAAGTCGACGACCGACGCCTCGCGGAACGCCTGCACGTCCGGCGTCAGCTCGTCCGGGATCGGAGCGCCGAACCGCGCCGCGCACCGCTCGCACCGGCACGTCCAGCGCGACGCGTCGTCGACGCCGACGTGGATCGGCACGACCCACGCGGGCTCGTCCCAGAACACCGAGTCGACACCGCACTCGAGCACCCAGTCGGCCCACTCCTTGCAGAAGTCGCGGTACGCGGAGCTGTTGAGGCACGCCGCAGCGACGCGACGTCCGTCGTCCATCACCTGGCACTCCTCCGGGTGGAACGCGACCCAGCGGCTCTCGGCCTCGCCGCCGAACGTCCGGCCGAGGCCCCACGGGCTCGCCTGGACGTAGAGGCCTTCCGCGTGCGAGGCCGCGACGAGCTCGGCCATCGTGCCGCGGTAGTACGCGAAGTCGTTCTCGGAGAACGTGTGCAGCACGCCGGTGTAGCCGCGCGCCGCAAGGTCGGCCATGTCGCGCCGCACGTGCCGCGGGATTCGAACGCCGAAGTACGAGCAGCCCGCTCTGGTCATGACCAATTCACGCTTTCACCGCGCCGGTGGTGAGCCCGAAGGCGATCTTGCGCTGGACGATGAGGAAGAAGGCGACGACGGGGATCGCGATGAGCGCCGAGGCCGCCATCAGGCCGCCCCAGTCGACGAACGTGCTCCCGCCCGTGTAGGAGGCGAGCCAGACGGTGATCGTCTGGCTCCCCTGCCGCTGGAGCAGGAGGTTCGCGAAGATGTACTCGTTCCAGCTCGTGATGAATGCGAAGACCGAGGTCGCCACGAGACCCGGCGCGACGAGCGGCAGCAGGATCCGGACGAACGCGCCGAGCCGCGTCGACCCGTCCACCATCGCCGCCTCCTCGAGCTCCTTCGGGATGCCGAGGAGGAAGCCGCGCAGCGTCCAGACCGAGAACGGCAGGACGGCGCTGACGTAGACGACGATCACTCCGGAGAGCTTTCCGACGAGGTTGATGCCAAGCACCGGCACGTCCGCGAGCATGACGTAGAGGGGGATGATCAGTCCGATCCCCGGGATCATCTGCACCCCGATGATGAGAACGACAAAGAGCTTGCGGCCGCGGAAGCGGTACTTCGCGAGCGCCACCGCCGAGAGAAACGCGAGCACCATCGCGATCGCGACCGCGACGAGCACGACGATGACGGTGTTCTTGATGTCCGACCAGAAGTACTGCTTGTGAATCGCGTCGCTGAAGTGCGACACCGTCGGGTGAAGCGGGAACCATGTCGGCTTCAGGCTGTCGATCTGGTCGTTCGACTTGAACGCAGTCGAGATCATCCAGAAGACCGGGAACGCCATCACGACGAAGACGGCGATGCCGACGAGGTTCCAGCCGAGCTTGCGCGGCAGCCGGAGGCTCACCGGTCGACCTCGCCGATCTTGAGCATTCTCCGCACGTAGAGGACGCTGAGCAGCGCGACCGACGCAAGCATGAGCAGCGAGATCGCAGCGCCGCGCCCGTAGTCGTTCTTGAAGTACGCCTCTTCCCAGAGGTACACGGACATGAGGTAGTTCGACGGCAGGATCTGTGGCTGCCCGATCAAGAGGTAGGCCTGCGTGAAGACGCCGAAATCCCAGAGGATCGAAAGGCTCGTCAGGATCAGGAGCACCGGCTGGATGACGGGCAGCGTCACGTCCTTGAAGACCTGCCACGCGCGCGCGCCGTCGATCTGCGCCGCCTCGATCAGCTCGTGCGGCACCTGCGAAAGCCCCGCATAGACCGTGATCGCGACGAACGGCAGCGCTCCCCAGACGACGAGCGTCGTGACCATCGCGAGCTGCGAGAACGGGCTCGCGAACCAGTTGTGCTGGTCGAAGTTCCCGAAGTGGAGCGCCGTCAGGACGTAGTTGAGGACGCCGTTCTGGACGTTCGTCATCCAGTTCCACACCTGGACGGCGACGACCGGCGGCATCGCCCAGACGAGCACGAGCCCGACGGTGATGAGGATCCGGACCCAGCCGGAGACGCGCACGAGGAGCAGCGCCATGAGCGTCCCGAGCACGATCGTCAGGCCGACGTTCGCGACGGTAAACGCGACCGTGCGGAGCAGCGTGTGCCAGAAGATCCCGTCGTGGAGGACGCTCGTGAAGTTCGCGAACCCGACGTAGACGCCCTTGTGGGCGATCAGCTCGGGTAGCCCGTACCGCTGGAACGCGAGCCGCACGAGCTGGTACAGCGGATACGCGAGAATCGCCGCAAGCACGGCGATCACGGGGAAGATCAGAAGGTACGGGACGGAGCCGCGGCGGGCCCGTCTCCAGGTGAGCGGGCGCCGCCGAGGCCTCGTAGCGACGGCCTCGGCGGCGGCTCCCGTGCTGGGGGCCTCCCCGCTCAGTGCGTTAGGACTGGTTGAGGGTGTACTCGATGTTCGAATCCGCGTTCTGCGCTGCCTGCAGCGGGGTGTACTTCCCCGTGAGGATCTGCGAGAGCATGACGCGGAGGATATTGCCGTTCTCGACGTTGACCCAGTACTTCGCGGTCGGCACGAACCAGCTCGTCTTCGCAGCCTGGTCGTTGAGCGAGCCGTTGAGGAGGTTCGTCGCGTTCGGGATGTTGCCCTTCGCCTGGAGAGCCTTCTCGCTCGTCGTGCTCGTGAAGTCGGCGACCCACTCGCGGGCCTGCCCCTGCTGGGTGCCCTGCTTCGGGATGGCGAGATCCGAGCCGCCGAGGAAGCCCGGCATCGACTTGCCGGCGACGTGGCTCGGCATCACGAACTGGCCGGTGACGGTCTTGTACTTCGCACCCGTGCAGCAGCTGAACCAGCCCGGGCCGAAGATCGCGCTCGTCCGGTTCTGCGAGAAGACGGTGTACGGGGCCGGATTGGCCTCGTTCAGCGTCGCCGCGGAATGCGGCGAGTACGCCCAGAAGAACTTCTTGTAGGCGGTCAGTCCGGCGACGGACTTCGGCGACTCGAGCTGGCCGACCCACTTGCCGTGGCTGTTGAGCGTGGCGATGTTCCCGCCGTAGTCGAACACGAAGCTCAGCGCGCTGTACCAGTCGGTTCCGGCCTGGTAGAACGGCTTGAACCCCTTCTGGCTTGCGTACTTCGTTCCGACCTTCCCAAGGTCCGTCTGGAACGCTGCGAGACTCTTGGGAGCGCTTGAGACGCCCGACTTCTTGAAGAGGTCGGTGCGGTACGTGACGAGCCGCGAGCCGGCGTAGTACGGAACGCCGTAGAGCCCGCCCTTGTACATGGATGACTTCGCCAGGCCGGCGAGCCAGTTCCCGGAGTTCGCGAACTGCGACTTGTGAGCCGAGATGTTCGCGAACGCGCCTGCCGCCATGTATTTCGTCATCTCGGTGTTGCCGAGCTCGATGACGTCCGGCACGTCGTTGCCGGCGATCGTGGCGTCGAAGTTCTGCAGGTGATTGCCCCACGTCTGGTACTGCACGTCAACCGTCCAGCCGGGGTTTGCGTTCTGGAACTTCGTGTTGGCGGCTGTAACGACACTCGGCCAGCCGCTCTGAGCGTCTACCTGAAGCCACACGGTGAGCGTGTGGGCGGTCTTTGTGCTTGCGCTCGCCGTCGTCGCGACGACGACTCCGAGCGCGATGGCGGCGACGACCGCCGCGATAACCCGGTATCTCATACCCAATCTCCCTCGAGCCGTCGACGCAGAACCGGAGCGCAATAGACGCCTGTGGCCGGAGGACGTTTAACGCCCAGCGGTGCGCCGAATGGTCTATACCAATTAGCCACGGCGGGACTGTCCCACACCAGACCACTCTTTGTCAAGCGTGGTGATTACTGGTTACCGGACGGCCTACGAAGGAGTGAGCTCGGAGACGATCCGGTAGCGGTCACCGCGGTAGATCGAATGGACGAACTCGAGCGTGCGGTTGTTCTCGTCGCGGCTCGTCCGTTCGAACAGGAACGCCGGCGAGTGCAGCGGCACACCGAGCGCAGCCGACTCCTCCTCGTTCGTCACCGTCGGCTCGATCGTCTGGGTCGCGGACGCGATCTCGACGCCGTACCGCGAGCGCAGCAGCTCGTAGAACGAGCCTTCGAGGTCGGCGGGGGCGACCCCGGGCACGACCTCCGCCGGGATGTGGAGCGTCTCGATCGCCATCGAGACTCCGTCGGCGAGGCGAAGCCGCTTGACAACGACGATTTCGGCTCCGGGAGAGACATTGAGGAATCGTCCCAGGCGCGCACCGGCGAGCTGCGAGGTGAGCGAGAGCGTACGGCTGCCGGGCGACATCCCGCGCCGGCGCATGTCCTCACTGAACGAGGTCATCGTCAGCTCCTGCGCGATCTTCCGCTGCTGCACGTACGTGCCGCTGCCGCGCCGGCGTACGACGTATCCCTCGCGCGCGAGGTCGTCGAGCGCCGCGCGCAGTGTGAGCCGCGAAACGCCGAGATCGACGCTCAGCTGGCGCTCGGAGGGGATCGCGGTCCCGACCCCGAGACGTTCGATCAGCTCGAGCACCTGCTGGCGGGCGGTGTCCTGCTTTGTCATCTTCGGGGGGGTGGAGACCGCGGTCATGGGCTCACATGACTATAGAACCACTTCGAGTGAGTGGTCAATGCCATTGCGTTTCGGAGCACAATGCGGTATAGACTCCCTGAGCTTTCGGATGGCAGAGATCGTCCTCGACAACGTCAGCAAGATCTTCGCAGGCGGCGTGACCGCCGTCGACGGCGTCTCCCTCACGATCGAGAGCGGCGAGTTCCTCGTCCTCGTCGGTCCGTCGGGTTGCGGCAAGTCGACGCTGCTGCGGATGATCGCCGGGCTCGAAGAGACGAGCGAAGGCACGGTCACGATCGGCGGCACCGACGTCACCGAGCTGCCGCCTCGCGACCGCGACGTCGCGATGGTCTTCCAGAGCTACGCGCTCTACCCGCACATGTCGGTACGCGCGAACCTCGGGTACGGGCTCAAGGTGCGGAAGACGCCGAAGGCGGAGATCGCGGAGCGGGTCAAGACGGTCGCCGAGCTCCTAGGTCTCGAGCCACTGCTCGACCGGCGCCCCGCCGCGCTCTCGGGAGGGCAGCGGCAACGCGTCGCGATGGGCCGCGCGATCGTCCGGCATCCAAAGGCGTTCCTCATGGACGAGCCGCTGTCGAACCTCGACGCGAAGCTGCGGGTGAGCATGCGCGCGCAGCTCGGCGCGCTCCACTCCCGGCTCGCGACGACGACGATCTACGTCACGCACGACCAGATCGAGGCAATGACGCTCGGGCAGCGCGTCGCCGTGATGCGCGACGGGAAGATTCAGCAGGTCGACACGCCGCAGGCGCTCTACTCGAAGCCCGCCAACCTCTTCGTCGCCGCGTTCATCGGCTCCCCGGCGATGAATCTCGTCGAGGCGGACGTGTCCGACGGCGCTCTCCATTTCGGCGGCTACGCGGTTCCGCTCCCTCCCGACACCGTCCCGGCGCTTGGTCGCGTTGTCGCGGGAATGCGCCCGGAGGCGTTCGAGGACGGCGCGTTCGCAGATCCGGCCCTGCCACGGCTCGACGTCGGAGTGGAGGTCGTCGAGGAGCTCGGCGCCGACACGCACGTTCTCTTTGCGGTCGACGCGCCGCCAGTCGACGTCGGAGATATCCGCTCGGCCGCGGGGGACGAGGACGAGCTCAAGACGGTCGCGGGGTCCCTCTTCACCGCGCGCGTCGACCCGGGAACCGCGGCCCGGCCGGCAGCCCCACTCAGGCTCGCGGTCGACCCGTCGCGCTTCCACTACTTCGATCCCGACACCGGGCTGCGGCTCGCCCCGGCGCGGGAGCAGGCGCCGGTGGCGGCGCCGGTCGGCTAGTACGATCCGGGCACGAAAGCGCCCCTGGATAGCCGCAGTCGCCTGGCGATGCTTGCCGTCGTCCTCGTCGGCGCGCTGGCGGTAGCGAGCTGGCAAGCCGGCTGGCTCGGCCAGGGGAGTGGCGCTGCTCGTCGACATGTCGCGCCGAAACCCGTCGCCGAGGTTCCTTCGACGCTCCCGCCCGGCGGCGTGAAGATCGCCTATGCGGGCCTCGTGCTCCGACCGTGGACAAGCGCACCGACTGGCGCGATGTCGGCCAAGCGGGCAATCGCAGTCGCGCGGCACTTCACCGATGGACATCGGTACCCGGCGGCGGCGATCGAGACGGAACTGACCCAGCTCGCGACGGAACTGACGGTGCACGGCGTGACCGCACCTCGCCGGCACGACGTCTGGCTCGTGACGTTCACCTACCCCAAGCCAGTCGACGTCGGCGTGGCGGAGCCGTCGTACGCGACCCGCTACAGCGTGGCCGTCGACGCGGCAACCGGGAAGTTCGTCGTCGGGTTCTTTACCTAGCTAGCTCAGCGCCGGAACGCCGTGCGGGACGGGCTCGCGGCGGCGAAGTCTGATCAACCCGCCGCGGCGGCAGTCGTTCGACCGGAGAACATGACCGCCGCTGCGCAGCGCCTCGAAGGACGCCGGGAGGAGCTCGACACGCCGGTCGCAATCCTCGCCGCACTCGCAGAGGAACTCGCCCGGCAGGTCAGGCTCGCCCGAAGCGAGCAGCTCGTAGATCCGGTCGTTGACCTCGCGGAAAAGCTCTCTCCGGCGCGTCGCTTCCATGCCGCAACCCTGCACGTCTGAGGCCGCGCGCGAAAGGGCGAAGCGCGGAGACTTACGGAGCTTTTACCTGGAAGAACTTCTCACTTGGCGTTTAGGCGCGAGTCCTACCGTTGCGTCGGCTTGAGAACTGCGGCAGTTGTGGGCGTTGCGGCAGCCTGTCTCCTCGGGTTGCTCCTCCTGGCCTCGAACGAGGTGCCGGGCCATCGACGCGATGCCGAAGCGGCCGTGGCGACGACGTTGCCGGACGGGACGCCGACCGGGGGGATCCACAAGATCCGGCACGTCATCGTGATCATGCAGGAGAACCGCTCCTTCGACTCCTACTTCGGGACGTACCCGGGAGCCGACGGCATCCCGGGCCTCGCCGGTCATCCCGGAACCGTGCCGTGCGTGCCGGATCCGAGAATCTCCCGCTGCGTGACGCCCTACCACGACACGGCCGACCGCAACTCCGGCGGCCCGCACGGCACGGTGGCTGCGATCAAGGACATCGCCGGTGGGAAGATGGACGGGTTCCTCGCGCAGGCGCGGAGCGGTCGCGCGTCCGCGTGCCGGAAGAGCGTCGACCTGCCCGCCTGCTCCCTCACGCCGAACCGCCCCGACGTCATGGGGTACCACGACGCAAGCGAGATCCCGAACTACTGGTCGTACGCACGCCACTTCGTCCTCGGGGACCACATGTTCGCGTCGGAGAACTCGTGGAGCCTGCCGCAGCACCTCGGCCTCGTCTCCGCGTGGTCGGCGACGTGCCGGACGGCGGGCGATCCGATGAGTTGCACGTCGTCGCCGTACGGGCTGCATCTCGGCTCACCGGGGACGAGCATCAAGCACGACTTCCCGTGGACGGACCTCACCTGGCTTCTCCATCGCGACCACGTGAGCTGGCGGTACTACGTCGCGGAGGGAAACCAACCCGACTGCGCCAACAGCGCGATGTTC
>Ga0265336_10001664_pt1 | contig 9832 bp, 24 predicted proteins | sample 42119metaG_FD_193583 | JGI IMG/M metagenome (GOLD analysis project Ga0265336, IMG submission 193583) | Rhizosphere microbial communities from Carex aquatilis grown in University of Washington, Seatle, WA, United States - 4-21-19 metaG | ecosystem: Host-associated > Plants > Roots > Rhizosphere >...
AGTTGATACAATTAGTTATAGACTTTACTAGAGTAATAAAATAAAATATTACTTATTAAAATTTATTGGAGGTATAACAGAAATGAAAAAAGCGTTATTAACTATGGGACTTCCTGCAAGTGGGAAATCATTTATATTAAAAAACAATTATGATTTATCAAAATTTACATTGATTGACCCAGATGAGATTAAAAAAGAAAAATTAGACTATAACCCAAAACAACCATCAATATACCATGATTGGAGTCAAAAACAAGCTAAACTTAGAATTCTAAAAGCTATAACAGAAGGTCAAAATATTATCATTGACGGAACTGGAACGAATGTAGAAAAAATGTATAAACAAATAACAGAGTTACAAAGTAATCAATATGAAGTTGAAATATTATATGTTAGTGTTAGTTTAAAAACTTCACTTGAAAGAAATGCAAAAAGAGAACGTAACGTCCCTGAAGCAATAATCCTTGAAAAGTTTGATACTATCACATATGCCTTTGAGATATTATCAAAACTTTCCGACAAAGTAACAGTAATAAGCAACGATTAAAATTTAAAAGTTGTTAGATTATATATAACAGAAGTACATATATAATCTATAGAGTTTTTAAATCAAAAGTAATATAATGAGGAGGTCAATACATATGCAATACAATTTTTATAAGAAAAGAGGACATAACGTGAACACATTCACAATAAACGGAAATACTTATTCAATACGTTTAACAGAACATGCAGAGTTTAGACTAAAACAACGTAATATTGATTTATTTCAAGCTATTGGTACTATTTTAAGTTTAGGTCAAGAACGTATAACAGAATATAAAAACAGTAATAAAGATGTTTTTATAATGGATAAAGTCAATAATTTTAGTATTGTTTTAACAATTGAATCAAATACAATTTATATCATTACATTAATTGACAAGTCGGACTGCTACGTAAAGGAAAATACAATAGCGGTAAACTTATAACAGAGTATAACAGAACTATATTAAAACTTGAGGAGGTTTTTTAAATGAAAGAAATAATTTTATCGGTTGCACATTTTACAAATGATAATAATATTAAAAATGAAATTTTAAAATCAGATTATGTGAGAAATGAAACTTTAAAAAAATGCTATGAAATATCAGGTTATAAAAATTTATCTTTAAATGAAAAAAATAAAATATATGATACTTTAAAAATTCAAGTATTGAATCAATAAAAAAAATAATGTTGATGGGCTATAGAGTAAAAAAATAAAACTCTATAGTTAAAACACAATAGCAGTCCAAAGTCTGCTAATAAGTATAACAGGAGGTATATACATGTTAACAAATAATCAAATAAACTATTTTTCAGTTAATCCTTTTCTTGACAATGATTTATTTGAAACTTTATACAATGAAAGAAACAAAAAATATTAATAGACTTAAAAAGTAATAAATGTTTTAAAGCATCATACGGAGGTTATAACAGTAAGGTATATTTTATATTTTCACCTTCAGCTAAAAAATCAAGTTATTATCAAATTACATATTTTGATAGTAAAATGAAACCAAACTGCGATATAATTAGAGACAATTTAAATGATATAGTAAATGAAATAATTAATATAAACTATACTATAGAGGAGGCAATTTCATCATGATTAAAAATCAAATTATAGAAATGTATTCTGAGGAAATAAAAGTAAAATTGTATTCTGCTTTAAATTCTAATCAATTAATTTATGGTACAAAAAATAGAAGAGGAATACCGATGGAATCATTTATAACAGAAGACTCAAAAAATTACATTGAATTGGTTATTAATCCAGTTGAAAAATTATTATGCTATACTGATTTTAGAATATTTAGTATAACAGAAGCTATTAGTGAATTGATGCCTATTGAAGAATTGCAAGAATATTTTAATAATATGGATAAAGAATCATTTATAAAAGCTATTGAGAGCATGTTACATTTAATCAATTATCAATTTAGTTCTGAAGATATTTACAATTATTTAATATCTTTATCTTTAAATCTTCCAGAGGTAACAGAAGCTGAAGCTGATACAATGAAGCATAAATATTTAGTTCATGATGTTCCACAGATGCCATGTGATTTATTTCCAAGAATACGATTAACAAATGAAGAATTAAAGAGAATAGAAAATATATTATTATATCAATTTAATTTTGATGTTAAAGTATATAAAGATGAGCAGGAACAATATGCAAGAAAATTTATTGAATCATGTAGAAATTTACCAATTGAAATAATATAACAGAAGTCATATTTTAAGTGAGGAGGAAATTATAAAATGAATTTTAAAATGCTATTTAATCTTATAACAATGTACATAAAGGAACGTGATAAAGAGAATAGAGAACAAATAAGAAAACTGACTATTGAAGAATTATTAAAATGTTATAATAATAGAAATTATACTATTGAAGACTTGGAGTATTTAAGAAATGAGAACGGAATAAAATTTAACTTATGCAATAATTATAATAAAAAGACTCCATCAAGTATAAAGTATTTTCCTGCAATTAGCATATATAGAATCAATATTGATGGTATGATATTAGAAATATCTTCAAAATAGTATAACAGCGAGTGTTTTATATATCATGAAAAACTTATAACAGCCGACATATTTTGATTGACAGAATTAAAAAATAAATATAAAATATAATAAATTGGTTACAATATATAACAGCACAATATAATTAGTTGAGGAGGTAATTTAAATATGATTATGACTGAGGAAACCAGACAAGAATTAAAACTAAGAAATAAATTTGTAATTGAACAATTAGAAAATAAATATAAAATATTTAATAGTTTTGAGATATTTAAACCTTATGAACCTGATTACCCAAACTATATTTATAAACAACAGCTAGAAGTATATATATGTAAGATTTTAAACAAGTATAACAGTCAAGCTGAAGTCAATTCTGGACTTGTAGAATTATTGACACACAATGTAACTGAAGAAGAACTTTTAACAGCTTACACAGCCAAAGAATCAATATAAACTATAACACAAAGCCTTGCAGAGATGCAGGGTTTATTTTTTTGTTTATTTTTCTATAACACGATGATAATTTTGTTTAATAAAATGCTGAAATAATTTATATTTGACATATTTAATATGTTATGGTAAAATAATTATGGACAATTATAACTAACATATTGGTTAAAGATTAAAAGCAAAACCTTTTCAAACTTTTATTTTTACTTATTGGTTTCGGCATCCGCCTACACCAAACGTAAAAAGTAAAAGATTTGAATATATAATTTTTTTTGGTTGGTAAATGGTTTTAAGATTATTATAAATATAAACAATAAAATATACAATAGAAAGGATATATAAAAGAATGATAATAATTAATAGTTCTTAGTATAGTAAATATAATAATGTACAGATAAGACTTAGAAGGGTAGAAAGCGAAAAATGTACTTATAAACCTTAGAAATACTTGATTTTGAGGTTTTTATATTTTCCGCTATAGCGAACTAAAAGCTTAATATTTTCCGCTATTACGGAAAAAGAGAGGATATTTTTAATAAATGGCTGATGATAACAGAAAAGTTTATACAATTATGGATTTAGAAACAGGAGAACATATTGGAAATATAAAACAAGGTGATTCAATTAATAGAGCAGAAACAAAAGAGTATTTAAGTAATACAATTAAAATAGATAATAACTTTATTAAATTGTTTACATCAAATATCATGCCAGTAATAGGACAAATTAAAGATAAAAAAGGAAGAATTAATTATAATGCATTAAGTTTAATGTTTTATTTAATGCAGTTTATCTCATATAAAAGTGGATTATTACAGCATGAAAACGGCAAACCATTGACTAATAAATTTATACTAGAAAACTTTAGTATGTGTAAAACAGATTTATATTACTGTTTAAAAATATTAAAAGATAAAAGTATAATTAGTATAGTTGAAATTAAGGAAGATAATACAAACTATTATATTTTTAATCCTTGGATTGCATCAAGTGGAAAAAGGATAGATAAAACACATTTACATATTTTTGCAGATAGTATATATATTAAAAATAATGAAGGAGAAGAATAAAACATAATGAATAAAACAATTATAGAACTGAAAGTAGAATTAGGAAATAAAATAAGAATGTTGTCTTTTGAATTACCAGATAGACTTAATAAATTAAGAAAAGTTAATATGATGTAATTTAAAAGAGACATTGAATTACAAATTATAAATGAAATAGATAGAATAATTAAATTAGAAGAAGGAGAGGATTAAAATGCAGATACATATATTAGATTTAATTAAAGCTTTAGATGATATTGAGTGGAACATGGAATTTAAAATTACAAAACATAAAGACGGCACAGCTACAATAAAAGTTCCTGAATATATATTAAAAGATATAAATTTTGCAATTGAAGAAGGTTATGGAACTCCACAAAGTGAAGTAAGATGTTTTAAAAGTATGTATAATAAACAGAAATATGAAGATGAATAAAAAATTTAGGGATATGATTAATTTCATATCTCTTTTTCTTTTTGTATAAAAATAAAATTCTTGACATAAACTAAATATAAATATACAATAGGTAATGTAATCAGTAATCAATACATAAACGTAGGGAATGCGCATGAAAATAATAGTAACATTTTTTAGTCAAGATAATAAGAGGCACGTTAAAACTTTTACTAGTAACCAAAAGTATTTTACATGGTGGAATGATTCTAAAAATTATAGTATGGTAATAAACACGCAGAATATATTTTAAGGTGGTAAAAATAATAATGAATAAATTATGTCAAAAGGAAATTGACGAATTAGTATTAAAGTTACTAGAGGAAATAAAGGAGGAATCAACACATGTTATTAATTGATAAAATAGTTTTATGTATAAAGGTATCATTAATTTTAGGAAGTATAATAGCTGTAATATGTATAATAAGTTTTGTTTTAGTACAATTTGCAATAGTGAGATATAAGACGTAGCAGAGGCAAATAAGATTAAAGATAATTAGAAGTAAAAAGTTAGTGAATATTAAATATAATAATGTAGCATAATAATTTTTCAAAAGGTATTGACAGAATAAATTAGATGATATAAAATGTAAGAGAATTACAAATTAAGTTAAATTTTATGGTATGCTTAATCCTTAAAGCACGGAGGTATTTTTATGAGTAGATTAAAAATTGATGGACAATGGACAACAATTGAAAAATTAGAAAAAGAATTTGGTTTTGTAGAATTTGAAGGTAAAAAATATATTTTGACGATGCAAGCTGATTTTACAAATAGACAAATGCCAAGTCCAAGAGATTATAATGATGTATTAGATAATGAAGAATATGATTTTGAAATGTCTGCAAGTGCAGTTGATGAAAACGAAAACAATTATACTGTATATTGGATATTTACAGATATAAAAGGTGAAAATGGAAAAGAACTTGATAGTTTTGATTATGACAAAGTTAATAGAGTAATTGAATAAAATGAATTTAATAGATTAAAGGGTGTCTTATAGATATCCTTTTTATTTTGGTTAAATATTTTATATTTATTATTATGTTATATGTATTAAATTGATGAACAAAAATACACCTAGAATAGATTAAAACATATAAAGCAATACAAGTATATTAAAAGAGGTTACAAACGTTCCTAGAGGCTTATAATTGATCTGTATATAGTAATCAATAATTTAACTAATAATTGGTGATAGAACTAGATTTTTATTGCCTTTTGAAAAAGATTTTAATTTTTAGTTCATTTTATTTTATTTTTCAACTCACTACACTAAAGTATTTTACTGAATAAAGGTTGAATAAATAAAAGAATAATGGACACAGTAATTATAATATAAATTATATTTTAGGTATTGACATATTTAATGATAAGGTTCAGTATATTAATTGTAATCTATTCTTGGAGGTGCTGAATATGATAAATAGTAAATTAATAGGAAAGAAAGTTGATATTACGGATAAAGATTCAATCTATTTTGGAGATTGGGGAATTATTAAAAGTTTTGACGGAGATGTTTACTACATAGCAATATTTAATGGAACGGATAGTATTCCAGTATTTGAAAGAAATCAATTTAAAATAATAAAAGGTTGGAATAAATAAAAGTAAATCAAATATAATAAATATAAATAGGAGAAAATATTATGTTGAATCAAAAATTTGAGTTAGGACAGAAATTTATTTTAAATCAAGATGTAGAGTTTTTTATTTTAGGTGAATGTTTAACAGCTAAAAGTGGAACGGAAATAGAAATATATGAAATAGAGAATGATGAATCAGACGAATGTAATATTAAAGTTATGTTTTATGATTTTGAAAACTGGTATAGAATGAGTGAACAGGAAATAGAAGAAATAATAAATTGAGTAACTAACAGACTTCTTTTCTTTTTGCTTAAATCTATTATAATAAAGCCATTCTGAGCGTATAAAACAATGAGTAAGGTGTTTATATTACTTTTAGTTAATAGTCTTTAATATATGTATTGTAGTCTATATAATAGCTTGTAGAATTGATGTGATAATGGTAGTAAATGACTAATAATTATATTTTGCATAATATATTGACTTTTGGTTATACTAGATTTATAATTAATATTGTAATTAAGTTTAAGGAGGTTGAGAACATAAAAAAATCAATTAATTATTGTATTAAAAATAATATATGTTGTGTAGGTAATGGATTATATTTAGTAAAAGTTAAAGATAAAATACAAATGTTAATAAATAATAATTACCTATTGGCTGAGTATGATATAATTAATAAAAAGTTTGAAAGTTTTGTTTATAGTGATGATATTAGAATGTATATAGATAATAAGAGATTGACAATAGCTGAGGGATTAAAAGAAATTGAATATTTAAAATATTGGGTAAATGAATTTAAGGGAGGACTTGACTAATGAATATTGAAAGATTAAAAGAAATTAAAAAGGAACTGGAAACAATGAAGGAAGAAGCAAATAAAGAAATTATATCAGATAAAGCATTAAAATATTTTGATGATGCTATTACGTATATAAGAAAAACGTTAGTAGAATTAATATGTTCTGAATAATACTACCAAATACATATTTTATTGGCTTATTAGCTATGCAAATATTTATTTTTAATATAGCATTGACAAAAATATAAAGTTCGTGCTATAATAAATTCATAAGTTAAAAATAAATCTTATGGAGGTATACACTTATGAGTAATACAGAAAAAGCAAAAAGAATAAACTCAGCAATAAAAGAAACAGAAGGACTACTTTCAAAAGCAACTAAGAAGTATAACGATACTATTACATGCTTAAAGATGGATATAGCAGAAAATAAGGAACTTGGAAACACTATAAAAGCAAATATGCCATGGGTAGTATATGCGAATACAGATAAGGCAAGAGTAAACGAATTAAAAGCTCATTTGAATAAATTAAATAATATGTTAGCTGAATATTAGGAGGAATTATAAATGTATAATAAAAATGAATCTTTCAAGGAATATGAAGTAAAAGCTGATAATGTAGAAGATTTTTTAAAAAGGTATTCAAAACCTAAAGCCCATGAATTAAGAGGGAAGGAATATGTTGAGTATAGAATTAATTCATATAAAGAAGAATTAAAAAAGTACGGATTTTGTTTTATAACTCATCATGATAGTATTACAGGCGAAATTGTTTCATGGTATGGTAATAATGATTAAAACCTAATGAAAGGCAATAAATATGAACAAATTTAAATTAAAAGATTTAGTTACTATATCAAAAGTAAATCTTGCAAAAGATGAAGAAGAGAAAAGATTCATAGGTGGATGCGGAGAAATAACTAAAATTAATTTATTAAATGAACCATATATTTATAGAGTTAAATTTTATAATAAACATTTACCTAGCCAAGATTTTGAAGAAGATGAATTAAATTTACAATAAAACTGGTATTTCAAAGTGAGTGAAAACTTATAAAACTTATAAAACTAATTTTCTTAAATATAAATATTATGTAGTTTAATTTATAAACTTAGGAAGGTGACTTAATGAATAAAGAAATAATTAAATTGTGTCCATATTTACCTGTTACGGAAGTAAGAAAAGCAGTATTTGTTGGTAATGGAGATTTTACTGTAACATATTTTAATCCATGTCTAAAAGAAGCATGTATGGCATACGTAAAATGTCAGTGTGCTAATATAAAGAATATGTAATAGAGAGGAGGTAAATAAAATGATTATATTAAATTGTAACAATTGTGGTAGTGATAATGTAGTACATGATTATGCAACGTACTATTCTGTATGGCTTGTATGTAAAGATTGTGGACATAAATTTAGATTAGAAAATGCTAATTGGAAAGCTATTTAGTTACATATAATAAATTATTGTTTAATAATATTAATTTATTTAAGGGTATCTTATTTGATACTCTTTTTATTATCCTGCAATTACTACAAGACACGCAGAGCATTTTAAATGATATAATAGTATAATTATATTACCGATGTATAAAAGCGTTCACAATGTCATATAAATATGATATAAATATTTATATTTAGTTCTTGACAAATAGAATTGTATCAATTATAATGGTCTTAGATGTTAAATACATAGTGCTTGATAATTCAAGCTAAGGAGCGTAATTATGAAAAAGTTAGATAGTGAAGATATTAAAACAATAATAAGAGAATTGCTTGACGATGAACTTATTGGCGGTGGAATTTCAAGAACTGAAAAGTATATCATGGAAAGATACAGATTAACTGAAAAACAAAGTGGAGCAATTCAGAGTAAATTATATAGAATTGTTTTATCGATGAAAAAATTATAAGTTCCCATGAATCATGAATTTTATGGGCTATTGAGTACTAGGAGGTATATAGTTTAAATGTCTAATAAATGGCTAGATTTTATTAAGTGTAAAATTGTAATTTTTATAATAAAAATTATAATAATAAAGTCTGAAAAATTTAATAAAAAATCAGCTAAAAAGTGAATAAATAAAGGAAGTGTAATTATGAGTGTTTGGTATGATTTTAAAAAAGATTTGAATGATAAATATAGTTTTGAAAGTATAGGATATGGTAGAGATTTTTTTGGAGAAATAAAACAGTATGTAACTAGTGAGACATATTTAAATGATGATGAAGAATACCCTTGGTATAAATTAAATAATACTTGTCTTTGTGAAAGTGAAATAAATCAAGATAATGATTATTATGAAATTATTCAAGAATTATTTATTAAAGCTCAACAAAATTTTATATGGATTAAATACTATTGGTAAGTTTATTATGAAAACTAAAAAAAACATTACACCGATTAAAGAATATGTATAATAGATTAATTTGGAAAGAAGATTATTGAAAAAGATAAAAATTGGGATTTACACGATTTACAATTATAATTAAAGGAGTGTATAATAATAATGGATAGAAAAGTAACTATATTTGATACAATTGAAGATTATGTATATGCAGGATATGGGAAAATGTCAGCTAAAAGAATTAAAACAAAAACCGATAAAAAGGGTTGTTATTTTATATTTAATCAAATTAAAACATATTTGTCTGATTGTAATATTGACGAGGGATTTAAAGTAAATAATATAAATGAAACTATGGTAAATTTAAAATGTAAAGGTTGCGATAAAGGAATATATAATAGTTATGGTGTATGTAGTGGATGCGAAGTATAAATGTTAAGTAAATATATTAATCAAATTATAATTACAGGAGGAATTAAAATGATTATTGAAAATTCAAAATTTACATATAGAACTTGTAAAGATACTGATGATTCCGAAAGATTTAATGAAGAGAAAAGGGAAAACAATATATT
>Ga0265336_10001668_pt1 | contig 9814 bp, 11 predicted proteins | sample 42119metaG_FD_193583 | JGI IMG/M metagenome (GOLD analysis project Ga0265336, IMG submission 193583) | Rhizosphere microbial communities from Carex aquatilis grown in University of Washington, Seatle, WA, United States - 4-21-19 metaG | ecosystem: Host-associated > Plants > Roots > Rhizosphere >...
CGCCTGATTCAGCGAGATATTTTACCCAGCCGAATTGCTCGATTAACGCGCGCTTAATTTCGGCATTATTCTCAGCCTCAATTTCGCCGAGCGTGATCCAATCCGGGTTCGTGACGGCGTATGCCGGGACCATTACGCCGTGCAAAAAATAAAGGTTTTCCACCTCATTCGCGTATGCCGGGCCATTAGTACAGTGGAGCCGGCGGGATGACCCCACGGTGTTTTCGGTGTGAATCTTAGGGTGCGGCAACCAAAATACTACCGTGTCGGTCCACATGAGGCCCCAGGCGCCAGCGCAAAATGAGGCGAGAATGCTCTCGGACCATTTGAGCGCTTCGGTCGTTTTATTTTCAATCGCGCCAAACCAAACGCTCGCGATCCAGGACAGATCCCACCAGTAATACCCCGCCCGAAAGCAGCAAAAATTGCCGAATGTTTTCAAAATAATTAGGTTGGCGTCGCGGGCGTCGCGGGCGTCGAGGGCGTCGCGGGCGTCGAGGGCGGCGCGGGCGTCGCGGGCGTCGAGGGCGGCGCGGGCGGCGAGGGCGTCGAGGGCGGCGAGGGCGTCGCGGGCGTCGAGGGCGGCGCGGGCGTCGCGGGCGGCGCGGGCGGCGAAGGCGTCGCGGGCGGCGCGGGCGTCGCGGGCGGCGCGGGCGGCGCGGGCGGCGCGGGCGTCGAGGGCGTCGCGGGCGTCGAGGGCGTCGAGGGCGTCGCGGGCGTCGCGGGCGTCGAGGGCGGCGAGGGCGTCGCGGGCGGCGCGGGCGTCGAGGGCGTCGCGGGCGGCGCGGGCGTCGCGGGCGTCGAGGGCGTCGAGGGCGGCGCGGGCGGCGAGGGCGTCGAGGGCGGCGCGGGCGGCGAGGGCGGCGCGGGCGTCGAGGGCGGTGCGGGCGTCGCGGCTATTTACTTTTCCCAGGACTTCTACCACCATTTGCCAAATGGCGTCCTCGCGCCACCATGGGGACTGGAATTGCTTGACTTTGCGATCGACGCCGATTCTGGCGAGATAATTCACCAAATGCTCGTTGACTTCGTCGGGACAAACGGGGACAGCAAAATCGCAGGCGGCTTCGAATCGTTTCATGATGTCGTTCTTCTTGTTCTTTGGCATGGATTATTCCCATTCCCTGGTGTTAATGGCTCTTTTCAAGCCCGCGCCGGGTGTGCGGCCGGCGGCGCGGGGGAAATTTAGCGGGGGGCGGCGGAAAACGTCTAGGGGTCAGGCGCTAGCGCCGTCTTCCCTTCGCGTCAATGGGGCCGCCGCCCCCAGGAGAATCATTTAGCCGCGAGTTTTTGGATTTTTTCCAGCAGATAGCTATCAATGCCCAGGCCATCACGCCGCGCCCAGTCGAGGCGATCCGCGACCTCCGCGATGGGCACATCGTCGATGGACGTGATGGCGAATGTCTGCGTCTCAAATTCCTCGTGGGTGTGCGAACCTGTGTCCTCATTTTTGGAACGAATGTAAATAGTCAGTTCGCCCTCGCTCAATTCGGAAATATCGCAATATTCCAGCGCGTCGCCCGCGTCGGCAAGATCGTCGAGCGAAATTTGGCAGGACATACGGGAGTCGCACTGTGTCCAGCTGCCATCATTTCCGATCTGATACGCGTGGCCGGTCGCCTCGCCCTCGACGCGGAAGCAAAAAAGCGTTTCCGAGTCTATGGCCTTCGCGGCGGCTAATTCGTATTCGGCGCCATCGGAGCCATCGGATAATGCGATCTTATTGTCCGGAGCTTCGATGGGCGTCATCCTCGCCGCCGCCTCCACTATGTCGCCGATATAGTCGGCTAGTTCTGATGGGGGCAGGCCGTCCAGTGCATCGACCAGAGCTTCGAGATTCATTTTCGCAGTATTCGCAGTATTCGCGCTATGTGACATGACATTCTCCATTTTTTCACTCCAACTCACTCAGTTGGCGAGTGCGGGCCACTCGGCCCGCGTAATCTCGCGCCGGGTGTGCGGCCGGCGGCGCGAGGGGGGGGCGGCGGAATCACTCCGGCAACGTGGCTGCCTCTTCGGGAATCAGGTTTTCCTTTACGGCGTCTTCGACTGCCTTGTCGCCAGCAACCGCTGCTGCCTCCATGGCAGCTTCGCGGCGTTCGCTCAGCTTAAAAAAAGTGGCGATCGATCCGGCGTTTGAACCACCGAACCAACACGCGCCATTCCAGCCGTGGTACATCATCCGCTGGCCCCGAGCACCGATTATTTTTGCGTTGCCGAACAGGCCGGATTTTTCGAGGGATCGCGCGGCAGCATCAAAGAAGATGTTGGCGAGGTCTTTGTCGCTCAGGTAGGTTCCCTCGGCCTGATTACCAACGAGCCATTCCGGGTCGGTGCAAATTTCAATTTTTACGGTAGAGGTGCGATCGAACATGACATTCTCCATTTTTCGCTCCGACTTCCCCAGTCGGCGGGTGTGATGTCACTTGCATCACTGCGATTACTATACACTAGCGGATATGAAATGCAAGGGGAAAATCAGAAAATTCTCAAAATTATTTTTGAGCTGCGATATGGGCGAGTAATTGACACATTGTTCCACGTGGAACAATTTTATTTTTCCTCGCGTCCTGGGGTGGAATCGCCGACATACTCGGAATGGAAAATACACCTCATATTCCCGACGTGGCTATGACCTCTTATCCGCATCCTGACTATATGGCGCACTATACCGCCGAGCAGCAGGAGCGCGGACTGGAGCGGCTGCTTAGCGCGATCGAGGCCGTCGACGACGAGCCGCGAAACGATTTGCCGACGCAGCTTTCGGCAGATGATATTCCCGGTCACTGGCCGCGGCCGTGGGAGGCGGATCCGTTTGAATGATCGCCGATACTCAGGGTCCTTCTGCCACATTGGCAGGTCGAAAAGGCGTTAGGTAATCGGGTTTTCATGAATTATCGGGTTTTGCAAAATATTAGGAAACACTGTGATAGCGCTCGCAGATAATCCACACCAAAGCCAACGCCAATCCTTTCGCGACATCGCGAAAATACTGGGGATTAGCGCGGGGTATCTGTCAAAAATCGGCGAGCGATACAAATTCCCCTGGCATATTGATCGCCGCTACACCTTCCGCATTTTGCGTGCGAATTCCGAGTAAATCGGAATGACGCGATGGCTTTTGCAATAGGCGCAACCTTTGTAGCTTTGCATGGATCGCAAATATGTGTAAGCGAGTGGAAGGGCAAATATTCGCAAATCAATGAATCCGGCGCCAACGGTGCCGAGAATCCATAGAATCACTTCAACGATCTCGTTCCCTGGCGCGGTGCGGCGGGGAATGCCGGCATGGCCGCACTCGCGGCAGAGGTGCGTCGGCTCGGACTGACTATATTCGAGGCGCGAGGTGGGATCGGCGCGCGAGTCAAGCAAATCGTCTATTTCACCGGTTGATGGCGCGGATTTCCGAAAATTAAATTGCGTGTTCATGCGTGAAATATACTCGTTTGGAGAATAAAAAGTAAAATAATATTTTTGAGGGCTTGACAATCGGGAAAAAGGAATTAGTGTTTCAGGAAGTTACGCAGTCGATTTTCAGGGAAGAGCCCATGCCCTCCATGCCATCCACGTCAGCGGCTATTGGTTCTGCATTCGCCGCCGGCCGCCTCGTCAATAAGGCGGATAAGATCCGCAAAATCAAGCCAGCCGGGAAATCGGGCGGTAAATCTGCCGCTCGGCAATCCATCAAACTCACACTCAATCCACGCATGGCGCCGGAGACGGTCGCCTTGTTCGAGCAGCTTGCGGCGTCGGAAAATCGTTCGTCGTTGAGCGGGCTATGCGCCCACCTGATCACGCGGCTCATGGAAATTTATCTGGACGATTCCAACCTACTCGCCGATCTCGGATTTATCGTGCGACGGAAATGCTTCCGGCCGGCCGAAGTCGGCGGCGGCGCGAAGGAGTCGGTGGTATTGACGCCGATGGGTTTGCATGGATTTGCTGGAATTGATATTGCGCAGCCGCCGCCCGATGGCGGCGGCTTGACCGCGGAAAAAGTGTGACGGATGAACGCCGCGAAGCGGCAAAGGATTGATATGCCTCTCGAATTATTTTCCATTTCAAAACTCGATCTGATTGACGGCGGGAAAGTAGTAGCCGCCATTGACGCGGAAATTCAATCGCTCTCCAAGGATTGCATCGACCGGCCGCTCGACGACGGCGACCGCGTACTCACGCTGAAAATCCGGCTCACGCCGCGCGTAGATATCAAGGCTGGGCAACGCGAATGCACGGAGGTAAATGTCGCGTTCGACCTGGACAACAAAATTCCCACGCGCAAATCGGCGGAATACGAGATGGCGGTGCGCTCCACCGGCACGATGGTTTTCAATCCGGCCTCGCCAAGCGATCTGCGGCAGGAGCCGCTTTTTGTCGAACCGATCGATCCCGAGGAGGAAAAACTTCGCGCGGCCAATCAGCGAAAACGCGAGGCGGAATTGGCGCTCGAGCGGCAGCAGAAAAATGTATAAATGCAATCCGCCGCGCGGCGGATTGAAGGTAGCAATGATTCGTTGGTTTTAGCGGAAAGCTGAAACCTGATAACGGTAACGGAGTGAGCCCATGTCGGATATTTTGAATGAAACCGTGAAAAGTATTGCCCAGTTCGCTGTGTCGGGCGCTGGCTTCACGGCGGCGCCGAAATTGGTGAGCCTGCCGAACGAGCGATCGGGAATATATGGTGTGGAAAATGACGACAAGCTAGTGGTAAAGCTGGCGGAGCCGGCCTGGCACGGCGAAACGCTTGAATCGCCGCGGCATTTGGCGGAATTCGCGGCTGCGCGGCAGCGCAAGGATTCCGCGATTTACGTCAGCGATGGCCTGATTACTATGGTATACGATTTCGAGGATCGCCGCGACAAGGCAATCTGTGAGATGAAGCACTCGCAGCAATGGGATTGGCTAATCCGGGCCTCGGTAAATTGGATGACACAGGAGGAGATTGTGCGGCTGCTGCGCATTACCTTCCGTGGCTGTATTGATAGCGTGCCGGGCGCGGAATCAGGAGCGCCTGATCGTGAGGTGGTCGATATTTTGCGCAAACTTAAAGTGATCGGCGGATCGATCCAGGAGGGGGAGATTCAGCAGGGGCGCGAATCATTCGGGAAATCCATCACCGGCGCCGTGCAGCAATCCGTGCCCGAGGAAATTTGTCTCAACATTCCGATATACACGCGATATCCGCTTCATGTGCGGATCGCGTGCGCGCTCGAGATCAACCCCATGGGGCTAAAGCTGAAAATTACTCCATTCCCTCGCGAAATGGAGATCGCGCAGGATCGCGTGCTGTCGCAGATTTGCGACGATATTCGCGGCAATGTCGATCCGCACGCATTGCCGGCCCCGGACGACGACGCGGCTACTAATCGCGCCATAAAGATGCCGCCGGTTTATCGCGGCGTTGTGAATTGAATCATTCGTAGTCACCGCTTGCCATCCTGATCGGCTGCCGGCGGTTTGTGATATTCCTGAATCGGTTTTGCCTGGGACGGCAATGGCGCTCGCGCAATCGTTGACGTTGTGACTCTGGTGACATGATGAATTATTGTTTTCATCCTGAAATCTGGCGGCTCATGAACGCAAGTGAGCTGCGGATTTTTATCGACCTTTTCGGCACTGATGCGGTGCCGGCGATCCAATGCCGGCAGGCGCGGATCAATGAGGCGCTGATGATGCGCGATCCGCTATATACGAAAGATTGCTCGGATCGGGAATGCGAGCGGATTTTTGCCAACCGCAACCGGGCGAGGACTTCATCTATTATTGCTGGAAGTATTGGGGGAAATTCATGAATTTTTCCCTGAAAGGATGCACTTGCAAGCGGCGGGGCCGGCGCCTCGCCGTGGACTGAATTTGTAGTCAATTACGCCGCAATATCATTCTATTGGGAGTGTCCGCTGACTGTCGGCGGACAGTCGGCGAATAGTTTGCGGCGGTGATAGAGACATAAGCATGGCCTGGCTTAAAATTGATGCTGGACTCTATGATAATCCTAAGACTATCGCGCTCGCTCATGATCTCCGGCAGGACATTAATCGCACTGTTAGTCTATTGCTCCGTTTTTGGCTCAAGTCGTTGGTCTTCTCGCCATCTGGCGATATCACTGACCTCCGTGCCGACGTCGCCGCTGATATGCTTTCGGTGCCTTTTCCGTTTTACCGCAGGTTCCATAAGAGCATGATGTCAAATGGGTTTCTGGATGTTCGCAACAATCGAATCTTGATCCATGACTGGCTCGATTACACGGGCCGCTACTTAAAGGACTCGCTTTTTAAGCGATCGCCGGAAAAGTGGGAGGAAGTTCTGCGCTTGCACGGGCAGTCTGCGGACTGTCCGCAGACAGTTGGCGGACAGTCTGCGGAATGTCAACGACCAGATGAGATGAGATTAGAAAATAATAATAATATAAAATCAGAAGAGGGAAAAAAGGCGGACGCGGATGTAAAAAATAACAGGGTGCGGGGGGCGAAGCGGCGGCGGTATGTCGCGTTTACTGATTGATGGTGCGATATGACACGAATGCAGGCAAATGAAGAGACTGATTATCTTTTCGCGCTATTTCCCGGCACACCGAAAGAGCAATTGGATTGGTGGGCGGAAATGTTTTTGCGATTCGAGCAACCGAGAATCAGAATCGCGATCAAGAAATATTATGAGCAATATAATGATCCGTTCATTGACCGCGGCCGGATGCGGCAGGCGATCATGGATGCGGCGCCGGGCACTCGTTCGGCACTGGATCGCGAAATTGAGCGGCGGCATTTTATTCGCCGCAAAGAAATGAATATGAATGAGGAGAGCTGGCGGCCCGTGGACGAGATGCTGCGCGGAAAATCTGAGGCGGAACTGATGCGATTGCGCGGCGAGTTGGCGGCGGCATTTTGCGACAAGCCGGTGATTGCCGAGATGATCGCGCGTGCGGATATGGCGAAATCGAAGATGCTGCGGGCGTTGATTTTTCATTTTTTGCGGGGTGATCTGGAGGTGAAGAGGGATGTGTAAGGTGCCATACCAAAGCCAACGCCAATCCCTTCGCGACATCGCGAAAATACTGGGGATTAGCGCGGGGTATCTGTCAAAAATCGGCGAGCGATACAAATTCCCCTGGCATATTGAGGGAGATAGCCGGTGGCTCGTCGCGGATGAGGTGCGCGAGTGGATGAATCTAAATGTGCATCGCCGCCGGCGCCGGGTGCGGCATATTATTTCTGAGGCGGTTGATTCTACGCCGCCTGCTTCCGAGAATTCTTCGCCGGCGAATTCCGTGATCGCGGCGCAACCGTCCCCGCCGCCTGCAACCCCTACCGCTGCCCTTGCGTCGGCGGCCCAGCCATCGTCGCCCTCTCCTCCCCCTCCGCCGCCTTTGGATGCGGCCTCCGCTGAATTGTCGGCCACGCTTACGGACGGCAAGGCCGACATGCTCACCATGACCGAGGCCACGGTGCGATTTTGTTCCTGGCGGATCGGCCGGGCGATTGCCGAGGGTCGCAATATTGAGTTTGGCCATTTGGAGGATTTGAAACGCGCGTTTGCCGAATTTCGCCAGGCGAAGGCGTCGTATCTCGAATTGGCCGAGCGGGAGCGGCGGCTGGTTCCTATCGACATGGTTCGCTCGATCGTTTCGTCTCTCTGCTCGCGGCTGGTGGCTATTGCCAACAAGCTGGAAAACGCCGTGGTGATGGAGACGGAAATCTGGCTGAGCGACCCCGCGTTTTTGGCGATGAATTCCGACGACCGCCGGCGCAAGGTGCGGAATTTTGTGCATGGCGCCTTTTCAGAAATCCGGCGCCGCGAATCCGAACCGCCCGAGGCGACGATCGCGAGCGTCACGTGTGAGATTAACCGCGAAAACGCGGAGGAAGAGCAATGATGAAAGCGAAGCAAATAAAAGGCGCTCGCGGTCGCGAACATGTTGGCCGCCAACATTTTAATGGCGGATGTTGTCAGCGCTAACGCCGTGAAAATGCTGAGATTGACTAACCATGTCCGCTCCCCTCATCAACTTCCCCGCCATGGCCGCCCAGTGGGCGGATGAGGCGCTGCGCCCGCCGGAGGAGGTGACGCCCGCCGAGTTCGCGAAGAAAAATCGCGTGCTGCACCGTGTTTATTGTTCCGAGAATCCCGGGCCGTGGGATGATCAGAAATTCCCCTGGCAGAATCAGGTGATGGACGCGGCGCAGGAGGCGGTGCGCGACGGCCGCCGCGGCGTGGTGCTCATGAAGGCCGGCCAGATCGGCGGCACTGATTGCATGATCAACGCCGGATTCTGGCTTAAGGTTTACCTCCCCGGGCCGCAATTATTTCTCACCAGCACCGAGGGCGTCGCCGGCGAATTCGGGCGCGAGCGTTACGCTAATATCATCCCCGACATGGCGCCGCTGAAAAAAACCTACATTCCCAACCCGCGCGGCGGGATCCTCACTAAGAGATTTGTGGACGGCAAAATCCAGCTCTGCGGCGGCAAGAGCGTTTTCAAGCTGCAGAGCACGCCCTACCGCGTTATCATCCTGGACGAAATTGACAGCCTGGCCGAAAACCTCGGCAAGGAGGGCGACCCGCTGAAGCTGGCGGAAATCCGCCTCGATAGTTTCGACGGCCAGACGCTGATTCTTGCCTACGCGCATCCGACTACGAGTGATCGCGGCGCCGCCCGCATTTTCTTCAAGCTGAGCGATCAGCGGCGCGGGTTCGTGACGCACAAATGCGGCCATGAATTTTATCTGCAATGGCAGCACGTCCGCGCCACGCCGGTCGGCGGCGAGAGCCAGGCCGACGCCGAGCAGAATCCTGATTGTTATCACTATCACTGCCCCGGCTGTGACGCGGCGATCACCGACGCCGAGCGCACGGCGATGCTGCGGCAGACGCTGGTTTACAAGAGCACGCTGCCGCCGGAGATCGCCCGGCGCAAGGCGTGGATCGGTTTGCACGCCAGCCAGCTCTACACGCCGGCGAAGAGTATTCGTAGCTTCGCCGCGCGATGGATTGATTGTGCCGGCGACGAAAACGCCATCCGGGTTTTCTGGAACAAGATACTCGGCGAACCCTATGAGCCGAAGGTGCAAAAGGTGGATCTGTCGGCGTTCCAAAGCCTGATCGTCGTCAAGCGCCGCGCTAACGATCCTGAATTTTACCTGCGCGGCCAGGTGCCGCCGGGCGTGGTGTTTCTCACCGGCGGCCAGGACAGCCGCAATGCGCAACTGCATTTTGCTATCTGGGGCTGGGGCTTGCGCCGCTGCACGAATAAGACCTTGGCGATGTGCGGCTGGCTGATCGAATATGGCATCATTGACCGCACGCCGGCGACGGGCGTTTTTACCGAGGCGGATTATCATGTTTTCAACGATTTGATTTATCGCCGAAAGTTTTTCAGCACTTGCGGCCGGAGGCATTTCAATGTCGCCTGCTGCGGGCATGATATCGGCTACAGCGCGACGCAGATCGCCATCGTGCAATATTGCCGCAATTTTCCCCGCCGGGCGATTCCTGTTCGCGGCGCGGCGATGACGGCCACGAGCAGTTGCAAGGCGCCGTTCGCCGCCTGGGGCAGCGCGATCAAATACAAGGCCGGCGAGGTGGAGGTGTCCGACGACGCGAGCCGGTGCCTCAATCTCAATACGTACATGCTGAAGACGGAATTTTTCGGCTGGACGCATCCCGACCGGCGGATCGAAGTCCCGGAGATACTGGACGGCCAGACGGTTGGCGTGCGACGGGTGGCGCAACTGGTTTTACCGGAGGATGTCGATGATAATTTCATGGAGAGCAGTAAAAATGAGGCGCTGGAGAAGGGCAAGAAGAAAAATGAGCTGGT
>Ga0265336_10001670_pt1 | contig 9813 bp, 10 predicted proteins | sample 42119metaG_FD_193583 | JGI IMG/M metagenome (GOLD analysis project Ga0265336, IMG submission 193583) | Rhizosphere microbial communities from Carex aquatilis grown in University of Washington, Seatle, WA, United States - 4-21-19 metaG | ecosystem: Host-associated > Plants > Roots > Rhizosphere >...
CAGAGCGGGCAAGGTCGACGTCCTCATCGGCACGCACCGCGTCCTTTCGCGCGACGTGATCCCGAAGGAGCTCGGCCTCGTGATCCTCGACGAGGAGCAGCGCTTCGGCGTCGCGCAGAAGGAGCTGCTCAAGTCGCTACGCCTCGAGGTGGACGTGCTCACGCTGAGCGCGACGCCGATCCCGCGCACGCTGCACCTGTCGCTCGCGGGCATGCGCGACATCTCGATCATCGAGACGCCACCCGAGGGCCGGCGCCCGATCCGGACGACGGTCGGCGAGTACGACGAGGAGCTCGTGAAGCTCGCGCTCGAGCGCGAGGCGGAGCGCGAGGGTCAGGCGTTCTTCCTCCACAACCGCGTCGAGACGATCGAGGAGCGCGCCGCGCAGTTGCAGCAGCTCTGCCCGAAGCTCCGCTTCCTCGTCGCGCACGGACAGATGAAGGAGAAGGAGCTCGAGGAGCGCATGCACGCGTTCCTCCGCGGCGACGCCGACGTGCTCGTCTCGACGACGATCATCGAGTCGGGCATCGACATCCCGCAGGCGAACACACTCATCGTCGAGCGCTCCGACATGCTCGGGCTGAGCCAGCTCTACCAGATCCGCGGGCGCGTGGGCCGTTCCAACGCGACGGCGTACGCGTACCTCTTCTATCCCGACGCGCGCGAGCTGACCGACGAGGCGCGGGCGCGGCTCTCCACGCTTGCCGACCACACCGAGCTCGGCGCCGGCTTCGCGATCGCGATGCGCGACCTCGAGATCCGCGGCGCCGGCGAGCTGCTGGGCGCGGAGCAGTCCGGCCACGTCGCCGCCGTCGGCTTCGAGCTCTACGTCGAGCTCCTCAACGAGGCCGTCGCGGAGATGCAGGGGCAGACGCGCACCGCGGGCCGGCCGGTCCGGGTCGACGCCCGCGTGGACGCGTACGTCCCGACCGCGTACGTCGACTCCGAGGCGCTCCGCATCGACATCCACCGCCGGCTTGCGCTCGCCGAGACGGAGGACGAGCTGCGCGAGCTCCAGCTCTCGCTCGAGGACCGGTTCGGGCCGCTTCCCGAGCCCGTCGAGAACCTCTTCAGCATCCAGGAGGCGAAGATCAAGGTCGCGCTGCTCGGCGCCGACTACCTCGTCTTCCAGGGCGGCAAGGCGACGGTCGGCCGGCTCGTGCTCGGGTCTGGCGAGCTGCGCGAGCTTCGCGACCGCGCGAAGACGGCGATCTACGCGTCGTCGAGCCAGGAGGTGAGCATGCGCGGGCAGGAAGAGATCGGTCAAGCCGTCGCGCTCGTCGATGCTATCTTGGACGCGCGCCGGGCGGCCTGACGCCTTTTTCGCACAGCGGCGCTCCCGCGGACCTCGACCTCACTGGATGGAAATGAAGACTCGCCTCCTGTTTGTGCCTCTCCTCCTCGCGCTTGTCGCGTCTCTCGCTGCGTGCGGCGGCGGCGGTCAGAACGTCCCGGCGGACGCCATCGCGGTCGTCAACGGGACGCCGATCACAGCCGCCCAGTTCAACAACTTCTTCGCGCAGGCGAAGGCAGTCGCCACGTCGCAGGGAAACAATGTGACGCCCGGCACGTCCGAGTACACGTTGGTTCGCAACCAGGTCGTCGCGTATCTCGTCCAGGTCGCCGAGGTGGAGCAGCAGGCGGCGAAGGAGGGCGTCTCGGAGAGCCCGAGCGCCGTGAACGCGTTCATCGCGAACCTCGTGAAGACTCAGTACCAGGGGAGCGAGTCGAAGTTCACGGCCGCGCTGAAGAAACAGGGTCTGACGCTGGATACGGCGAAGCAGGAGGTGTCCCTCAACCTCCTTGCGCAGAAGCTCCGCACGAAGGTCACTTCGACCGCAAAGGTGACGGAGGCGCAGGAGAAGGCCTACTACCAGACCAACATCGCGACGTACAGCACCGCGGCGCAGTCGACGCGCAGCGTCGAGCACATTCTCGTCAAGTCGAAGAGCCTTGCCGACTCGCTCGAGCAGCAGCTGAAGAACGGCACGAGCTTTGCGAAGTTGGCGAAGAAATACTCGAAGGATCCTGGAAGCGCCGCGCAGGGCGGCCTGTACACGGCGACCAAGGGCAGAGAAGTGCCGGCCTACGACGACGCGGCATTCGCGCTCAAGACGGGCGCACTCTCCGCGCCGGTCGATGCGACGTCCACCACGAACGGTGGGTACGGGTGGTTCCTCATCAAGGCGCTCGGGCCGGTTAAGAGCACCCCGGCGCACACGACGTCGTTCGACCAGGCAAAGCCGACGATCGAGCAGACCCTTCTCCAACAGCAGCAGACTCAGCTCTGGCAGCAGTGGCTCACCGACCTGACGAATCAGTACAAGGGCAAGGTGACCTACCAGGCCGGCTACGCGCCTCCGACGACGACCGCGATCCCGTCGACCGTACTGCCGCCCGCGACTACTGGCTGAGATCGACCATTCGAAGGAGGGCCTCGCCGAGTCCCTCCTTCAGCTTCAGGCGCTGACGGAGCGGCTACGCCGCGAGTGCCCGTGGGATCGCGAGCAGACGGCGCAGACGATCGTGCCGCACACGGTCGAGGAGGCGTACGAGGTCGCCGACGCGGCACTCGCGGCCGACGACGCGAAGCTTCTCGACGAGCTCGGCGACCTGCTCTTCCAGGTCTACTTCCTGTCGCTGCTCCTGCAGGAGCGCGGAGCCGGCGATCTCACGGACGTCGCGCGCGGCGTGCACGCGAAGCTCGTGCGCCGGCACCCCCACGTGTTCGGGGACGTCGAGGCCGAGACGGCCGAGCGGGTTCGTTCGAACTGGGAGCGGATCAAGGTCGAGCAGGAGGGGCGGGAGGGGATCTTCCACGACGTTGCCGAAGGGCTTCCGGGTTTGCTGTACGCGCGCAAGATCCAGCAGCGCGCGAAGGCAGTCGGCTTCGAGTACCCCGACCTCGCCGGCGCGATGGCCGACCTCGAGGACGAACTGCGCGAGTTGAAGGAGGAGCCGTGCGCCCACGAGCTCGGCGACGTCCTCTTCGCCGCCGTCAACGTCTCGCGCAAGCTCGACGTCGATCCGGAGCTCGCACTGCGCGGTGCGGCCCGGCGCTTCCGCGGACGGGTGGAAGTTGCGGAGGCGCTCGCCGCCGCCGCGGGTGAGAATTGGAGCGATCTGCCGCTCGAGCGGCAGGATGCGTACTACGACCAGGCCAAGGAGCAGACCGAGTGACCGAGATTCGCCACGTCCATGCCCGTCAAGTCCTCGACTCGCGCGGTAATCCCACCGTCGAGGTGGAAGTCAACGGCGGCCGCGCGATCGTGCCGTCAGGCGCCTCGACCGGCGTGCACGAAGCCGTCGAGCTGCGTGATGGCGGCTCGGCGTGGGGCGGCAAGGGCGTCGCGCAGGCGGTGGCGAACGTCAACGGCGAGATCGCCGATGCGATCCTCGGGACGGACGTCATGGCGCAGGAGGAGCTCGACCGGCGCCTCATCGAGCTCGACGGCACGCCGAACAAGGGCCGGCTCGGCGCGAACGCGATCCTCGGCGTCTCGCTCGCGAACGCGAAGGCGGCGGCGGCCGACGCCGGCGTCTCGCTCTTCCGCCACCTCGGCGGCGACGGCGCGACGACGCTGCCGGTGCCGATGCTCAACGTGATCAACGGCGGCGTGCACGCCGACAACTCGATCGACCTTCAGGAGTTCATGGTCGTCCCGGTCGGCGCGGCGTCTTTCTCCGAAGGGCTTCAGCTCGCGACGGAGACGTACCACGCGCTGAAGGCGCTTCTCCACGAGCGCGGGCTTTCGACCGCGGTCGGCGACGAAGGCGGCTTCGCGCCGGATCTCCCGTCGAGCGAGGCGGCGATCGAGGCGATCCTCGAGGCGGCCGAGCGCGCCGGGCACCGCGACCGCGTTGCTGTCGCGCTCGACCCGGCGTCGAGCGAGCTCTTCTCCGACGGCGTCTACCGCTTCGAGGGCCGCGAGGCCAAGCCGTCCGAGATGGCGGAGTTCTACGCCGGCCTCGTGGAGAAGTTCCCGATCGTCTCCATCGAGGACGGGAACGCCGAGGACGACTGGGACGGCTGGAAGGCGACGACCGAGCGGCTCGGCGACCGCGTCCAACTCGTCGGCGACGACGTCTTCGTCACGAACGTCGAGCGTCTGCGCGAGGGCTTCGAGCGCGGCGTCGCGAATTCGATCCTCATCAAGGTCAACCAGATCGGCACGCTGACCGAGACGATCGAAGCGGTGCGGCTCGCCCATGCGAACGGCTACAGCGCGGTCATGTCCCACCGCTCGGGCGAGACCGAGGACGCGACGATCGCCGACCTCGCCGTCGCACTCGGCACGGGCCAGATCAAGACGGGAGCCCCGGCGCGCACCGACCGCGTCGCGAAGTACAACCAGCTGCTGCGGATCGAGGAAGAGCTCGGTGCCCGTGCGACGTATCCCGGCTGGGACGCATTCCCGCGCGCAACAGGCTCACGCTAAGGGTCGCTTGACACCCGGATGCGGGCCGCTGATGATCGGGTCTCGCCCATGGAGCTGAAAGGAACCAGATGAAGCAGAGACGGTGGATGTTGGTCGCGACAGCGGCCGTCGTGGGGCTGATCGTTCCGGCGATCGGGCAAGGGAAGGTCGAGCCGGCGTCGCTGAAGTGGACGCGGGTACAGGGAGGCGGCGGCTCGATCGTTACTTCTTACGACTTCGGAGTGGTCGGCGCCCTTTCGAGCGAGTCGAGGTGGTTCAGGCTAGGGAACTCGAGCTTCACGCGGTCTGGGAAGTTGAAGGTCACGCTGACGGGCTCGCCGGCGTTCTCGATCGCGCACGACCGCTGCGCGGGGAAGATCATCGGCAAGCAGCTGTCGTGCTGGGTCGCCGTCGCCTACACGCCGGGTAAGGCCGGAGCGAGCGACAGCGCGACGCTCACCGCTAACGGCGAGAACGCGGCGGCTGCGAAAGTCAGACTCTCCGGCACCGGCAGCGGTCACCTCTACTGGGTCGAAGGCAATGGCTCCAGCGGCGCGGTGAAGAAGGTTCCGCTCGGTGGCGGCAAGGCGACCAGCCTCGCGCACGACCTGGGCCAGCCCGCCGCCGTAAAGGTCGACGGCACGGACGTCTATTGGGTCGACAATGCAGGCGGGTACTTGCACAAAGTTCCGCTTGGCGGCGGCACGGTGACCACCCTCACCCACGACAAGGACTACCCCTTCTCGCTAGCGGTGGACGGCAAGCACGCCTACTGGGGCGACGCTCTCGGGGCGGTGAAAGAGGTCGGGCTCGGCGGGGGAAAGGTGACCACCCTTGCAACCGGCCAAGGCCCGCCCCTCTCGCTGACGGTGTACGGCACGCACCTCTACTGGGCCGATGCGGACCACCACGCGGTGAGGGCGGTTCCGATCGGCGGCGGCACGGTGACCACTCTCGCGAGTCACCTGCACGACCCCGTCGCAGTGGCGGTCGATGCAACCCACGTCTACTGGGTCGACGCTGAGGACGGGACCGTGAACGAGGTTCCGCTCGGAGGCGGGAAGGTGACCACGCTCGCCGGCGGCCAGATCCAACCCGTCTCGGTGGCCGTAGACGGCAGCTACATCTACTGCGTCGACATCGCCACTCGGAAGGTGAACAAGGTTCCGCTCGGCGGCGGCACCGTGACGACGCTCGCGACCAGCCCGGGGGATCCCACCGCGGTGGCGGTGGACAGCACGCACGTCTACTGGATCGACGCGGGTGGCGGGAGCCTGAACGAGGTTCCGCTTGGCGGCGGCAAGGTGACCATCCTCGCAAGCGGCCAGGCAACCCCCGCCGCGTTGACGGTCGGCCCCTAGACCCGAGAACGAGAAGGAGGCCTCGCTCGCTCGCGAGGTCTCCTTCTCGCCCGCGATACGCTGAACGACATGGCGATGGAGCGCAGGACGAAGATCGTCGCCACGCTCGGGCCGGCTGCGGACTCACGTGAGCGCCTTCGGGCGCTGCTCGACGCGGGCGTCGACGCCGTTCGGTTCAACCTCTCCCACGGCACGCACGCGGATCACTCCGAGCGCGCGTGGCTCGTCCGCGAGATCGCCGCCGAGCTCGGCCGCCCGATCGCGCTCATCGCAGACCTGCAGGGGCCGAAGCTCCGGATCGGGCAGCTCGAAGCGCCGGTCGTCCTCCGCGCGGGGGACGAGATCACCGTGTGCGCGGAGGAAGCGGCGACGGACGGCGACCTGCCGGTCGCCCCTGCGGTGATCGGCGACGTCCTCGAGCCGGGCCACGACGTCCTCATCGACGACGGTCTCATCCGCCTCCGCGTCGACGAGGTGGAGAAGGGCCGCGCGAAGTGTCACGTGGTCGTCGGCGGCCACATCACGTCGCATAAGGGCGTCAACCTCCCAGGCGTCCCGCTTCCGATCCCGTCGCTGACCCGCAAGGACATGGACGATCTCGACTGGGCCCTCGAGACGGGAGTCGACTTCGTCGCGCTCTCCTTCGTCCGCTCGGCGGCCGACGTCCGCGACCTTCGCGCGCTTCTCGAGCAGGCCGGCTCGCACGCGCACGTGATCGCGAAGATCGAGAAGGCGGAGGCGGTGGACGTCCTCGACGATGTCCTCGCCGCGACCGACGTGGTGATGGTGGCGCGCGGTGACCTCGGGGTCGAGATCGGGCCGGCCGTCGTCCCGCTCGTGCAGAAGCGGATCATCCAACGCGCACTCGAGCTCGGGAAGACGGTCATCACCGCGACCCAGATGCTCGAGTCGATGGTTCACTCGCCCGAGCCGACCCGTGCGGAGGCGAGCGACGTCGCGAACGCGATCCTCGACGGGACGTCCGCCGTGATGCTCTCCGGCGAGACCGCGGTCGGCGAGTACCCGGTCGAGGCCGTCGCGTACATGGACAGGATCGCGCGCGCGGTCGAGCCGAGCCTCGGCTACCGCCACGAGATCCCCGACGCCGCCGACGAGCCGACGATCGGCCAGGCGATGTCGAATGCGGCGTGCGACATTGCCGAGGCGCTGCAGGCGGCGGCGATCCTCGTCCCCACGTTCTCCGGCCGCACCGCGAGCGCCGTTGCGCGGCTTCGTCCCCGCCGTCCGATCGTTGCGCTCACGCACGTTGAGTGGGCGATGCGCCAGCTCGCGCTCGAGTGGGGAGTGACCCCGGTGCTCATCGGCGAGACGGGCAACGTCGAGGATCTCTGGCGTCTCGCGGTCGACGCCGCGCGCGATGCGGGCATCGTCGAGTCGGGCGACCGTGTCGTGATCACCGCGGGCACGGCGGTGAACATCCCCGGCTCGACGAACGTCATCAAGGTCGACATCGCGTAGCGACAAAACAACATCGGTAGGAGGGAAGCCGCGGGCGCGGGAGAAGACTCGGGTTCATGGCCTCTCCGAAGTCACGCCGGAAGGCGCGGTTGGTTCTCGGGCGCCGCTGGTTCGCGGTCGCCGTGCTCGTCCTCGTCGGGCTTCTGTACTACCGGCCGCTGCACGACTATTTCGCCTCGCGCGCGCAGCGCGCCGCGCGGATCGCCGAGGTCACGAAGCTCGAGCGTGAGAAGACCGTGCTCGAGAGAAAGCTCCGCAACGCATCGTCTCCGGCCGCGCTCGCAGCGCAGGAGCGACTCCTTGGCTACATCCGTCCGGGCGAGCACCTCTTTCTCGTGAAGGACATCCCGCAGTGGCGGCGCAGGCAGAATGCCTCGCGCCGTGGACACCACTCAGGCTGACCGGGAGCTCGTCGCGCGCCAGCTCGGCCGCGAGCCGCGCGCCTTCCACCGCGTCGCCGTCCGCTGCCCGTTCGGCGCGCCGGCCGTGACGGAGCAGCAGCCGTACACCCGCGACGGCGAGCCGTTCCCGACGACGTACTACCTCACCTGCCCGCACCTTGTCGCGGCGGTGTCGCGACTCGAGGCGGCGGGAGGAGTCGACCGCTGGAGCGTGATCGTGCGGGAGCAGCCCGAGCTCGCTGCGAGCCTCGCGGCGGCCGACTCCGAACAGCGCGCGATCCGCCGAGAGCTCGCGGGCGACGCCCAGCGGAGCGACGGCGGCGCGTCGCTCGAGTTCGGCGTCGGCGGCTCGCGCCGTAGCGGCAGCCTCAAGTGTCTCCATGCTCACGTCGCGTACGCGCTCGCGCAGCCGGGCTACGAGCTCGGAGAACGGATCGCCGCAGAGCTCGAACCGCTGTGGCCCGACCGCTGCTGCACGAGTACCGCGTGAGCTCGCTCGCCGTCACGAGGCACGAGTGGGAGGAAGGCACGCGCCGGCTCGAGGCCGCGCGCGACGACGCTCGCCGCTACTGCGAGCTGCTCGGGCTCCTCGACCTCATCCGCGACGACCTCCGCAAGCGCGTCGGGCAGACGTACACGCTCGCGCAGCTCGCCGCGGCGTACGGCGAGGCGGAAACCTGGGCCCGCGAGCTCCTCGACGACCGCAGCGCGTTCCCCGGCTGGCCGCGAGATCTCACGACCGTGCTCGCCGCGGCGTTCGACGCGTACCAGCTCGGCGCCGCCGATTACACGCCGTGATGTGTAAAAAGGGACAGATTTGGACAAGTTCCCCCCTGTGAGCTACCGCGAGGACGGTGGCCGGCGCGAGCCGGAATGGATGACGCTCGGGCAGGCGGCGAAGTTTCTCGGCGTCGCCCAGAGCACGATCCGCAAGTGGTCGGATCACGGCCGGATCCCGACGTTCTACACACCCGGTAGGCACCGCCGGTATCGCCGCGGCGACCTCGAGACGTTCCTCGTCCGCTCGGGCCCCGGGCGCCAGCAGGGCGGTCCGCCCGTGTTGCTCGTCGACGACGACGCCGGCATGCGCGAGCTCGTCCGGCTGCAGCTCGAGCGCGAGGGCTACTCCGTGGTCGAGGCGGCGAGCGCGGCGGAAGGTCTCGCGGCGATCGAGTCGCGCAAGCCCGACCTCGTACTCCTCGACGTGATGATGCCGCACGTCGACGGCTGGGAGATGCTGCGCCAGATCCAGGAGCGCTACGGCGTCGGCTCGATCCCCGTCCTCATGTTCAGCGGCCAGGTCGACGAGGCGGGCGAGCGGCAGGCGACCTCGAGCGGAGCAAGCGGTTTCATCGGCAAAGGCTTCGACCTCGACGAGCTCGTCGACCAGGCGAAGGCAATTCTCCCGCTCTAGGGGTCTGAGTGGCGCTAGGCGCGAGCGTTCGCGAGCCGCAGCAGCCCGGCAGCGACGAGGCCGAACGCTGCGAGGAGCGCGACGAACACTCCGATCCCGCGGCCGGCTGCCGGGAAGTACGTGTCGGGGACCGAAGCGAGGCGCACGAGGACGAAGATCGAGGCGAGCGCGCCGAGTCCGATGAGGACGAACTGATCGGGCACCGAGGCCGGTAGCCCGATCCCCGCCTCGCGCAGCGCTTCGAGGATCAGGGTCACGAGGCCGATGAAGAAGACGAGCTTGCCGAGGGCGCCGGTGTGCCAGCCGGTCACCGAGAGTGTGTGGCCGTTCGCCTGCGTCGTCGCGTACCAGTCCATGAACGGCGAGAGCGTGAGCACGAGTCCCGCGATCCAAGCGGCGCGTCCGGTTTGCACAGGCGCAGTATGGGGAATCCGCCAGACGATGGCGCGAGTAGCGATCGATCGTCTGGGAGCGGCGCGAGCCGTCGGCGGCGCGTCTCGACCACTGACGGCCATACTTGCCCGGCGTGAGCAGCATGCTCGACGTCACACCCGCATCCGGCCGTCGATTGTCCGTTGCGTCCCTCGCGGCGCTCGTGCGAGCGGTATCTGCCGCAGCTTCGGCGGAGACACGCACCGAGGCGCTGACGGAGATCGCCGCCGTCGCGCGGTCGATCACGGGCGCCGAGGTTGCACTCCTGCGGATTCCGGTGGAAGGCGGCGTAGAGCTCGAGGCCGCGG
>Ga0265336_10001671_pt1 | contig 9806 bp, 15 predicted proteins | sample 42119metaG_FD_193583 | JGI IMG/M metagenome (GOLD analysis project Ga0265336, IMG submission 193583) | Rhizosphere microbial communities from Carex aquatilis grown in University of Washington, Seatle, WA, United States - 4-21-19 metaG | ecosystem: Host-associated > Plants > Roots > Rhizosphere >...
AGGTTATAACCAATTTATTCAATATAATTAATTCCGACAATGCTCCATCTCAGAACTTTCGCGATCATTGCCATTGGTCTGAACACCCTCCATGTCGGAGGCCGTGTCCGACGCAGGTTCTGCCATTTGGCCCAAGAGGAAGCGCATGCATTGAATGCGTGCGGTAAGTTCCTTGCCTTGGACCAGTAGGTCCATGGGCGGATGCGCTTCCACGGTGTCCAGAACGGCCAGGAGACGGCGATTGATATCAGCAGTAACCAGGGCCTTGTCAAAGACCGTGCACAACTCCTTGCCCGCGTGACGCGTCATCAAACAAGCGGCCATGGCATCGTTGACGGAAAATTTCGCATTGATGGCCGTCTTGTCATAGACGGGCACCTTGGTGCGGTTCTCGTCGTAGCCGTGGGCCACGATCGCGGAATCGGTCACCAAGAAGGACTGGGTGCTTGAATCGCCCACGCCCAAGAGGTAGCGCACCATGAGCTCCTTGAGAATATCATAGACGGACGCGTTGAAGAACTCCTGGCCAATGACCTTGGCCAGTGGTTGAAGCTTGGAAAGCACGCGCGGCAAGATGTAGACCACGGAACCCTCATGGGTGCGCAGGGCCACGGGCTGCAGTGTGCCATCGTTCTTCTCGACCGCCTTGTCCTCAAGGTCCAGCGTCGTGCACTTGTTGTCGAGCGTGTCCGCGGCAATCTCCGTGAAACGCGCCGCCGAAATGTAATACTTGTTGGTCTGCGGATCCACCTTGATTGTCATGTCCGGTTGCAACAGACGGCAACGCAATTGCTGCTCCATGTAGCGGATACGCGCCATGGTCATGGCCTAAAAACGATGACATTAGTCATTCATTTAGGTGAGACCTCTCGTGCTTACCAAGATGCCCGGCTCATAGGGTCCACGCAGCATGCTCGCAAAGGCACCCTCCTCGTCCGTGACAATCCAAATCCACTTTTTCGCCTAGAAAAACATGTCATTTCATGACCATTTTCATCGTTTGCTTACCTGTCCCGTGGGCAGGTTCAAGAGAATGGGGGCGTGGCGCGTGGCGTGTTCGGAGCCGGCGGTGACACAAACGGCGGTGCCTTGCATCGCCGCACGCTCCAAATCCGTGAGGGGCGTGGACGGCATCGGCTTCTCCGTGGCGTAATTGGCCCAGCGCAGCAGCAGTTCATTGCGACGGCCATTGGTCAGGCTCTGGAAGTAGTCCTTCTTGCCTTCCTCGTCCGAGGCAGGCGCGGGCTTGCCAAGCAAGAGGGCGCGGCGACGCTGCTGCTTCTTGTCCGCCTTGCTTGGTGCCTTGGGTTCCCGTGAGCGGGAACGGTGAGGCTTCTTGTCCGAAGAAGAAGAGGCCGGTGTGGCGGAACGGCGCGGGGAACGGCTGCGGCGGCGCTTGCGTGCCTCGGAATCGCTGCTCTTGCCCGAGGAGGCCGAGGGCGTGGTCACTTTCCGGACCTGTTTCTTGGTGCGCTTGACCGTCTTCTTGACGGGTGAAGGCGATCGCTTGCGCGGTGACGGTGACCGCTTCGGTGAGGGCGTTCGTGAACGCGAACGCGCCTTGCGCTTGGGTGAAGGGCTCCGTGAGGCCGAGGGCGAACGGCGTGAACGCGAACGGGAACGGGAACGTGAAGGCGAACGGGAACGGGCACGGCTGCGTGACCGCGACCGCGATGCTGAAGCCATCGGGGATTGGGAACGGCTATGGGAAGCATGGGTTTCTTGACGCTTGTGGGCCATGGTGGTCAAGGATTCGCGCTTCTCGCCCCAGGCGGCCTTCTTGGTTCGTGCCATTGCTCGTGCAGATGAATGGATGGCTTGACCGAGGTCATGGATGAGTTTTAAAGGTGCACGACACTTTTCACGGATGAAAGCATCCATCATAAAATAACATCCATGAAAATCATCACACTTTGGCACGATTGATCTCATGCAATGAAATTGACCTTGGTACAAACTTGCCAAATCCGTCTTTCGTTTGACAGCTGTCATGAAAACCAAGTCGGGTCATCGCAAAGGCCGTGGCGTCAAACGCACGGGATCCGGTCGCAAATTCAACAAGGTCATGCATGAATGGGGCACAGGTAATCATGAGTTTACTCATCCAATTTTTTAAAAAAAAAATTAAATCGTAGGGTCGTTGCATTCGGGATCGAAGCGGGGACCGATTGTGCGGAATCAGCGACAAGCCATCGCCATTGCCTTTAGTGAACAGCGGAAAGCGGGACGCAGCCGCCGTCGCCGTTGAGCGCCAATAAATAATGATGAAATTGCATGCGGGGTAGACACCAAATCGCTTGTTCCGTGGCGTAGCACATGCGTGTGTCTCTATCCCGTGCAATGATGCCCGTGGCATGGTACGCAATCAAACGGTCCTGTTCCACTTCCTTCCATTGTTGGCCTTGCATGGACCGTGGGTCCAGTTCAAACGAGGGCACCAACGTACCCTGTTTCATGAGGGTTTCCCATAAATGGTCCGCCACGCATTCCTGGGTGCCCGTGCGACACAGGCAAATCGGCGATTTGACAATCTGAATCGTGGGCTGCACCCACCCTTGCCACACGTGCACCTGCACAAAGGTGCAGTTCGAAAAATCCACCAATCCAGGCCATGCCTCGCAAAACGGTCCTTCGCTTCGTATTACGTAGACGCTTCGATGAATGTTCCAATAGGAAAGAAAGACAACGGTCAGTGTCAAAAGGCCCCGCCAACAGGCGGCACCATCCATTCGCACAAGCACAATTGACTTCATTCATCGTGTTGCATTTAATCATGGTTTATTATGAAGGATGTCTTTAATTATGCAATTGGGCCCAGACATCGGTGGGCATATTCTTGCCGTAAAAGCAGAGGGTGTCACTGATGGAATGCACGCGTGGTTTCTCGCCTGTCAAAGGGTACACGTGTTGCCGGTGGTCCTCGTACAGCATCGTCTTGAGTTCCTACACGGATTGAGAAACCGTCTGCAGCAATTGTAGTTTTTGGGTGTGAAGCGAGTACGCGGCCGTCGGGTATCGCGGCATCGGTCGCCGATCCTTTTCCATTTGACGAAGATCGGACAAGGCCACTTGAACCGTGTCCATGAAATCCAGCAATTCATTGGTTTCGCCCGTGTTGGCCGTTTCCACGGTCAATTGCATGGGCACCGCCAAATCCCGGTAGAAACGCGTGTCTCGCTTCACTGGCTTTTCCCCTTCAATCTCTTCCTTTTCCGAGCGCTTGCGCTTGCCCTTGTTCTTGATGCCCATGATGGTGGTCGATGTTGTTCATGAGATGGATCATGGTTGTTTTATTTGATTCGTGACAAATTCATGGATGTTTGATGAACCATTCAAGGATGTCAAACAAGATGATCATCCATGAATTACAGGGGCATAGGGTGGTGGGGCTTCCGGTTCATTGAGCGTGTCCCACGTGTCCAAAATGGGACCGAGAAGCATTTTCGCGATACGGTCGCCTGGGGTAAAGGGTGGGGGAGGGTTTTGACCACGGGCGAGCGCTTCGGCGTCGACGGTGGCCTTTTCCGTGACATAATCGTCCGTGACGTCGCAGCGTGCGACGCGGCGATCCACGCCCTTGTAGAATTGGGCCACGCGCTCATTGTCCGTGCACAGGAGCACGGACATGTGCACACCTTGCGCCGACAAATCGCGCAGCAGGTGCTCAAAGGTGATGTAGGGATTGACCACCATGCCATCTTCCGTGGATTCTTCCTTGGGCTCACCGTCCGTGGCAATGAACAATAGAATCTTCTTGCCAGGCGTGGCCGTGCGCTTGGCCAGGACATGGCGAATACGGGTGCACAGTTGCGTGCCATGTTTCAGCTTGATGTGCCGCATGACTTGCTGCACCTGTGCCCGTGTCTTCAACTTTCGCGCCCCTTGGCCGTGCAAGGGGTGAATTTCAAAGCCGTCTTCGTCGAGGGCACCCGCCAAGTCGGCCACCAACGACAAGTCTTCCGTGAGTTCCTGCCATCGCTCTTGCACCTTGGGATGCGTGACTTTCTTGTGCATCGACGAGGAATTGTCCACCACGAAGACAATGTCATACTCGGACGCGCTTTGCATCTGTTCCAAGGGCACGGACGTGATTTCCAATCGTTCCATGACTTGCTTTAACGTGTGCGTCCGCGGCGTATCCTTTTCTTTTCCATTATCGGAGTCCGACGATGTCCATGAAAAATCGCTGACATTTGCGTGAGCAATTGCCGTTGAAACGATTTTATTTTCTTACCTAGAAGCAGCCATGATGGACAAGGGTACTATCTGTCACGTCGTAATCTTTTTATTTGCGAACGACTTTACATGGATGTTGCATATTGTCCCGTGGACGGTTAATGATGCGAATCGGCAAGTCGCATGCGGTTTCATGGCAATGGGCGCGCATGGCCGCGATTTTATTCTCCATGCCAATGGAGGTCAAGAGGGGCATTTGCCCTTTGGGCAACTCAAAGGTCAGGGTACCATCAATGATCGTGGACGTGAGTTGCAAATGCGCAGTGGTGCAAATCACATCCATCGTGTAATGGCATTGATTTAAGGAATCTTTGGTGAGAACCGTCGCCGCCGCCGCCATGGAATGAATCCATTGTGCCGTGTTTCTGTCTGTTTTTGACAAACAACATCCATGAATTGCATTCATGGACTTAATAAGCATATCCAGATTGGAAAGATCATCATGAACGGTCACGAGGACCTGAATCAGTGGGTAAGTTCCGCGGGAAGTGCAGACCCCATGCATCTCCTCCTTTCTCGGGATTCCCCAGTCTATCGATTCCTTTATCAGCGGCATCATGGCAAGGTTTTTCATCCAGACCAACTTCAAGAATTGAACACGGACATGGACGTTATTCACAAATCGTTTTACGAGCAAGAAAAGGAGCTTTACTTGCAATCCGTGGCACCCCCACCGCCTTATGAAGAAGGTATTCTCCATGACCTTCAACAGGCCACGGTCATTCCCGTGATGGTCCGTCAAGGCATCTCGATTGAAGAATTCGGCTTGACCTTGACCTTGAAAACGCCTCAGGGACAGTTGCACGTGTTTCATTATGCACGTTTTACCGTGGAAATGGAAAACGGTCAACCCGTGATCAAGGTCATGTTTGAACAGTAACATCCATGGAAATGTAAAGTTTATTATTTAAACCATGCCGTGGCATTGTGAATCCAGCATTCATGGCGGCGGAAAAGCGACGGGCCGAGTCGCCGCCGCCGACGGCACCCGCGGTCAAACGCATCAAAAAAGAGGAACCCGAAGACGATGGGCCACCGCCCTTGCTACCCTTGACCAATGAAGATGTTGCTTCTGTGGCGCCCGTCGTGGCACGCGGGAATTTGACGCATTTGTACGCGCGACGCCTTCTTTATAGTGATTTCCAATGTTTCTTGAACATCTTGGGTGACATGGACAACACGTCTTTATGGAATTCGGATTTTATCCGCAAGATGGATCACGGATTCCGTGTACAAAAGGGCATTTATTTGTTAATGTATGATTACCAAGGCCAGAAGTACCTTCATTTGGTCATTGAGGAAATTGACCAGATCATATTTTTTGCCAAGAAGAAGATCACCGATCAGGCCCATGAACAATTCCTGGACATCTTTGAAAAGACCAAAATAACGGCCCATGTCATGGACCCCTTGGATTTTGCCCATCTCGCAGTTTTTAAAAACTGCGATTTCAATGGAGTAACGTGGAACCCGCCCCCGTTTCATAAAAGATCACTGTTCACGGAAATACAGGGTGTCCGTCTGACTCATGGTGTTTGGCGGGATTGGCTCAGTAAAACTGGTCCTTTTCTGACGTCTGTCATGAAGCAAGCGACCGAATGCCTTCAATACGGAACGAAAGTGGTGATGATTTTATGCCGCTGTGAGGGTTTTCCTTATTTGATCCTGGTGCGTCAAGAGGAAAATTGGAACAAGGTTTTTCGTGATCCCGTCGTGGAAGCGACGTACCTGCGATGCGTTGCCCTTTTCAACACAGCCTTGCCCGCGTCTGTTAAACTTGCCGAAAATCCCCTTCGCTATTTGTTATCATCCTTGTAAAATCGATTCATCTAATAAAAAACCAACCACGATACGATATCACCTACAACGACATGGGCTCATCACACACCAAGACACCGAAACCATTGCCCAAGGATCGTTTACAAGATTCCTTCACCTACGACGACATGAAAAAGTATTTACCACCGCCTGGCACCGAATGGGTCATCAAATTCTCGGGTACCAAGGGCCGGACATATGTAAAGTTGCAAGCCGCACGGTTACCCCGTAAATAAAATAAATACATCCATTAATCGATACGCATCAAATAAATAGACGATAAACGTATGTGTTTCATCCTTTGACCATGTCTAAACGACGGGCTTCTTCGCCGTCTCCGGAAGAAAAACCGGCCAAGCGCATCAAAAAGGAAAGGGAGGAGCCGCCACCCTTGCTGCCCTTGGTCAGTGCCGCCGCCGGCGTACCTGTGCCTGTCGCGGTGGCACCCGTGATCGCGGCGCCAGTGGCCGTGCGGCCATTGACGAACCTCACGGACTTGTACGCGGTTCACCTAAACATGGGCGATTACGGTCGTATCCTATGGATGCTTCAAGACATGGATGGAACATCTATTTTCAATTCTGCCTTTATCGACTTGTTGAACCAAGCCCTTTGCCGTGGAAAGGATGTCTTTTTGCTGGTTCATGATGCGAATGGCCAAAAGAAACTTTTGTTGGCGGTTCGCGACGTGGATCGGATGGTCTCCGTGAAGTTTAAAAACATTACGGACGATGCCCACCGTCAATTGATGAGGGACCTTCGCAAATATTGTGCCAGATGCCAAATCCTTGACCCCTTTGAATTTGCACGGCTCAAGGCCTGCAAGAACTATTCATTTGACGGTCAGGTTTGGGCGGTACACCGCTCTTCGCGCAGGGACACCTTCACGGAATTACGCGGCATTTCCTTGTCCTACAGTGCTTGGTTGGAATGGTTGGAGCCCAGCCGTATTCATCTGATGCATCGCTATCCGGACATTGAAAAGGCCTTGGCCTATCATGTCAAGACGACCATTGGCATGTGTCGACGAAACGGCGTGCCGTGCCTGTTTCTGGTGTTTCACGAAGACGACTGGAACCGGCGCGTGAATGAAACCATGGTCGAAGCCACGTACCTGGCCTCAATTGCCCTGTTCGACGATAAACTCCCAACATCCATTAAAAAGTCGGAAGGTATTCTCCGTTCCTTGCTAACATCCTCGTAAAAATCGTTCGTGTTGAATAAAACGACCGTGTGTTTTTGAGACGGTACCCATTTCTTGCCATGTCCAAACGACGGGCCGAATCGCCTGTTCCGGAAGAAAAGCATTCGAAACGCATCAAAACAGAGACGGTCACCGTGAAAGAAGAACCCGTGGCTGCACCTGCACCGGTACCCGCCTTGATACCCGTGGAGGGCATTGCGTGTGCGCGATGCGATTACTTTACGATACGAAACATGCGTCACGCTTTGAAGGAGGTCATGGGATCGTTCAAGGAAGATTTACTGGACGCCATGAACCAAGGGGCCTTTCCGGGCAATGCCACCTACGTGGCCGTTTACTTCTTTGATGGGGTCCCACGCATCAACATCTTTGTTTGCGAGGATGCGTCCAGTTTCTCGATCTGGCATCCCTTGACGCCGGTCGTATACGATCAACTCAAGGGTGTTTTGACCTTGCCGGGCACGGTGACCGTGGACCTGCTCACCTTGGCGCATCTCAATGTTTATTTGGCCGGTACCACGATGTTCCTCGCCAAACCGGACATGACAGCTCCCGTGGTGATCAAACCGTGGCGGGTGACACGCCTGTCTTTTTTCACGTATCGGGAACTCCTCAAAAAGGAAACGTACAGCAATTCCTATTTCCTCAAGGAACTATGGGCGGTGCTTCAAATGGGATTCATGGGTCATGTGGGCGTGGGTTTGATCAAGGATGTGCCTATTTTGATCTATCAGTACATGGATCAGACCATGTCCATTGTGGGTTGGGAAGCCATTCCCCGTTCGGTTTACACGCGCATGTGCACGAATTTTGATGGTTTACCAAGCGCACTCAAATGCAGTCAATTTGCAACACGATTAGCATTTCCCGAATACACGTTTCAAGATTAAAGACGCAATTCACGACGAATGTCCATCAATGCCTTGCCCAATTGATTTTCGCCCTTGCCCTTGCCACCCCCTCCATCACCCCAAAATGCATCGTTTTTCGTGTGTTCCACTAGCTCTTGATCACCTGTGCTCAAGAGCACGGCGCGGCACAAGGGATGCTGCGTAAATTTGGCCCGCAGAATCTCACGCATGACCATGAGACGGGCCGTGTCCCAGTCCGCACGCACTTTGTACTTGCGCGACCATCCCAAGGCCTTGGCTTTGGTGGGCGTGCTCGACAAGCGAATCGCTTCCGCATGCTCGGGGGCCGTGTCCACGTATTTTTGTGCTTGAAAGGCATGTTCCGACGTGGGATAGACTTTGGTGGCAAACGTCACGGGATGCCGTGAAAAGTTGCTGAAACAACCGTAGGTACCCACGGTCCGATAAAATTCAATTTTACCCTTCATGATGGCGATCGTTAATGTACATACAAGGTATGCCCTTTTTATGCAACGAGTTTACGGGGATGGGCATGATGATGGGAAAAGGTGCAGGCGTCGCAGCGGGTACCGGGGCAATGCGGGCATTTGCTCATGGATTGCTGACATTCCCCGCAGAAACCGTCCTCGCATTCAATGCAAATCGCGCCCAGGAAACAATCATAATGAAACAATTCCTGGCACCCTTCGCATTCCAAGTGGTCGTCCTCCCCCAGGAAATCCTCGCAGACGCTGCACTTGTCCTTGAGTTGGACACCATTCTTCGTGTCACAAATGGCGATCACGTCCACGCAATGGTTGCAATGCCATTGGTCACAGTGCTCGCACAATCGCAAAACTTCGGCAGCGGGGTAGCACCGGGTGCATCGCTGACCCTTGCAAACGATGCACGCTTGCACGAGCGGGTGCCACGTCCAGTCGCAAATCTCGCACTTGACCAACAATTGGTCGTTGCGTATCGCTGATGTCCTTGCCATCGGTGTCACGGAAAATGCACGAAATGAGGTCTTTTATGAAGATGGTTCTTTTAAAAGGATGATAGTCTATTAAAAGGTTACCGTGCATGGAATGATTCACACATCATTATCATCATCATCATCATGGATTGTTTGGTCGACGAACTCTTGACCTTGTTATTTTCCCATGTGACAGATGTAAACACGTTATTGACATGTGTCACAGTTTGTGCCACTTGGCAACGGATCCTCTGTGATGCACGGTACTGGACAAGGATGTTGCTGAAGCAACGCCAAGCCGAGGCATTGTTGATGATCTATGGCGAGACGCACATGCCGAGGATCAGCCTTTTGTTGAATCCAGGCAAAAAGGATGAACCACCATGGAACATTATGAGACATGCCACGCACCTGGAAGTGGACTCACGAAAATGGGAATTGGCCGATGTGATACCCCATTTGCGAATCGATCTCATCTCCCTGAACTGGAAAGGAGTGCTACGAAAAATATCCACGATGGAACCCATGTTTCCCCAGTTGAAAACATTGATCATCTCGGAGGAAGTCGATGACGAAGACGAAACCATGGATGAGGTATCCGAACGTGCAGAGCAATGGCAATGCCGATGGGCAGGCCGGCAAACCGAAATGGAACGATTGAAACTGTTCACGTTTCGTCTGGAATTTGTGACACCGTCCCATGCGCCCCTGGCGGCATTGG